>Ga0208251_1000118_pt1 | contig 26520 bp, 40 predicted proteins | sample CryBogCBE15Jun09_FD_184560 | JGI IMG/M metagenome (GOLD analysis project Ga0208251, IMG submission 184560) | Freshwater microbial communities from Crystal Bog, Wisconsin, USA - CBE15Jun09 (SPAdes) (version 2) | ecosystem: Environmental > Aquatic > Freshwater > Lake | place: Crystal Bog...
CACAGAGCAAGGAGGGATCTCCTAAAAAGTGGACTCTCTATTGCGTTGAGTTCAGCGATGGTGGGAAGATCATTGAGGCCATGACCTTTGATGAGAAGCTCTTCACTGCCGCCACTCGTTTCGGAACCGATGGGGTGATTGTTGATGCCGGAGTAGCGGCTGGCAAGAAAGACCCTAGCAAGTGGGAACTGGTGAGCATCACCGCAAGCGAGGATCAAAACAAATGAACCTACAGGACTCAATGTTGCTTTGGAACGAGGAAACAAAAGAAGTTGTTGTTGCCTCTAGCAAGGAAAAGACAAACCTAGATGGATATTTCTTTTCTACTGGGGCCTGTTGGACTGAATGGGCCGGAATGTCAGTTGAAGAGCGAATGATTGTTTTTCTTGTTGCCGCAATAAAAAACTCAATCATTTGCAACATTCCTATTGAAAGCTTTAAAAACGAGCTTTTAAAAATAGATCAAATCGCTGAATCCTTTTCAGAAGGAGGATGGCCTTCATGCCGACCAAGTAAAGTTCACTACGTCACAGAATGAAAAAGAAACAAATATTCAACATAGGACAAAAATATGAACGCTTTCTCGCTGTATCGTGTTCTCACGGAAAATACGCAGACCCCACTGCACTTGATGCAGTCCTCAAGATGCGTGAGAAGTGGAAGCCGGAAATATGTGTTCACCTTGGCGATTGGTGCGATACCACTGCATTTAGGTCAGGTGCGGCTGGAACTTCAGATGAAGCAGAGCCAGTTGCCCCCGACATTGATGGCGGCATTGCGTTCCTGCAACAGCTTCGCCCAACTCACGTCTTGGATGGAAACCACGAAGACCGCATTCCCCGAATGCTCCATAGCACTAACGCACTCGTTGCTTATGCCGCAAGTAAAGCAACGGAATATATCGACAAAGCCTTTCTCAAGATTGGCTGTCGCCGCATTCCGTATGATGGAGTTTTTCAAAAGTATGTGGTGGGTGATGTGACTTTCACTCATGGAACCATCTATAACGAAAACTCTGCACGAGATATGGCAGAAATGTATGGAGGGAAAGTTATCTTCGGGCACACTCACCGATCCCAAATGGGAGAAGGCCGGACTATCAAAGAATCCACTGGATTCTGCGTTGGAACCCTTACTCGTCGAGGATCTATGGAATATAGCAAATCCCGACGAGCCACACTTGGCTGGCGACAGGGGCTTGTCTATGGGGAGATCGGAGCTAAAGACTCTGCCGTGTGGCTTGCCACTCGTGGAGAGTTCGATAAAGAATGGAGGCTTCCTGTATGAGCGGCATTAACGAATGGGCAGACTTGATTGCTTCAGTTCAATCTGGAGACATCCAAGATGTGCCGGAGGGGTATAAAACAAGGCGTGAATTGTGCAAGGAGCTAAATCTTCCTTCCACAACAATCACGGAACGCATTATAAAGTTAAGGAAACTTGGAAAAATAGAAGAAAAGAAATTTAGGATTCAAACAGGAGGAAGGATCTATCTCACCCCACATTACAAAATCAAATGAACATTTCATCAGATTACTACATCGAAGAAGAATATACGCCAGTAGCTGGCCCATACGATTACCCCAAACAAAAGGACATGATGATCAGAGTGATCATAGACCTAGTTAGGGGAGAGATTGATTACAGGGTTGTGGAAAACTTTGTGACCAAGAAAATTGACGGCGTGGAAAGGGTGGTTCACGAGAAGATGATTGAACGGAGGGGGATGATCCTGCCAAAACGATGAATGATCCTGTAAACAGCCCAAGTCATTATACCAACTCTCCCTCTGGAGTTGAGTTGGTGGATGTGATAGCACACCTAAATTATTGCCGATCCAATGCAATTAAATATATCTTTAGGGCTGGGTTCAAAGATCCTGCCAAGGAGATGGAGGATCTTAAAAAAGCCCAGTGGTGCATCAATAAGGAAATCGCCATGCTTGAGCAAGGCCGCATATTAAAACAACCATGACGCAAGAACAACAACTCGTTATAGGAATAGCCTGTTCTGTTCTATTTACCTACCTCATGCTATGCCAAAGGCGATAACATTTGAAAAAATAGGGGAGATTAATATATATGCAGACACATGGGAATTTGGCTGGGGCAATTGTGGAAAAGGAGACAATGGCACAAAAGCCATTGGCAAATGCTACCACAGACTCAAGAGAATTTGCATATCAAAAACCTTCCACAAGCATTGCTCCCTCATTGACGTATTATCGCATGAGGTGCTTCACGCCTACCTTCCCTACGCAAAAGAAGAAGTCGTTGAGCAATTCGGAAAGAATTTGGCTCATGCTGAAAGGAAACTGGCCTACAGCTTCTCTCCCAGACATGGAGGATGATAGCGAGTGGGACGAAGAAGAGGAAATATACAAATGACTATTAACGAAATATTCGACAAGTGGTACGATACGGAGGGAGTAAGATTCTATTCCCAAAATCACGGCAATGCCGATGGGCATTACGATTACATGAGGAAAGCCTATCTTGATGGGTTTTCTGACGGCCTTAAACTAGCTCAAAACATTATTGAATCAGATGATAAGGCTGAAGTTCTCTAATACTAGGGAAGCCCCGCATAAGGGATACACCTTTGTGGTGCCGGAAACTGGTTATAAAATAACCGAAAGGGCACTGGATGACCTCTACACTAAAATCTATGTCCATTACAAAAATAACGACATCCCATTGCCGGATGATTGGAAAGCTAGGGTGGAAGATTCAATTTGCAGATCCCTGCCAGATAGCTGGTGCTATTATGAGGATTCTGATGCCGTTGCCCCCAGACCCCCTGCCTTAACTACGGAATCAGTCATGAAGGGAATAGCCTCATTAGCATCTATCGTTAAAGAGGTGGTGAGCGGTGAGAGCATATATGTTAGCCAAGATGAAGCCGATGCTAGAGCCAGAATATGCTCCAGATGCAACCTAAATCAGAACCTTGGTGTGTGTATGGGGTGTGGTGCTATGAAGGCCGTAACAGATTTGGCCTCAAACATTAAGGGTGGACGGACAACGAAGTTAGATGCTAGGCTTCAAAACTGCTCTGTTTGTGGTTGCAGAAACGACACCATCGTGCATATAAGCAAAAAAGTGTTGCTTTCCGGCGAGAAAACAGAGACAACAGAGGCTCGACCATCTTGGTGTTGGGTTAAAAACGACAACCTAACTCAAGCCGAATCCCTACTTAAACTATGATTACATATATGCTCAACGATCCCGAAGTCGGGGAAGCTCCCCCGAACGAGAGGATCAGTGACGCAGGATCTGCAAGATCCATGCTTTACGAGCTTATTGATGACGATCAGATTGCCTCTTATAGACGATCACAAATACAAGGCATCATAGATGGAAACGCTCCTTACAACGAACAACAGCTTCGTGAAGTGGGTCAAGCAGACCGAATTAATGTTAATTGGGGTCATGCTGAATCAAAGGTGGAGTCTGCTGTTATCCCTTATTTCGATATTCTTACCTCTGTAGGCACCTACGCCACTATTAAGACCAAGCATGGCAAGGACATGGGTAAGAGGCAGGAGTGGAGCAACATCATCACTGAAGAGTTCCAGAGACTTCTAGCATCATCTAATCCAAACTTCCTAGCCCAGCATCAGATTTGTCATAAGGAGCTTGTCATTCACGGACAGGCTTGTATGTATTTCCCCGATCAAACCGATTGGAGAGCCAGAGCAATTGAACCTTGGAACCTTATTGTCCCCAGAGGGGTTAAGGTGGATTGGAACAACTGGGAGTTTTGTTATGTGTTGGACGATGTTTATTGCGAACAACTATATTCCTACATTAAGGATGAGGAAGCCGCCCAAAGAGGAGGCTGGGACGTAGAAGAATGTAGGCAAGCCATCATGGATGCTAGGGTGGACGAGCAGGATCAACGCCGTCCTTGGGAGTGGTATCAGAGAGAACTCAAGAACAACTCCCTCTACTACTCATACGCAAAGAGCAAGATTATCAAAGTTGCTCATATGTATGTGAGGGAATACGATGGACGCATCTCTCACTATATTTTTGACAGGCTTAACGGAACAGAGTGGCTATGTGCCAAGCGTGGACGCTATCAAGACTTCTCACAGGCATTCACTGTCTTCCTTAACGGAGTGGGGAATGGTTATTATCATGGCGTGAGAGGTTTGGGTCAGAAGATGTATAAGTGGGCCGAGGCCATGAACAGGGTTAATAACGCCCTCATGGAAGGAACCATCTTGGGTTCTTGCGTGATGTTCCAGCCCACGACACAGGGCGATGCAGAGAAGCTGAAGTCCGTGCAGATTGGGCCAATGCGAATCCTGCCAGCCGGACTTAACCCCACGCAGTTCTCTGTGGGGCCAAACCTTAATGCCGCCATGCAGACGGCTCAATTCTTCCAAGGTCAGCAGAGCGATGACATCGGTAGCTTTATGCCATCAGTGGCAGGAGGCGGTGGGCGAAAGAAGGGAAATAAGGAAGTCGAGATTGAGATTGGAGAGAAGAGCCGCTTAACCAACACTAGGGCTGAAATCTATCTCCAAGCTCTGGACATTCATTACGCAGAAGTTTATCGCCGTGCCGCTAACCCCAACCTCATTGAAGAGGATCATGGCGGTAGGGAAGCTCTGGCATTCCAGAGAGCTTGTATCGAAAGAGGCGTTCCTGCCATTGCAATGCTTGACATTGATTCCGTTAAGGCCACCAGATCCATCGGACAAGGTAGCTCTGCGGCTCGTATGCAAGCAATGGAGCTTATCTCCGAATACCTACCTCAACTGCCAGAGTCCAATCGGAAACGAGTAATTAACGCCAACATAGCGGCGATAGCGGGACAAACTGGCGTTGAAACTTTCGGAATCCCAGAAGAGACCAAGCCGGAGGGCTCCGATATTTCGATTGCCTCGCTTGAGAACAACGCCTTCCAAAGCGGTGGACAAGTGATGATCGACCCAGATCAGAACCACTTCACCCACTTAAAGGTGCATTTCCAGTTTGCCGGATCTATTGTGCAGGGAGTGCAGGATCAGAAGGTTGATCCTATTGCCGCTGATAAAACCCTACAGGGCATTATCCCCCATATGCTCACTCACCTCAAATACATGGAGGAAGATCCTACTCGTGAGGAGCAATACAACGAGATGAACGAGCAAGTGAGCGAACTCATGAAGATTGCCGATCAGCTTTCTCGCATGGCTCAAGACATTCAGAAGAAGCAGATGGAGGCACAACAACAGCAAGCTCAACAGGGTCAGCAAGATCCCAAGATGATGGCAGTGCAAGCCAAGATCCAACTGGATCAGATGAAGTTCCAGAACGATGCCCAGATCAAGCAAGCGAAGGCACAACACATGATGCAACTGCAAGACCAGAAGTCAGCACAACGCCTCATGGTTGATCGCATTAAGGTTGCACAAAAATATGGAGGAATACAGCCGTGAGTGAAGCATGGACAAGGAAAGAAGGTAAGAACCCAAAGGGAGGCTTAAATGCCAAGGGCAGAGCCTCCTATAACAAAGCACACGGAGGCAACTTAAAGGCCCCCGCACCGAACCCCAAAACCAGCAAGGATGCCGCAAGGAAGAAGTCCTTCTGTGCCCGAATGCAGGGATTAAAATCAAAGCTTACTAGCGAAGCAACCAAACGAGACCCTAACAGCAGAATTAACAAGTCCCTTCGGGCTTGGAAATGCCGTTAAAAACCCAATAAAAACAAATGAACACCTCCGCTCAAGATGCGGCTAGGGATGAAATGCGAGAGCAACTTGTTGCCCTCATCTATCACAAGTACGTCTATTTTAGGACGTTCTTTGGCAAGGAAGATCAAACAGCCCTCACCCTCAAGGGATTGATCCTAGACATTAGAGAGGATCAAGCAAAAGAACAGGAATCAAAGAATGAGCAAATGTTTAGTTATTGATCATGGAATCTTCACGGCCTTTGCAAAGAGGCTGGCTGAAGATCATGAGGTGTTTTACTTCGTGCCCTATGCTGATCGCTCATTCCCCATTCATGGCCCCGCCATGATTGGAGAGGGGATTGATGGAGTGCAAAGGGTGGAGGATATGTGGAGGTTGGTAGATGAGGTGGACTTTATCGTGTTCCCAGATGTGGGCTTCTATCAGCTACAGGAGTTCCTTAAATCAAGGGGCTATGCCGTGTGGGGAGCCTCCCTTGGAGAGAAGCTGGAAGTGCAAAGGTGGAGGGCTAAAGAGACTATGGATGCCCTTGGGCTTCCAGTAGGTAAGTGTGCCCTTGTCACTGGCATGACAGAACTCCGTGACTACATTAGCAAGAACGAGGACGTATATGTCAAGATCAGTGGCTTCAGAGGATTAGCTGAAACATTCCATGCCTACAACCTATCCAGTGCTTCACAACGCCTTAACGAGCTTGCATTGCATTTAGGAGGAGCCGCAGAAGTGTTCCCATTCATTGTGGAGCATAAGGTGGATTCAGTAGTGGAAGCCGGATACGATGGTTATTCCATTAATGGCGAGTTCCCATCCACTTGCTTAACTGGCGTGGAGATTAAGGACGCAGGGTACCTTGGGGCCGTAAGAGATTACGATAAGCTTTCCGACCCAGTTAAGGAGGTTAATGACAAGCTTGCTCCATTCTTAAAGGAGTCTGGCTATTGCCAATTCTTCTCAACTGAAATCCGAGTTACGGAAGAAGGAGTGCCTTATCTTATTGATCTCACCACTCGTTGCCCTGCCCCGCCATCAGCCCTTTACTGGGAAATGATTGAGAACGTAGGGGAGATTGTGGAGGCCGGAGCCCACGGAATACTCGTTGAGCCTGTATGGAGAGCTAAATACGGAGCATTAGCTGTTATTCATTCCGACTTTGCCGCCGATAGGTGGTGTCCAGTGTGGAATGACCCTAAAGTGGATCAGTGGATTAAGTGGCGCAACTACTGCAATCTTGATGGTCAAGGCTACATTGTGCCCACGGATGGGGTTAAGATGACCGAGATCGGAGATTGTATTGGCATTGGCGACACTATTGAGCAGGCTATTTCCGCTTGCAAAGAACACGCAGAGTATGTAAAAGGAGATAAGGTTGTTGTTATGACTGACAGCATTTATGACGGCCTAGATGAAATAACCAAAGCTGAAGAAAATGATATTATCTTCACCGAGGATAAACTACCAACCAAAAAAGAATTAATATGACATTTGAAGAATGGAGGCAGGATCAAACCCTTGCCCCAAGGCTTAAAGAGGCTCTAGCCAATCCTATTATCCAGTTAGCATTTTCAGTGTTGAATGAGCTAACGGCGGCTAAAACGCTTGGCAATACCGGCTCCCTATCCACTTTAGGGAACAACGCCATCACGTTATTTGGTTATGATTCCGGCAGGGCATCCATCTTCATGGATCTCCACACGCTTTCAACCACGCCAGATCCAATTCAAGAACTTCAATCTAACTACACATCAGAATTTTAAAATGTGGAATTTTACAGATGAGGAAGATGATATTGAAAATATCAAAAACCCACACATTGCAGAGATATTAAAGGGATCAAGAAAAAACGAAAAATCAATAGAAAGAATTTTTGATAAAACAATCTACAAACAAAACAACATCAATACTTCTTCAATGGCTTTTTATTTAGCTAATCACTTTTACGAAGATATTCAAAAACAATAATTTATGTCAGACCCACTACCAACAACAACAGCAAGCACGCTACCAGTTATCGCTCCTCCAGTGGATGAGAGCTTTGAATCCAACTTGGCTAGAAAGCTTAATCAGAAACCAAAGCTTGAGAAGCTAGACCTTAAAAACCTTCAAGACATTCCAGACAACATTGATGGCAGTGTTGACCCTTCCGCTGTTCCGGCTGGGTTTGATGAAGTGCCGGAGCAAACCACGGCTGACTTGCTCAAAACCCTAGAGGGTGGCGAGGTGGAATCTCCTAAAGAAAAGAAAAAGGCAGTTAAGGAGCCAGAAAACAATTTCTCCATTGATGACCTTGATCTCACTAAAGATCCAGAACCTATCACCGAAACCAAAGGAAAGAAAACCAAGGAGGATAACATTGCCGAGCTACGGAAAAAGGCTGAATCCTACGAGGAGACACTTAAAAGCAAGGATAGCGAAGTTGCTCAATACCGAGAGAAGCTAGAGAAGCTGGAAGCCGAGCTTGAACGCACGGCTTTTGAACGCTCTCCCAAGTTTAAGGAGAAGTACGAGGCTCCCTATCAAGATGCAGTTAAGCAAGCCGCAGACTTCGCCCAAGAGATTGGAGATGATGCCTCTATCGCTGAAAGGGCTTTGTCTCTTAAAGGCAAGGAGCGTATCAACTTTATTGATGAGACGTTTGGCGGTGGTGCGGCGGCTTCTCAATTCCTGTCCCTCATTAACAACGCTGACGAGAAGCGTAGGGGATTAGAGGGTGCGTTGCAGGATTATCGTGCCACAGCACAGGAGCTTGCCGTGGATGCACAGGCTCAAAATCAGCAAACCTCCCAGACTATTAAAGCCAACTTTGAAAAGGTGAAGGCTCACCTAGCCAATAAGCTGGACTACTTCCGGCCTACTGGAGATCCAGAAACCGATAAGCTTGTCCAGCAAAGAGTGGAGAGGGCTTATAAGATCGTTGAGGGCACAGCCAGCCAGAACGAAATCATGGTTGCTCCATTCCTCGCTCAAGTGGCTAAAGAGGCCGTGGACGAGGTGGCAAACCTTAAAGCAGAGCTTGCTAAATACAAGAGCCGAGCCGCCGCTGATGCCGCCGTACAGCCCCGAATTAATCGTGGATCTGTGGATGATGGCGAATCAGTGCGAGGAAAGCCAAAGGGAGTTTTGGACGCTATTAGATCACAGCTTCGTTGAAGCTCCAGACATACGGCCTAGAGTTTAAGCAATCCAACATCACGCAACTTGAAATAGAGTTGCTGATGGTTGGAGATAAAGACCCATCCCGATTTTCGGGAATGAGCAGGGGTCAGCATATCAAGCATTGCATCGCCATGCTTTGGCCCGATGTGATTAAGACTTGGAATGATTGGAACGAGCTTGCGTTGTGGGCATGGTGCAACTACGAAGAAATCGGAATCACAGGATGTGCCGCCGCCGGAAAGACCTTCACCTTCACGCTACTTTCCTTAATTGAGTATTTGGCTAAACCCATGATGACTAGGGTTGCTCTCACCTCGACAACCGTCCCCTCGTTGCGAGGCCGCATCTGGGCTGAAATGATGAAGTTCACAAAGCCAACCATTCCGTTGTTTGGTCTTAACGTAGTGGATTCGCAAACCAAGATTCAATTCAAGCGAGGGGATGACAGATCAGCCATCATTGCCCTTGCCGTGGATAGCGGAAGCGTGGAGCAAGCTGTTGGTAAGTTGCAGGGCGTTCACTTGCCTCGCATGGTTGTCATGGCTGACGAAGCGGCACAGACAAACCCTGCCATCTTCTCTGCACGAGCCAACCTTCAAGTGGGTACGGACTTCTACCGCTTTGTGGCTATCGCTAACGCCTCATCAATGTTCGACCCTCACGGCCTGTTCTGTGAGCCTAAAATGGGCTGGGGAAGTATTGGAGATGATGATGAGCATTGGGAAACCAAGTCTGGGATTTGCGTTAGGTTTGATGGTTTGAAGTCTCCCAACATTAAGGCCGGACGCATCATCTACCCTTATCTATTCTCCCAAGACAACGTGGAGATTATTCGCCGCAACTACGGAGAGGGGAGCCTTGAGTGGAATAGCTATTGCCGAGGAATGTGGAGCAAGAGCGGAGCTAGAAATACGATGGTGGATTCCGCTATGATTACGGATGGCGAGGCTCGTAGCAAGGCTGTGTGGGCCGATAGACGCATCAAGACTATAGCCGCCCTTGACCCTGCATTCACTACCGATGGCGATGATTGTATCTTGAGATTTGCCAAGGTTGGAACAGCTTCCGATGAGGGCGTGATGATGGAGCTTACCGAGTGCATTAGGCTCAACCTAATGGACGATGCTTCTTACCCATTGTTCTACCAAGTGGCTGACCAAACCATTGGGGAGCTTAAAAAGCGTGGAGTGGAGCCAGAAGATTTTGCTCTTGACACCACAGGAGCCGGTGCTGGAGTGGCTGATATTATCAATCAGCGGTGGAGAGCAGGGTTTGTGCGAGTGAGCTTCGGCGGCTCTGCGACTGACCAAGTGATAAGCATGGAGGACTCCAGACCAGCCAAGCAAGTGTATGCAAACCGAGTGACGCAATTGTGGGGGCAGATCAAAACAATCATCATGGCAGGACGATTGAGAGGGCTTGATGACATCACGGCTAGGGAGCTTTGTGCCAGAGTCTACACGCTCAAGAACGAAAAGACATTACTTGAAAGTAAGCGTGATTTGAAGAAACGCACGAAGGGAAAATCCCCAGACAGAGCAGACGCTCTTGCATTACTTTGCGAACTCTTTGTCTATCAGAATGGGCTGGGGAACGCCTTGGCATCGGACTCAAACAATTATTCAGACATGGATGATTTTTTTGTAGACAACGAAATTGAATCCGACTATAGGTCGTGAATGCAAATACCAAACACCGCAGAAACGATAGCAGAAACAAAACGCATGGTGAAAGTTTTAGAACCTTTGTTCTACTCGCTCATCACCACATCAAAGCATCACGGCCTTGACACAATCCAGATCAGTACGTCAAGGGCTGTAGAGATTCACAGCGAACTCCTCATTCTCAAAAAGAAGCTGGAGTGGTCGAAGCAAGCTGATTCAGCAATTGAACAGCATCTGGACAAAATGTTTGGATTCAATTAACACACAACCAACACAACTATGGAAAAAGTAAAATTAGTAAAGGACGCTCCACATCAGAAATACTTTTCTGAAAACGGAGATCAACTCGCAGGGGGTTCAACCATCTGCAAAATTGGCGATGATGCCGGAGCCCTCATTCATTGGGCTTGGGATCTAGGCCGTCAAGGTAAGGATTATCGCAAGGAGCGTAACACCGCCGCAAACATTGGAACGATTGCTCACTTCATGATTGAGTGTATGCTCAATGAAAAAGTGGCTGACCTATCCGACTTCGATCAAGCCGACATTGACAAGGCTCTTGTGTGCTACACGAAGTTTCTTGATTGGTGGGACTTGCAGGATCTCAAGGTGGTCGCTACGGAAGTTCAGCTTGTTAATGAGCTTTACAAGTACGGAGGGACTATTGACCTTATTGCCGTAGACCCACAGGGAGACCATGTGTTGATGGACTTCAAGACCAGCAAGAAGATTAGCGATAGCTTCTGGAGGCAGTGTGCAGGATATGCCGAGCTTTGGAACTACAACAATCTTGGTTGCAAGATTACAAACCACTGCATCGTGCGTATCGGTAAGGAGGATGAGGGCGACTTTGAAGCCGTCTGGAATCCCGACCTATCCGGCTACTGGAACACCTTTAAGGCTCAAGTGGGAGTTTGGTGGGCTATCAAGAAAGAGAAGCCAGTTAAGGTGAAGAAGGAGAAAAAGAAATGAGCGACACGCCACGCACAGACGAGAAAGCAGTTTCTCATATCGGGTTTTATTCTTGTGCCACAACTCCTGCTGACTTTTCTCGCCAGCTTGAGAAAGAACTCAACGCATCTTTGGAAAACCAAAAAAAAACAATGGAGAGGCTTGTTTGGATTGCCGGACTATTGGTGAGAGCAGTTGAAATAGCAACATTATCAGTTAGTGATGTAAAATTTTCCAGAAAAATTGGAAAGGCGAAACTCGATACCTTAATTAAAGAAATCCAATGACCCTGCCTCAATCTCCAGATGCGGAGAAAGCATTCCTTTCTTCCTTAATGCAAAACTCATCCATCTTGGATGAGGCGGCTGACACCGCCAGTGTTAAGCTGTTCCATCATCCTGCCAACCAGCGTATATTTAACGCCATCGTTGACCTATGGACTGCCGGAGTGGGATCTGATCTAGTAACGATCACTGACCACATGACCAACAACGGAACCCTTGAACTATCGGGTGGAGCCGCCTATGTTACGGAGTGCTTCCTGTTCATGCCAACATCCCAAAACTGGCGTGAATACCTAGACATTCTAAAGGAGCGTCATATTCAACGTCTATCTATATCCGTAGCCGAGAAGATCATTGCCACAGCCAGTGACCCAACTCAATCCGAGAACCTCTCCGAAGTGGTTCAGAAGGCTCTTGTGTCGGTTGCGGCTGATGCAGAGACCTCCTCTCGTATTGAGAGCGTAAGGGAAGTGGCGTGTAAGCGACTAAACGACTATGAGGAGATGGTGGCTAACCGAGGCAAGCTTATCGGGATCACCACTGGCATTAAGCCGCTAGATGAGATCACTGGAGGCTTCCGCAAAGGGCAGTTAATCGTCATAGGAGCCCCTACAAAGGGTGGCAAGACCGCTATGGCTCTCAACATGGCTATGCGTACTGCCGACCTAGGTGGGAACGAAGTGGGGATCATCTCACTGGAGATGACTGCTGGAGAACTTATGGATCGTCTTATCTCATCCCATTCTGGGGCTGACATATCTCGACTATCTCGTGAGGGAGAAGTGGATAAAGACCTCATGAAGCGGATCAGCATGGGCGTTGCACAGATCAGCAAGCTCCCAATTTGGATTCGTGATGAGAGTAGCCTTAACTGCCTTCAACTTCGTGCCGCAGTTCGCCGCATGGTGGCTGTGCATCAAGTGAAGATGATTGTAGTGGACTACATCCAGCTTCTTGAGCCTACCAACAGCAAGGACAGCCGTGAGCGTCAAGTGGCAGAAGTGAGCCGCACATTAAAAACGCTTGCCAAGGAAATGGGAATCGTGATAGTCGCTCTCACCCAGTTGAATGCTGAAGGTGCAAGCCGTGAGAGCCGAGCCATCGAACACGATTGCGATTTATTCTTGACAATCTCACAAGACCAAGAGCAACCGAGTGATTGGTTTTTAAATATAAAGCTTGCACGATCATGTGGTCGGGCTAGTATCCCTTTATCGTTCAGATCGGAGTACCTCCGATTCGATGATCGGTAACAACCAACCAAAAACAAAAAAAGCAGTATGCAATACGATAATACCAATAGCGGTGCGGCCTTCAAGAAGGACAACGCCAACCCCAAAGCCCCTCAATACTCCGGCCCTCTCAATGTGAATGGCAAGGACTTTGAGATCAGCATCTGGGAGAAAACCAGCAAGGCCGGAAAGCCTTTCTTGTCCATCAAGGTCGGGCCAGCACGAGAGAAGAAGAGCTTCAATAGCTCACCATCTCCAACCCCATCTCACGATACCGATCCAGATTGGATTTAGTTGACTCATCAGAATAGTGCTGGAGGAGAACTCCAGACAGGGTGTGTATGTCTACCCACATTAAACACTGATGATAAACGGCCCCTCCCTTACATGGAGGGGAGGGGCCACAACTGAAAAAACACACAACTCTCAACCAATGAAAACAAAAGCAACTACATTCATTAAAATTTGCGATACAAAGTTTGTTAAGCAACTCCAGAAAGAAGCCAAGCGAGTGAAATACAAAGTCAAGAAAGACGATATCTCATTCACAATCACAGATCCAGATTATGACGATGCCTTGGTAGTTAAGGGCATTCAAGTTGGAGCTAAATTCTGGGCTTGTAATTTTTCAACCGACTACTGGGTAGCCGCAGAATTCAATTAATATGACCACACTCGTTATCATCACAGGAACTATCGGAATCCTGCTCGCCCTCGGACTTGCCTTCTGGCATTACGGAAAGGCCGTTAGGGAGCATCATCTCGTACTACTTGCAAAGTGGTTCCGAGACGAGCCGGAATCCTTCAAGCTGTTCATGTATCAGCAATCCATTAAGATCACCAAGAAAGAAATGAACAATGAGCAAAACAAACTCTGAACTACAGGCTGACATAGAGAACCTATGCGATCAAGTTGCGGAGCTTCGTGAAGCCCTGCGTTGCGTGATAAAGCTCAACACGCTTGGAAAGACCAAGCAACTTACTGACCTAGTTGAAGTCACGCTAGGCTACCGCAAGAAATGAAAAAGGTGTCTCCAGAGGAGTGGCATGATCGCCTTTTTGGAATTGATGACATTCCCCTGCGTCATGCAGTGGCAAAGATTGTTTGGTGGGACTTCTTCGGAACTCGCCATTGCAGTCGCCGCTGGGATCACCTTGACCACTATCTCAAAACGCCCTGCGAGGACGTAGAGGACAATCTTCTTATGCTTGGCCTATTAGCAGTAGGCTATAGCATGGAGCAAGCAAATATGCGAGTCTTTCCAGAGAATCGCCTACACAAAAACAAAACAACCCAACCAACAGAATGAGTATTATTATCCCATCAGAGTTCATGGAATCAGTTAAAGTTCCCATGCAGTTTCCGCTTAAAGCAGACGGAGACAGCGTAGTGGACGCTAATCAAGTGCCAGTATTGAAAATAGATAAGGCCGTCAGTGCTGACGAGGCCGTTAAGTTCGCAAAGCTGTTCGCACAGGCTCCTGTTATGCTGGAGCTTCTTGGGCATTCTTACGAGCTTCTTGTAGCCATCGGATTAAACACCGAGGGATTCACCCACGGATCACAAGACGAGGAGAACAAAGAAAATTGCATTCTTTGCCAGTGCGAGAATGTTCTTAAATCCCTCCAGTAATGATTGAACCATCTTGCACAAAGAACGGAAAAGCAATCCGCTTTGACGTTTGTGATTCCGGCGTTAAGGAAACTCCTATGGGTACTTGCATTCAAATGAAAAAGGCCTTAAAAGATTTCTGGAAACGCCGCAAGATGAACGAGCTTGACTACACTAACTGGGAAAGAACTAACCACGAGGAGGTAAAATGAGCCGCACCCCCTACTTCGATGCCGGAAAGGGATCTGCCCCCAGATCCAATAACTCCGAAGCATACTTAAAGAACTACGACGAAATCTTCAGAAAGAAGAAACCATGCAAGCCCAAATCCCAGACCCTAAAGAAGCCTACAAACAAGTCGTAGAGCATATAGTTAAGCACGCTCCGACTAAATACCACTGGCTGGAAGCAACCACATTCTTCCAGTTCCATGAGGGGCTATTCTTAATTAAGGCTCCAAAGTCGCTTGAGGATCAAAATAAAACCCTGTTCTTTGCGGATATAGTTAAGTACCTTAATGGGACGCTATCGGAAGGAATGCAAGAACCTTGCGAAGTGGCCTTCATATTTGAATAGCATCCACGCAATCTCTCACGCCGCATCTCTATTTTTCTTAATAGGGTTCGGCGTGTTTTGCTGGATGATCTACAAGAAAACTCGCAAGGTAGTTAAAAGAGCAATTAAGCTTAAACGCAAGCTACGCTGATCGCCCTCAATCGCCCTCAATCGCCCTCAATCGCCCTCAATCGCCCTCACTCTTCAAGAAAACTACCCAAAAAAAAATACAACGGGCCAGCTAACATCGAAAAACTAATATCAAAAGTCGCCGTTGTCGTTTGATTATTTAATATTAATTTTCCGGGATGTTAGGGATCTTACATAGGGGAAAATGATTTTCCGGCTTACATCGGGAAATTCGGGCGGCCTCCGGCGGCGGCCTGTCCGGCCTGTCATATTAAATCAGGCCTCCGGCCCTCCGGCATAATAACATGGTAAGGGGCCTTAAGTGGTCAGGACGTTTCGGCGGCCCTGCTGGCCCATCCGGCCCTGCGGCCTCCGGCCTTAAGTAGGTATGGCGGCGGCCTGTCCGGCGGCCCCTGTACGTTAAAAAAATGACGTATCGGGGCCCCTGTACGTTAAAAATCCGCTCCGGCCTTGGCGGTGAGGACGGCTTAAGGCCCTCCGGCCCCTTTCGATGTCGGGCCCTTCGAGGTGGGGGGCGGCCCCTCCGGCCTCCGGCCCTCCGGCGGCCTGATAGGCTGAAAAGGGGCCTTTCCGGCCTCCGGCCTTAAAATCCGGCTTCCTATAAGGCCGCTGTGGTCGTTTTTATTGGATGCCCGCTATGATGACCCTCCCGAATTTCGGGAAGATGCTGGAGGGCCAGCTAGGCACGAAAAAGGCCGCCCCCCTTGCAGGGAGCGGCCTCCGTTTTCCGGCTGGGTCTGGCGGCCTAGTATGAGCCCCCTGACCAATCCGGCACGCCACAGGCGGCGGCGGTGTCGGCGGCCTCGGCGGCCTGTACGGCTTCGATGGCATCCTGTTCGGTCATGAGGCCAGCGGCCTCCTCGGCCTCGGCGGCTGACAGGAAGCGGCCTCCGGCGGCATGGAGTCCGCCCCCCCAAGCTCCGGCCCCATAGGTGCCGGATCCGTAGGAGGTGATGCTCCGGCCCTTCCGGCTCTTCCGGCCTCCCTCCCATCCGGCCCCTAGGCTTCGGCTGGCGAATCCCATTTGACGGCCTGTGGATGCCTTGTGCTTCCACTCGGAGAGGTCTGGGTCGCCTCCGGCGGCCTTAAACTCTAGCCAAGTGTGAGCGTCCAGCTGGTAGGCCGTCACGCCCTTGCTCCGCCATGCCTCCGCCACTGCCTCTACGATCCCGGCGGTCGTGCCGAATATCCAGCGGCCCTTGCTCGTAACGCCAGCGAACAAGCGGGCCGTGTCATCCACTGCGGCGATCAGGTCGCCTCGTGGTGACAGGGCGAGGAAGGCGGCATATCCGCTTATGTGGGTGAGGGCCTCCTTACGCTCGGCGGTCGTCTTGTGATCAGCCACGGCGATCAAGAGGTGCTGACTGTCGCAAGTCACCTGACTATGCGGGCAGGGCTGGTCGCCTCCGGCGGCTGGGCCTTCCCAATCCACGACGCCATTATGGGCCAGCGTCCAGCCTCGGCGGCGGAATGGGTGGACGTTATCGAGCGTCACGGCACACGTTGCAGTGCGTCCGTGGGCGATCATGTGGCCTCCGGCGGCGTAGGTTCCGGCATGGTGAGAGCGGTGGGCCGTGGCGAAGGCCTTGGCGGCCCCGCCAGCTCGCTTGAACAACTCTGTGATGCCGTCCATCTCGCGGAAGTCGGCGGGCTCGGCGTAGCGGCTTCGGAGGCCTTTGCTTCCGCTCTGTGCGAATCCGAATCCGTCCCGCTCCGTCCGCTGAATAACGGCGTGGGCGGCGACTAGTCCGGCGTTGGCGTGGCTCTTGAGGAGCGGTGATGCTGGTGATGATGTCCAGCCTGTTAATTTACACATATGTTTAGTTGGTTGGGGTTGGTTGGTTAGTTGGATGACTGACTGCTGATGCGGTTCCGGCGGCGGTAGCCCTGACAGGTGAGGCCGGACGATTCGAACTGCCCCATTAACTGGCGGGCGTGGTCGCTGTCGATGTTCCGGCGGCTACTGCGGCTTTTCCGGCGGAGCGTCTTTAGGGCGTAGGCAAGGCCCTTGGGGGCGTTGGCGGCGGCCCAGCGGAAGAAGGCGGGCCATGCCTCGGCCTCCGTCAGGTTGTTAATCCGCTTGCAGGATCCGTCCGGCTCCATGTGGGCGGAGGTGTGGCTCTCGCTCCAGCGGGCGATGGCGATCATGAGATCACGGCGTCCCAGCCATTCGTTCGCGTTCGACGTGGTGCCCCATAGTCGCATTTCGATGGTGCCTGTGCGGCTCCATGTGTTTGCCGACACGGCGGCCCGCTTAACCCGCTTGGCCTCCTCGAACGTGCGTTGCACGCCTGAATCGAAGCGGCTGTCGTTCTGGTAGGGCAGGACAGGGCTCCAGCGGTGGCGGCGGCGGACTGATCCCACTAGCCAGCGTGTCCATGACAGGTGGTATCGGAAGGCGTTAAACACCCGCTCACCGATGGCCTCGTCCCCCTTGCAATTGAGGTGTATGTGGCCTCCGTTGCATCGTTGAGGCCCTAGCTCATCCACTAGGCTACAGACTAGCCTTGCATGGGGCTCGGTGATGAGGAACTGGGTCTCGGCCTGTCCTCCTCCGTCACGGCTGAACACTAGCCCTGCACTATGCGTCCAGCGGGCGTGGTTCCGTCCGTCCTGCTGTCCGGCCCCCTTGGATATGCGGAGGATCTTGGCGGCGTTCATCCTGTTTGCCTCCAGCTCGCCGGAGCAAGCGTAGAGCGGCAACTCATCCCTCTCGGAGCCCTTGGGGCGAATGTATTTTCCGGCCTTGGGCATTCTCACCCTAATCACGTCCTGCTCCCTGTCGTGCCAATATCGTCCGATCTCCCGCCGGACTGCATGGAAGGCCTTTTCCTGCCCAGCAATGGCCTCTTGCAGGGTGTCCCATGACAAGTAGGATGATGACATGGCATCGAATCCATCCACGGCCTTGCCAAGCCAAGGGGCTAGGTAGCGGCGATAGGTGGGGCGACTGATGGCCTGACGGATAAACTCCCGCTTTATCTTGAACATTCCTTGGCGGTACTGCTCTCTAGTGAGGATCTTCCTGTCTCTTGCTCTCCTGTAGGTTTTACGCAGGTCTTTGATCTCGGCCTCGTTTAGAATCCCGCAAAAGCTGTTAGGCTTGAACAGCGTGTTATCTGTGCGGATCAACTGGAGGGCGGCGGCGAATGTCGGGCCCCTTCTCACTGCTGGCATTGTTGTTGTGTTTTTCATGTTGGTTGGTTGGTTGGTGGTTAGAACAGGGTGGCGAGTAGCACGAAAAAGATGATCACGAGCGTGGTCATGATTCCGGCTGTCAGCATGTCGTTGACTTCCTGCTGGTCTGGGTCTTTCTGTTTTTTTGTCATTGTTTTAGGCCGGAGGGTTGATTCCGGCATCCTAAAATTACCTATGCCCATCCGGCTCTGTCCATAAAATAATGCGGCCCCATCAAGTTTTTTTCGGCCTCCGGCTTGCGATCACGGCGGCCCGATAGGGACGCTGATCGAAGGCGAGGCGAGTCCTGTTTTTACAGAGTAAATCCCGCCAATCTCGTTTTTTTGGGAAATCAATATAGTCATAGCGGAGAGAATCATCCTGACCGCTAGGGCCATTTAAACGCCAGCAAACGCCATTCTATTCGGTTATCCCGGCGGCGATCTTCTCGGAGCGTTGCACATTCCCATAGTGCGGCGGCGTTGCATGCATTAGCATGGGGCCATGCCAGCGAAGAAAATTAACGTGCCGGAGGATGAACTTAAGGCCTTTGCCCTCGCCACTAGCCTCGCTGAATGTGCCCGCCATTACGGATACGCCCTCTCAACAATCCGATCCTTGGCCCGCCGCCGTGGCTGGAAAACTCCGGCCCGCCTAGCGAAGGCGGCGGCCTACATCGAAGAGGGCAAGGGAGACATCAAGACAGCCATCAAGTCGGTTCATCGAAGTGAGTCGGCGGGTGATGCTCTTGAGAGACACCTCGAACAGACAGGCCGGACGTTCCGTTCTGGTCTGGCCTCCGGCCTTGCATCGGCGGCGGCATCGGTGGGTTCGATGTCAGGTGAGGAGGTGTTGGGAGCATCGAAGCATGTTGCTAACATCGTAGGGGCAGGAAAGGTTATATTCGGACTAACATCGGGAGAGACTAACTCCGCTGTATTAAATGTGAATCTTTTAAGCATGAATTTAGATGACATTCCTCGCCATGTTAGTCCTAACTCACCTCTGCTAACATTAGATAATTAGTTCAGAAAACGCCCTAATATTCGCCCACTAACATCCGCCTGACCCGCTACCGACCGACCGACGAAGGAGGGAGGGAGGGAGCGGAACATCAATAGGATATCCAGCTTTAGCTGGCACGATTAGCGAGCGAAGCGAGCTTCTGTATTAAGGGTGGTATAACGAAACACCAAACTCATTCACATAAGTCTACGAGTAGAAGCAAGTGATAAGGATGAGCGAAGCGAAGACGATTGGCGAGGGAGGAACGACCGAGCCCTTGGGCTTGATGGTGTAGCTATAGAACCAGATGGAATAACAATCCTTTTTTGGGAGAGTTCCCTGACGGACACCCCCCTAGCTCAAGGAAGGTTCGCCAAAACAAAATTGAGAAACTCCCCTCACAATTTTTTCAAAAAATCGAAACGATTCACTTTTGGTGTGGGATTTGCTTGCAATGAACCATGACTATTTTCCTCGCATTCTTTTTTTACTTACATTATCTGGTAGTTTACTTATCACTGAACGTCCATATATGGTTCGATCTGCGATCTCACGAGGGAGGTTTTGGACGAAGATTTTGAGTCGGAGGGAGTACTCTGGGTTGAGGAGTTGTATTAGGTGGCTAAATTCCTCTCCGTAGGTTGCTAGTTTGGTAGCTTCTTTGTAGGTGTGGGATTGAAGTTCGTCGTATTTAGGGTTTTGGTTGTACATGGAGTTGGATAGGAAGCTCATTGTTGGAGGGTAGGGTTTGTTGTGGATTAGATCAAGGCATAAGAAGCCCATTATTGGATGAGCTTCTGATTCCCCTCGACTTCAAGTATCACCTACTGGAGTCTTATCTTCTGGGTGGATTGGGAATAGAATAGGAGGCTCTGGGGTTGCTTGGCAACTCACCATGAGAGTCCATTGAAATTAAGAACGCTAGGCTAGATCGTTCTCTTGACCTTCAGAGGCGGCTCGACACAATCTCGATTTCCGGCCCTTACACCAGACTAGCAATCCTGTTGCTTGTCTGCATGAAGGAATAGCGTTGATTGGAGGCTGGGTCAAGTATATTTATTCCGAATGAGTTTTACTTCCCAGATTGGACAGGATGAGTTTGTTTTGAATGCGGCTAGGAAGCATTTAGCAGGGAAATATACTTTCTTGGATATTGGTTGTCATGACTACAAAGAGATTTCCAATACCTATGCTTTAGAGAAGGATTATGGGTGGAGAGGTGTTGGGATTGACATTGATCCGAAGTGGGAGGCTGGGTGGAAGGAGAACAGGGATTCGGTGTTTGTGTTGGCTGATGCCACTACTGCTGACTATGGAAAGATTCTTTCAGAGGCTTCTATGCCGATAGTGATTGATTATTTGAGCATGGATTTGGAGCCTCCTCCTCTCACGCTGAAGGCTTTGGAGAGGTTGTTTGAGTTTGGATATGGATTCAATATTATCACTTACGAGACTGATTTTTATAGGAATGGTGAGTTTGGCGACTTGCGTAGTCCATCTAGGGAGTTTTTGAATGACAGGGGGTATGTGTTGGTTAAGGAGGGTGAGCAGGATGATTTCTACATCCATCAATCTATTCTATGATCGTCACTACGCACTTTGAGCCCACTGGTGTTTCTCCCACTGCTGATTATATGCGGTTGTTGGAGTTGTGGAGGATGAGTTGGGAGAGGCAGGGATTTACTTGTGTTGTCACTGGGAAAGATTTTATTGATAGCAAGATGGGGTGTGAAGGGGTGAGGAAGTTCTGTGAGAAGGTGGATAGCTTTCCATCTGTGAATGGTGGTGGATTTGACAGGGCGAGTTTTCGGAGGTGGCTGGCGGCGTTCTTGCTTGCTGGTGAGGTGGGTGAGTTGTGTGTGAGTGAGGGTGATGTGATTAACTACTCTGTTAAGAGGAGGGATGTGTTTGGATTGAGTGGAAGTGAATTTAACATTGGGGACACTGATGGGTGTCCGGCGTTTGTATTTTGTGGGGTGGGGGCTCTTAATAAGTTGGTGCAGAGTATTGTGAATCATGAATTAAGGCCGGAGGATTCTTATCATGGAAGGCCGCACTTATCGGATCAAGACTTCATAGCTCGTTACACTGCAAAGGAGGAGTGGTATAATTCCATGCCGGATGTGGTGAAGAGTGTGTTTTCTAATGGGTGGAATGAAGGGAAGTTGGTGCATTACGGAACTCCTTTCTTTATTGCAAACAATGTGGAAACATTGAACACGGCTAAAGTTGATTTAATCCAGCAATTGAGGCCGCTATGATGACTAAAGCTAAAGAGAATCCAGAGAAGAGAGAGGCTAGAGAGGCCATGTTAAATCTCCGCACCAACATGGGTGAGCATTTTGAGGCTGGTTTTATCATCACGACTTGTGAGATTGATGGTCAAACGCATTATTTTCATGCTAGCGTGGGGAATAAGTTTGCCATTAAGGGCATATTGGAGAACTACATGGAGACTCATCACTACGGAAAAGAGGAGTAAATCATTGACTTTAACATCGTGCCTGTATAATTAATTGACCCTTATGCCCAGCAAGAAGACTCCTAAAGAACTTATTTTAGCAAGAGCCAAGGAGCTTACTGATGCCCATAACTATGAAACTCCCTTGGAGTATAACAGGGCACTTCGTTATTATTTGAATGAAGTGGCTAATGTAATGAGCCCTTATGCCATCCCTGCCACTGGAATGCAGACGGAGGAAGTTGAAGTGCCGGATTCCATGCTCAAGAGAGATGGTTATGGAAATCTTCCCAAAGGTGATAATCAGAACAATGTTGCTACCCACACAGAGATGGGGGATAAATCTTTTAGCGAGAACGTATCGTCATCCCTTAAAGCCGGTATTGAGGCGGCAAGGCCCACAATAAAAGCCGGTATTGAGGGTGCAAAGCAGATGTTTGCCCCTGCATACAATGCAGTAAAGGGGGCTGTGGATGTGTATTCTGGACAAGCGGCTATTGATGAGTATGGGAGGGTGGCTAGGCTCAATAAGGAGCAAATTGAACTCCTTAATAAGACTAATGATATGTCTGAACAGGAGCTTAAAGCTCTGCATCAAACAATAGACTCAAGAAAAGCCACGATTGCATCTGTTAATAATGTATCGCAGTCAATTAATGATTTGTATGAATCTGCTCATAATGCGGCTCAATCGACAAAAGAAAAACAACAAGCAAGCCATGACGAATGGTTGAAGCACGAGGCTGATTTTAACGCATCACAGGAAGAATACAAAAAGCAATCAAAGCAAAAGCAGGATGAAATGTTAGCTGATAGTGAGGCAAGGGCTAAAGCCAAAGTTCAAGCTGAATATTCCGGCAAGTCTCCAGATGAAGTATTGGCTCACTACGCAAAGAAATACAATAGGCCAGACTATATGCCAGCATCCATGCAAGGAAAAGATGAGGCATCATCTCTTCCAACTCCTGCAAAAGATATGAGCCCCTATTCCATTGAGGCTTATAACGCTAGGAAAAAGGCTTCTATGGAAGGAAGAGCAGGCTCCACTTCAGCCTCAACAAGATAAACAATTATGGCCTCCCTTTCTTATTCTGCCGCTCAATCTCTTCTTGCTCCCTACATTAGTAGTCAAGGAAGCTCTGATCCGGCTGTTGGAACTGCGATTAATTTTGTAAATGAAAGATTCATCACTTCTGGCGATTGGAAAGGAAATCGCTTCATCACTAGCTTCACTCCTTATCTTAACTCTACGGATGGTAATTATTATTTTGATACTACTGCTGGCGTTGAGTCTGTGCTGAAAGTGATCGCAATCGACACTACCCTTAACTGGGGGGAGATTGTTAATGTGCTGGATGATTGGTATCAGTTTAACGAGGCTGGAGTAGGGTGGATGAGTAATCAGTATGCTGGAGACACGCAGATCATTAGGGTGGGGAACAAGCCATCTGCGGCTCTCCCATCCGGCGGCACTGGTGACATTCAAACCTACCGCATTGTTGGGAAGATCCCAGAGACTCGCACGTTGTATTGTTTGGTTAAGAGAGGGTATGTGCCTCTGGTTAATCCTACTGATGCTCTCATTCCCTCCAATCGAAACGCATATCGTTATGGCGTACAGGCATATATTTATGAAAATACTAACGAGCTTGAGAGAGCCCAAGTGTATTGGGAGCTTGCTTACAAATGTCTAAACGAAGAAGCGGCGGCATTTGAACAGGGAAGCGAAGCTGAAGTAGAAATTCAATGGAAGGCATTTGCTCCTTCAAACATTTACAACCTAATTTAATGATATGAGTTCAATGACGAACACTAATGATAAAACAACCGAGGGTGGAAATGAGGGTGGTTTTTGGAATGATGTTGCCCCCATGATGAGGGGGGTAAAGCCTTTAGAGCAAAGCTTATCAGAGGCTGTTAGGGCTAGGGAAGGAAAGGTGATGAAGCAAGATATCATCACAAGCAGTGAAGCCGCATTAAAAAAATCAGACAAACAATTTGCACAAGACTTTCATCAAAAGCTTCAAAATGAAGCCGCAATGGTTGAGGCAACAGGAAAGCCACTCACTACAGGTGGTGGCGGTGAATACAATCCATTTAAAGATCCATTTAGAGTGGGGGAGTTTGCACAAAAGGAGAAAATGGGAGCAATGCTTGGAGAGGCATCTGCTCTTGAAAAAATGACACCAACTCAAAGGGCTTTTTACAATGAATCACGCAAAGGACAGGGCAACATTCCATCCACATCCACTAATGGAGATGGTCATGTGGACTTGACGAGTAACTCCGACAGGAATAAGGCCGCATACGATGAGCATACTCAAGGAAATCAATAATATGGCAAATTCATTTACCAACTCCTATTCTTCTGATGCCTTTCAAGGACAAGACGCACAAAACACGGCACAGAGAAGCGATAAGAAATCCGAAGCACTTATGGATGATCACAAAGAAGTGAGCAGTCCAGATTACGCTCCATCTGTTCCGCAATCATCCTCATCTGACATTAATCCCGACACGGGGATGAATACCAAGACAGGAGAAGTGGGCAGGGTTATTTCCAACTCAACCCCCAGCCCATACGGAAGAGAAATTGGAAGTCCATTTATTCCATCCAAGCATGAAGCTGATTTAGTCATTGCGGCTAAAAGAAAGCTTGAAGTTGAGGATTTAGCTCGTCACATTCAAGACAAGGAAAGGCTTTCTTGGGCAGATGCGACAAAAAGAGCTGATAGCTTCCTTACTTTGCAGAGTGCTAAAGAGGAAAGCAAAATTGCAATGGACAATGCCAAGATTGCAAAGCAAACAAGAGAAACTCAATCACTCACTGCTAGGGCAAAGTTTGAAGAAGAATTTGCTGGCATTAGTCCCGCAGATCCAGATGCCCCTAAAAAATACAATAGCGTAATGGCTAAATATGCCCCATCTTTGGCTGGCACTTCTCATTTTACGGAAGCCCAGACAATGGTTAATCAAGGGCTCACTCACACGCAGAACTTCCTTAAATTTGGACAGGCACAACTAAAGAGAGAGCAGTTGGAAGATGTTAGGCAACAAGCCGGAATGGCTATGAGTTTGATTTCTGGATATTCTGAAAATGAACTTAATGACTTTATGCAGTCTGATGATTACAAAAACATTGCCGGACAGGGAATGATTGGAAGGTCTGTGACTGCCGCAATCGCAAACAGGAAAAAAGAACTCAATGCGATTAAGGCTAATCAAATGGGTGCATCTAACCCTAATTTGGAAATTGTTGGATATGACCCCAAGAGTGGTGAGGCGATTTACAAAAAGAAAAAAGAACAATTAAATCTCATGGGATTAGTAACAGGAGATCAGAAAACTCCCTCTACTCCTCCCCCTGCCGCCGTACAGCCTCCGACAAATGATGGTGGGCAATTACCCGGTGATGAGGGACTTACAGAAACTGATTCAAGCTTGGGCACGACTTATTCGGCTCCCGCACCTAAATCGGCGGCCCCATCAACCGCCCCTACTGCGACTCCATCCTTCTTTCCCAGTGGACAAATAGAGATTGGTGGTGCTAAAACAAGGAAGCCTCTTTCCGAGATAGCACCCCAATAAAATGCCCATAACCACCCAGCAACTTTCTGATGCGAGAAAAGAAGGTTACTCTGATGAGGAAATCTACAATCATTTAATTCAGTCAAATAAACAATTTGAGGAGGTGAGGAACGAGGGGTATTCCCTTGATGAATTAGCTTCTCATTACGATCAAACAAAAGGAGGTGGAAAACAAAATGTCCAAGATCAAACAGGGGCCAACTCGGATCGCAATGCGGAACGAGAAGCCAACGAACAAGTCGGGAATCGCAATGAAACCCTCAACGCCAGTGGTCAAGAGCCACGGATTCTGCAAGACGGAGGGTCGCAATACCCTAGTCAAGATGGAAGCCAAGAAGTTGAAGGTGAACTAAAAGTTCAGCCTTCATTTCAGACAGGAGGTGAATCAGTTGAACAAGCCCAAAAAACCAAAGCCAGATACAGACAAGAAGGGGAAGAAGCTAGGAAAGCAATACCAATCGAAGATGATGCGTGGAACCAAGCGAAACTAAATGTTGATGCTTTCCCAACGCAAACGATTGGGCAGAAGTTTGGCGAAGGCATGAAGCAAGCTCCCCCCGAAAGGGGGCTTGTGAACCTTCTTGCCTCTGGTGCTTCAAAGGGAATTTTGGAATTTGGTCAAACTGCGGCTGATTTAACAAAAGGGATAAAGACTCCATTAAATGACATTTCAGATACCGCTGAAATGATTTTTGGCAAAAACCCCTTTTCTGAAAAAGTTAAGCAATTGCCTTATGAGTCTGCAAATAAATTCAGAGAGCTGGCAAAGTCTTTGGATTTAAACGAAACAGAACAAAAATCCACATTGGATGGATTTGTTTTTGGAGTTGGAAGCTTCATTCCAGATGCATTAGCCGCAATTGCAACTGGAGGAGAATCTGCTGTTGGCACTGCAACAAGAGGGGTTTGGAAGCCAATTGCAGAAAAAGCAATGCATGGCGTTAAAGCATTCTTGCCATCTTCAATCAAGGCAATGAATGTGACTATTGATGATAGCCTT
>Ga0208251_1000145_pt1 | contig 23012 bp, 33 predicted proteins | sample CryBogCBE15Jun09_FD_184560 | JGI IMG/M metagenome (GOLD analysis project Ga0208251, IMG submission 184560) | Freshwater microbial communities from Crystal Bog, Wisconsin, USA - CBE15Jun09 (SPAdes) (version 2) | ecosystem: Environmental > Aquatic > Freshwater > Lake | place: Crystal Bog...
GTTATTATTCTCATGGTGGTAATACAACGACAGTGGGTTCTCATTCTTGGCATTTAGTGTCTTCCAATGGTTCTGTTGATACTACAGCCATGTCACTTAACTATAGTGGTAATTTGTTGGTTGGTACTACAGATAATAATGCAAATGGAAGAGGCGCTGCTACAAGAGCAGTAATTGCATCCCCATCTAGCGGTGGTGGAGATACATTAGGTCTTTTGCAAGTATCTAATTCAGCGTTTAATATTTCCAGCCTTGTAAATACTACAAGTGGAACTAGATACCACATAGGGTTTAGTGATGGCACAACATGGGTAGAGCGAGGAACAATCTCTACCAATGGAACAGGTACTTCTTATAACACCACTTCTGATTATCGTTTAAAAGAAAATGTAGCACCAATGTCAGGTGCATTAGCAAAAGTGGCTGCATTAAAACCAGTTACATATACTTGGAAAGAAACAGGCACAAATGGTGAAGGTTTTATTGCTCACGAATTAGCCGAAATTTGCCGTGATGCTGTTGTTGGTGAAAAAGATGGAGTTAAAGAAGATGGAACTCCGCAATATCAACAAATTGATACTTCATTCTTAGTGGCTACATTGACTTGCGCTATCCAAGAACAACAAGCCCTTATAGAATCATTAACCACTCGCCTTACTGCATTGGAAAACAAATGAATACTTACACTTGGAATATCGTTAATTTAGACCGCAATACTTCTGACGGTTTCGTAATCACAGCGCATTATGTTGTATCAGCTACAGATGGTGATTACACGGCTTCTACCTATGGCATAGTAAGCTACACACAAGAAGAGAAGGCTTACAAGCCTTATGCTGATTTGACACAAGCTGAAGTTATTGGCTGGGTACAGGAGTCACTTGGTCAAGACACAGTAGAGGCGAGTTTGACTGCACAGATTGAAGCGTTAAAGAATCCAGTACAAGAGACTGGATTGCCTTGGGCTACACAGCAAGCACCAGCTCAGGCATAATATTTAAAGGGAAGCCACCACCCTAATTTGGTGGCAACTTCATGGAGATTAAAAAATGGATGGTATCAAACTATCAACTGATCTAGTAAACGCAATCCTGCAATATTTGGGTAACCAAAAATTTGTAGAAGTTGCAGGTTTAGTACAAGCTATTCAACAACAAGCTCAAGCACAAGGTGCACAACCTGCAGAAGCTCCAGCTCCTGCTGAAGCTCCTGCTGAGACACCAGCTCAATAAGGAATTTAATCATGTCCGAGAATTGGATAGTAGGAGCCATTAAGCATCCCGGTGCTCTTCGTAAGGAATTACATGTCAAAGAAGGACATGACATCCCTAAGAAGAAACTGGATGCCGCCGCTAAAAAATCAGGGAAACTTGGTCAACGTGCTCGCTTGGCGAAGACACTTCGTGGATATGATTAATCATGAGCTTCGATTTCGACCCCGTCAAATATGGCGTTCTTTGGCAAAAAGTCGAAGGATATGAGAACAAATTCAATGATATGTCCAAGAAAATGGACAAGATGGAATCTCAGCTAGAAGAATTATGTGCCTTGGCTAATAAGAGCCGAGGAGGATTTTGGATGGGGATGGCTATTGTTTCAGCCATTAGTGGATTAATCAGCTTCATAGCTGGATTTTGGCACGCAAAATGAAAGAATTTTTCATTCATCTATTGACTGGCAAAGACAATCAAACTTTTGATATAGGTCGGGTTACTTGGCTTATTGGATTTTTAGCTATTTTAGGAATAGCGGCTTATGAAGTAATGAGTGGGCCAGTATCCTTAAGAGAGTTAGCTGAATCACTAGGAATCGTATCCGGTGCTGGAGGGGCTTCCGTCATGATGAAAAAAGATGCGGAGCCTAGTTAATGTTCCCACTATCAATAGGCACCTATGTCAAAATTATCATTGGTGGTCTCATTGTATTTGGTGCTTGGTATAACGGCTATAGCATTGGGTATGGCAAGCTTACGACATATAAGTTGGAGCAAGAAGCCGCCACACGAGCCAAAGAAGCAGAACAACAAACAGCAACAGACCAAATAAGGAAAGATAAAGATGCTCAAATTAGTGCTATCAACAATCAGCTCGCTAATGCTCTTGTCGAGTTGCGGAACCGCCCCAGTAGGGCCAGTCAAAGCACCGTCAATGGACAAGTTACCTGCGGAAACACTGGAGCCAGCCTTTCTGCCGAGGATTCAGAATTTCTTGAACGGGAAGCTTCCCGTGCAGACCAAATCAGAGTAGCCCTTGAGGCGTGTTATTCCCAATACGATGCGGTGACAAAATGAACAAAGACGAACTAGCTACATGGGTGACCATGATTGCCTCTTTTACTTTATGCATAACAGTGCTGTCTATGGTGACAGTATTTATGTTTGGGTTTTTTAACCCACAAGTCGATAACAACAAGCTTTTTGAGATAGTCGGGCCAGCATTCCAAACCATTATTGGTGGATTTATTGGCTTAATTACAGGCATTAAGATAGGATCTGAGCAATGAAAGAGAACTACCAGTCTGCCCTAAACCATGTTCTTCAAAGCGAAGGATTATGGAGTGACAACCCAGCCGATCCCGGCGGTGCCACTATGAAGGGCATTACTTTGGAGACTTATCGTTCTTGGAAGGGAAATCCACACATCAGCAAGGATGACCTAAAGAACATTTCTGATCAGGATGTCTACAACCTTTACAAGCAAAACTACTGGGACAAGGTAAAGGGCGACGACCTACCTTCAGGCGTGGATTACGCAGTCTTTGATGCATCTGTGAACATGGGTGTAGGTAGGGCTTCAAAGCTTATCCAAGAGGCCGCAGGAGTGCCTGCTGATGGGGTTATTGGCAATGGAACCCTACAGGTTATCAAGAATGCCAATCCAATCGATTTGATCAACAAATTTAGTGACGAAAAAGATGCGTTTTATAAGAGTCTTCCGACCTTTGGTACATTCGGAAAAGGGTGGTTGAATCGTGTCGCACAAGTCAAAAGTACATCAGAATCTATGATTGCATAAGCGACCTTGTGAGATTGTCAACCTGATGGGAAAATAGACGGAACAATGGGGAAAAAATGACCACAGCTACACCATCATGGGTAATGACCTACGATAGTCTGACATCGACTGTTCTACAGTACTTGGAGCGGTCAGATCAGGCCACTATCAATGCTATTCCTACATTTATTACCTTGGCTGAATTTGAAATTGCTCAGGAGATCAAGACTCTTGGTCAATTGCAGGTAGCACAGGCAACCATGCTTGCTGGAAATCCAGTATTGGCTAAACCAGCTAGATGGCGTAAGACTGTGTCTTTTAATTTCACAGATGCCACTGGGACAAGAAAGCCTGTATTTCTTCGCAAATATGAGTATTTAACTAATTTTTGGCCTGACAATAATGAAATGGCTCCTCCTCAGTTCTATGCAGATACTGACTGGGAACACTGGTATTTGGCCCCTACTCCTGACCAAAACTATGATTTTGAAGTGCTCTACTACGAGCGTATTGCTCCATTGAGCTCTACTAATCAAACTAATTGGTTGACTCAAAATGCTCCAACAGCAATGTTGTTTGGCACCCTTTTACAAGCAATGCCGTTCCTAAAGAACGATCAGCGTCAGATTTTCCAACAAAAGTACACTGAGGCAATTCAATCTCTCAAAACAGAAGATGTGGATCGTCTTGGTGATCGTCAAGCAGTTGCCGTGGATAGCTAATGAAATACGCAATCTATATCATCACAAATATTTTGAATGCTAAACAATATGTTGGCATAACAAAGAATTTGAAAAAAAGATGGGGACAACATAAAACCATCAATGGTAGTGCTCCAGCTTTGCATTCTGCTATTAAAAAATATGGAATAGAAAATTTTATTTTTAGTCATATTGCAGATGCGTTTGATTCTGAATCTGCATGCGACATTGAAAAGATGTTAATCAAAGAACACAATACCATGAGCCCAAATGGGTATAACCTCACTCCGGGTGGTGAGGGTGTGCATGGAGTTCTTTTATCAAATGATCACAAAGAAAAAATAAAAGAATCAGTTCATAAATACATTTCTTCTTTATCAAAATCTGAAAAGCAAAAAAAATATACTGCTAAAAAACCAGTTTCTCGTGCTGGATCTAAGCAAAAAGATGAATCTAAAAAGAAAACAAGCATTTCTACAAAGAAAATGTGGGATGAACGTAGAGATGAAATACTCGCAAAAAGAGCAACTACTAGGGCTATAAATAAGGCCAAGAAAGAATTGGAGCAATTATGACCTCATACGTTAGTCCATATACTGGTCAACTCATCAGCCCATCACAGGTGGGCTATGAGTCTTTGTCAATTTCAACCGATACCATTCTTCAGTGGCCCGTCAACGGCAACACATCAGACGTTGTTGCAAACATCATTGAGGTGACTGCAACCGTAGGAGCAGGTTCCTACACTGGAAGCATCAGCGGAACCACTTTGACAATTACTGCGGTCGCATCAGGAACTTTGCAAGTTGGTCAATTTATCAATGGTGCAGGAATCACTTCAGGAACCTACATCACTGCATACGGTACAGGTTCAGGCGGTCTTGGCACATATACAGTCTCAAATTCACAGACAATTAGTTCGAGAACGATTTTTACAAATAATCTAAATTTGTTCATGCCTCCAGCTACTGAGGTATCTGAAGGTCAATCTACTCTGATTCGTAATATCGGAGCAAACACTTTTACCGTTGTAGATACCAGTGGAAACACGATTGTCAGCATCGCTTCAGGAGTTGCTCAGTACATTTATGTGACTGATAACACCACTATTGATGGTGCTTGGGAAAGTGTGACTTTTGGTGCCGGAACATCCGCCGCAAATGCCGCTACCCTTGCTGGATATGGATTGACTGCTCTTGGCTCTACTCTTAATGAATCAACTCCAGTATCACTATTCTCATCCAATTACACAATGACTGCTTCAGATCGTGCATCTTTGTATGCATGGACTGGTGGTACTGGCACAGTGACTTTGCCATTGGCCCAGTCAGTCGGTGCAGGATGGTATGTGACCATTAAGAATGATGGTACAGGTATCCTAAATATTGCCCCACAGGGTACAAATACAATTGACATTGACTTCACTGCATGGCAATTGCAAATTCAAGAATCTCTTGTTTTAGCTACTGATGGCTTGAATTGGTACACCTACGCATATGGTCAGTCCTCATTGTTTGCCTTTACCCAGCTATATTTGGTAGTAACTGGTGGTACTGTGACTTTGACTGATGCTCAAGCATCAAACATTATTCAAGAATACGCAGGTACTTTGACAAGCAATTGCACGATTGTTTTGCCTCCTACAGTTCAGATTTATTCATTTAGAAATCTGACAACAGGTGCTTACACTCTGACTTTCACTACTGGAATTGCAGGCGGAACAACTATTGTCCTACCGCAAAATCAAACGATTATTGCTATTTGCGATGGAACAAACGTCTATAACGCTCAGACATCAACATCCAGCTTTATTAATGCATTGACACTGGGTAATGGTTCTTCATCAGCTCCTTCTTTATCTTTCCAAGGTGACGCTACAACTGGTCTGTATTTAGCCGCATCCGGTCAATTAGGATTTGCAATTGCAGGAATAGCCGCAGGCCAAATCACGTCGACTGGTCTGCTCTTGCCAGTAGGTATCAATGCTGGAGCGTTTTAATGACAACAAAAGTTGCCGTCTTACAAGTTGGTGCAGGTATCCAGCGAGATGGAACTCAGTTCGCCGCACCAGCTTACGTTGATGGCGAATGGGTTCGATTTCAGTATGGTCGCCCTCGTAAGATAGGTGGCTATACAGGTGCTTTCCTAAACGCCCAAGGCATTAGTCGTGGAATGACACTGAGCTCTCAAAATGGAGAGACTTGGGTAATATCCGGATTTAGTGATGGCCTTCAGCAATGGACGATTGACAATGATGATGCAGTGGGAACAGGCCCACAGGAAATTACCCCAGTCGGCGGAGCTCTTACTGCAACTATAAAAAACCAAGGTACTGGATATACAAACGGCACCTATACAAACGTGCCTATCGTCACAGCGTTGGGTACTGGAGCTCTTGCAACTGTAGTTGTTTCAAGCAACTTAGTTTTTAGCGTTACGTTCACGAATAACGGTATTGGCTATCCATATACCGAGACATTCACAATTAATAATGCAAGCATTGGCGGAACTGGCTCAGGATTCCAAGGGATCATTAGTGCAGTCACTTCTTATTCTCCTAATGAGAATACTTTGTGGCAATTTGATATTGGTTATGACCCATACGGTACTGGTCAAAACAATTTGATTGCTCACCCCGGTCTTAATCTTAATGATATCGACCAAACAGTAAACACACGTCCTTTGATTGGCCCATTTACAGGCCTGACATTGAGCCCTGTAGGGGTCTTTTCTGAGACTGCAACTCTGACTTCAGGATCAGAATTAATCACCTTTGCAACCACGATTGCGGCGATTGGTGCTGGCGTTTCAGTATCAGGCACTGGTATTCCTGCTAACACAACTGTTGTGTCTTCAAATTTAGAAGAATATGGCTCTGTAGGATCAGTCTCAATCAATACTTCAGGCTCCGGATATACCACTGGAACTCATACTGGCGTATCCATCGTAGGAGGCCAAATTGGCTCAGGTGCGACAGCGACAGTAGTAGTGACTGGCGGAGCTGTGACATCAGTGACTGTGACTGCAGGCGGATCAAATTACCTATTAGGTGACACATTCACCCTTAGCGGTGGTGGTATTGGAGCAGGTACAGGATTCCAAGGAGCAATTGGTGCTCTATCTGCAGTTACTGCAAACTTGTGGACAGCATTTTTAAGTAATGCCGTTACGACTTCAGGTTTGCAAACCCTTGTTTTTGACAATAACATCAGCGTATCCGGTGGAGTTGTCATGCTGTACCCATACCTGTTCGTATATGGCAACAATGGATTGATTCAAAACTGTGCGGCAGGAGACTTTAATAATTGGACTTCTGCTGACTCCAATGCCAATAACGTGGCATCTACTAAGGTAGTCAAGGGATTACCATTGAGGGGCGGTACAACTTCTCCATCAGGCTTATTTTGGACTTTAGACTCAGTAGTTAGGGTTACTTACTCTCCTCAATCTGTGGGGACATCTACCCTTTACTGGCGTTATGACCTAATTACCCAGCAGTCTTCCATCATGTCCAGCTCATCTGTTATTGAATATGACGGAATCTTCTATTGGATTGGTGTGGATCGATTCTTGATGTACAACGGCATGGTTCAAGAAGTGTCAAATACTCAAAATACAAACTGGTTCTTTGACAATATCAATACTAAAGAACGTCAAAAGGTGTGGGTATCAAAAGTGCCTCGCTGGGGCGAGATTTGGTGGTTCTACCCTCGTGGTGATGCAACCGAGTGTACTGATGCCATCATCTATAACGTGCGTGAGAAGTGCTGGTATGACGCAGGACAGGCCCTAGGAGCTCGCCGCTCTGCAGGTACCTTTTCTGAGGTATTCAAAAAGCCTATTTGGGCTAGTAATACACCTAACGGAGTTGAAGGATATACCTTGTGGGTTCATGAACAGGGAGTCAATGAGGTCTTCCTGAGAAACGTCAATGCCATCAAGTCATCTTTCGAGACCAATATTTTGGGAGTTAGTGCTGGTTTAGTAGGTTCAGCACAAGGCTTTGGAGACAACTTGTGGACTCGTGTTGAGCGTGTCGAGCCTGACTTCCAGCAAGTTGGTCAGATGAGTTTAGTAGTTACAGGTCGTGGTTATGCGGATGATACCGACATAGCGTCCAAACCCTATCTATTTGATGAATCCACACTTAAAATAGACATGAAAGAACAGCGTCGTGAGATGCGTTTAAAATTTGAAAGTAATACTCAAAACGGCAATTACTTCATGGGTCGTGTCGTATTGAACGTAGAGTCCGGCGATGTTCGTGGTACAGGTAACCCATGATAGCGTACGATCCACGAGGCATGACATGGGATCAGTACAACAGACTGATGTACGAGTTATTTGGTTCAAACCAATTGGGCACTGTAGAAGAGTCCAACTGGCGGCAGTGGGTAGATGGTATGAACGGTATCGGATATTTTGTTCAGTCAGGAATGCCTGATCATCGACCATATGAAAATTGGCAAGATTGGGCAAAAGCTGTGGCAGGAATTATGTCTATAGCACCAAATTTGGGGAGCATATATTGAAAGCGTCACAAGTCATAACAAGCTTTGCACAAAAAGAAGGCTTGAATCCACAGGTGGTATTGCACACTGTTGCATATATCGTTAAGAATAAATTGGGTTTTGTTTTGAGTAAAAACGATACTGTCGTATTGTTTTATGAAATTGCTCCCAAATCCTACGAATGCCATATCGCTACCATGGATACCCCAATTACTTTAATGAGATCTATGACAGACATCTTCAATAGATTGCATAAATTGAATGTCAAAAAAATGTATGGTCATGCCGATAACTTTGAAATTGTCTCCCTGATGCGAAGAATAGTCGCTAGAGAAGGTGGCGAATTAAAAGTATCTGATATTAAAGACTACAACTGGATGATTACACTATGAACCGCTACTACTCTAGACGTGAACTATATGCATTAGGGGAGCCATTAGGCTGTTCAGCTACCGCAAATAAAGTAGGCGGTGGTCGTATTTACGGTGGTGGCGGTGGTGGCGGTGGTGGTAAAGGCGGTGGCGGTGCCAAGTCTGTCATTACTCCAGTGATTTCTATTGGTTTGGCGATTGCCACTGATGGTGCTTCTTTAGCCCTCTGTGCGGCAGAAGCAGTTGATACTGCGGTAACCGTAGCAGACGTAGCCTCAGCCGCTAGTGATGTATCTTGTGCAGTCTGTGTAATCAGCGATGTAACCAATGCAGTGAGTTGCATTCCTGATATTCCTGTTTGCACTCCTGTTTGTGTGCCTAGTTGCATTCCTACTTGTGCACCATCCCCTTCTTGTATGCCTCAAGGATGTGTGCCTTCATGCACACCTCCAGTTTGCTCTCCAGCACCTAGCTGTGGCCCATTGCCTAGCTGTACACCTCCTACCCCATCATGTGGCCCATTGCCTACATGCAATGTACCTAATCCATGTGCTCCGGCTCCTTGTGTGCCTACACCTTGCGTGCCTTCTACTCCTGTATGTCAGACATTGCCATGTTTGCCATGCATTAAGTGCATTTCTAATGCCGCTAAAGTTGCCAAGATTGCAGGCCAAGTTACTGGATGCAAGACTTTAGGTGACATCGGACGTATTGGTGCTTTGCCGGGTCAGATTTGCGGAATTATGAATCTACCTTGTACGATTTCAAATATGGCTTGTCAAGCAGGCACTTTCCTATGTAATGTAGGAACAAAAATCTCTTGTGCATTCGGCGGTGGTTGCGTACCTTGCGGATGCATGGGTTGCGGTTCCGTAGGGGCTGGATTCTATTGCGGAACTCCTACAAGTTGCTTGCCTGATGGTTGCACACCTTCAAATTGTTTGCCTGCTTGCACCTCAGCTTTATGCACACCGGATTGCAACGCAGTAAACGAATGCGGTATTTCTTGCACAAGTTGTTGTGGAACCACTTCTTTGTGTGGTTGTGCTCAAATTGATTGCCAATATTGCACACCTGATTGCGGCGTGACTTGCGAGTGCTGTTCTTCATGCTGTGAATGCTGTTCTTGCTGTGCCTGCTGTTCTTCAGGTATTCCAAATGTTAAGGGATTACCAAAAGGCAAAGTAGGACGCAAACCTCATGGTACAAGCCGTGGCAAAAAATCTACCCTCAATCCTAGTGCTGGTTGCTCAAACTACAATCAAGGATGCGGTTATTTATCAGGTTTGAATGGTTCTGCATCTTCTTCTACAGGAACAGGTGCTTGCCTTTCTAGCAGTGCTAATCTCTTATCCAATACTGGAAAAGGTGGCCTTGGTGCATTAAAACAATTACAGCAAATTAACCCTAACGGGGTAGTTGGTGCTGGCTTTTGTATGAATGCCCTACAGTGCAAGATGGCTGAATACGGTCAATCTTGTGTTGGAGCAGGATTAGGTTACGCCTGCGGTGGTTCTGCTGACTGCTGTACACCTAAGAAAAAGAAGGGTCAACAGGTTTGCTGTGCATGCCAATGCTCACAAAAGAGCTGGGATAAAGCTTTCTGCATGAAGTGCTCTTCAGCAGATTTGTCATGCGAAAAACCACATATGTTGTTCTCTTCATTGCAAGAAAAACACAATTCTTTACATCCTTTAACTCAAGTTAAATGTTCTATCCAAGGTAGTAAATCCGGTGGATTGCCTCATAAATATGCGGCGGCGGCTCCAAAAGGCCATCACCCTGAGTTTATTACTGGTGTGACTGGATACTATGCTTGCGGAGGCGGTACAGGCCAATCAGATGACATCCCAGCGATGTTGCATGATGGCGACTACGTTATGGACGCAGAAACTGTATCAGCCCTTGGAGACGGTTCTAGCAAGGCTGGACACCATGTCTTGGAAGGCTTCCGTAAACAGATCCCCCATAAGGCAGGCGGCGGTTCTAACCCAGTTCCAGCCAAGATTGCTGATGGTGAGTATGTGTTCCCAGCGGCATTTGTCACAGCTCTCGGAGCAGGGGATAATAAGCGAGGTGCAGAAATTCTTGATGGATTGCGTGAAAAGTTGCGTGCCCATAAAAGAAGTGCACCGGATACCAAAATTCCACCAAAGGCAAAAGACCCGATTGACTACATCAAGAAGGGAAGAAAATAAATATGGCTAATCTACTTCAGTCGTCAAAAAATACGTCGACCTGTGCACCGTCGTATTACACCAATTATTTATCGAATTTAGCTACTCAAGGTCAACAAGCTACTTGTAATGCTAAGTATGTAGGGGCCCAGCCTCTACAACAGCAGGCATTTTGCAATATTGCCAATACTGCTGGTAATCAGCAAGGCACCTTTCAGCAGGGCCAAAGCCTATTAGGATGTGCCGCTAATCAAAATATTACTGGTGCGGCGGCTCCTTATTTGCAAAAGGCTTCCAATACCAATTCAGCTCAATTAGCCCAGTGCTATATGAGCCCTTACATTCAAAGTGCCGTACAGGGCATGTCCAATATTGCTAATCGCAATATCCAGCAGAATTTAGCTCCACAGGCTACTGCGGCGGCTGTAGGTTCAGGACAATTCGGTTCACAGCGTGGTGCCCAAGTCTTGGGTCAAGTAGAGGCAAATGCCTTGCAATGTTTGAATTCTAATATTGCCAATTTGGAAAACACTGGCTTTTCAAATGCATTGAATGCGGCTACTCAGAAGCAACAGATTTGTGCAGGCATTGGTAATACTGCTGGTACGTTGACTGCTGAACAAGCTCGTGCAAGACAAGCGGCTGGACTAGGAATGGGTACTTTAGGTGCTCAAGCGGCTAATCAGAATATTGCTTGTACAAATGCTTTGGCTACCCTTGGCGGTCAACAACAGACTATTGGTCAAAATGCCCAATGCTTCGGATTAGCTAAGTTAGAAAAACAGTCAGCATTGATGAGAGGTCATCAGATCCCTACATCAGTCAAGACAACCTTGTGCATGTCCCCATTCTCAGCCGCTGGTGCTATTGGCTCCGGTGGTTTGGCAATGTTCTCATGCAAATACGATAAGTGCGGTAACGCAATCCCTTGTAGCTCTCCATTCGGAAACATCAAGAAAAAGCTCGGCAGTTTGCTTCCAAAATCCACTCCAAGTGGAACGGGTGGTGGAAATTGCTGTGCTAACTTGCCAAACCCTTGCAATCCATGCTGTTCAATTGGATGCCAGTATTGCTGTTCAAGTTGCTGTGTAGCTTGCTCTTCTTGTGGCATGTATGCTCCTTTGTGTGCAACCGTATGCGGTTGTGCAAAAGGTGGTCTAGTTAAGAACAAAGCTAAAGGCGGTGCAGTAGGTTGCAAGAGTTTAATGATGCGTGGTGCTTTACCTGTTAGGAGATAAGAATGGCAGAAGAAAAAGCAGGTGGATTACCCGGTGCCAATGTTGGCATTGATGTTACAAAGATCCCTTTGTATGGGCAAGATGACGAACGCATACAAGAACTCAATAAAGCCCAGCAAGATGTCGCTAGTGCTTTAGAACATCGTTACGACCAACCTAACTGGTGGAAGGTAGCCGCAGGGTTTGCCAAACCTCAATTAGGTGGTTTCTTGGCTTCTTTAGGTAGTGCGTCTGAAGCTATGGGTGAGAACCTAGAAAATCAACGTGCCAGCATGATGCCTGTAGCACAGATGAAGCTACAGATTGCACAAACCAATATGCTCTTGGGTGCCAATAAAAAGGTAGCCGATGAGATTAAAGCTTGGCGTGATGCCCATCTCGGTCAGACACCTTCAGCTCAACTTGTAGGTGATTGGGCGGCTAAAGCCCCACAATCTTCAGTTGTGAAGTCTTTGCAGGAAGAATTGAAATACCAGCAAGATCAGCAAAATCAAAACTTGCAACGTGTCCAACAAAAAGCACAGAGCAATATTCCCCTTACTGAAGCTGATAAGGCAGTACTCAATCAGGCTCCTGAAGGTCAACCTCGTAATCAACCACCTGTTAACCAATCCCCTCCAGTTGTTGGTCAGCCTCCTAAAGAGGCCCCTAAACAAGAGGCTCCTATGTTTCAGATGCCTATTGATCCGTCTAAAACAAAAATTTCAAGTGGATTTGGCGAACGTGAAGACCCATTTAACAAAGGTAAGAAACAAATGCATCCGGGTTGGGATTTAGCCGCTCCGGAAGGTACGGAAGTTACCAGTATTGGCAAAGGTAAAGTCTTGCATATTGGTGAAGATACAGGCACTGGTAAAGATTACGGTAATAACGTCATTGTTGATTACGGTAATGGTTATACAGCTCGTTTTGGTCATTTAAGTACTTTTGATAAAAACTTAAAAGAAGGCCAAGAAATTGATGCTGGTACAGCTATTGGTGGTGTAGGAAGCACAGGAAAAGCTACTGGCCCACATCTTGATGTGACTGTATTTAAAAACGGTAAACCTGTAGATCCATCATCTGTATTTGGTGATCCATTCCATAAGAATGTTCAAGGTGGTAATGAGCCTCGTGCTGAGGCACCTCCTGCCGCACCTACTAAAACTACTTTCTACACTCACTCTGTACCTATGCCAAACACTGAAGGTGCAGGTAGTGCTACTCGTGAAGTAGTGATGAAGAACTATGCAGATAATGCCGCTAAGGTAGAAGCACCGTATGCAGAGCAAGTAGCTAACCTACAGCCAGTAATGAGTGGGCCAAACTACACCCGTATCAAAAATCAATACGATACCGCTATTTCAATGATTGAAAAGAATCCTGATTTGGCTAGAACCGTATTTGCGATGGTACGTCAAGAGCCTATCCAAGCCGCTTTGGCTGAAGGCTTTGGCGTTCACGCTGGAGCATTTAATGCCAACGTCAGTTTGCCTGTTAAAGCGTTCAAAGATGCTGGATTGACTGATGCTGAAAAGAACTATGCAGACAAGTTGTTTAGCTCTTTGATGAACATCACTATGGCTAACTTGAGATCTCAGGGTGTGGCTATGGGTAAAGTTCCACAGCAGGAATACATGAAGGCATTGTCAGGCTTTGTAAGCCCTGATCAGACTTCTCCTGCCGCTTTGAATATGTTGCATCACAGCCGGGCTGACTTTGATCAAAACAAAGAGTACTACGACACTGTTCAACGTGAGCGTAGAGAGCATGTTGACCCATCTAGTGCTACTCCTTATGCTGATATCAATAACAACTCAAAAGAGTTGCAAAAGATTCACAAGAAATATGCATTGGTTCATAGACAGTATGATGAAGATTATCAAAATGATCTTGATAAACGCAAGAAAAAGGCACCTTAATTATGGAACCTAAATCACAAGAAGATATTGATGCCGAAAAGGCCGCAGAAGCTTACCGCAAAGAAAATCATCATGATGTGCCTGAAGGTAAAACTGTTTATTCAGGAGTAATGGAAGACCAAGATAAAGCGGCTGAAGAAGAAAAGAAAGCAGAAGACAATGCTCCCATGCCTAGTGGGGAAAAGGGAGCTATTGCTACTGGTGCTGGTGCTGGTGCCTATGCTACTCACAAAGATCTAGTACGTCAGGGAGCTAATAAATTTTTGACTCCTGCGGAAACTACTTATAAGCCAGTGAATAAGCCTTCAGTATCCGTTTCTTTTCAACCGCCTGAACCTTTACTGCCAAATGAAGTAGCCAATTTGGACACTTATGATTCTGACGTTGAAAAAATGATGCAGAGTATTAAGGATAAAAGTAAACCTACAGGTGCTCAAAATGAGCGTTCGCATAATTGGGAATCTAATAGAGAGTCATTAGCTACTAAAAACAATCTAAAAACTGTTCCAAATGCTGAGAAAGCAATTGTAGAAGCTGGACGAATGACACCTATGCGTTCTACCAATATAGGTATTCCTGAGCATCTTGCTTATACATTGGAAGAAGAAGAACTTCGTAAAGAAGCCCAGCGTCGTGTAGCTGAAGAAACAATGAAGAGACAACAAGAAGCGAAAGAAGCGGCTCAGAAACAAGCACAAGCCGAAGCAAAGGCCGCAGAAGAAGCCGAAGCCGCTAGGGTAGCTCGTAACGCAGGATTGCGTCGTGGAGTTGCTAGAGTGGGCATAGGAGCCCTTGGCGGTGCCTTGGGTGCCAAAGATATCTATGACGTTTACCAAAAGCCTATGAAGGATTGGAACGAAGAAGATTATTTGAAAATTGCTGGTGGAGTAGGTGGAGTTCTATCGACTATTCCTACTCCGATTACTGAAGGTGCTGGATTGGCCTTAGCAGGTGGTGCCTTGGCTTATCCATACGTCAAAAGAGCGTTTACTAAATAATTTCCATGAAGTGCCTCTTGACCCCCTCTATCACGGAAGAGGGGGTTTTTTTTATTTCTTTGCAGAAATATCAATAATTGCACTCATCCTTACTTGTAAAAGCTTGTTTCCTACAGCAGGATTGAGAGAATTTACAACTTCTACACAACTTGCCAGTTCATCTTTTGCAATTGATGGTTTTGCTTTTTCTACAAAAGCATTAGCAAGCTTGATTAAATCTTCTTCAAGAAAATTGTAATTCTCAACAAGGTTGGCATTGACAAATGCCTCGGTGATTTGTTGTTTAGTTAACATCTGATACTCCAAAGTTATTTTTAATTTTCCAAAATCTCAATAAACACTGGAACATCTCCCAGCCTTTAGCAAGGTCTTCTTCTGACCACTCCACAATTTTAATCAATCCGGGATGGGTACGGGAGGCAAAGACGTTAGCACAACGGGCATGGGGTATTTCTAAACCATATCGGTATGCCGCTAATTGCATCAGCATCTCGTCATATGCATCCACCTTATCATCAGGGCCAAAGTCTTTAGTTTTAGCGTCCACGACAATTCCTAGGCCCTCAACAGAGTGAAGGTCTACCTTACCCCCAAAGCCCATGGGTGAAGCGAATGCAATTTCCGTAAGCCATTTTTGATCAGGGTGCGTTTTGAAGTGCTCGAAGACTGCTTTCTCAAAAGCTTTGGCAGTATCAACGTGCTCTACATTACGCTCTCCGGCATACCACTTCTCAATTGACTCATGTATCCGAGTCCCTTTTTCTGCGGCCTGTTTTCCGGTCTCCTTTGAATCAGCGACTATGCGAGCAATAAACTCTTTTTCAGTCTCTGTTTCTTTGCGTGGAAGCGTCATAGCCGCTAAGAGCAACTGTTCGTTTTTCCACACGTCTAGGCCCGGCTTTGCCATGATTTTCATCACTGTGGTCACCGAGGGCACTAGGTTCATCTTGCGTGCGTCTCTGAGCGTTGTAGGGCGGTCTGAACCGTCCTTCGCTTTCACAGTGTACTGCGGTGAGCCATCAGTGGCGTTATACCAGTGAACACTCTCTGCTGATCTAGCGATTATTGTTGTCATTGATCTCTCCTATCCAATTCAGAATGCATAAATTCATCATAATTTTCCATAGACATTCCTAAAATATCTTTCAAAATATCGGCTTTTAATATCCAATCACTTTCTAAAAATTCTTTTGTGTATTTAATTTTTGTTGTGTCTGAATTTGGATTCCATGTAATCGTAGCGACTCTCATTTTTTTTCCTTATTTTTTGAACCGAATGGACGACCACGCTTTTTAGGTGGGGAGACAATTTTTACTGGTCTTCCCAAATTAAGCGTCATGATGTTTGCTTGCATAGCATTGACTTCGACTTGTAACTCTTTAAGTATTTTTCTCAAATAAGCTACATCTGCTTGCAATGTGGCTTTTTCTTTAGCAGTGATAAACATGATTCCTCCTATTGAAACCAAAGATAGAACCCATGGAGAATTCCAATGGGAAAGAAGATTGCTCCAGCGACCAAGAATCCCCACAAGCCTTGTGCAAAGCAAGTAAAGATATGAGTCAGCCAAGCGGCTACACATGCAAAACCAAATAACCATCCCATATCATTTCTCCGTGGTGATGTTGACGTGTTTGACAGCCTGAAGGCCCTTATCAAGGACATTCGCTACTCCTGCCACGCCATGGGTTGCAACAAAAAATCCTAGGGCTACACCGATTAAAAATTGAACCATGATCCCTCCTAGTAAGCGAGACGCATCTTAGGCATGCACTGAACATCGATGATGATGTCCGACATCATTCCGGAGATTTGTCGTTTAGTCATGATGGCTACAGCTCTTAGGCCGCTTGCCTCACATTCATTAGTGGCCTGTATCACCTCATTACGGCTCATCTGTTGTACCTTTGAGTCCAGCACCAGTTGGACTGGTGGTGGGTTGGCATTTACATAAGATGGAGATGAAGAGCTACAACCTGCTAACAATACTGCCAGCAAAAGATATATCTTCATGATGGCTCCTAGAAAGGAATATCTTCGTCAGGATCCAACTGAGAAGCTGGAGGGATTGAGGCAGTAGGAGTGCTCTGTTTGCCCTGCAACTTTTCCCATTCAGGAGATGATGTGATCTTGGCCTTCAAGTTGTCGCTAAAGGTCTCAAAGATAGCCATGTCAGGATCTTGCAGATTAAACAGCTCATTCTTGTTGATTGCTTGTGGCAAACCACTTTGCTTGATCACAGAAGGCACTGGAGTCACGCTACTGACGTTGGAATAGGTATTCCCATTCTGACCAGCACGCTCGATGACGTTTAGCATGCACCATGCACCCAAGATGTTCTTAAGGTCAAACTTACGCATCTCTTCCTGCGTAAAAGCTTTACCACGCCAAGCCTGCAAATCAATGCGTAAATTGGCTTTTTCAGACCAAGCTAAGGTATAGTTCTTGAATATAGCGAAAGGCCGTCCGTCGACCATTTTGAGGGGCTTCCCATTGTCGTCTGAACCATGAATTTCCCATCCAAGCATGATCTTGTGAAGATACTTAACTTCACCCATGTACTCGGTCTTTTGTGTTCCTAGGTCTACGATGCGGTAGCAACGCCCAAGATGCATACCCGGTGGGCAACGCTCAAAATTCCCACCCTTGTCTTCTACGATAAAGCTCATGTGATTCTCCTTATAAACAGTCTCACTGACTACTAACCCGGCGAATTGCCGTAAAAAGACTATAACATAAAATTAGATGTGTGCTAGAATCTTTTTTACGGGGGAAAGCGGATGCTTGCGTTATTCAGCTCTATAGCTATATGAAGCGAACGACTAAGAGGCAGGACGTAGCGAGTACCCCACCACAGAAAGGAGCAACATGAACCTAAAACAATACTTTAAAGATGAGCCTTACGGGGCAAAGAAAGAGATGGCTGATTACCTAGGAATCACGCCTACATGGCTGGGTTTACTACTTAGAAAAGCCCGTCGTCCTTCTCCTGAACTGGCTAAGAAAATTGAGAAGGCAACGCAGGGATTAGTCACTGCAAAAGAGTTACGCCCTGATCTTTTCGACTGAACACAATGTTGTGTATTTAACTGGAGATTTATATGAAGAAATTGAAACTAGATGCCATCCGAATTGACGGAGGAACCCAATGCCGCTTAGTCATTGACCAGCCTACCGTATACAGCTATTTGGAGTCTATGAAGGAGGGCGATGAGTTCCCCTTGATGGAGACGGTATTCGATGGTTCAACATATTGGCTGACTGATGGCTTTCATCGCTATCACGCATTCAAGCTTTTGGGCATCAAAGAAATAGAGGTCAAGTACAAACCCGGAACCTTGCAAGATGCACAGATAGAGGCTTTGAAGGCCAACAGCAAGCATGGAAAACCGTTGACTAACGAGGACAAACGCAACAAGGTTGAAATGGCATTAAAGATTGAAGGATTTGATAAAAAGTCAAATTACGAGATTGCCAAAATTTGCCAAGTATCACAACCATTTGTAGCGGCAATTCGTGATCCTGCTGTAAAGCAAAAACAAAAAGAAAACGATGAGCGTCGCAATGTCAAAAAAGCAAAAGCAATCGAAGAAAATACTAATGGCATTAGTACGGGTAAACCCTTAGATGAACCTGATCCATATGCAGGGCAGGCACCTGACGATGATGAGATCAAAGCATCTGAACTAGGTATCCAAGCCTACATGGAAGAGATTGAGGCAGTTATTCAGGCTGACGATAAATTAGCCGAGGCCAGTGAGGTGATTAAAAAACAAGCTCATCGCATATCTCAATTGGAACTGCGTATGCATGGATTGATGAATGAAAAGAACGAAGCCATCAAGATGGTTAAGAAGTTACAAAAAGAAAACGACAAACTGAAAGCTAAAAAATGACCAAAGCCCTAGTGCCAAGTGAGCATGATGATGGAACAAAATTTCCCGAACCTAGATCCTTTCAAGTAAAAGCCCACGAAGCTTTACGCCAAGGATTTAGGGAAGGGCACAAGAACCAAATTATCATGGCCCCGACCGGGGCAGGAAAGACCTACCTAGGATTGCGTATCTGCAACGAGGCAATCCAGCGTGGTAAGCGTGCAGTCTTCCTATGCGACCGTACAACCCTGATTAATCAGACTTCTACAGTAGCCGACCGCTATGGTATGACCAGCCATGGAATTATTCAGGCTAAACACTGGAGACGTAGACCTGATGAGCTGTTTCAGATTGCCAGCGTGCAGACTATTGCCAAGCGTGAGTTTTGGCCTCAAATGGATGTGCTGGTGGTCGATGAGGCCCACACGACATACAAGGCATGGACTACCTTTGCCAAAGAGACCAACGCTACCGTTATTGGCTTGTCTGCGACTCCGTTTACCCAAGGTCTAGGAAAGATCTTCACAAACATCGTAAACGCCACCACGATGCACGAATTGACTCAAGAGGGTGTATTGGTACCCATGAGGATCTTCTCTTGCTCTAAGCCCGATATGACAGGTGCAGAGACTGCTGGGGGCGAGTGGACAGACAAGGCCGCTGAAGAGCGTGAGCTCAAGATTGTTGGAGACGTGGTTTCTGACTGGCATAAATTTGGCGATAACCGTAAGACCATTGTGTTTGGTGCCACGATTAAGCATTGTGAAGAGCTGTGCAGGCAGTTCGTCCAGTCAGGCGTAATGGCGGCAATCTTCACAAGTGAAACAACTGAAAAGGAACGTGAGAACCTTCTCAAGGAATACCGCAAACCGAATAGCCATCTCAAAGTATTAATTTCTGTTGAGGCTTTGGCTAAAGGCTTTGACGTGCCGGACGTAGGTTGTATCTGTGATGCACGCCCACTGCGTAAGTCTTTGTCTACAGCGATACAGATGTGGGGTCGTGGCCTGCGTAGCTCACCTGAGACTGGCAAGAAGGATTGCCACCTATTGGATTTCTCCGGCAATATCATTCGATTTTTTGAAGACTTTAACGACATCTATTTCAATGGTCTTGAGAAGCTAGACGATGGTGACAAGTTGGATAAGAAGATCCGCACCAAGGAAGAGTTCGAGGCCAAGGGTTGCCCACGTTGTAGCTTTGCTCCATTCCATAAGCGTTGTATGGCCTGCGGATATGAGAAGGTCAGCAAGGAACTAAATGAGGCGGTGCCGGGCCACATGAAGGAGATTTTCATCGGTGAAGGTAAGAACAAAAAGAAACTAGCAAATAACGCAGAGCATTTATGGCAACAAGTCTGTACCTATGCAAGGATCCACAGCAAACCTGAGAACCAATCAGGACGGGCGTGGCACCTGTTTAAGCAGATGACTGGGCAAGACTCTATGTGGTCTTTTGCCAAGGCACCAACTGTCGAGATATCCAGTAATGTGATAAATAAGATTCGACAGATGAACATTGCTTACAACAAGGGAACCAAAAGATGAGTTACAAGATTTGCCAATATTGCATGAGACATAAGCCGATTGAAGAAGTACGTTTTAGCGAAGACACAAGGCGTTGGATTTGCAGGGAATGCAAAGAAAGAAAATCACCACAGCAATATCGAACCAAGAAAAATGAGGAGGGCGATAAATGATTAAGGAAGAAGTTGTGTTTGCTTGCCGCACAAGAGCAGAAGCAATCACTTTAGCCAATGACATGGTTTGTACAGAAGGCAAAGAACCAATTGTTCAGTGCATCATGATCGGTTTGTCAGCTCTGCAACCTGTTTGTTTCTTAGTTGTTGAAAGGGATAAACGTGAGCTTCATTGATTTCGCACGAGGCCATGGCGTAGAGATTGATTATTCAAAACTCTATCCTTCCGATCGGATAAAGCGATGCGGTACCACTGAGAAGCCAAAGTCAGGCAATGGAGCCTACTTTTGGGATGGTGAGCGTGGCTGGGTTATGAACTGGGCCGGAGAGGCTAGAGTTGTATGGTATGAAGATCCACATGCAAGGCCATGGACTGATGAAGAAAAGCGTGCGTGGGTAGAAAAGCGTCGCTCCCAGCAATCAGACCAGCAACGTAAATACGATCAGGTAGCTTTGCAGGCTGACATCGTCTTACGCTCTGCCAAGATAGAGAACCACGCCTATCTTCAGTACAAGGGATTTAGCGATGAGAAGGGCCTAGTTCTTAATGACAAGCTCATGATCCCCATGCGTAATGTAGTGACTAACAAGCTTCAGGGCTACCAGTCAATCTATTGGGATCTACAGGCCCGTAAATACGATAAGAAGATGCTGACAGGGATGAGGGCAAAGAACGCCGTATTCTGCATAGGATCACGCACAGCAGAAGAGTTTTGGTTAGTTGAGGGGTATGCCACTGGCCTATCCGTTTATCACGCCCTAAAGAGCTGTGGTATGACTGCATCAGTAATCGTGTGTTTTAGTGCCAGCAATCTAGTAGCAGTGGCAGATCAGATCTCCGGCAAACGATTTATTTTTGCTGATAACGATGAGAGCAAGACAGGCCAAACCTCAGCAGAGTCAACTGGATTGCCTTGGACTATGGCCGATACCGTGGGATACGATGCCAATGACCTGCATATGAAGGATGGCCTATTCGCTGTTGTTTCAAAATTAATGGGGGTGTTGACACCAGCCTAGGAAGTTGCGGTACAATTTGTTTGTCGGAGTTGGATCTGATAAAAGTTACGACCCCTTAAGTGGGTGTTCTGATGGGTTCAAATAAATATTCGTGAGGATATATCTATTTGGATCCTATCCAATACAGAACATCCTCTTAAGGGGTTTTTTATTGCCTATCTCTGACCGTCGTGACGGACGCTCACCTACAGTAGCGTCACGAGGAAATCCTTACTACGGGAAAGATGCTGAGATAGGGAAAGGGGTGGCGAAGCTAGTGCCCCTGCATCGAACGACTGGCGAGACAAGCGGCTCCAATCAGCATCTTGTAAAGGCTCATCCCCTCTTCTTGGGGAGGGCTAAGACTGCCCACCAAACAGCATCAAAAAAGTTAACAGTAAGTGAAGGATAAGTTAACAGTAAGTAGAAAATAACTTAACAGTAATTGATTAAGATCAAAAAATGACCCTATTTTTTTAATTTGGATTTCTAATTCCATGTTAGACTTTTAACAAATTTTCACAGGAGAAATCATGGATCAGTTGGAAGAGTTTCACTACTTTAGCTCACCAGTCTACGCAGTTAAAACACCGCAGTTCCTAGACCCTATTCGTAAGGTCAGCAAAAAATATTTAGAAAAGTCCAAATGTCGTCACAAGGGTAAGAACCCAATGACATTGATGACTCAAGACTTCTCCGCAGATCCTGATGCCGCAGACTTTGCCGCATACGTCTCACAGACAGCATGGAACATCTTGAACTCACAGGGTTACAACATGGACAACATCGTGACGTACTTCACAGAGATGTGGACTCAAGAGCACAACTTCCATTCCAGCATGGAGCAACATATCCATGGCGGTGGAGTACAGATCAGTGCGTTTTTCTTTTTGCAAGTGCCTGAGAATGCCTGCAAGATGGTGATCTACGATCCACGCCCAGCCAAGGTAATTATTGGTTTACCACCGAAGGACAACAACGCAGTGACTCCAGCGTCCCAGCAGATCGTATTCACTCCGGAAGAAGGCTCAATCATCTTCACCAACTCATGGTTGCCGCATTCATTCACACGCAACTTCAACAAGAACAAGGCAGTGCATTTTGTTCACATGAACTTGTCAGTAGCACCAGCACCAGTAGAGGCCGATTCAAATGTGGAGGTCATATGAGATACAGAATTAGGTACAACAAAACCGCAGGCCAACCCGGTCGTGGAACTGAACTACACAAGTGGCGTGTGTTCGATGAGAACAACAAAGAACGTCTATGCAAACAAGTCATTCTCAAAGCTTTGGCTTGGACTGAAATCGATCCCAATGGTCACGATTACAACCTAGTTACAGATGCAGAAATTGAAATCAATAGGGAGCATTCAATAATTACCTTTCTCTAACTTTGTGTTAGACTACTCACATGAGAATACTAAACGATGATGAGTTAACAAAAGCCATAGTAATTCACGAGCGACGCAGGAAAGCTTTCGAGCAATCAGGTCTCTCTGAAACTATGGCTTTTGATTTAGCGGAGCAGATGTTTGAAAGGGATCAC
>Ga0208251_1000147_pt1 | contig 22930 bp, 23 predicted proteins | sample CryBogCBE15Jun09_FD_184560 | JGI IMG/M metagenome (GOLD analysis project Ga0208251, IMG submission 184560) | Freshwater microbial communities from Crystal Bog, Wisconsin, USA - CBE15Jun09 (SPAdes) (version 2) | ecosystem: Environmental > Aquatic > Freshwater > Lake | place: Crystal Bog...
CTGGCACACAGTTGGGCGTAATAGCTCAAGAACTTCAACAAGTATTACCAGACTGCGTAAAGCAAGAAAGCACAGGGGTTTTGTCTGTAGATACAAGTAACATCACTTGGCATCTGATCAACGCAGTAAAAGAACTCTCGGCAGAAGTTAATTCCCTTAAACAGAAAGTAGGAGCTTAAAATGACAGACATCGTAGAACAACCAACCGCAGAAGAGATTGCCAAGCACTATAGCGCCGCAATGGACTCCGTAAACCTCATCAACGGCGCAAAGCCCGAGAACGAAACCGACGCAGACTGGGCAGCCACTTTGCAAAGAAACAAAACACATTTAGAAATCATGGTAGCTAAAACCTACTGGACAACCCAAGACTTGTCTCCATTCCACGCAGCGATTGCAAAGGTAGCATGATGGACAAAATCACTTTATCCTCACAACTCATCAACAATCTCGTTGCATACCTTGCCACTCGTCCTTTCCAAGAAGTGGCTGGTTTGATTGGCGCAATTGAAAAAGAAGCTCAAGCGCAACAAACTGCTCCAGCTGAGGCCCCAAATGGCAACTAAGTGGATACAGAAAGCCATCAATCCCAAGCACAAAGGCGCTCTTCACAAAGCGCTGGGCGTGCCTGAAGGGGAGAAAATCCCCGCTAAGAAAATGGCAAAAGCCGCCAAATCAACAAACCCTAAAGTGGCAAAGATGGCAAATCTGGCCAAGACTTTGGGCAAGCTGAAGAAGTAATATGTGGATCCCTTCACACTTGTCGCACTTGCAAGCGGGGCTTTCAAGCTCTGCAAAGATGCTTGCGAGATGTACAAAGAAGGGCGCCAGATTATTACTGACGTTGCCCATGAAATTGATGGAGTTGTCAAAGACGTTAAGGCAGTACAAAAGAAAGCCAAAGGTCTTCTTGGGTTCTTGAGCGCCGTATTTGGCAAGAAAGAGGAAGAGCAGCCACAAGTTGCTCAACCCGCCAAGAAGGTCAAGAAAAAGAAAGAGCCTCCTCCAGAGTTTGATGAGAACCTCATTTACCAACAGGTCAGTGATGCTCTCATCAAGTTCTTCCAAGCGTATAACTCGCTGAAGAATTACGTCAAAGAACAGGAAGAATTTGCTCTCCATGCAAATAACGATGAAGGCCAAGAGGCTGCAATCAAGATCACGATTGCCAATTTGCAGATGGAGAAGCTGAATCAGGAGCTGAGTGACTACATGGTGTACCACGTCCCACATGAATTAAAGGACTTGTATACTCGGGTCAATCAGCAAATCGGTCACATTGCCAATGTGCAGGCGCTTGCAAGACGGGAAGAAATGCTGAAGGAGCGTAGGGCAAAATGGCAACGGCGGCAAAAGGCAGATCTAATCAGGGGAAGAATGGTGGCTTCAGCAATTACAGTGCTGATGCTAATGTGGATATGGCTGATGATAATAAGTCTGACTCACTCGCCATCCTACTGATTATTCTTCTGTTGGTTATTTTGTTATTGTTGATTCCGTTGATTGCTTGGATGTATGTAGATGTTAGGCAGATGGAACTCAGGGTCAACAAGGCATTGACAAGGATTGAGGGAAAATGATTAAAAAATGGATTTTTGTATACATGATGAGGTTGTCATGCATACTTTTTTTGCTTTTGTGTACAGGTTGCCACGATTCTTATCGGTATATATGCCAAGACCCTGAGCATTTTAATGATGCCGTTTGCCAGCGTCCGAGGTGTGAGTTTGATCAAGATTGCCCAGACTATTTAGTAGCCCCTATTTTGGAGAAAAAGATTGAAGGAACTACTTCTAGCATTCCTCAACAGCCCCAAGGAACGCCTCAGTGCAGATGACATAGAGGTCCGAGTTCGGGCCTTTGTGATTATTGTGGTGACCTTGATTCTGTTCTTTATTGTGGTCACGCTGATTTATAGCGTGATGTTTGTGAGCCAGCCAATCAAGGCTATGGCTCCAATTGACCAGGCATTCACCAAAATGCTAAATGACATTGTTTTGCTTATTGTGGGCGGTATAGGTGGAATTATGACCAAAGGTATCAGCAATGAGGCCACCAACATGATGAACGCGGCAAAGGCCAATACAGCGGCTTATGTAGCCCCTCCACCACCGCCCCCTGCGCCTATTATCATGACTGCCCCAGCCCCAAACTGGACGCCTCCTCCACCACCCATGAGTCCTCCTACGCTAGAAGCTGACCATGAGCGTGAGAGAATGGCACAAGCAAGGGCAGGACTATGAATTTGTTGCAAATGGATGGTGTTGTTTTTTTGCTTTTAAATAAGCCTCATTTGCTTTTTCTTCAGTTAAAAAATATTCACAAAATATTGTTTTTCTATTTAACATTAATTTTGCACAAAATCTTTTTAGTCTTTTGTCAAAATGAACACCAAGTTTTTTTCTATTTTGACCATTTTCAGAAGCATTTGCTTCTCTTAAATTGCAAATTCTATTGTCATTTGGAATGCAATTTATGTGGTCGATTGATAATTTTGGGAAAACACCATAAACATAAAGCCAAGCTAATCTGTGAGCCTTATAAGATTTTCCATGTATACCAATTTCCAAATAACCCTGAATCATTGATCCAGCAGTTTTGCCAATTTTTGCACGTTGTGAAAGTCTTTTTTTCCAAACAAAAATTCCAGTATTGGAGTCGTAATCCAATATTGAATGTAAATATTCTTGCGTTAAAATGAAATTAGTCATGAGACACCTCCATGTCGATTGATTAGAAACTCATTGGCACTGCAATGCCTATGGGTTTCGACATTATATCAAAGGGAAAAATGTTAAGTTTAATGTTTTCTTTTTTTAGTAATTTAATTTATTATTTTGCAATATCTGCATTTTTTTTAGGTATTGTTTTATACATATTAAGCAAAATAACTAATTTATTACCAATTTTCAAAGGTTATTCTTTGTTAATGCAAGTTTGTGGTATTTTTTTAACTTTAGGAGGTTTGGCTTATGTATCGAATATTAATGGTTATGAAAGAAGAGTTGCAGAAGATAAAGCAGAAATTGAGCGGCTTAATACAGAAGCTCGCGCAAAAGAAGCAGAGCTCGGACAAAAGCTCGCAAGAGCCACCAGCCAACTGAAGCAGGCCAAAAATGACATTAAAACCAAACAGGCTAGTCTTACTGCTAGTGCTGATGCTGGCAGCTTGCGCCTCTGCCCCTCCGGTAGTGTACAAGCCGATTCAAGTTCCTCCTCTGCCAGCGGAAATACAACCCATGAGTCCGACTCTGAGCGACAGACTGTCAAAGCTCTTATCGGTATCGCAGCAGACGGAGACACAGCCATCACAAGTCTCAACGCCTGTATCGCCCAATACCAAGCAGTGATGCAGACTGTCAATGAGGGCGTCAAATGATTAGCACAGAAAAACTGCACGCGCTAGGGATTGGGCCTGAGTGGTCCGAGCCTTTGACCACAACCTTTACGACGTTTGGAATCAACGATGTTAAGCGCCAAGCTGCGTTTATTGGACAATGTTCACACGAGTGCAACCATTTCAAAACACTGGAAGAAAACCTCAACTATCGAGCAGAAACCCTTCAAAAGCTGTTTGGCCACAAGTTTAAACCCGACGAGTTTGCCGTTTACGCCCACAATCCCCAGAAGATTGCCAACCGGATTTACGCCAGCCGAATGGGAAACAGGGGGGAAGAGAGCGGAGATGGGTGGAGATTCCACGGGCGTGGATGTATACAGTTGACCGGGCACGACAACTACTGGCATTTTGGGCAAGCCGTAGGCAAAGACCTCGTTGCCGAGCCCCAGCTCGTAGCTACCCCCATGTACGCTGCTCTTTCGGCTGGGTGGTTTTGGAAAACCCACGGATGCAATGATTTGGCCGAAGCCGAAAACTGGGAGGGCTTAACAAAACGCATAAATGGTGGTACATTTGGCCTTGAGGAACGCATTAAACTGACTCAACATGCGCTTGCCGTTCTGGGCGCTTAACTGCATACAACTATGCCTTTAATAAAGCCACAATGGAGACCCGGCGTCAACCGCGAGAACACCCAGTATTACACTGAAGGTGGTTGGTATCAGTCTGACAAAGTGCGGTTTCGGCAAGGAATGCCTGAGAAAATCGGCGGGTGGACGCAGTATTCAAGCTATACATTTTTAGGTGCGTGCCGTTTATTGTGGAACTGGATCACTTTATCCAATCAAAACTTTGTAGCGGTTGGTACTAATTTAAAGTTTTACGTTACGCTTGGCAATCAATATTTTGACATCACCCCCGTCAGATCGGTTGCTACACTCACCAATCCTTTTGCGGCCACATTAGGTTCTTCTACCATTACAGTATCTGCTACGGCGCATGGCGCTATTGCCGGGGATTTTGTAACTTTTAGCGGGGCAACAGGTCTAGGTGGTAATATTACCAGCGCAGTTTTAAACAAACAGTACCAGATTACAACCGTACCCAGCGTTAACTCATTCACATTTACTGCAACTGCCACGGCTAATGCGTCAGATGTATCTGGCTCGCCCGGAGGCGGAACGGTAACTGCAACATACCAGCTTAATACAGGACCAGCTTATCAAGTTCCATTTACGGGTTGGGGTGCAAGTTATTGGGGTTCAGGTCCTTGGGGTACGGGTAGCTCTGTAAAAACAAATCTACAGATTTGGAACGCCTACAATTATGGTGAAAACTTATTGTACGGACCTCGTGGTGGTGGTATTTATTATTGGCAACCCGCTGTTAATACGACTGCAAATCCCGGTGTTTTGCTCAGCTCGTTAGGCGGATCTGTCACAGTCACAAGCGCCAGCCCTGGTGTTGTTACAGCCAGTGGTGTATCTTTGCCTAATAACTCGAGCATTCAGCTCAACGCAACTGGATCAATGCCGTCTGGCTTATCAGCGAACACTACATATTATGTGACCAACACAACAGGCACAACGTTTAATCTTGCCTCAACTCCTGGCGGGTCTCCGTTGCCCACTTCAAGCACGGGTTCTGGCGTTTATATTTCTGATCTTGGTGATGTGCCCATCTATCAGAATGTATTGACTGTATCGGACAGCTCACGGTTTGTGATCGTGTTTGGAACAAATGCGTACCAGTCTTCAGTGCTGGATCCGATGTTGATTCGCTGGTCAGATCAAGCTAATCCATTGGTTTGGTACCCTGATATTACAAACCAGGCCGGTAGTATTCGTTTGTCTCATGGTTCACAGATTGTGACTACCGTTCAGACTCGACAAGAGATTGTAACGATCACGGATCAAGCTGTTTATTCACTTCAGTATGTTGGTCCTCCTTTTGTTTGGGCTACTCAGTTGATGGGTGAAAACATCTCCATCATCGGTCCTAACGCGGCTATCTATGCTTCTGGCGTTGTTTACTGGATGGGAATTGATAAGTTTTACATGTATAGCGGTGGCGCAGTCAATACGCTTAATTGTGATCTGCGTCGCTATGTATTCCAAAACATCAATGCCCAACAGAATCAACAAGTCTATTGCAGCACGGTTGAAGGATTTAATGAAGTATGGTGGTTCTATTGCGCTGGAACTGATACTGTGCCAAACAACTACGTTGTGTATAACTACGTTGATAAAATTTGGTATTACGGGACAATGAGCCGAACTGCTTGGCTTGATACAACATTGCAGTCCAATCCTATTGGCGCTAGTTATAACGCTTCAACAGGAACTGGCCAGCTTCTTAATCAAGAAAGCGGCGTTGATGACGTCTCTACCGGCACACCTGTAGCTATTGATGCCTATATCCAATCATCTGAATTTGATATTCAGCAAGGGGATCATTTCTCGTTTGTCTGGCGTATGCTGCCTGATGTGACATTTACCGGGTCAAATTCTACAACGCCACAAGCCACCATGACGCTTTATCCTTTGACCAGCTCAGGATCAGGAACAGGGACTGGCAATACAGAGACAGTGACTTATCAGGGCTCCAGCTATACCGTTACCGATGAATTTACAGGCATTGTTTACACCAGGATTCGTGGTCGTCAGCTGATCTTCAAGATGGAATCCAATCAAATTGGGACCACTTGGCAGTTGGGTGCTGTGCGCTTTGATATTCGTCAGGATGGAAGACGTTAATGGCTACAAAACCCAATAACCCAGCTGTACCCAACTTTCCGTTGGCGCCTGCTCAATACGATCCAGCCAATCAAAATCAAATGGCCAATGTTTTGCGTTTGTTCTTAAATCAGTTGAATTCATTTTTGACCATCATAAACAACGCATATATTACAAATACCACTGTATATACGGTGGCAACGTTGCCAACAGCTTCTACTTCAAACCTTGGAACTAGAACTTTTGTATCAGATTCAACAACCACCACTTTTGGCGCAACAGTTACAGGCGGTGGAACAAACACTGTTCCTGTGTACTCAAATGGTACTAGCTGGAAAGTGGGCTAAATGGTAAACTTAAACTTATTATTGGAGCAAATCCATGTCTGACATCTTTAGCAATGTACTCAATAGCGCGTCTAACGCCGTCCATGACCTTGGTAAAAGTACCATTGGGAAGATGGCCGAGACAGCGGTTGCTGCTTATTTTATGGGCCCAGCTGGACTTGATTTGGGTGCTGAAGGCGGCGCTTTAGAAGGCATTAGTACAGCAGGATTGGGCGGTCTTGCTGGTGGAGCTGTTACTTTATTAAACGGCGGGAATATTGGTCAGGCTGTGACAAACGGCATGTTGGCTTATGGCGTTGGAAGTTTAATGGGGTCGCCCACAACTTCATCTTCAACACCATCAATGGTTGAGCCTGATACAAATACGATTCCTGGAAGTGGTGCATCAACGCCATCAAATCCATACATGTCACCAACTCCTACTGCCCCTGCTCCTGTGATTAATCCAGAAGCAACGCCAAACTATGGGCCCGATCCTTATGGTCCTCCCCCATCGTATACGGGTCAAGGATTTCCGGCCGCTCAAACTCCTGTTCAAGCAGCAACACCAACTGCTGTGTCTCAAGCAATTACACCCGTTGATCCAGCCGTGGCAGCGGCCCAGCGATTGGGAACTCCAGGATCAGGCGGAGCTTTAGATATTGGTTTTGGGCCTGGAAACATGTCACCGCAAGGAACAACTGGCGGTGGAGTTTGGAACACGATTAAAAACGCTTATACAAATGCCAGCCCTTATCAAGTGGCCGGAGCTGGTGCGCTTGGTTTAATGGCGCTCAAGTCTGCCGCAAAACCCAACTCAGTATCGCCCGCAAAGATTCCTACGCAGTACATTAACCGATACAACTACAACCCTTACAGCCAGCAAATGACGCTTGCTGCAAGAATTCCTGCATGTCAGTTTAGCGCTGCTACGGGTGGGATTGTTGCGCTCAATCAAGGCGGGCCGGCTTATCAGGGTTATGCTCATGGAGGCATAGCACGACGTTTTGATGCAGGCGGATCTACTGATCCCAATATCAATGCTACATATACACCGCAACAAATATCAGACTATATTGCTCAAAATAATTTGTCTGGTGATGCGCTTACAGCAGCTGAAAATCAATTTGGCGTAACTCAACAACAAGTTAATTATGCAAATGCATTAAACAGCCCTTTGGCTGCGTCGGATCCTTTTGCGGCTACTGTGGCTTCTGCCGATACAGCAAACAATATCCCCGTATCGGTAGGGGTACAAAATGAAGCTGCTACTGGATCTCCGTATACCAGTTATACCGGGCAGCAAATGGGAAATTACATCCAGCAAACCGGACTTAATACTTCTGACCCAGCAGCTTTAGCGGCGGCCGAAGCTGCAACACACGCCGATCCCGCAGCAGTTCAAGCATATCTTGCATCTATTAACAATCCTTATTCAGCGCAAAGTTTAGCCAATCCTGCAGCTGCAAATGTTTCATCATTCGATGCACAACTGGGCACAAAGGGAGCTACTACTGACATTAACAATGCTGTGTATGCTGCTCAATTGGCAGCTGGCGTTCCAGGAGGAACATCAAATAGCACTGTTGCAAACACACAAATTGCCAAAGAAATGGATACTTGGGGCGTAGACCCTGCTGCTATGGGTGCTGCCGTTGGTATGACAACAGCTCAAATTCAAGCGTTGTACAACCAAGTAAATCCAAATGGCAGGTACTCCACAGTACAGCAGAATAATGGCGGCGGCGGAGGCGGCGGAGGTGGTGGCGGTGGTGGCGGTGGCGGTGGCGGTGGCGGTGGTGGAAGTAATGTAATAAATACAACCACATCAACACCCATTCAATATGCTCCAGCTCCTTCTTTGCCCAAAGGTGTAGGCGGCAATACAGGCCCTTCTGTTTATGGCGGCGGCACTACCATCAATCCCAACGGCACAGTCACCGAGTCTCCTGTTGAGCCTGGCATTCCTGCTGGCGGCTGGACGGGCATGGCCAATCTCAAGAATGAATACACCGCTAGAGGTGGCAGCTTGGGTTATACGAATGCAGCTCCAACTTCGATGGATCAATTCAATCAAGAGTTCAATACGATGACTGGCGGCTCTGCTGCTGCTTATAACTTCTTGATGGGTAACACAACTCAACCCAAGACGCCCTACACGCCAACCGGCCAAGTTGCTATTCCTTACGCAACCGCTGTGATGGGATCAAAGGCTTACATCAAAGACCCCAATACGGGTAATTATGTGCTGGGCCAGGTTGGGGCTAAAGACAGCAAAGGCAATCCAATCATTGGGTCGAATGGAGTTCCAGTTAATGCAACGTATGATCCAGCGACCGGGTACTATATTGATGCAACCGGTAACATGTATACCAATCAAGGCGTCAACATTAGCTCTGGTTCATCCGGATCATCTGGGTCATCGACCGCCAATACATCTAACTCATCCAAAGTTGGAACCTCTATCAACGTAAACGGCGGGAAAGCTGTTTATGATCCTATTTCAAGTTTATATGTCCTGAATGGTCAATATTACAATGCAGATGGCAGCCCTAACAGTTATGTGGCAAATGCAAACGCCAAAGCTGGCGGGTTGATGGCGCTTGCTCATGGGGGCCGAATAAGAGGTTATGCTGGTGATGCTGGGTCTTTGGTAAACAATGCTTCTGAGGCTTATGAAAACAGCAATTTAAATGAAGCAGGCGCATACCAAAACGATCCTCTTGAGGCTTTTTATAAAACTGTACCAAGTAGCGTGATGAGAACGCCTACTGGAGCTGGTTTGGCTGCGGCCCTATATTCGCCAGCCTTAAACGTTGGCGATCAACAGCAGATGGATGCAATTAGACAGCAGATGCACAGCCCTACTTCTCAGTATGTCAATGGAAGGATGCGTCATACTATGGGAATGGCGGCTGGCGGTATGTCTGTAGGACATCTAGGAGGATATTCAGATGGTGGACGTTTACTCCGTGGCCCGGGCGATGGTGTCTCGGATTCAATACCTGCTACTATTGGCAGCAACAATCCTGAGCCTGCTCGTCTTGCTGATGGCGAGTTTGTGGTTCCTGCTCGCATCGTTTCTGAGCTCGGCAACGGATCTACTGAAGCAGGTGCTCGTCAACTTTACAAAATGATGGACCGTATACAAGCGGCCCGCTCAAGGACGGTTGGTAAAGATCGCGTTGCGACCGACACCAATGCGGCCAAATACTTACCAGTCTAAGGAGTCATCATGGCTTGCGGTCCACAAACAGTTAATTACAACACAGTCACGATACCCTGCTACGCTGCACCATGTGTGCAGACTATGTTGGGTAAAGCCAATATACTGACATGTTATAGCGTTAACCCATACATGCAGTATCAGGGTTGCACGATTGCTCAGTTCTCCCCTCTCCAAAAGCAGGCGTTTCAAAATGCGGCGATGATGCAGACTGCTCCTCAGTTGCAGTGCGCTTCTGCGATGGCTGGAGAAGCTGGTCTTGCTGGATTAAATACCGGATACACCTATAACCCATATCAAGCCCAACAAGCGCTTGGCACCAATGCTGCTACGGGAAAGAGCAACATCAGCTCTTACATGAATCCTTACTTGCAGTGCGCTCTTAAACCACAAGAGCAATTGCTGGCCCAACAACAAGGCGTTCAACAAGCTCAGAACCAGGCTCAAGCTGTCGGTTACGGCGCGTTTGGTGGAGCTCGTTGTGCCGTCTTGACTGGCGCACAGAATCAAGCCAATCAGCTGGCCATGAGCAATCTCGTGGGTCAAGGCTATAACACCGCATATAACAACGCTCAATCTGCTTTTAACGCACAGCAAAGCGCTTGTCAGGCTGCTGCTAATCTCAATGCTCAGCAAGGGCAGTTTGGCGCCAATCTGGGCCTGCAAGGTCTTAATGCAGCCAATACAGCCGCAGGAACGCTTGGCACATTGGGCAATGCTCAGTACAACCAAAACATCGGTATCACAGGTTTGCAGGCCACAATGGGCGGCACACAGCAGCAGCAAGCCCAGAACGTGCTCAACCAGCAGTATCAGTGCTTCTTGAACTATCAGAATTACCCGTACCAACAGTTAAGTTTCGAGTCCAACTTGTTGCGTGGTCTACCAATGACGAACACGACCAGCCAGACGTATACAGCTCCTCCAAGCTTGTTGTCTCAAGTGGCGGGTGTGGGTTTAACTGCCGCTGGATTGGGGGCGTTTAAGACGTCTAAAGAAGGCGGGCAGATCAAGGAAAGCAAGCGAAAGTCTAACGGCATTATTTGTTTGGCATTACAGAAGATGGAGTCGCAATGAGCCTAGCACCCAGCAATATCAGCTCTACTCTGCGCATGATGTCGGATGCGCAGTTGGCGCAGTACGCGCAGATGCATCAAAACGACCCATACATTTTCCCTCTTGCGTTTCAAGAAAGCCAAGACAGAAAAGCCATGCGCTCAGAACAGATGGCAAAACAGGCTGGCCAAGCTCAACCTCCAGTCGTTCAGCAAGACCTGGCTCAGATGATGCCCCAGCGTCCTATGCCACAAGGTATGCCGCAAGGTATGCCCCAAGGCGCTCCTCAAGCCCCTCAAGCTCCTCAACAGGCTGCCCCTCAACTTCCTGAAGAGCAGGGTATCGGTACTTTACCAGCCCAAAATCTTCAGGGTATGGCGGGAGGCGGGATTACGGGTGAAGCTAAACTTGAGCATCATTACGCTCAAAATGGATTTGTACAAGATCCAAACAGATATTTGACCGTTACAACGCCTGGAGCAATGGGTGGCGCTCAATACTATTACGATATTCCTAGCAACCCAAGATTGCCAGTTGATCCAAGCGTTAGGGCTCTGCAAGGCCAATACTTCCCAACCAGGGAAGCCGCTTTGGCTGCCGTCGGTCAGCCAGCACAAGCACAACCTTCTGTTTCTACAGCCTCTCAAGGAATTGCAAATTTATTAGCGCCTGAGCAGCCAGATCAAAATCAAACCGCAATCAATAATACATTCCCTGGAGCAAATTCTGGTCAAGAACCTCCAACAAATGAATCTGTTTGGTCGCCCAACATTGAAGCTCCAGAAATAAAATCAAGTGGAGTTGCTTTAGGTCCAAAGCCAACCGCTGAAGCAGCAAAGGCAAGGTCCAATATTTTCTTCAATCCTGATGAGGCAATTAAAAACTTCAGGGATGATGTTACTGAAACTGGAACTGTTAACCAGCAAAATGCAGCTGCGTTGGCAGAAATGATTGCAAACCGCCCCAAGCTGGGCGCAAAAGCCGAAGCCAGATTGAAAGAAGAAGAGTCAAAAGAGCCGCAAAAACTTGATGATTTAAAGAGCACAAGTATGCTTGAGGCTGGTCTTGCAATGATGGCTGGAACTTCTCCTTACGCATTGGCCAATATTGGAAAAGGCGGAGCAGAAGGCGTTAAATCATACAAAGAAGGTCTCAAAGAAATTCAAAAAGCTCATGATTTACGTCAACAAGCATTTGATCACATTGATGATATGCGTGACGCACAAACAATTGGCGATCAAAATTTATTTTACAGATCAAAAGAAAAAGCCAGCGATAAAATGTTGGCTGCTAGACAGCATGCCACAACCGGTATTGCTAGTGTGCTTGGTATAAGCGGCCAAATGTCATCTCACGCATATGAAAATGACACAAACAATTACATGGCCAACCAAAGAACCAATGCTGAAATGGCTCAAAGAGCAGTTTTGGGCAATGCTCAATTGCAAATAGAGGCGGCAAAAATGAATAAGCCGCCAGAAGCCATCCAGACTTATTTGTATTTGGGTAACGGCGATATGAATCTTGGTATGCAAAAAGCCCAAGATTTGGCTAGAGATAAATCTGGCGTAGCAGTTGTAACCGAGTTCGAAAAAGTTAATAATGAGCGAAGAAAAAATGGAGATACGGAGCTCAGTATGGACGATTTCTTGGCACATTTAAGGCAAGGTATAGCTGGCATGCAAGCACCAAGAGTGGTGAATAGCGCCGCACCAGGATCAGTATTGTCTAGACCCGGCATTTAAGGAAGCATATGCCTCAATATGTAGAGCTCCCAAATGGGCAGTATTTTCCTTTAAAAAAAGGTGAAGACCCCTACACAGCCTTGAACGAGGCGCAACAGCTTTATCCAAATATATTTGGTATCAAGCCCAAAGAAAAACCACCAGAAGAGCAGCCTCAATCTGGATTTGTTCCGGCATTTAAATCCAGCGCGTCTGAGTTAAAAGGCAATCTGGCTTTACTTGCTGGCAAGACTGGACTAATTTCTCCAGAGAGAGCAGAAGACATTGCTGCTGAAGAAAAGAAATATCAAGAAAAAACATTTAAACCTACAGAAGAGGGCTGGACTCAAGCGCCTCTTACGAAGTTTAATGAGTTGTTGGGTGGCTCATTGCCATACATGGTTGCTCCAGCTGTGGCTGGATTGGGCGCACTTGCTATTCCCGAGGAAGCTGCGGCAGCCCCTGTTATCGCTGGTGGATCTGCGCTTTTAGATGCGCTCGGACTTGGAACGGTTGGACAAGCTTCAGCGGCAGGTCTTGCTGCGCTTCCTAGTGTGGCTCAATATCAAGGATCTAATCTGGCGGCTCAAATGGCCACCGGTAAGAGCTTAGATCAAACCAGTTTGCTAAATGCGTCATTGGCGGCTATACCGCAGACTGCGTTTGATATTGTTGGCTTGAAAATGATTCCCGGAATCAGGAATATTTTTGAAGAAGCTGGCCATAAGATTACCGATGCAGAAGCAAAGAAAATTGCTGAGCAAGGACTTGCTAAAACGGCTCAAGATTATCTTGTCAACACCGGCAAGGCAATGGGCGCAGAAGGTTTGGCGGAAGCTGGACAGCAGTTTTTTGAACGCTTGCAAGCTGGCCTAACCCTAACGGATGAGGATGCTAGGGATGACTATTTCCAGAACTTCCTTGGCGGCGCCGTTCTTGGCGGTGCTTTAGCGCCTATTGGTAGATTTGGTGAACGCGCTGCTGCAAAGGCGCAAGCCAAAAAAGCAAACGAAAAGCCAGCAGAGGCCGCTGAAGCGCCAGCCCAGCCAGAAGCTCCTATTCAGGCAGCACCTCCAGTTACGCCGCCAGTTGCTCAACAAGCTGCTCCACAAGCAGCAATTCAGCCAGCTGAACCAACCGCTCAACCAGAGCAACAACCAGCCTCTCCGCTGGTAATATTACCAGAAGAAAAAAAACCCGTTATAAATCAACAAGTTACAGAGCCCGAAGAGGGGGGGTCGCAAAATACTCAAGCCATGTTGGATGAGCTGGAGGGTAAAGAAATAACCACCGCGCCATCATCTACGGATACTGCCAACCAAACTATTGCTCGCACTGAGCCTCAAGCTGCGCCCGCTGCCCAACCTGAACCTGTTCTTGAAGAAAAGCCAGCTGAGCAACCCAAGCCAGTTCTTGAGGCGCCCAAAGTTGAAGAGCCAAAGGTCGAAGAAAAACCCGCTGAAGCACCCAAGGCTGAAGAAAAGCCAAAGAAGACATTTAATGAAAATCTGTCTCAAGAATTTCAAGATGTTTATCAACACCATTTAAAGTCCGCTGATGCTGCAAATAAAGCCAGGACTATGGTTAGGGCTGGAGTTATAACGCAAGCTCAGGCGCAGCCATTTATAGATCAATCAGATAAAGCTCGCGCCAATTTGTATGAGGCTTTATTCAAAGAAAGAGACAATCTCAGTCCAAGCAATAAAGAAACAATTGATCTTGCCCAAAGAGCGATTAACGCAAATCAAAGAGGTTTTGCGGAGGGGATGCTAAACAACGTTATAAAAAATAAAGAAGCCACCGATAAGGATATGGAGTTTCGAAGAGGCAGGATATTGGATTTTGAGACTCAAGCAAAGCCAAAAGAAAATGCTCCCATCAAAGAAACTCACAACTTAGAAACGCTGTTACAAAGCCAGCCGCTTGACCAAAAACGTTTGGAGAAGTTTGGTAATTTTGATGACCGAACAAAAGATGCTGTTGCCAAGTCAAATGAGTATTTGCAAAAGCTGACAGATGCCATCAACGCCAAAGGCTTCACCGTTTTTGAGTCCAACAAAAACTCTATACCAGAGGATGTTAGGAATTTAAAATCTGCATTTACAAATCTGTATGCTGGTACAACTCGTCTTTTGTTGGATACCCAACACGTTTCGGGTAAACAAGCCAGGAAAAACAAAAAATCTCCTGGCGAGCAAAATGTAGAAATTCAAAATGCTCAAAAGAAACTCAATAAATCTCACATTGAGCATGGCAAAGATATTGAAGCAGCCAGAGATTTGTTGGGTGAGATTAAACGCAAAGGGCCCAAGGCTCCCGTTGAGGCAAGACCAGAGTTAAGTGGTCCTCCGCCTGAGCCACCAGAAATTGTTCGCGCTCGCGAAGAAGTTGACTATGCTGAAAAAGAAGCAAAGAAAACAAAGAACTTATCGTATAGTCTGTGGACTGCTTTGGTTGGTGAATTAACGCCCAGCAATGTTAAAAATTTAGGAAAAGGTTACACACCTTTGCAGGCCGGTAAAGGCAAGAAGGGGGCGGACATATCGACAAAAGTTAGCGACAAACTGCTTGATGATTTTTTGCCGTTTGACAAGCGTCCTGGCGCAAGCAATTATGACGAACAAGAGGCTGTTGAATATATTTATTCAAAATTAAAAAGCAGAAATTACATTACGTTTGCTGCCGAAATGGAAATAGAAGGGCTTATGGGCTCCGTCCGAGAAGCGGAAGAGTTAATTCAAGAACACTTAAAACTGAAAGAAATCAATGAACTCATTAACGAAGCCGCAGATGAGCAAAGAGAAGCTGAAATCAACTCTCGCATTGTTGAGCCCGAAGGCGAGGCTGGAGCTGCTCCTACAGGCGCGCCAGAACTTACCCTTCAAGGCGAAACCCCAGAAGAAGTAAGAGCCAAAGAAAAGGAAAAAGAAGACCGCGCCAAGGCAGAGAAAGAGGCCGAGAAGAAAGCTGAGATTGATAAGGGTGTTGGCGAGTTTACTTTGACCGGTAGCAATCGTCCTGCCGATATTGCAGCCGCTCAAGGTCAAGCTGGATTGTTTGACACAGAACCAGAAGTTAAAAAAGAAACCGGCGTAGTCGTTACTCCAGACAATGCAAAATTAAGTTATCCAATCGCAAGAGGATTGGTTAATGATGGCTACAAAGTTTTGGCGCTGAACGATCCAAAAACATATGTTGACAAGGGCGGAGAACCGCATCGTACGTTTGAAAAAGATGGTGTAAGGCTATCCGTTTCAACACAACTTGTTTTATTTCAAAATAAAAACAATGTCCAAACTGGTATGGGTGAGCCAGATCAGATGGTCATTAACGCTTTGTTGGTTGATAAAGACAAGAGAGGATCTGGCTTGGCTACTAAAGCCCTCCAGGAAATCACAGATCAAGCAAACAAAAACGGCGTTACTCTTTATATTGAGCCAGCTCCAATTCTTAGCGCGCAAGAAACTGGACTCAATCACGGTCAACTTGTAAATTTATACAAGAAATTTGGATTTGAATTCCAAGAGGGATCTGACAAAGTAATGGAGCGCGCTCCACAGATTACCTTGACGGGAAGCAATCGTCCTGCCGATATTGCGGCCGCAAAAGGACAGGAAGATCTATTTGCCGCCCCCAAAAAGGAGGCAAAGGCGCATCCTGAGTGGGCAACAAACCATGAGAAAGATGTTGCTGGAAATATTGTTTACTCAAACAATGGCGCAGCTTTACTTAAAAGCCATTCGGCTTTAACCGGCGCCAATGTTTATGGTGGTGTGTCTGAGAAGGGTCAAAGAACTTTAATTGATATAAATAGATACACAGGCGATTTATTTACTCCAGAGCAATTGGCTGATCTTAGACAAGCCAGGGATCGCATTGATGCCGAAGACAAGGCCAATCAAGCCAAGTTTCCAGAAGGCCCGTTCCAAGGGAAAGGCAATGTGGTTGGCACAGAAACAGTAGATCCAAAATACGTTTCATATCTTGCAGATTTACTCAAGTCTATTCACTTGGGCGATCTGAAAGTATTTCTATTGCATCCCGAAGATGCCAGAGATAACGCTGAAAAATACCACTTGTACGGCGATTATGCGTCAGCCACATCTGCCGGCATGAGTTTTACTGAAGACGGCTCCACAAGATTGTTTGGACCCAACAGCAAGTACGCCTATATCTCTTTCAAGCCTGGCATGAGCGAAGGCAGAAGCATTGAGACAATTGCTCACGAGGTTGGCCACATCATTGAAAAGGTTGCGTTTAAAAATGCTCCTGCTGATGTCAAAGAGGCCATCAAGGAAGAGCACAAAAAGTGGCTTGAGAAAAACAAAGGATCACTGGCAAAAGACTTTATCCGTGATCTGAGAAACCGTGAGTCAGGCGAGGCTCATGCCGCCAGTGTATTTGATACAAAGAAGGCGTCTGATCTTATAAACTACTGGAGAAGCTTTGACGAGTGGTTTGCTGATAACGTTTCTCGCTGGGCAACCACCGCTGAAAAACCCGTTGGCATTGTTGAGAAATTCTTCTTCGAGTTGGGTAAAAAACTCAAAGAGTTAGTTGGTTATCTGACTGGCAATAAATTCCTGCCCAATCAATCTGTTGCCAAGTTTATTGAAAGCATGGGGCCGGGACTTACCGAGGCGTGGTACAAATCCAAAGAGCCTGGATCAACAAAAGTTAGCGAATCAAAAGCTGTCAACTACGCGGGTCAGCCAGCCCCCAACTCTACGTTTCAATTAAGCGATGACACCAAGCTAGAGAAGTTTTTACACGACTGGGTGGACAAGTATAAAGAAATCAAAGACGTCATCAAACTGATTGCGGCGACCGGCAAAGACATTGACGATAGATTTAATCCCTATCAGAAGGAAGAGCTCTATCATAAGAAAGTTGCGACAAAGATCAAGATATTCTTGAACAACGAGCTCAGGCCAATCATTATTCAGATGGCCAAGAACAAGGTATCTGTTGCTGAGCTCGAAGAGTTTTTGCACATGCGTCATGCTGAAGAGCGCAATGAGTTTATTGCAGCCAGGAATCCAGCCATGCCTGATGGCGGATCCGGTATTGAAACCGCCGACGCCAGAAAGTATTTTGCCGAATTGGCCAAAGATCCAGCCAAAGAAAAGGTGCTCAACGAGCTTGGCGAGAAGATTGACAAGATGGTTTACAACAATCAAGAAGAGCTTGTCAAAGGCGGCATTGAAACGCAATCCACCATTGATGCACTCAGAAATCAGTTCAAACACTATGTTCCTCTTGAGCGTTCGGACGTTGAGTTTGCCAATAGCGGAACAGGCTTGGGACCAGGATTTGCCACCAGAGGTTCTTCATTCAAGCATGCGTTTGGTTCTACCAAGGGTGTGGTTAACATTTTTGAGAACCTGGCTTTACAACGCGAACGCTCCATCATTCGGTCTGAGAAGGCTGTTGTTGGTCGTGCCGTGTACGGTCTTGCTTTGAAAAATCCCAATCCCAAGTTTTGGTTGCCTATCAATCCAGATGCAATCAAAAACAAAGATGCATTCATCAAAGAAATCCTTGCTATGGGCGGGACAAGGGAGGATGCCTATAACTTGATGCAAGAACCCAAAGTGGCTGGGTTTGATAAAGATGGCCAGGTTATTTACCGCGTTAACGCAGGGCTCAGAAACAGCCGCAACGTCTTTCCCGTCCGCATCAACGGCAGAGAAAGATACGTCTTTTTCAATCCCAGCGACCCCAAAGCCATGCGTATGGCTGAGGCTTTAAAGAACCTCGACACCGAGCAGCTTGACATGGTGATGGGTACGATTGGTAATATTACCAGGATGATGGCTGCGTTCAACACACAGTACAACCCTGTGTTTGGATTGTGGAACTTTTCGCGTGATACCGGTGGCGCTGCATTTAACCTCACAACAACGCCTATTGCTCACAAAAAAGCACAGGTGATGAAAGATACATTGCCTGCTCTCAAGGGTATTTTTCAGTATCTCAGAGACGAACGCAACGGTGTTACAAATCAGCCCAACTATAAGCCATCAAAGTGGGCTGCTGCGTTCAAGGATTATCAGGAAGCCGGTGGCGGAGTAGGATTCAAAGAGCAGTTCAGTCGCGGTAAAGGAGACTTGAGCATCATTGAAAAAGAAATGAAGAATCTAAACAAGGGCAACGTCAGAAAAGTTGCCGATAGTTTCTTTAATCTTTTATCCGACTACAACGATGCGATGGAGAATGCGGTCCGCTTGTCTACGTATCAAACCGCTCTTGATGAGGGATTGAGCAAGGACAAAGCCGCCAGCATCTCCAAAAACATCACGGTTAACTTCAACCGCAAGGGCGCTAAAACGCCTTATGCGTCCGCTTTGTACGCTTTCTTTAATGCATCTGTACAAGGTTCTGCTCGCCTTCTAGAAACGTTACAAGGACCTGCTGGCAGGAAGATCATGGTCGGTGGATTGGCCGTTGGCGTTGTCCAGGCAATGATGTTGGCGGCAGCTGGATACGATGATGATGAGCCACCAGAGTATTTGAAAGACAAAAACTTTGTCATTCCTTTACCCAATGGTAAATATGCTTTGATCCCAATGCCTCTTGGTTTCAATATGTTCCCAGGAGTTGGGCGTATTGCGACTGAATCAATATTCAGGGCTTTGGGTGTGACATCTGGGTCTGAAAGCGCCGCAAAGAAAATTGCCAATGTGGCCAGCTTGATTACGGATACATTCAATCCTCTTGGATCAGGAAGTCTTACGCAATCATTGAGCCCAACAATCACAGATCCTTTGCTTGCTGTTGCTCAAAACAAAGATGCGTTTGGCCGTCCTATTTACAAAGAAGATCGCGCAACCAATCCCACGCCTGGATACACTCGCAGCCGTGAAGGCGCCAGTGCAATCAGTAAAAACATCGCTCAGTTCATGAACTATGTAAGCGGTGGCGATAAATATAGGAAAGGCGAAGTGAGCCCAACGGCTGATGCGCTTGATTATCTTGCTGGTCAGTATGGTGGCGGTGCTGCCAGGGAGGCTATGAAGGCTGTAGAAGCAGCTGCATCTCCTGTAACCGGACAAGAAATACCATCCTATCGCATGCCTTTGGTTGGGAAGATGTACGGTGAAACTCAGTCTCCTGCCGCCATTCAGGACAAGTTTTACAAGAACGTCACGATGATGGCCGATCATGAAAATGAAATCAAGGGATTGATCAAGGACAAAAAGAGCCCGGCTGAGTACATGAAAGACAACCCTGAAGCCAGATTGTGGTCATCTGCAAATAGTCTTGAGAACAGAGCGAATGCTATGAATAAGCAAAGAAAAATGCTGATTGATAAAAACGCTCCTCAAGAGAGAATTGATGAAATCAATCAGCGCAAAATTAAAATGATGAAGGATTTTAATGACCGCGTGGCGAAGCAACAGGTTCAAGGAAGCCCCGCTCAATTAACAGCCCAATAGTTTTGCGATGGGCCTCCTCGAACATATCAATCCTCTCTTGTTTTGAGAGATTTGATCCCTGGTCTAATTCCATGTGACAGGTGTAGCACAGTGACGCAACACGGTAATCGTGGGCCTTTAGCCCGCGTCCTTTGCCGTCTCTGAGTTGGTTAGAGTGAGCCGCAATGACGGTCCCGTCGATGGTGCCGCAATGCTGGCAAGGCAGCTCACGACAGGCGTTCAATAACGGTCTACTCCGATACATTCTTCTTCCTTTTCTTGAGGGCTACGATCCCCTCCGTTGGTTCTAATTCGTCCAGTAAAGCATCGGCAAACATGACGGCGTGTTTTGCAACCTGAGCTGCTATTTCTTTATTGCGTTCTTCATTGGGGTACTGCGTGTGATGCATATACGCCAGTCTATTGAGCGCAAACATGGACGCAAGAGCCCTAAAGTTTTCTCTGTCTTCCATCAGTGCATCTCCCCTATAGAGTCGGCTAGAACGTCCTTGTAGACGTTTTTAATGAGGTTCATGGCGTCATCTTCAGGAACACCCATGCGCACCCCCATGCTGCAAAAGAGGCCAGCAAAAGCCAAAAAGACTTCTGTTGGCTCTTCCAGAATTGCGTCCTCCAGCTCGCGTGAGATGAAGACGGCTATTGCATGAGCGGTTCTCATTTGTACAACTTCAGCATTTGTTTTGTGAGCACATCAGACACTTCACCGTTCTTGACGGCCAGGTGTTTAATGTCCTTGTTGTCTTTGATCACCTTGATGGCGTCTCTGACACACTTGTTGTACCCAGCTTTGAACTCATCGTCACCGTCCAGGATCATGCAGATGGCGTCTCGGATGAGACCAGAGGCCTTTCTCTCTTTGGCCAAGTGCTTGATCTTGTCGTAGTATTCCGACGGCAAATAAACGCTGTACGGGATTAGTTTGTCACTCATTCTTTCCTCCAATGCTCAAAACTTGAGCGTAACTGGTTGAACAAAGTACGCGCTTCCTGATTGGTTTTGAGCTCTTTTCTGGACTCAATATCAAGATAGGAGCACAGCCACTCTGCACAAGCGGCCTCGTTCTTCTCCATCAACCATTCTTTGCGATTGAGCCATTCCCAGAATTCTTTGTCCCGACACAACATGCCTGCTATTTTCACAGCCATGTCGCCTGGGAACTCGTCTTCTCGAACCATTGGCATCTCGTTGTCACCCAGCCGGACCATCACAACAACATACCTGGACCCCACAAAATCGCGCATGAGGTCGTCAGGAATGTCGTCGGGATGGACGGCAAGGGTCAGTACATATCCTTCTTTGGATTGCTTTAAAGCCGTTTTAATTGCTTCGAACTGAATTGGCTCGCTCAAGCTTTTCCTCCAAATATTTGATGATTGCACGGTGGTTTACGATTTCGGACAAAAGACCATTAACTTGGTCTTGAAGATAAACAATTCTTCTTGACTGATACAACAGGCGGTCCTCGTACTTCACGTTTTCTTCTACCGCGAGCTTGAGTGCGCCCTGCAAGTGTTTAATTGTCCCAGGGGTCGGCGACTGGGGTTTGTTGCTTTTTCTCATAAGTATTTACTTTCATTGAAACCATGTGATTGCCTTCTTTGTCCTTGCGCTTCCATCCGTCAAGTTTGATCTTGACTTCATCGCCGTCGGACTTCTCAATCAGGGTCAGCAATAGGTCCTTCTCGATCTCGATGTAACCGTTGAAGTGTGGGGACTTCTCGTTGAACATCTTCTTGGCCGTGAATAAAGTGCCACTGTTTGGGTAATCTGCGCTCATTTAAGTGCTTCCTTTCTTGCTTTGAATAAATCTAATAACTCGGTGAACTCAACTGGGAACTCGGTCTTTAAACGCTCGTAAGTCGCTTTATTGACGCGATAGATACTCTGCACGTCCTCTGGCGTCTTTGTGAGCTCTATCGTCATTTTGGTGGAGTGCATGACCATATCTTTCCAAACAACCGGATCATCATCTCCTGCGATCTTGATCTGCCACTCAACCATCGGCTCGGCCACGCCGATCTCTTTCAGGCCAGGGAATTCTTTGGATTCTTTTGGGACTGTTGGCTTTGGGTTTTCGACCTTGTACTTGGGCTTTTCTGGCTCAGTTGGTAATATTTCCAATTTTGGTACTTTTACCAGTGGTTTCTCTACCGGTGGGCTCGAGTCGATAGGATCGTTCTCAACGAGCTCCATCGCTGTCATCCACAAGTACCTCCGTTGATAAGTCTCAACAGCGCCCAAGTTCTGAATGTCGTGTGCGCCTTTGAGTTGGGCGGTGGCCATCGGGGAAGTGATTCTGACGGTTGTGCCATCGTCCGTGTCTGTGATGCATAGGCTCGCATACTCATTGTCGTAGGACACGATTCCGCACAGCCCAAGGTCTTCAAAGATCAATTGGACAGCGGGAAGGAAGTCTCCCAACTCAAAGTATTTGTAGCCTGCAAACTTGTTGTGACCTGTTTTCTCTAGTTTTGCCTTCATCATCATGATTCGGGCGTGCATTAGTTTTTTATGTACGCTCATTATTCATCCAGTTCAAGTGCCAAAGAGCAAAAAGCTGTTTCGCCCTCTTCGTTTATTACATACAAAAAGAATTCATTCATTAACCAATAAATTCCTTTTGCCATAAAGTAATGCAAAATCTTATTTGCCTCGTCTTCTTCCAATTCTGTGTTTTCTAATAAAACTTTAAGCAGCATTTCTTTTGTTATAAATTCATCATCCATTTACTTTCTCCTGTAGATATTGTTGATATTGATTGCAGAATTTATTAACGGCGCAAAACGTCTCGCACCGTGTTCTTTCTCCGGGTCGGATCACGATCTCGGCCTTTCCTTTGACAGTTTTGAGTGCCTCTTGAGCCTCTGCCTCTGTTGCATGCACGCTTGTGGCGCGCTTATTACCGTCTTTCATAACGGCGTAACTGGTTGGTTTCTCCCACATCTGGTCAGGCGTGCAGAGCGGTAGATTCTCGCCCATTTCAACGTCCATCTCAGCGTTGGAGTGTTCTTTTACTCTGTCGATCACAAACTGTTCTCTCTGCTCAAAAGGCCACAGATTGATCGGTATGACCTTTATCGGAGC
>Ga0208251_1000151_pt1 | contig 22639 bp, 23 predicted proteins | sample CryBogCBE15Jun09_FD_184560 | JGI IMG/M metagenome (GOLD analysis project Ga0208251, IMG submission 184560) | Freshwater microbial communities from Crystal Bog, Wisconsin, USA - CBE15Jun09 (SPAdes) (version 2) | ecosystem: Environmental > Aquatic > Freshwater > Lake | place: Crystal Bog...
TCACCAACCACACACTCAAATGATTCATGCCAGACCCATTCGGAATAACAGAGGGCACCAAAGCCCTCGCAGGGAGCCTAGACTCCGCCCGTGAAGGATCAAAGCAACTAAGCAAGTCAATCGAGGGCATACAGCACGACGGCCTTGACGTGGCGCAGCAAAGGGCCCGTGAGCGTCAACGTGCTTACCGAGAGGCAGAGCTCAAGAAACAAAACGCACTCATCAAAGCCTTAGATGAGTGGAACCGCAAGAAGCAGATCAGCGACCAAGAGGCCAAGCTCAAGATCGACTTCGTAAAGAAGTACGGCGCCAAGGAGTGGGACGCACTGCTAAAACTAAAACTGGACATAGAGAACCTTGAACGAAAGAATAACGAAGAATTTCAACATGACCTTAAAGAGGTTAGAAGAGTGCAGTTCTACTGTTTTGCAGTTGCTGCGCTCATTGCGTGGTATCTTACTTGGGGTATTAAATAAATGAACGACATACTCAAACACATACTAACCGGTAAAGACAACTCAACCCACGACATCGCCCGCTGGGCGTGGATGCTGGGCTTCTTGCTAGTCGGGGCCTCTGCCATCTACCTGATCTACGCCGGCAAGGAGATCAGCCTGACCGAGCTCGCCGGCGCGCTGGGCATCGTATCTGGCTCTGGTGCGGCCTCTGTGGCGGGTAAACAACTATCCGGCGCAGAGCCACAGTAATGTTTCCCCTTGGACTTATCACCTACATCAAAATTGGACTATTTGCTCTGGCTATTCTTGTCGCTGGCTATACTGGCTATAGCATCGAGGCTAGTCGTTTTGAGCGCTACAAGGCTCTCCAAGCGGAACAAACGCAAAAAGCTCAAGAACTACATCAAGCAGCAACAGACGAAATAAGGACCCAAAAAGATGCTCAAATCGCTTCTATTAACAATCAGCTGCTCGATGCTGTTAGCCAGCTGCGTAGCCGTCCCAATCGCTCCCAAGCCACCGGCAATGGACAAGGCGGAACTGGGGCAACCCTTTCTGCCGAGGATGCAGAGTTTCTTGTCAGGGAGGCTGCCAGAGCAGACGTCCTCAGAACAGGCCTCCAAGCCTGCTACGAACAATACGACGCACTAAAATAGCCTCGTACCCCAATTTGCATTATTATATGCAAAGTAAGGAGTAAAAATGAATAAGAAGTTAGTAGTAGTACTACTGTGGTTGCTGGGCGCATTCGCCGCAATTCACTTTACAGACCGTTACACCCAGATCGAAGAAAACATTATGGCAATAGCAAAATCCACACTAGACTTCATCACCAAGGAGGAAGGCGCCCGCAACAAGGCGTACAAGGACTCCAAGGGACTGTGGACGATCGGCGTGGGCCACCTCATCAAGGCGGACGAACAAAACCTCATCACCGCCACCCTGACAGACGAACAGGTAGAAGACCTGCTTAGGAGCGATTTAAAGTGGTGTAGCGAGGCCGTAGAGACCTCGGTGAAGGTACCCCTACAGCAGCACCAATTTGACGCCCTGTACAGCCTGTGCTTCAACATTGGCGGCACTAACTTTGCCAAGTCTACCGTGGTAAAGAAGATCAACGAAAACGACCTACAGGGAGCGGCAGACGCCATTCTAATGTGGAACAAGCCAGACGTGCTGGTAAACCGCAGAAAACGTGAGAGAGCACTATTCTTAGGGGCGTAAACACCCCGTATTTTGCATTATTATAAGTAGGACACAACCTTAAGGAACACAGCATGGACGGCTTTAAAAAGATTGTAAAAATGAAAACTGGCGGATTTGTATCTAACGTCTACGAGGCTAAAAAGTCTTCTGGCGATAAGGACAACATTCAAAAGACTAAGGCCATCAAGGCAGGTCCCGCAGAAGCCCCATCTAAGGCAGCCGTAAAAAGCAAAGACTTTGGCGCCAAGACCGTTGGCGCATCTGGCCACAAAGACCCATACATCAAGAGCAAAGAGTCTGGCAAGACACCAGACGCGCCTAGCGCCGCCGTAAAGGGCCGCAACAAAAAAGATACCGGGACAGTAAATAAGTTCAAGACTGGTGGTGGAGTAAAAAAGTATAGCGGTAGTGACGGCAGCTTTGTCGGCGGCAGGATGTCTGCCACAGATCAAAAGCTGGCACAGCTATTAAAGCAGCAGCAGATGGAAAAGATGATGCGCGCAAGAACCCTTAGCCCAACGCAACAGGGTCAGCTTATTAGCCAAAGCCCAGCAGCGGCCGGTCTAACACCCCCACCAGCCCCAGTAGCCAGACCAGCACTTCCGGTTCAAGCACCCGGTGGCGTAAGCCCAGCGGGTCCTGTCCCAACTCAAAAACGCGGCGGTAAAGTAAAAGGTAAGTGCTAATGCCAATTAAGTCAAAGGCACAACAGGGCGCGATGTACGCCGCAGCGGCAGGCAAGTCAACACTCGGCATCCCTAAAAAGGTTGGCAAAGAGTTTGTCAAGGCCGGCCCTGCGTCAAACAAGCTGCCTAATAAAGTAACCAAACGGGCAGCCGGAAGAGGACGCTAAATGGCGTATAGTGGCACAACCAATCAGACAACAGTCAACGTAGACCAGCTTATCTCCTACGCGTTTCGTGACGCCGGTAAGCAGTCAGAAGAGATCACGCCCGAGTATGTGGGCGCGGCCAAGCAGGCGCTGTTCTACAACCTGATGAACATGTCTAACCGCGGTGTTAACCTGTGGATGCTGGAGAACTATCTCTGCGGCGCGCTAACAGCTCAACAACAGTTAATCATGCCCCCAGGTACTATTGACGTACGTGAATCAAACTGGGTCTATATTATTAACTCAGCCGCGTCTGAGTATCTACCAACAAATAACGTCGAGGCACCAAACGCCTTTGATCAAAATTTAAACACTATATCTACCTCTTTGGTAGGTGAGAATTATCTTGGCCTTCAGTATCAACAGGCACAGCCGGTGTTCTATGTTGGCTGGAATAGCGCCGGCGACTCAACATATAATTTAGCCTATGAGGTTAGTAATGATAACATTACCTGGAAAACGGTGCAACAATTTCCAGAGACAACACTAAAAGACCGTGAGTGGGTCTATTTTAATATAGCCACTACACCAAATTATCTTTACTATCGTTTAAGAGAGACTGTTGCAACAACATTCTCTGTACGTCAAATTGTATTCTCCACATCACAGCAGGTTATACCACTCGCACGTTTAAACCGTGACGACTACTGGAATCTTCCTAACAAACAATTCCCATCGGTTCGCTCACTACAGTACTGGTTTGATCGTACGATTGACCCTTCTATGTATCTGTGGCCAGTACCTAACAACGACTTTCAAATGTTTCAGCTGATCATTGAAAAAGAGATCCAGGACGTCGGCACACTGACAGACCAGATCTACGTACCAAATCGTTGGATTGCATCTGTACAGGCAACGCTATCACACAAACTGGCGCTACAACTACCTGGTGTTGATATGAGCCGTATCACTTACTTAGAGGCACAGGCCGCTAAGTTAGAGCTTGATGCTGCAAACGAAGAGCGCGATAAATCGCCAATTTACTTTCAACCAAATATAAGTTACTACACACGATGAGCGGTGCATATCAAATGACCTACGACAATCTCATCGCCGATGTGATTTCGTACATGGAAAGAGACGACGCAGGCTTTATCGCGCAGATACCTAGCCTGATTGGCCTGGCAGAGTCTGCCATCGCGGCAGAGCTAAAGACTTATCTGCAGCTCACAGTTGTCGAGACAACGATCGAAGAAAATCAGGTAGTATTAAACAAACCAGCTCGTTGGAGAAAAACCATCTCCATGAAGACAAACGGTAAACCTATTTTACTTCGCTCACAAGACTACATCGCACAGTACCAGTCAGAGTCTAGTAGCAGCGTACCACTTTACTACGCAGATTATGACTACAACAACTGGGCGTTTGCACCAGCACCAGACGCAGCATACCCGTTAGAGATTACCTATTACAGCGAAATCCAGCCATTAGATAGCACCAACCAGGTTAATCTGTTTACCCGCGAGTGTCCGCAGGCGATGCTGTTTGGTACGCTGCTACAGGCTCAGGGCTACTTAAAGGCTATGGACAAGCTACCTATCTGGAAATCATACTACACAGACTCACTTGCTGCTCTTAAAAAAGAAGACAGCGCACGTCGGATCGACCGCAACGTTACGGTTCAGGAACCTTAAAATATGTCTACAACATTTACATCACCCTTTACTGGTACAGTTGTCCAACCAACGGACGTATCATACTACGCGCTATCGTTTAGCGACAACACACAGTTATACTGGCCTGCGGTTGTAAACCCGACACAGATACCCGCAGCTCGTATTATGGACTGCACACCATCGACTACTGGGCTAAAAATATTTTTACCTCAAGGTGACCAAGGCTCTGTTGGCTCAGATATCTTGTTTCGTAACTTTGGGTCTGTAGCCTTTACTGTTGTTAATTTTTCTGGGACATCCAGCGTTACTGTCAACCCCGGAGTATCAAAGTATTACTACCTATCTAGCAACACCACACAGGCCGGTATATGGCAAAATGTAACCTTTGGTACTGGTACCTCTTCTGCGGATGCGGCAACATTAGCCGGTAATGGACTTACCACAATCTCAGGTCAGCTTGCTACTACTGGTAACATTGTTGAGGTATCCTCAACACCTACAGTTAACGACGGAAGCCGCGCTGCTACATTTGTATGGACCGCCGGTAATGGAACAATCACATTACCAACCGCCTCTTCTTTATCTGGTGGGTGGTATATTAGCTTTAGAAATAATGGTAACGGTACGCTGGCGATTAACCCACAAGGTACATCACTAATAAATGGACTATCGGGCATCTCTGTAAACCCTGGCGACTCTGGATTTATTATCTTAGAGCAATCTACTGGTAACTTCTTTACCGTGGGATGGGCCGTTCCCGCAAACGTAACCTTCTCATCATCAACCTATGACGTAGATAGCATATCGGGTAGTACACTAAACTTAGTCTCGTATGCACCAATTATTCAGACATACGTCGCTCTGTCTGGTACAAGATCTACCACACTAAGCATTGTATTGCCTAACGTTACCCAGATCTATATCTTGGTAAACAACACCGCAGCGGGGGGATACAATCTATCATTTAATGTAACCGGAAGCTCTACACCTGCAGTGGTGTTGTCCGCCGGTCAGGTGGCCACCGTGTTAAGTGATGGTAATTCTTTATACTCACTTAACGTAACTACCACAGGTCTATTTTTAGCAAATAACGGCTCCGTAACAACACCATCATTTTCTTTTTCATCAGACGGCCATACCGGTATGTATCTAGTGGGTACTAGTACCTTAGGTTTTACAGCCAACTCAACACAGATGCTAAGAATTGATAACACCAACACAATGAGCCCAAAAATATCTACACCGGCAACGTTTACCGCTGGATTAATTTCTGGCGGTGCGTTTTAATGGCTGATCAAATTGATCCGCAGTATAGTCAGATATATACCCTACTAACAAAAGCGGGTATTAAACGTGACGGTACAATGTTTGAATCTGAAGACTGCAGCGACGGTCTGTGGTGTCGTTTTCAGAGGGGTGTTGCCAAAAAGATGGGTGGATATCGTCAGATATTTTCTACCTTTAGTGGCATTCTACGCGGTATGGTATCAAACGCATATAACGGTGTTAACTATATTTTTGCTGGCACATCAATTGGTTTAGATATATTTACTACCGGTACCACATACGGTATTGGTAGCGGACCATACCAGGGGCAGTTTGTTCCTGGCTATGCACTGTTTAACCTAGCCTCTAACACTACTACACAGTTTGTAGTAACAAGCTCACCAGCGACTAGCTATATTGCCGCGTTTCCAGCTGGTCGTAAGTTTATTTTTAACAGTGACCCGACTACGGTATACACTGTCACAAGTTCATCTTACACATCACCAAACACGACTGTCATATTTAGCCCAGCGCTAGGCGCAGGTGTTACTAAGACAACGGTATCTTTATATGAGACCATGTTTCAGGCAGACGAGCGTAACCTGTGGCAGTTTGATCTACAGTACAATCCATTGGGTGGTGCGTTAGAGCTTATTGCTCACCCTGGTCTAAACTTAGACAACATAGACAACGGCGTGGCCTCACAGGTACAGGTTGGTAGTGTACTTCCAAACTCATCAGAGCAGTGGACCTTTACCGGATTAGCTGATACCTCAGGACAAAACCCAACATACAAACCTATTGCGGTAGACGGCGGTGTATGCGTATTGTACCCATATCTATTTGTATATGGATCAAACGGATATATCGCAAACAATCACGTAGACACAACCTACTCAGCGCAGTCATTATCTGACTGGAACGGGGCGACAGCCAACCAGGTCAATATGGCATCTAGTAAGATTGTTAAGGGTGTCCCAATGCGCGGCGGTACCAACTCCCCCGCAGGACTGTTCTGGGCAACCGACTCACTGATCCGTGTCTCGTTTACTGGCACAGCGCCCTATTACTGGCGCTATGATATTATTTCTAGCCAGATCTCAATCATGTCATCCTCGTCTGTTGTAGAGATGGACGGCGTGTACTACTGGCTTGGTGTTGACCGTTTCTATTTATACAACGGTGCAGTTAAGGTGTTGCCTAATGATAAAAACGTAAACTGGCTATTTGACAACCTTAACTATGAACAGCGTCAAAAAGTATGGGCCACAAAGGTACCTAAGTATAACGAGATCTGGTTCTTTTATCCTAGAGGCCAGGCCACCGAGTGTACTGACGCCATTATCTATAACGTAAAAGATCAAATATGGTACGACGCCGGGTCTGGTGTTGGTGCACAAAGATCTTGTGGTTACACCACAGAGATTTTTCCTACACCCATTTGGGCCGACTGGAATTATTCTGCAGTATACAGCCAACCGTTTACCATTGTCACACACCCAACCAGCTTAGCCGCACCTGGCCCAAACCAATTTTATGTGGCGGGGGATGTAACACCCACATTTAGCCCCGGCGACTATCTATCTTTTTCAACTATACCACAAGACTATATATACCAGGTAACAACCAGCATATTTACCTTTAACTCTACAATTCATACACTATATCCAAACGGTGTTACACTAGTCACCTGTTCAGATAGTTTTGCTAGTGCCGCGTTACCCGGCGACTTGGTGTACTATATCAATGGTGGATATGCAATCTGGCAGCATGAGTTTGGCCTAAACCAGGTATCGTTCTCTAGTGAGACAGCGGTTCAGTCTAACTTTACAACAGCAGATATTAGTTGGGTCGGTGGAACACCAAGCGCAGACTCAACTACCGGAGTTAATCGTCGTATGCACCTTCGACGCGTTGAGCCGGACTTTGTACAGGGTGGTGAGATGACCATGACCGTACTAGGGCGTAAATTTGCTAGGGGGGATATCACAACCTCTGAGCCTTTTATGTTCTCACCAGAAACAGGTAAGATTGATATGCGTATTGAACACCGTGAGATGAAACTACAGTTTGAGTCAAATGTAATCGACGGCAACTATGAGATGGGTCGTATTTTGATTACCGCAGAGTATGGGGACGAACGACCTTAATGTCAGGGACACAACCATTCTTTCCATTTTTACCAGCATATAGCACCTGGGACGACTGGCTGGGTAACGTGGCGATATACTATAACCAGGAGCTTATACCCCTGGTAGACGAGCTAAACTGGAAAGAGGCAGCAAAAGATATTGTAGAGCTATCCACGTTTGCCTCATACCCGGTACCAAGACCAGAGCATTACGAACAGTGGGATCAGTGGGCCACAGACTTCACTGAGCAAATAAATGGCCCAAGTAGATAATTAGGGCGCAAACCCTTGATTTTTTGCATTAATATATGTAGAACAACCAAAAAGGAAATATCATGCACGGACAACAAACTATGAAGTATCTGAACGACAAAGCGGTGGCCGATGCAATTATGGCCAAGCACAGCAAAGAGCAACTAAGCTCACAGCAGTCTAAAGATTTTGCTGAGGCATTAGCTAAAAAAGCTGAAGAAAAAGTAGCAGCTTAAATCTTTGCCGCGAACGGGGGTCGCTCCCCTTCTCTACTCCCTTAGAGATAGCGGCACCAACTAGGACAGGGAGGTCCAAATGATTACGTTTCAAAAAGAAGCACCATCACCATTTGCGGATGAGGCGGTAGAGTTATTTAAAAATCATTATGAGGAGATAGCCGAGAGACAAGACGTCATCGAGCTAGATCCCGACATTAAAAAATATAACCAATTATATAATAGTAAAATCTTAGAGATACATACCGCAAGAGACGACGGTAAATTAATTGGTTATAGTTTATGGGTGGTTGTAAACCACATGCACTACAAAAAAAGTATCACAGCATCTTCAGATGTTCTTTATATTAGCCCAGAGTACCGACAAGGAATGCTGGGTTATAAGTTCATCAAATGGACGACTGAAGAAATTAAAAAACGTAACCCACAGCGCATACTATTCCACATGAAACCATTTTTGGATTATGGAAAGATAGTTGAAAGACTTGGTGGTCATTATTTTGAAAAAACATATTCGATAGTATTGGAATAATTATGGGTGTTACCGCTACGGTTGTTGGAGAGGTTGCTTTAGACGCGACAGTTGCCGAAGGTGTTGCGGCTGGTACGACTATTGCTGAAGGATTAGCAACAGGCGCTCTGACAGACATTGGCGGTGGCCTTGCGTTAGATGCAACCGGCGCGTTGATCGACACAGCAACTGGTTCTATGCTCACTGACGTTGGTGGTGGGGCATTCTTAAATGCTTCAACTGGCGCTCTTGTTGACGCCGCTGGTTCTGCACTTCCTGAGATTAGCTCTGGTGTGTTTCAAACAGCCGCCGGTGATTTAATAAGCGCAAGCGGTGAGGCTATGACTCAGCTAGGCGATGGCTCTTTACTTAATACCGTTACTGGTGACATCATTGACGCCACGGGTCAGTCTTTAGGTAACCTAACCTCAGAGGGACTACAGGCAACCGATCTTACCGGAAGCTCATTAGATCAGGCAACCGGAAATATTACCCAAACGTTTGACGACGGATCTACACTTACCACAGACTCCGCCGGTAATGTAATTAGCAACACACCAGCACCTGCAGATCCATTATCTTTACCAAGTGCCGCCGATGCACTTAAGTATGGTAACCTAGCAAAGACTGCATACAACAACTTATTGGCCCCAGCCACTAAGGCACTTGCTGGTAAGACAGGCTTTAATCCAACTGCTCCGGGTACTACCGGTGGACTACCAACAACTCAAACACAAACTCAAGCCCCTGCAACTACAACCTCAGGTCAACGGCATCTTACACCTGGATTATCATCTGGAAATGCAAACTATACCATAGGATCTGGAACAACCCCAGGGTTAGATCTTTATGGTACACCAACAAACACTGGAATTCAACAGGCACAGACACCGGCGCCAAACCCTGCAACACAAAGTTACGCTATGGGTGGTGATGTTCAAAGTAATGGTGCCTACCAACACAACCCATCATTCTTCAGTGAGGGTGGTATGGAGAACCGTTACGTTCAAGGTGAGGGTAATGGCACGTCTGATGACGTGGCCGCAATGTTGGCCGATGGCGAGTTTGTTATCCCAGCCGATGTAGTATCAAGACTAGGCAACGGCAGCAGCAACGCCGGGGCACATGTCCTAGATCAGTTTTTATCTGTCGTTAGAGAAGACAAAAATGATCACGACCCGCACGAACTACCACCAGACAGTAAAGGCCCGTTGGCCTATTTGGAACAAGCATTTAAAAAGGCGAAAGCATAATCATGGCAGGCTTAAGCAACCTAATAGCAAACACAACAACCGACGCAACTACGCTACCGTCATGGATGGACACAGCGCAGCAAAACGTTGTCAACCAGGCGACTATCGGTGCGGCTAGTGTACCTCAGCTACAAAACACTGCGGCGCAGGGCGCGATCAACCAGATTGGTGCAGCATCTAATCCGTTTACGCAGGCACAGACCTCGTTAGGACAGATCGCTAGTGGTGCCGCTAACCCATGGATCACAGACCCAACTACTGGTGCAGTAACTCCAAACACTAACACAGCAATGGGTGGTCTATTTCAGGCACAAAACCAACAGCTTGCTCAGCTTGCACCAAACATTATGGCTCCGGTTACAGCCGGTGGTACGGCTCAGGGACAGTTTGGAAGTCTTCGTACACAGACAGCAGCAGATAAGGCATTGGCCGATGCACAGGCTCAGCTATTTACTGCGCAGAACCAGGCGGCGCTAACAAATCAACAGACAGGCGTTCAAGCCGGTTCTGCAATGGGCAACGTAGCCAACCAGTATGGAACAACTGCCACTGGGTTAGCAAACTTACAACAGTCTGCACCAATGGCCGCGGCCTCTAACTTAGGCAAAACCATTAGTGGGTTAAATGTACCTACCACTGTAACTGGAACTACTCAGGTATCTCCACTAAATCAGATTATTGCTGCCGGAGGCGCACTACAGGGTGGTACTACAGGATTAAACGCGTTACTCAATCAAATTTCCCCAGGGGCATCTATCTCCAGTTTGCTCGGTAATTTGACCGGTGGTGGAAGTGGTATGACACAAACAGCATCTGGCGGTGTAACACCAGGAAGTTATAATTTAGCCGACGGTAGTACAATAAATGTAGACGCAATGGGTAATAAAACTATTACGGCACAAGACGGAACTGCTCAATATTTTGATCAATACGGAAACCCAACAAATAGTAGTTTTGCTACACAAAGTGCTCAAGATCTTCAAAATCAAAACATTATTCCTGATACAAGTGGAACTTCATTAAGCTCTGGTGCTAGTGATACATCAGCAATTGATAATGTTGATTACAGTGCGTTGACTGGATAATAAGAGATAAATATGGTAGATGAAATTCAAGGTGGTTTAAGTATACCGGTCAAAGAGACTACCAAAGGCGCGTTGGTGCCATCTGGTACTATGTCTTTGGGGCCAGAAGAAAATGCAAAGCTGTTGGCCAGTATGCAAAAGATTATTGACGAGCGACAAAGCCCGTTAAATCTTTTTATGAGTGGACTAAAAGACGCCTCCGCCGCTGGATCTGGTGGTCGAGCAGGCCCTACAGCTGCAATTCAAATGCGCGATGAGCAAAAAGCTAAAGAGGCCGCAGAGCTATTTAAGATGCGCACCGATATGGCTGGGTTACGTTCTGCTCAGACACAACAAGAGCTACTTAAAAAACAATACGAATCTGTTAATCCTCCAGCGGGCACAGCTGCCACCCCCGGAACAGCTGGAGCGCCTTCTATTCCAGGTTTAACTGCACAGCAAATCAATACTATTGCAAACAACCCTAGCGTTAAGGCGGAGCTAGATACTCTTGCCCCTAATGACTACGCAGGCAGGTTGGCGGTTATTAAAGATGCAGCTAAGACTGAGTTCGGTGCTGCTACAAAAGGCAAATATGAGGCCGCTGGAAATAAACCAGAGGTGTATACCATTCCAGGAATTGGTCCAAACGGTAGCGATGGACTAGTAAGCATGACACCAAATGAATATTTGGAGTTTAAGGCTACAAGAAAATTGCCAACTGGTCAGGCTGCTCCTAGCGGTGCAGCTGCTACCCCTACAGCCGGCACTACTAACTTAGGCAACATGCGCCCCGTTGGTCAAAGCACAGGCTTTCAGCCGCCGGTGTCTGTAGATAAAGACTTAGCTAGAATTGATGATAATTTAAAAGCATACGGCGACAAAGGTATCAATACATTATCTGGAATTATTAATCGCTGGGCACCACCTAGTGAAAACGATACACCAACGCTAATTAAAAACGCGTCTCAATTCTTAGGTATTGATCCTAATCAAAAAATTGATCTAACAAATCCAGCGGTTAGACAGGCACTTAGCACGGCTATTATCAAGCAAGAAGGCAATCTACAAAAATTGTTTGCCACGCCAGCTGCTGCTGCCCCTGCAGCTGCAGCTTCAGATGCGCCACAGATGAAAGATTATGGCAGCGTAGACGCATATAAAAATGCGTTAGAGTTATACAAACAAAAACAAGCCATTCCTGTTGAGGCTGCTAAACAAGAGGCAACAACCTACGCCACAGAAACTGGTAAAGATTTAGCTCAACTGAAAAAAGATACTGAGCGTGCTATGGCCACCACCGCAGCCGCAGATCGTGTTATTAAAATGGCAGATGATCCTAAGCTAAATAAAGTAATGGGTTGGATGCACGGTGGTAGTACACCGGCCACGTACTTAGGTGCCGTTCCAAGACTTGCTGCAGAGATGGTAGGTAAGGGTGACAAGGTAGAAGAGATGGCCAAGCAATTGGCATGGTCTGGCGATAAAGATTTAATAGCCGCCGATGAACGTCTTAGTACTGATGCCACACAGCTTGGAATTGAGTATACCCAGCAAATGTTTAAGGGTGCAAGACTTGGTATCGGTTTAGAAAAACTAGGACTAAAAGGTAAGGGTGTTAGCCCTGAATTTTTACCTCAGGTTAATAAACTATACGCCACAATAGCCAGAGATGGTGCAGAGTTTGAAGTTAAAAAGAACACCGCCTTTGAAAAATGGCATAATGATGATCCACTAAAAACTTACGGTAAATTTTTAGCTACACCAGAGTACGAAAAAATGATGAAAGACGAGCGCGATCTTTTAATTAGTAGATACCCCGGTATTACTGTGGATGTTTTAGATGCACCATCTGACCACAAGACAACTAAATCAGGCGTTAAATACAAGGTTCTTTAATTATGAAAATTGAGATTCATGGTCGCCAGGTTGAGGTTGATGACAATTTTAAGGATATGTCAGAAGACGAGCAGCATAAAGTAGTCGATGAAATTGCCTCTAGTTTTGGGCCTATCACTGCCGCCGCTACCGCAGAAAAAGAAGGCCCTAGTACATTAGCTAATCTTGGCGGTGGGGCCGAGGCGACTGCTCTAGCCTATGGTGTTGGCCTTCCTAAGGCAGCGCTTGGTGCTGCTAAAAATTTATTTGGTGGTGTGCCTGCAGCGCCTCCTCCAGCTCCAACAAATATTCCCGGCGAAGATCGTTGGTTTGGTTCTGCAAATGCAATCAATGAAAAAGCTAAAATTATTCGCCGCAATAACGAACTAGCTAAACGTTACCCCGGTTTTGAACGTGTAACCCCACCAGAGCCGCCTGTAAGTGTTGGCCAAAGGGCTGTTAGTGGGTTAGAGAACCTTCGCACTAGTAAGCCAGGGAAATCATTTTCTACTGGATACAACGCCATGGACGCGCTACAGCATGCCGGTGAGGGACCGCTTAGTAACGTACAGGCTGGTGCGTCTGCATTGGCCGCGGCTGCTCCTTGGGTAGAAAAACACCTTCCAGGTAAATTGAAAAATATTGCTAAGGGACTACAGCTTGGTGTCCCCGCAGTAAATTATGCAATTGATAAACTTGCTAGTCCGGAAGAAAAAGCAACCGGCGGCTTGATTCAAAATTTTGCCGGTGGTAAACTGGCGACAGCCGCAAAAATGGCAGCTAAAATGTCTCCGGCAATTGAAGGGTCACTAGGAAAAATATTACCTAAGTCTAAACCTTTGACACTTGCCGAAAAATTTGGATATGATCCTGTCAAGTTAAGAAATGAATACCCGCAAACTTCTTTTCCTGTATCTGCATGGGACAAAAATAAAGAAGCATACTATGCAGCTAAAAATCCATCTTCTGAAGAATTAGCACTTAAAGCTGCAAGAGATTTTGCACAAGAAGAAATTAAATCTGGAAGTTCTGCGTACAAACCTTACTTTGATATTTCAAAGCGTGGGTATGTAGACCCAGCAAATTATCCTTTGCCAGGACCACAAACTACTAGCGTTATACCAAAACAACAAAAAACAATTGATGCCTATACTGCTAAATTTCAAAATCCTGAAGCAATACAAAAGTGGAGTGACGCGTACGAGTTAGCAAAAAATTCTCCTAACGCACACCACTTTTATGCAATGGATCAGTTAGAGAAAGAATATGTTAAAGCATACGGTCCTGAGTTAGGAAGACAAAAATTCAAAACTGAATTTGCGGATCAGATGGCCAATACTACCAGTGGTGTAACGCCCACAAACAATTTATTGACTGCGGGATATGTTAATCATATGAATGCCAGTGGATTACCTTTACCAGGGCATGCCCCTGGTGAATACACAGGATATTCATTTGATGCACCACACCCAGTTCAAGGCGGCCGTATTGGTGCAAATCTTGCGCAGGCTAATAAATATGCAGAAGCTGGTAATCAATTAAACCCTTTAGAAAATCCAAAGAGATATGACTTTAGCGGTAATTTTATGGGTCATCAAGGACTTACTATGGATGAGCAGATGATGACTCCATTTAGCATGGCTGCACCCCCTAAAGGATCTTATGGTTTAGCTGAGTTAGAAGGCGCTAAACAGGCCGCACTTAAAGGTGTTAAAGAGCCTAGCGATTGGCAGTCTGTCACTTGGGCTGGATTAAAAGCTCTTAAAGATGCTAAAGGTAAAGAACTAACTCCAGAAGAATTATCTAAAATAGGTCAGCCTATGATAGAAGATGTTAATCAAATGATTCATAGAACAAGTCGCGTGCTAGGTATTTCGCAAGATGAGGCGTTAGCTCAATTACTAAAAAATAAACCTATCTACGGGATTGGTGCTATCGCTGGTGCTGGCGCATCCCAAGATGAAGAGCCACAGACCAAGAAAAAAGGCGGTAAAGTTAAAAAAGGCAAAAAGAAATAATGCCAAAGCTCTCACCTAAGGACATGCAGGCCGCGTTGGCGGTCGCCCAGAAAGCGTTCAAGGAAAAATTCACACCTGGCTTTTATCACGGCAGCCCGTCAAATAAAATTAAAGAATTTGACTCCTCCCGAAATGCTGATCCTTATAAACTAGAAACTCCGGGTGTTACTTTTGTTACGCGCGATCCAGATTTTGCTGAATCTTTTTTACCCGGCTCCGAACGTGGTGGTTACAAAGCTGGAGCTACAATGTACCCAGTTAATGTTAATTTAGGTAAACATTGGAACCCAAATACTCCGGAAGGCAAACAAACGGTTGTAGACTATATGAAAAGTGGTGTTGAAAAAAATGAATGGGACACCCCAGCTAATATTAAAAAAGGTTTGTTGCGAGGAGAGTGGACTAGTATTGAAGACCCAAGTTTTTTAGAACATTTACAAAACACAGGGCATAACACTTTTCACGTAATGGAGGGCGGCATACCTAACGTTGGTATCTTTGACCCTAAAGACATCCGTGGTAAATTTGCTAAGTACAATCCAGAAGACGCAGAGTCACCGGATTTTATGAAGGCAGAGGGTGGTGAGGTTCAGCACATGGCTGGCGGTAGACTTGCTGTGGCTAATGAGATTGCTAAATTAGTACGCCATCCGCATGGCCAAGATCCAAAAGTGGCTCAGGCATTAGAGCAATACCTCAAGGGTAACATCAGCCAAGAGGAACGCATTCGGATTATGAATCAGTTCTTGCCTATGCGTCAGTGGAAAGAACTACCACCGAACTACAGTGATGAAGAAATTAGAAATGCCTTGATGTCGAACAAACAACCTAAGGCATTGGCGCCGGTACCGGAAGGCATGCGCGTTGGTAATCGTTTGGACATTCCGGCATACACACAAAAAGGTGTGTATGTAGATACTACACACGACACCGCAGGCAAGCCTATTAGCTACGGTAGAACAGGTCACTTAAAAGACGTTGAGTTTGGTTCAAATCCTGACAAAGCGGTTCGTGTTGGCCTTGGAACAAAACCACAAGCCCTGACCCCCATGGCAGCTGAGCATGGCGCTGACAAGTCACCTTTTGCCCTCATAAAGGGCACTCATCAGGGCACATCAGACGAAGAGGTTCGTCGTATGATGGCAGAGATGATGCAAGATCCTAACTATACTCAAATTGGTATGGACCCACGCAAACACTCTCAGTTTTATGATAAATCAACCGGTATGCCTGTATGGTCTGCAGAAGAAAAACTGCAGTCTGGCCCATTGATCCTTGCACCTAAGCAAGGCCTAGAGACAACAAGCTGGGATGATCCAAGGCTAAACCTATCTGACTTTGAGGGCAAACAGTACGCCGATGGTGGACTGGCTCATTTAGCCCGTGGTGGTATGCTACGCCGTGGTACTACATACGGCACACCACAGCAGCAGGCTGTAAACTATATTGCACCAAAACCATTACAGGCCACTACAACGGCGTTTAACAAGATGCCTTCGCCGACACCAGTAACTGGCGGCAGCACTACAATGCCCGGCACGCCCCCAATGGTGCCGGTTCAAAAACCTGTGGTACCAATTCAAAATTCTAAAACTGCAGCAACCTCTACAGTTCCTGCGGGTGGTGCAACTTTTGCACAGGCGCCAACACAGCAGCCACTGCCAACACCATTACCAACACCCACACCAAACCCAGATCAGGCAGCATACCAAACGTATTTAAGTGGCAGGCAAGGTCAGAACAACATGTCTTATGGTGACTGGTCTACTTGGAATACAAACTACAACAACCAAGACCCTGGCTATCAGGCATATTTAAAAAGTAATCAAGGCGGTGGTACCGACGCAAATGGTAACGCAATGGCCTCTTTAGCTGTAATGCCAATGACTTACGGTGATTGGAAACAGTATAGTCAACCTTCCGCTATGTCTAGCCCAAATACGGGAAATGGCAATTCTGCCGCTATATATGACCCCACTGGCAGTTTATCTCAGCCAGGGACACCATCGGGCCCCTCTGGGTCCGCTGGAACAGGCGGGATTGCTTCTTTAATAAACTCAACACAACAGCTTCCTGGATCTTTGACAATGAACGTACAGGCGGCACCGCAACAGCCACAGCCACCCCAACCACCAACACAAATTAATAGTGTACTTGGAAATCTTATAGGTGGTACTATTCCAGGTATTGCCGCTGGTAAGGCCGGTGGTCGTGTACAGCATTTTGAGTTTGGTGGTGCCGTTAAAAAGGCGCTACAGTACGCACGCACCGTGCCGTTTACACATTTCTCACATAGCTCAAATATTAGCCGCTTGGAGCCGTCTTTATACGGAAGTGGTATCAAGGGCGCGGAGGCATCAAGACTTAAAGATGCACCGGATATCAAGCCAAGATCATATATTTATGTAAGCAAGGAAAATGTTCGCCCAGAGCAGGGACTTGGCCCACACAGATACGAGGGCGTTGCAGAGAATATGTATCCCCTACATGAAGATCCGGCAGGATTTAGCGCTAAAGCCAGAGAGCTGGCCAAGGACCCATACTTTGCTAAGATGGGTGTGGAGATTGTTGACCAGCCCAAACATCTTAATGAACTAGAGCGACAAATAAAAAACGCCGGGTACAGCGGCTACGCAGATGACAACGTAGGCCTACTGTTTAACCCGACGGATGTTACAAAAGTTACCGACTAATTATTTGCGGTAGCGCTTACCGTGCCAGCCCTCCGCTGCAAGAGGAAAGTCGGGAGCCCACGTTGGTGGTGTAGTCATAATGTTGACGACATCGGCCAACGCGGACTCCGCGCTTTGTTCTTCAACTAGGAGTAGCACCTCATCATGGATACTGTTAATCACCTCGTAACCGGCCTTCTCAAGGTTAAGCATAGCCACGGCAAGAAAGTCTCTCGCGGTACCCTGTACAGCGGATTGAAAGATACTACTACCAATCAAAGCGTTCCTGCTCCATTGCCGAGTGTATGTGTTCTGCGAGTGGACAGTGACGCCGACCTTTTGCTGCCCCCATGGTGTGGTGAGCAGCTCGAGCTGTGGCCTCTGCCAGCAGATAAGTCTACCTGATGGTAGTTGCATCCACAGAGCATTTTTGGCAGCTTTCAAGACCAGTTTATCACCGGCACGAAACGGGTTGCCGGGATTCTCTACTGCTTGAATCACAGCGTTCTCGCACTTCGCCCATAGAGCCTTTACCAGCGCATAGGACGCTCGATAATTATCTACTGCATTCTTTGCCTGTCCTTCTGATAGCCTAACCCCCATCCCCTCTGCGTACTTGACAAGGCCTTTAGCTCCTTGCCCAAACATCGCACCTAAAACCGCCGACTTGCTGATCTGGCGCTGATCCTTAGTAACGTCGTCGTAAGGCACTCTATAAAGAGACTCCGACGCAAAGACTTTATACTCATCTAATCCCCTTCTAAATAATTCGACTTTATCTTTTTGCCCAGCCAAGTAGACGCCAACTCGGTTTTCAATTGAGCTAAAATCCACGTCAACGAAGGTTTTTCCTCGTGGGGCCACAATAGCGCTTCGTACCGTTGAAGAGAGCTGTTGCATCGTAGCTTTTCCTTCCACAAAGACTCTTGGTATTGCGAGTTCAATTTCTTCATCCGATAATACGGGACGAGCAATATTTTGAAGATTGAGCCCACCACGGCTCGCCCAGCGGCCAGTACTAGCGCCATGATATACCAGTGTATTCCGAATCCGTCCATCTCGTTGTATCTCCATCATTTTTGAGTATTTTGCTACTGAAGTTTGGCTTCCTTCCTGTCTGAGCCGTAAAGCGGCCCGAATCGGCTCATTTATGTTAGTGTTCACTAACATAGCTGAAACGGTCTCTGCGGTTAAATCGGGTAGTGGTGTTACTAGACGCTGGTTAATCCAGTCTAGTAATTTAGCCCTCTCAGACGGCTTAAAACCGGTCAAGGAGACGCATTCGTTGTCCAAGGCATCCTGTGCCCTCACCACGGCCAGACAGGCGTTGTGGAGCTCGTTAGGATCGACCGATACGCCCCTCAAATTAATCCGCTGGGTAAGGGTCCAGATGTCCTGTTCGACGGCTGTAAGGGGCCTTAAAACGCTTCCTATGGCCATCTCTGTGCGTACGTCTTGCTGGCAGTATTGGAACATTTCAGCCATCAATTCTGGGTCATTATTAAAGACGCCCTTGTGTGGCTTACAGAGCTTCTGAATAAGGTATCTACCGCGGGTATCTTTTTTGTGTTCTGCGTCCATGAAAACGGAGGCATCTCCCAAGGACTGTGGAATATTATTGGCTGCCGCTATGGCCATGGTGTCAATGCACTGCTCCAGCCTTAGTGGTGGCCAGCCGTACTTAGGTACACAGACACAGTTCCAGATGGCGTACTCGAACATGGCGTTCCACGCTTGGATTTTGCCACCATCGGCAACGTGCTTTAACAGCGCATGGGAACCATAGGTTCCTTGGTGTGGGCTAACTACTTCTACTGTATCGGGGGTTTTGCCGAACGCAATACACAACACTTCTGTTGTGGGGTCGTTGGCGTAAATGTCTAGCCCTTGGTCGGCTAGGTCGATGGCGCTGCGTGTCTCAAAGTCAATGCTGTAAATCATAAATGCTCCTTAGGCTATCCGACGTATCGGTACATATAATAATGCAAAAAAGAGGGGCTCCGAAGAGCCCCAAATCACCACCATGTGAAATAGTTTAAATCTCGCATGTTCCTGAGCTGCATGCAAGCATTTGAGCGCCCTCTACGTTGTCTGTATTTTCTTTGAGCTGGCTCCAGTCGACGACGGGGATGCTGGCTTTGAGCGCGTTGTACTCTTCTTCGGTGCACTCTTCGTAGGGAGCTTGGCGATAGGTTCCACCGTCGTAGGGGAGGTAGCTAACTCCACTGATTTCGTCGAAGTGTTCCCATGTCCACGCTCCGACACTGGGCCAGTCCTTTTCCGCCACAGAGATGGTGACTGAGGGCTTGTGCTCACACCAGTATCGCTGGTAGGTAAGCCAGAGCTCGAGGTGACTAATGGGAGTAACGTCGTCCCGTACGAGTCCGTCGGGGGCTCTTTGAGGAAAACTGAAGACGGTAGTTTGGGTTGGCTTGTAAACGCAGGGCTCGTTTGGAACTCCTTGTCCAATAAGGAATTGGGTGAGAGGATCTTTAGAATCTCCTCGCACTCTTCGGATATAGTATTTAGAGTGGCGAGGGTGGATGCCGCTCGCCGAATCAACAAGCTGGGATACTGTTCCACTTGGCTTGACGCATGTGATAGAAGCGCTCTCAGGGATTCCGAGAGCAGCGGCCCATTCTTTATTTGTTGCTCTAGCAACTTCTCTAAGTTCAGTAAGTAGGTCATTTAGTTCTGGTCCTTGCGTTGTAAGTAATGGATTATCGTAGATGCCTGTAAGAGAGACACCAAGCAAGCGTTCCTCTTCGGTATTTCTTTGCCAAACTTTGCGCAGATATGGGAACTTAGTGAACGTAGATTGTATAGTACCCAAAATTGCAGCCAAACGAACTTTACGTAAAAGCGTTTCTTTAGTGTCGTCATGTCTTACCACACATTCCGACAGGTTACAGAATTGGTAAGGCCGAAGTACGATTTCTGAGCAGGGGTTAGTTCCGAATTCAAAATTAGGATCGCGATGACCGTACTTCTCCACAGTTTTACGTGCAGCCTCACGGTTGAATATCCCCCGTTCTCCGCTGTGTGAATTGTATAGAGATAGCCACTCTTCCATAAACTTTCCAACGGTAGGCGTTTCATTATAAACCGCGCTATTGTTTGCGAGTGCACGGTGAGGTGCAGTATCCCACCACGGGCCAGCTTTAGCATGACGAATCCTTTCATCATCAAGATCAGATAACGAGATCATTGCAGAGCGACGTACACCACCCACTACAACTACCTCACCAATTTTACACATCAAGTCGTGGCATTCTAAGCTATTTAGCTTACGACCTTTAGCGTGTTTAAATGTTGCAACTGTAAATTCAAATAAGTCAATCAGTGGTTGCGGCCCGGAAGCTCTTCCGCCAAAAGTTTTGAGTCGTGCTCCGGCAGGTCTAACGGCTGATACATCCCACTGGGGAATTTCCCCGGCGTAGAGGTGTGCGATGAGAAGACGCAGTGACTTGGCCCACCCTTCCTTAGAGTCGTGGACGTTGAGTACTCCCCCAGATTGAAATAACTTTTCTGGCACTTCTGGCAGTTGATTAATATATTTAGACTCAACCGAGAAGCCGACACCCGTTCCGCATAACAAAATAAACATCGCCTCGTCAAACGACTTAACGTCATCAACAGGTAGGTACGAACAATTGTAAACACATGTGTTATCACGATCTGCACTCTTTCCTGCCGTCATCATGGCGCGCATGGACGGCATCAGTTCTAGGTTAACAATAGAGTTATATAACTCAGCTTTTAATTCTGCATTGTCAGCAATGGCAGGGGTACGGCTAAAAATGTAATCTGTAAAACGTGTTACTGTCTCTGGCCATGTCTCACGACGACCTTTGTCATCTTGGTAACGGGCATAACGGCTGGCGGCAATGTATTCTTGATACTGATCCATTTATTATTCTCTGTGTTATATGGTGGATGAAAAAGGGAGGCCATCGTTTCGATGGACACTCCCCGTGCTGCAGGTACTACTAAAAGGTGAGGGCAGTATTTAGGATACTTTTTTAAGTGCAACGACCTTCAGCTGTGCACCCCTCATTGATACTTATACTGCGAAGTCTGCTGCTGCGGATGTAGAGCCACCGAACTTCTCACCGTCCTCTAACTTCTGGACGTTGTTAAGTCCTGCTGCAATGCCCTTAGAACCGCTTGTATCGTACGGATACAGTGTGATCGAGGCACGGCCATAGCAACCGCTGTAAAACTCACTTGTGTCAATGATTGGGTTTAAATCTGCATCAACAATGCCTGGGCGCTCGTTAGAGCTGGCGTTGATGAAATAATGACCAGCGTATGCCGCGTCATCTTTTTCTGCATCACCATCACGTAAACCGCCTTTAAGAACCTTAGGAACCGAGCCACCCCATACAGCAGCGTTAGCTGTCTTGGTATCCTCGAATGCCTTCTTAAAACGATTAACAGTATCTGTATCTGATTTTGGGATCAGAATAGAAACAGAATACTTTAAAGTACCGTTAGGTGTCTCAGCTGGTTGAAAAACATTAGCGTAAGAAAAACGTACTTTGCCAGTTACAAACTTGGTCTTGATAGATTTTGATGCCATAATCTTTAATTCCTTTTTTACTTTAAGACTGAACTTCAATCGGGGCCAGTCTGTCTACCCGTACACATATTAATGCAAACTTCTACTACTTTTTTGTTTCACAATGTGAAATAATTATGAGTCGTGCAATATGCCTAGCTCGCCCATTGCTTTTTGCATTGCCAGGGCCTTTACAAAGTCTGAACGTATCTCAAACTCATGCAACATATCAGGTTCTTCTGCCACATAGTCTAGCACCTCATCAATTGACATCCTAAGCTGCATCACGTTTTCACGCCGCCCACTCCCTGGTAGCCCATCAAAGTCTTTGATAAACTTGTCTATTAAGAAATCTGGAACATCAAACTCTGATCCATAGCACGCTACCCGCATATTGTCTCCTATTTAGCGACCATTACCAATCCAATATTGCCCATGGCGTAACCTAAAAACATGATGCCAGTACCAATCCCACCTTTGTAAAACTGGTCGCAGGCCACCACAAAATACACCACACCCATCGCCGCTATTAGCCAGGTACTCACGCAAAATCCTCCTTCGCGTCTTCCTTGCTGCGAATCAATTTGGGGGCACCCTCAGGCCTCTGTACGAGCTCCCCGAGCCA
>Ga0208251_1000161_pt1 | contig 22050 bp, 24 predicted proteins | sample CryBogCBE15Jun09_FD_184560 | JGI IMG/M metagenome (GOLD analysis project Ga0208251, IMG submission 184560) | Freshwater microbial communities from Crystal Bog, Wisconsin, USA - CBE15Jun09 (SPAdes) (version 2) | ecosystem: Environmental > Aquatic > Freshwater > Lake | place: Crystal Bog...
AGCGCTTGTGGACCCAGTAATATTCTGCTGGTCTAAGTCGGATCTCTTTTTCAAAGAATTGATTTAAGCGGGCTGTATCAGCCTCAGGATTATCGCTAGGGAAATTTTCTAAGGGTTTGCTGATCGAGCAGATATAGCCAGAGTCATCTTCTTTGAGGGTGGTGATCATGGTGCAGACATCTGCACCAGTAATTTTGGCAAGCCGCGACACTGCCGTAATCGTATTGGTTTGAATATTGAAGAAGGGTACAAAGGTGGAGTCTTTGATACCCAAATCAATGTCAGGGGCGATGATGATAAAGCTGCCCTTTCGAATCTCTCGAATTAATTCCATTGAGTTGCCCTGCCGATCAATCGAATTGCCACCAAAGCGATTACGCCAATCAATAATTTTTTGGTTGAAGAAGGGGCTCTTCATTTTCTGAAAGAATCCTGAAGTGCGAGGCCAATCATGGGTTTTAGAAAGGGCGCTTAATACAATGCTGCCCTCTATTCCGGTGAAGTGCATATTCACTAAGATGCGTGGCTTACGGCTCGCTAGATCTACTTCTGACTGCACTTCAATCATGTCGCTTACTTGTTTAGCACTGCCTAACCAAATGATGCTTTTTTCCACTAGGCTACGGCCGAGTAGGCGCCAATGTTTTTTACTTAAATGATTTATTTCGCTAGGACTTAACTCAGGAAAACATAAATGTAAATTGGTCTTGACTACACGATTGCGATCGCCCGGAATGAGGGCGGCAATACTGCCGAGCATATAGCCAAGGTTGACTAGCAGTCTGTAGGGCAGTATTGAAAGAAGCTTTAAAAAACCAACCGCAAGCTGATTCGAAAGAGATTTCAGCAACTAGCTAGACTCATTCTCATAGCGCAATAGAGTTGCGTCGTAACGCACTTTCATTTCTTCTGTTGAGCTAATCGACATGCCTAAATCATTTACTAAGCCAGTTTCCAGGCGGTAAGTCCAGCCATGTACAGTCAAATCTTGACCTCGTGACCATGCATCTCTGACGATCGTTGTTTCGCAAACATTAACTACTTGCTCAATCACATTCAGTTCACACAAACGATCTTGGCGTTTTGGAGTTGGCAGTACTTCGCCTAAGTAGCGCTCGTGTTTTTGGTGAACATCCTTTACGTGACGTAACCAATTATCAGCCAGGCCTACGCGGCGATCACTCAATGCGGCATGGACACCGGCGCAGCCGTAGTGGCCAACAACAAGAATGTGTTTTACTTTCAGTAAGTCAATCGCAAACTGAATTACCGATAAGCAATTTAAGTCAGTATGGACAACAACATTGGCCACGTTGCGATGAACAAAAAGTTCGCCTGGTAATAAATCAACAATTTCATTGGCCGGGACGCGGCTATCTGCGCAGCCAATCCAAAGATACTCAGGGGCTTGCTGAGAGACTAAGCGCTTAAAGAATTCGGGATCTTCTTTTACCATCGCCTGAGCCCAGGCGCGATTATTGGCAAAAAGACTGTTTAGGGATTCAGAGTTTTTGATTGGCATAAATTAAGTTTAAAGTACTTTGATGACACCAACATGGATTAAACAAACCCCCACTGGGATTGTGCTTAGTATTTATTGCCAACCCGGCGCCAAGTTGACGAAGGTGGTGGGGCTTTTTGATGGTTGTTTGAAGATTTCTTTGCAAGCACCCGCAGTTGAAAACCAAGCCAATGAGATGCTCTTGGCTTGGCTATCAAAACAATTAAAAATTCCCCAAAAACAGATTCAGTTTATTTCTGGCCAGAATAGCCGAAACAAGCGCCTTGAAATCTGGGGGTCTATCAGTACTGATCAGATCGTTCAGGCCCTGATGCCGCAGTAATTCTGGAGCCAGTTACCAGAAGATGGCCCACAAAATACCCAGAATTAAGACCCATTTTCCGATGTAGTAAACCGATCGATGTTTTGCTTTAAGTTGTTTTGCCAAACTTCGTAGATGATAAAAATATTTAAATAGGACATTTACAAGGCCGACTTTTTCGCCTTCAACGTTTTGCGAAGACGCTGCGCTCATGACGTATTTGCCAAACAAACGATTAAATATCCGCATGAATGGGGTGTAAAGAGGCCGCTCAACATCACAGAACAAGACAATACGTTGATGATCGGTTTGATTGGCGGCAAAGTGAATAAAGGTTTCATCAAACATCACCGCTTCCCCGTCTTTCCAATGGTAGGGCTGGCCATCTACATCAATAAAGCACTTGGGGTCATTGGGGGTGACAAGACCCAGGTGGTAGCGCAAAGAGCCTGCATAGGGGTCACGGTGGCGAACGAGCGTGGCACCAGGGGGTAGCGAAGCGAACATCGCCGCCTTAATGGACGGAATCGATTTCAGTAGTGCCAGGGTTTTGGGGCAGGCTGCCGCGGCTGAAGGCATTTCCTTGCCATACCAGCAAAGATGAAAGCGTTTCCAGCCAGTCCGGAAAAAAGAATTAAACCCTAGGTCGTTATAGCCAGTTGCAGCAGCAATTGCGCCATCGGCATTTAAGGACAGGGCTTCTTGCCGAATAGTTTCCCAATGGTCCTTGAGAGGTGCCAGGTCTGGAAACTGATTTACTGGAATATAGGCTGTTGGCTTAATCTTCGAGAAAAGATAAAGCATGCAATTGATGGGGGCCAGTAGAACCTGATAATCCATGAGAGATCGCACCAAGCCAAAACGAACTTTCCCTCTAAAGTAAACATAAAGTGCGGAGACCACAAAAATGAAAAAAATGATGTGACGTATTTGCATGAGATTGGGCTGATTTATGTGGATTCATTCATTTTAATTTGCCTAATCCAAACTATTCATCTATTTCTTCATTGAGTATGCTCAAATTAGGGTTTATTGGGACTGGCAAAGGAAATGGCAAGATGAAACGATTCATTAAATGGCTCTTAAGCCTTGTTTTAATTGGGTTAGTGGGCCTTTCTGCCTACACTTGGGCAATGCTCAATTGGTCTTATGCCACTGGCGAGAGAGCTGGATATGTCCAGAAATTCTCCAAAAAAGGCTTTATTTGCAAAACATGGGAGGGTGAGCTCGCCATGGTGTCGATGCCTGGCACGATCGCCGAAAAATTCTTCTTTACGGTGCGCGATGAAGCGGTTGCTCAAAAATTGAATGCCAATCTAGGCAATAAAGTGGTTGTGAAATATGAGCAACATATCGGTTTGCCAACCAGCTGTTTTGGTGAAACAGAATATTTTGTTTCTGGAGTTGAGGTTCTTCAAGAGTAAAAACTATTTCAGTTTTACTTTATTTTTGTAATTTTTTGTGGTTAAAATCATGTGAGCGCAATCTGCGCCGACATCAATATTAATAAGGAGCTTCACTTGAACAAAGCAGAACTAATCGCAGCGATTGCTGACGATGCTGAGATCTCAAAAGCCAAAGCTGAATTTGCATTAAATTCCGCTATTGAGCACATCATTAAAGCTGTTACTAAGGCTGACTCAGTTCAGTTGATTGGTTTCGGTACATTCTCTTCTGGCAAACGTGCTGCACGTATGGGCCGCAATCCAAAAACTGGTGAGCCACTCAAAATTGCTGCTGCGAAAACTGTAAAGTTCTCTGCTGGTAAAGCATTTAAAGATTCAGTAAATAAGCGTAAGAAGTAATTTGCACTTATGTGAAAAAAGCCCGGTTCGCCGGGCTTTTTTATTAGCTCTGCACCAAGCGACGATGTCGATGAATACTCATCAGGATGCCCGCTCCAAATCCAAGCGTCACTAAGGCGGTACCGCCATAGCTGATAAAGGGGAGTGGCACACCAACAACTGGCAACAAACCGCTGACCATACCAATATTGACAAAGGCATAAGTAAAGAAAATCATCGTTACCGAGGCCCCTAGCAGTCTAGTAAATAGATTGGGCGCCCCCGCAGAGATAGCTAGCCCTCTTTTAATCAGGGCAAAGAAAAGAGCTAGAAGGATTAAATTGCCAACCAAGCCAAATTCTTCAGAGAAGACGGCAAATACAAAGTCGGTATGTTTCTCGGGAATAAATTCCAGATGAGCCTGCGTCCCCTGAAACCATCCTTTACCAAGAAGTCCGCCTGAGCCAATCGCAATCATCGATTGAATAGTGTGAAATCCTTTGCCTAAGGGATCGCTGCTAGGGTCAAGCAGAGTACAAATGCGATGTTTTTGATAGTCATGTACAAATGGCCAGGCAAGGTCTGGAGCACAAATCGTATTGCCGAAAATAACGATTAGAACGATCCCAAAGAAGCCCACACCTACAAATGGCAGAATCCATTTCCAAGGCAGTCCAGCCAAAATAATGACGTACATTCCTGCGGCGGTAACTAATAGCGCGGTACCAAGGTCAGGCTGACGGGCAATGAGAAAAACAGGGATCGCTAAAATCACAGCCGCAACCCCATAGTCCCAACTCTTTTGAATACCTTCTCTTTTTTGAAAATACCAAGCAAGCATCAGTGGCATGGCAATTTTCATAATCTCTGAGGGCTGAATCACTACGCCGATATTGAGCCAACGCCTTGCACCTTTCTTAATTAAGCCAAATACTGCCACTGCTACTAGGAGCGCAACACCAAAGCCGTAAATCCATACGGCTGCTAGCTCTAGCCATTTTGGTGGAATGCGCGAAACGATCCACATCACCACAAAAGAGAGCGCTAAATTACGTAACTCATCTTCGATGCTAACGGGAGTAGCTTGGCTAGCTGATAAGAAAGTACAAAAGCCAACAATTGCTAAGCCAAGCAAGATCAAGCCCAGCCGCTGATCAAGGCCGGAGGTAAAAAGCGCGAACACGGCGCGGATCTTTTTTAAGGGGCTCTTTTCCACTCGGGAACCTCTTTTGGCCATTTGCCATCAATGTAGTAATCCAGCGCCTTACGTGCAATAGGCGCAGCATATTGCGCACCAAAGCCTGCATTTTCAACCACCATCGCAATCACAATGGTAGGCTTGTCGGCTGGAGCAAAAGCAATAAACAAAGCATGATCTCTTAAGAATTCAGCGGTAGCACCATGTTTGTATTCTTTCGAATTTAAGCTAAATACTTGTGCTGTTCCCGTCTTGCCGCCAGCAACATAATCGGCTCCTTGGAAGGCTGCTGCAGAGGTACCAGAGCGATTCACTTCAATCATGGCATTTTTAATGACGGCAATATTTTCTGGACTGAGATCAATCCGATAACTTTCCTTAGGCGTTGTGAGTTCACGATGACGCGTAAAGGGATCTTCAATCGCTTTGACTAAATGGGGCTTCATGACCACGCCATTATTTGCAACGTTAGCGATTGCATGTGCTAATTGTAAAATCGTGAAGGCGTTGTATCCCTGACCAATGCCCAAAGAAATCGTTTCGCCTTCGTACCATTTCTGCTGCTCTGGTTTTTTAAAGGTATTTTTTTTCCAATCTGTAGAAGGCAGTACGCCTCTGGCTTCGCCTTCTAAATCAATACCAGTGATTTGTCCAAAGCCTAATGGCTTCATAAACTTCGCAATCATATCTACACCCATATCGCGGGCGAGCATGTAGTAGTAAGTATCACAAGATTCAACAATTGATTTTTGCATGTCTACCGTACCATGACCACCCTTTTTATCATCGCGGAAGGTATGGTTACCAAAATCAAAATAACCTGGATCAAAAATAGTCTGTGAGGGGGTGCGTTTTTTATTCTCTAGCGCCGCTAAAGCCATGAAGGGTTTATAGGTTGAGCCAGGCGGATAGATTCCCTTTAAGGGGCGGTTATAAAGAGGCTTTGATGGAGAGTCATTGAGTTCTTTCCAGGTGACTGCATCAATTCCTTCAACGAAGTCATTGGGGTTGAAGTTGGGCTTTGAGACAAAAGCCAAGACATCGCCCGTTTGCGGCTCGATTGCCACAAATGCTCCGCGGAAATTGCCATAGAGTTGCTCAACTAAATATTGCAACTTGATATCTACGGACAGCACAACATTTTTTCCAGGAATAGATGGCGAACTAGATAAGGTTCGCACTGGTCTACCGCCGGCAGTAATTTCAACTTGATCGTAACCCGGAACTCCGCGCAAAACGCTTTCATATTTTTGCTCCAAGCCAATCTTTCCAACATATTGAATGCCTGGTAAGAAAGAAGACTGTAGCGCATCGGGATCATCCGATTTAGCATCTCCAATCTCTGCTTGCATCCGTTCCTTATCTTTTTGCGAGACGCGCCCAATGTAGCCAATTAAATGTGAGGCTAATTCGTTGTAGGGATACTCACGAAAACTGCGTGCACGGATATCCACGCCTGGAAAGCGATAGCGATTGGCCATAAACCGAGCCGTCTCAGTCTCGTTTAGCATAGACCGCAGGGGAAATGTGCCCATATTGCGAGAGTCTTCAAGCGAGCGTTTGAAATTACGACGATCTCGCGGAGAAATCTGAATAACTTCAGATAATTGATTAATTAAGTCATCAACATTGCCTTTAACTTCTTCGGCGTTCACTTCAAGTGTGAGCGCTGAGTAGTTTCGGCCAATCACAATTCCTGAGCGATCAATTAAGAGCCCGCGATTAGCTGGTGCGGGCACTAAAGCAATTCGGTTATTTTCAGCAAGCAGCGAGTATCTACCGTGTTGAATTACTTGTAACCAGACTAGTCTGGTTGCTAATAGCAAAAAACAAACCGTCACAAACAAGGTCGCAATATGAATGCGCTTTTGAAATGAATCGAGATTGGGTTTTTTGAAAGCAACCATGCAGCCTCTTATAGTGGCCGAGTGTGGTCTACATCTATCGGCCTACGCTGAGGTGCAAGCAGAATACGGGTTGCGAGAGGCCACAGTAAGGCTTCAATAAATGCTTGGCCAGCCCCAGTCAGAGCCCACCAAATAATCTCACCGCTTAAGATCCAATGCATGAGTAAAGGAAACAAAGCTACCAGCAAAAAGATCGGCAAGAGATGGAGCGCTTGAGACGCCACGCTTAGGGCCACAATCCGCTTTTGCCAAGCGATCGCAATATAAGCGACTAGCGCATAGCTAAAGGCATGTAAGCCTAGCAAGTCAGAGTTATGAACATCCATGAGTAGGCCAAAGATAAATGCCCAGGTCACACCGATATAACGGTGTTGATGAATATTCCAAAAAATAATACAAACGATCAACCAGTCAGGCACCCAACCATAGTTACCAATAGGAAGTAAGTTAAGCAACAGCGCGCAAAATAAACTGAAGTAAATGAAAACCGGATTAACCGGCCGCAGAATATACCCGCTTTCAAGATCAATCATTGCATACCTCTAGAGCGGGTCTGACGACGTCCTGGCGCAGAGTTAGGTATTGCTATGTTTCCACCAAATTTGCCATTTAAAGTAGGCGCCTTTGCATCCCACTGGGGGTCGTAAAGAAAAGCAAGTGCTTGACGGTAACGATTAACGGCAGCAATCGGCACACAAAAGACATTCGAAGAGTTCTTATCTACGTTGCGTTCGATGCGGCTAATAACGGCAACGGCAAAGCCTGGAGGATATACCCCATCAATACCAGAAGTAATTAATATGTCGCCTACTTCTAGATCACTTGCAACGGGCAAGTAACGAAGTTCTAATGGGTTACCACGGCCAGCGCCAAACACAGCAGCCCGTAAGCCATTACGAGCTACTTGAACTGGTACGGCAAAGTCACGATCTTCCAAGAGTGAAACTTCGGCAGAGCGATCATACAAGCGCACCACTTGACCCAGAATGCCAGCATCATTCGCAATCGGATTGCCAAGCTTCAGTCCATCATCACTGCCACGATTAATCACTACGCGTTGAGAAATAGGATTAGGTGGATTAAAGAGAATTTCGACAGGCAGTGTTTTGAATCCAACCTGCTTTTGTAAATCCATTAGCTGACGAAGATTTTGATTCTCAATCAATAAAAACTCAGATTGATTGGCGAGTAAGGCTAGCTCTGCCTGACGTGCTTTAAATATTTGATTCTCTTGTTCTAGGGTACCGCGAGTCGTGAAATACTCTGTGCTGGCTTGATACACATTACGCGGAGTCAGCATGATGTATTCCAGTGGACGCAAAATCCAATTGACGTTATTGCGAATTGGGTCCAGCGTTTTGAATCGGTAATCAATCAGCATCAGAGCAATGCTGATTGAAAGACAGACAATCAATTTGACTAAGGCCGGAATGCCTTGTCGAAAAAGAGGTGGAGCGCTATATTGCAATGCACTGTTCGATGTGAAAAGCGTTTACTCTTGCGAGAACACTCCGCCTAGCTTGTCCATGCGCTCTAAAGCAATGCCAGAGCCACGCGCTACGCAGGTCAAAGGATCTTCTGCAATATGAATTGGCAGACCTGTTTCTTCAAGCAACAAGCGATCCAGATCGCGCAACAGTGCGCCACCACCGGTCAACATCATGCCGCGTTCAGCAATGTCTGACGCCAACTCAGGAGGGGTTTGTTCAAGCGCTGCTTTCACTGCAGTCACAATTTGATTGAGTGGATCGGTTAATGCTTCCAAAATTTCATTGCTGGTGACCGTGAAGCTACGAGGAATACCTTCCGAGAGGTTGCGACCCTTGACTTCCATCTCTCGCACTTCTGTACCTGGAAATGCAGAGCCAACCGTTTTCTTAATCAGTTCAGCAGTTTGCTCGCCGATCAACATGCCGTAGTTACGACGAATGTAGTTGGTAATCGCTTCATCAAACTTATCACCACCAACGCGAACCGATCCTTTGTAGACCATGCCGCCCAAAGACATAACACCAACTTCCGTTGTGCCGCCGCCGATATCTACCACCATCGAGCCTGCAGCCTCTGAGACGGGTAAGCCTGCGCCGATGGCAGCAGCCATGGGTTCTTCAATTAAGAAAACTTGCGACGCACCAGCGCCAAGAGCTGATTCGCGAATAGCGCGACGTTCAACTTGAGTTGATCCGCAAGGAACGCAAATAATGATGCGAGGACTTGGCTTAAGGAGCTTGCTCTCGTGAACCATTTTGATAAATTGCTTGAGCATTTGCTCGGTGATCGTGAAATCGGCAATCACGCCGTCTTTCATGGGACGAATCGCCTCGATATTGCCAGGAACGCGTCCCAGCATGGCTTTAGCTTCTTTTCCTACAGCCAAAATGGTCTTTTTACCATTTGGACCGCCTTCTTGGCGAATAGCCACAACGGAGGGCTCATCGAGCACAATACCCCGCTCACGCATATAAATTAAGGTGTTAGCGGTACCTAGGTCGATCGCTAGGTCATTGGCAAAGTAGTTACGAAAAAAACCAAACATGATGTAGTGGGAAAATAAGAAGTGTTAATAAATATATATAGGAATGATACTCTAGCGCCTCATGAAACTTGACGATGTTCAGCGCATTGCGCACTTATCTAGACTGGAATTAAATCCGGCAGAAGCTCAGGCAATTTTGCCTCAGTTGCAGGCTGTTTTTTCTCTGGTGGAAGAGATGCAGGCGGTCGATACGACGGGGCTTGAGCCTTTGGCCCATCCGATCCTCTTTTTGCGTCAACTAGCCCAGCCACTCAGGGCGGATCAGGTCACCGAAACTGACCACCGGACTGAAAATATGCTTTCTGCTCCAGCGGAACAAGACGGCTATTTCTTGGTGCCTAAGGTGATTGAATGAGTTGGCATAAAACCCCGATCACCCTACTGGCAAAGGCTTTGGAGGCTAAACAGGTCTCTAGCACCGAGTTAACCCAGTACTTTTTAGACCGCATTGCAGCGGGCAAAGTATTCAATGCCTATTTGGATGTCAATCCCGAGCTTAGCCTTGCGCAAGCTGCCCATGCAGATGCTTTAAGGGCTGCAGGGAAGGCCGGGAAATTAACGGGCATCCCGATTGCACATAAAGATGTTTTTGTAACGCGGGGCTGGAAGTCCACCGCAGCATCAAAAATGTTGGAGAACTATCAAAGTCCCTTTGACGCAACCGTGGTGGCCAATTTGGGCATGCCTAATGAGGCTAATAGCCATGGGGCTGGAATGGTTTGCTTGGGCAAAACCAATATGGACGAGTTTGCGATGGGCTCTTCCAATGAAAACTCGGCCTATGGCCCAGTCTTAAACCCCTGGAACACAGATTATGTCGCGGGCGGCTCATCCGGCGGATCAGCTGCTGCGGTAGCAGCTGGCTTAGCGCCAATTGCCACTGGCACTGATACTGGCGGCTCTATTCGTCAGCCAGCTGCGTTCTGTGGTCTGACGGGGATTAAGCCAAGTTACGGACGTGTATCTCGTTACGGCATGATCGCCTATGCATCATCTCTAGATCAAGCAGGCCCCATGGGTAAAAGCGCTGAAGATTGTGCTTTGTTGTTATCTGCCATGTCTTCGCATGATCCACGCGACTCTACTTCTTTGGCAGATTCTGGCGAAGATTATTCACGCTATCTCAATCAGCCTTGGCGCGAAGGAAATTCAAATTCTGCAAAACCTCTTGAAGGATTGCGCATTGGTATGCCAAAAGAATTTTTTGCAGAAGGTTTGTCTGCTGAGGTTGCTCAATCTGTGCAAGCTGCAGCAAAATTATTAGAAGGTTTGGGCGCGCAAATTATTGAAGTGAGTTTGCCTAAGACTAAGTTATCTATTCCGGTTTATTACGTTTTAGCGCCCGCTGAAGCTTCAAGCAATTTGAGCCGCTTTGATGGTGTGCGTTATGGCTACCGTGCAAATGCGTATCGCGATCTCAATGATATGTATAAAAAATCTCGCACCGAGGGTTTTGGTAGCGAAGTTAAGCGCCGAATTTTGATTGGCACATACGTGTTATCGCATGGTTACTACGACGCTTACTACTTGCAAGCACAAAAAATTCGTCGCATTATTGCCGCTGATTTTCAAACGGCTTTTCAACACTGCGATGTCATTCTTGGCCCCGTTGCGCCCGATGTGGCTTGGCGTCTGGGTGATAAGTCAAAAGATCCTTTGCAAATGTATCTAGAAGATATCTATACCTTGTCAGCCAATCTAGCGGGCTTGCCTGCCATGAGCGCGCCCTGCGGATTTAATTCAAAGAGCTTACCAATCGGTATGCAGTTAATTGGTAATTATTTTTCTGAAGGCAAGCTATTGCAAGTTGCTCATCAGTATCAGCAAGCCAGTGATTGGCATTTGCGTCAAGCGGGCGAGGTGGCATGATGCAATGGGAAGTGGTTATCGGGCTTGAGACCCATACTCAGTTACAAACACAATCCAAAATTTTTAGTGGTGCAAGCACACGCTTTGGTGCAGGCCCAAATACACAAGCTTGCCCAGTTGATCTGGCTTTGCCTGGTGTATTGCCAGTTCTTAATCGCGCTGCAGTAGAACATGCCATACGATTTGGCTTATCGATCGGCGCCAAGATTGCACCCGTCAGCATCTTTGCTCGCAAAAATTATTTCTATCCCGACTTACCTAAAGGCTATCAAATTAGTCAATATGAAATTCCAGTGGTCTTGGGCGGCAGTTTAGAAATCTTAGTAGGTGAAGAAGTTAAGGTGATTGAATTAACTCGCGCACACCTTGAAGAGGATGCAGGTAAATCGGTTCACGAAGAGGGCTTTATTGGGCCTCATGGTGAAGCCTCTAGCGGCATCGATCTAAATCGTGCTGGTACCCCTTTACTAGAAATCGTCACCGAGCCTGTGATGCGCAGTGCTGCAGAGGCTGTAGCATATGCCAAAACCCTGCATAGTTTGGTGGTGTGGTTAGGCGTATGTGATGGCAATATGCAAGAAGGCTCCTTCCGTTGTGACGCTAACGTTTCTGTTCGTCCAATGGGTCAAAAAGAGTTTGGTACACGTTGCGAAATTAAAAATCTCAACTCCTTCCGATTTTTAGAAGAAGCCATTCAGTATGAGATTCGGCGCCAAATCGAGTTGATTGAAGATGGCGGTACGGTAGTACAAGAGACGCGTCTCTATGATCCCGATCGAGGCGAAACTCGTAGTATGCGCAGCAAAGAAGATGCGAATGATTATCGCTACTTCCCAGATCCTGATTTATTGCCCGTAGTGATAGACGATGCATGGATTGCCGCTGTTCGTGAAACGATGCCAGCATTACCAGCTCAGCTACGTCAGCAATGGCAAAGCGAATTTGGTTTGAGTCTCTATGATGCCCAGCTGCTGACGCAAGATCGTGATACGGCTAAATTATTTGAAGCCTTATTAGCAATGGTTGGTAAGCCACTTGCTAAGGCTGCAGCCAATCTGATTGCAGGTGAATTTGCTTCTTCACTCAATCGTGCCGGCATGTCTGCATCTGCTTCGCCGCTGCAAGCAGCCCAGCTTGCCCCCTTATTGCAACGGGTTGCCGATGGCACTATCTCCAACAAGATTGCAAAAGATATTTTTGCGATTATGTGGGATGAGGCACTATCCGGAAACGCAATGAGTACAGTGGATCAAATTATTGAGGCTAAGGGCCTAAAGCAAATTAGTGATAGCGGCGCCTTGGAGACAATCATTGATTCCGTCTTGGCAGCCAATCAAAAATCGGTTGAAGAGTTCCGCTCTGGCAAAGAAAAAGCATTCAATGCACTGGTTGGACAAATCATGAAAGCATCACAGGGTAAAGCCAATCCTGGACAAGTAAATGAACTGCTGCGTAAGAAGTTAAGCTAAAGATTAAATAGAGAGATGGATTCATGAGCGTAATTGATGCCAAACAAGCCGAGCAAGAAGAACTGGTAGCAGAGTGGTTGCGAGCAACCCCCGGCTTCTTTGAGCGTTATGCCAATCTCTTGAACGAGATTCGTCTCAAACATCCTCACGAAGATCGTGCGATCTCTTTACAAGAGCGGCAGATGACTTTGCTTCGAACACAAAACCAAGAGCTCAATCGTCGCTTAAGTGAAATGTTGCATTTTGGTAGCCGTAACGACAAAACCCAGCAAGCGCTAGTTGCTTGGCTTTTACAGCTGATGCGCTCCAATACTAAGGAAGAGGTTGAGAGTGCAGTAACGATTGGCTTGGCCGAAGTATTTGAAGTCGATAGTGCTCAACTACTCTCGCCCCATTCTGCATTCGGTCCTTGGATCGACACGCCTTTATGTGGATCAGCAAAAGAGCTGGCAGCTGCCAGCGTGGATTTATTAGCAACCCAAACTGCGATTGATCCAGAGTGGCAAAGCATGGTGGCGATTGGTTTGCCGATTGGCAGAGAGCCTGCCAAACCCCAAGCACCTGCTGTACTGTTGTTGGCCAGTAAAGATGAGACTCGTTTCACTGCAGACATGGGCGCCTTCTACTTAAAGCAGATTGCAGAGCTCACGGCAGCTGCTTTAGATCGTGTCAAAGCATATGAAGAAAACGGCAGCTGAATCTGCGCCGCTTCATCCGCTTGTGCAAGAGTATTTGCATGAGTTACATGTATTACGTCAGCTTTCACCGCACACACTAAAAGCGTATGGCCAAGATCTATCTATCTTGCAAAATTTTGCTCTTGAGGACTCTCTCGAATTACTTAAAGTCAGTAATGCCCACATTCGCCGTTGGGCAGGACGCTTACATGCCAAAGGCCAATCCTCCAGAACCATAGCGCGGGCCCTGTCCGCATGGCGGGGATGGTATGACTGGGTAACCGAAAAAGATGCACGTTCAGCTAAACATAGTCTGACCGCTAATCCTGTCGATGACGTTAAGGCGCCTAAGCGCTTGAAGTCCCTGCCCAAGGCTTTGTCCGTTGAGCAGGCTTTAGCTTTGGTCAATCAAGCGGTACTAGAAGCTAAAGAGAAAAACGATTTAGAGAGTGTGCGAGACGCAGCCCTAGTGGATTTACTCTATTCATCCGGTTTGCGTCTTTCTGAGTTATTGGGGATTGATGTTTTACAGAGTAAAGATCGCCAGCAGGAGTCGGCCGGTTGGTTGGACTGGGACGCTGCTGAGGTGACGGTATTGGGTAAGGGCGGTAAGCGACGCTCAGTCCCGGTTGGCATCCCCGCAATGAGCTCCCTGAAGGCTTGGAGAGATCTGCGTGATACATCCCCTCATGCCACTGAATCCATCGCCTTGTTTATCTCAGCTAATGGGGCTCGCTTATCTCCAAGAACAGTTCAATCACGTCTTAAAACCTTAGCGATGAGGGCTGGGCTTCCGACCCATGTGCACCCCCATATGATGCGGCACAGCTTTGCTAGCCACGTTTTGCAATCGTCTCAGGATTTAAGGGCAGTTCAAGAGATGCTGGGCCATGCCAGCATTGCCAGCACCCAAATTTATACCTCTTTGGATTTTCAGCATTTGGCTCAGGCCTATGACAAAGCGCACCCACGAGCAAAAGTAGGCAAGGGTTAAGCAACTCGGTAAGATATGAGTTTCCCCGATGGGAAATCTGAATTTTGAATGGACCTGCGATGGCATTAATACCTGTAACAATCCTGACCGGTTTTTTAGGCAGCGGCAAAACCACTCTTCTCAAACATATATTGACTGAGCAGCACGGCAAAAAAATTGCTGTGATTGAAAATGAATTCGGTGAAGAAAATATCGACAACGATATTTTGGTTCAGGATCATCAAGAAAATATTGTGCAGATGAGTAATGGCTGCATCTGTTGCACGATCAGGGGCGACTTGGTAGAGGCGCTCAATGCGCTGTGGCAAGAACGTAAAGACAAGAAAATTAGCTTCGATCGGGTTGTAATTGAAACCACGGGAGTGGCTAATCCAGGGCCTGTAGCCCAGACCTTCTTTATGGATGACGATGTTGCTGATCACTATGTTCTCGATGCAGTGGTAACCCTGGTAGATGCAAAGCATGGTCAACAACAACTTTCTGAGCACGAAGAGGCTCAACGCCAGGTGGGCTTTGCCGATCAAATTTTTATCACGAAAACAGATCTTGTCAGTCCAGCTGAAGTTGAGGCCCTAAAAAATCGTTTGATGCACATGAATCCCCGCGCACCGATTCAGGGGATTGCCAAAGGGGTTGTGCCGCTCAATGCTGTTTTGGATCTAAAAGGCTTTAATCTCAACGCCAAACTCGATATTGATCCCCATTTTCTTGAGCAGGACGATCATGACCATAGTGCCTGCGGGCATGATCACAGTCATGATCATGAGCACCACCATCACGATCACGACCACGCGCATGACCACCATGGCCACGCTGGGCACACAGACCGCATCCAGTCCTTCGTATTTCGTAGTGATAAACCCTTTGATCATCAAAAGCTGGAAGACTTCCTGGGTGGCATTTTGGAGGTGTTTGGCGAGAAAATGCTGCGCTATAAAGGGGTGCTCTATGTCAAAGGTAGTCCTCGTAAGGTGGTATTTCAGGGGGTGCATCAGATGATGGGCAGCGATTTAGCTGGTCCATGGGGCGCTGAGCCCAAGCAAACCCGCATGGTCTTCATTGGGATTGATCTGCCAAAGGACACATTGATGGCTGGCCTAGAAGGCTGCTTGGTCTGAGCCAGATTCCGATACAATCCACCGCCACAGTAAATATTGATAAAAGGTCGTAAAACTTTGGCAGAATGAGGCAATAATGCTTCAAATCCAGGAAAGAAAGAAATGACGGTAAAAACAGCAACAAAACCTGCGGCGGCGAAAACAGCCAGCAAAGCAGTCAAAGGAGCCCCGCTCACCGAGGCGACTTTAATGAAGATGTCCGAAAAAGAGTATATGAATGCCGCTCAATTGGATTTTTTCCGTCAAAAGCTCTTAACCCTAAAAGACGATATCTTGAAGAATGCATCAGAGACAACTGAGCATTTACGTGAAAATATTTTGGTTCCTGATCCAGCCGATCGTGCAACGATTGAAGAAGAACATGCGCTTGAATTGCGCACTCGTGATCGCGAGCGCAAGCTGTTGAAAAAAGTTGAGCAGGCTTTAGCCCGGATCGAATCTGGCGACTACGGTTGGTGCGAAGAGACTGGTGAACCTATTGGGCTTTCACGCCTGATCGCAAGACCTACCGCGAACTTATCGCTTGAGGCGCAAGAGCGTCGCGAGCTGCGTCAAAAATTATTTGGCGAATAAATTCTGACTCAGATGACGAATTCATTACCCTCGCTCGCTGATATCCCGCCAATCTTAAAGGCGGAAATTTTGGCAGAAGCATTGCCCTACATCCGTCAATATCATGGCAAGACTATTGTCATTAAGTACGGCGGGAATGCGATGGTAGAGGAGCGCTTGAAAGAAAGTTTTGCGCGTGATGTCATTTTGCTCAAGCTCGTTGGTATGAATCCTGTCGTTGTTCACGGCGGCGGCCCTCAGATCGATGAAGCCCTCAAAAAGATTGGTAAGGTCGGCACCTTTATTCAAGGTATGCGTGTCACCGATGAAGAAACCATGGAAGTGGTCGAGTGGGTTCTGGGCGGTGAAGTACAGCAAGATATCGTGATGTTGATTAATCATTTTGGCGGTCAAGCAGTCGGCTTAACCGGAAAAGATGGTGGTTTGATTCATGCGAAAAAATTATTGGTGCCTGATGAAAATAAGCGCGGCCAAAATATTGACATTGGCTTTGTGGGTGAAATTGAAGCAATCAATCCCGCTGTAGTTAAGGCACTTCAGGATGATGCTTTTATTCCAGTGATCTCGCCGATTGGCTTTAGTGCAGAAGGTCAGGCCTACAACATTAATGCGGATTTGGTGGCCGGTAAGATGGCCGAAATTCTTCATGCCGAAAAACTGGTGATGATGACCAATATTCCTGGCGTACTGGATAAGAATGGCAAGCTCTTGACCGATTTAACGGCTCGTGAGATCGATGAATTATTTGCAGACGGAACGATTTCTGGAGGCATGTTGCCGAAGATTTCATCTGCGCTAGATGCAGCTAAAAGTGGCGTGAATTCAGTTCATATTATTGATGGCAGAATTGAACACTCCCTACTATTAGAAATTTTGACTGAGCAAGCTTTCGGAACGATGATTCGTTCACGATAGACATTAAATAAGCGATAAGAAATGCCAGATTCTTTGAATCCAGCGAGCAATATGGATGTTGACAAGACGCGTAAACGTCCGCGTCCTGGCGAGCGTCGCTTACAAATCTTGCAAGTCCTTGCTGAGATGTTGCAAAACCCTAAGGGTGAGCGCGTCACCACAGCAGCTTTAGCGGCGAAGATTCAAGTTTCAGAGGCAGCCCTCTATCGTCATTTTGCAAGTAAAGCGCAAATGTTCGAAGGATTGATTGCTTTTATCGAGCAAACTGTTTTTGGATTAATAAATCAGATCAATCAAAAAGAGGAATCTGGGCTTGCTCAAGCTCGCGGCATTTTACAAATGCTCTTGTTCTTCGCTGAGAAAAATCCTGGTATGACTCGAGTGCTACTCGGTGATGCTTTATTACAAGAGGACGATCGTTTGCAAGAGCGCATTACCCAAGTGCTTGATCGAGTAGAGGCCTCCTTGAAGCAGGCCCTGCGAATAGCTCAGACTCAGGGTGGTACATGGGCCCAAGTTAGTCAGGAAGAGGTCAGTATTCGGGCAGCAATGCTGATGAGCTTTGTCTTAGGACGTTGGCATCGATTTGCACGTAGTGGTTTCAAAAAATTACCAACTGATGCGTCTGATATTAGCCTGCGCATTCTTCTGTCCGAATGAGCGAGTTACATCTCTCTAGAAATACGATCCATTTTGCCGAGCCCTTGCCTTTGCAGAGTGGCGCCATATTGGCTGGCTACGATTTAGTTATTGAAACTTACGGCAAACTAAATCCAGAAAAAAGCAACGCTATTCTGATTTGCCATGCCTTAAATGCATCGCATCATGTCGCAGGACCAAGTCCGGATGATCCAGAGGATATCGGCTGGTGGGACAACATGATTGGTCCGGGCAAGCCAATTGATACAGACCATTTTTTTGTCATTGGCGTCAATAACTTGGGCTCCTGTTTTGGTTCAACTGGGCCAATGAGCCTTAATCCTGCGACTGGTAAACCTTATGGTGCTGACTTTCCTGTTATTACAGTGGAAGACTGGGTCAACACTCAGGCTAGGCTTGCTGATAAATTGGGGATACGGAAATTTGCAGCCGTGATGGGCGGTAGCTTAGGCGGCATGCAAGCAATGGCTTGGTCGATTCAATTTCCTAAACGCATTGAACATTGTGTAGTGATTGCATCTACCCCTAAATTGAGCGCGCAAAATATTGCATTTAATGAAGTGGCTCGAAATGCGATTTTGTCTGATCCTGATTTTCACGGCGGCAATTACTATGCGCACAATGTCATCCCCAAGTCAGGGTTAAAGCTGGCTCGTATGGTTGGACACATTACCTATTTGTCCGATGACGATATGGCAGAAAAGTTTGGTAGAGAGCTCCAACGTCCAGCTGGAGAATCTGATGATTATCGCTTTAGCTTTGATGTTGAATTTGAAGTGGAAAGTTATCTGCGCCACCAAGGCGAGAAGTTTTCTAAATACTTTGATGCGAATACGTATTTACTGATTACGCGTGCTTTAGATTATTTTGATCCAGCACGTCGCTATGAGGGAAGTTTGCAGCGTGCATTGGCGGATGTACAGGCCAAGTTTTTAGTAGTCAGCTTTACAACCGATTGGCGCTTTCCGCCTAATCGTAGTCGAGAGATTGTGCAGGCATTGCTCAGCAATAAGAGTGAAGTTAGTTATGCTGAAATTGATGCACCACATGGCCATGATGCCTTCTTGCTAGATGACCCTCGTTATCACCATTTAATTCGGGCATATTTTGATCAAATGCATGAGGCTCGCAGATGATACGCAGTGACTTTCAAGCAATTGCTAAGTGGATAGCGCCGAATAGTCAGGTGCTGGACTTGGGTTGTGGCGATGGTAGCTTTCTAGAATATTTGCAAGAGCAAAAACCAGTTCATGCCTATGGTGTAGAGATTGATGATTCAAGAGTCCTCTCATGCGTGCACAAGGGGCTGAATGTGATTCAGCAAAATCTTGAGGGTGGCTTAGCCTTATTTGAGAACGATAGTTTCGATACTGTTGTGCTTTCTCAAACCCTACAAACCATTCATCAAACTGAGAAGATTTTGCATGAAGTGGTTCGAGTAGGCAAAGAGTCGATCATTTCCTTTCCGAATTTTGGCCACTGGTCACATCGCCTTGCAGTCGGTTTGGGGCATATGCCGGTATCTAAGAGCCTTCCTTATCAGTGGTACAACACGCCTAACGTTAGGGTGCTGACGGTGGCAGACTTTGAGAAGCTCGCATCCAATTTAGGCCTGAAAGTCATTGATCAATGTATCTTGCATGATGGTCGTGAGGTGACTTTGCTACCCAATCTCTTTGGAAGCCTTGCCTTGTTCCGCATTTCTCGCGCTTAACTATTTCAGAATCTGTTGAGTAATATTCAGACAAGCTCCAGCGCACCCAGCAATACTAGGGCGTTTATTGCCTGTGCTTTTTTAGGATTTGCCAGTGGCCTGCCTTTATTCATTCTCTATAACTTACTTTCAGCTTGGCTCAAGTCTGAGGGCGTAGACCTCAAGGCCATTGGTTTATTCGCATTGGTTGGCTTTCCCTATACCTGGAAGTTCTTGTGGTCTCCTTTTTTAGATCGTTTCCCCTTGCCCTTCCTCGGAAGACGACGGGGTTGGATGTTGGTCACCCAAATTATTACGATGCTCGCAGTAATGGGAATGGGCTTTTTTAATCCCGTTTCTGAAATCTGGATCGTCGTAGGCTTGGCAGCAGTGGTTGCTTTCTTTTCAGCTAGCCAAGATATTGTGGTGGATGCCTATCGCCGCGAATGGTTAAGCGATGAGCAGTTGGGGTCAGGTACTGCGCTCTTTGTAAACGCGTATAAGTTATCCACTCTAGTTCCTGGATCACTATCCTTAATTCTCTCGGATTATTTACCCTGGTCTACGGTATTCATGATTACTGGTGCATTCATAGCCATAGGGCCTATCGTCACTTTGATGTTGCCCGAACCAACTTTGCGTGGCACGCCACCACACACTTTGCGTGAGGCAGTGCTGGAGCCATTTAAAGAATTTATTTCTCGCAAAGGCTGGGGTTTCGCATTAACTATCTTGGCATTTATCTTTTTGTATAAGTTGGGCGATTCGATGGCAACTGCCTTGGCCACGCCCTTTTATATGGATTTAGGCTTCACCAGAACGCAGATTGGTTTGGTGGCGAAGAACGCAGGCTTATGGGCTAGCTTGGCGGGTGGATTTTTGGGAGCCTACTGGTTGCAAAAGATTACGATTGCTCGCGGCCTTTGGGTCTTTGGCGTCTTACAGGCGCTGGCTATTTTGGGTTTTGCTATCTTGGCCAAAGTAGGTCTGAGCCCGTGGGTCTTGGCTTGGGTGATTGGATTTGAAGCATTTGCAGTTGGTTTGGGAACGGCTGCGTTTACTTCGTTCATTGCACAGGTAACAGACCCACGTTACACCGCTACCCAGTTTGCTTTGTTTACCAGCCTTGCCGCAGTACCGCGTACCTTCATCAATGCGATTACCGGATATATTGTTGAAGCCTTGGGTTGGTTTGATTTCTTTATTTTATGTTTTGCTTTAGCGATTCCAGGAATGCTTTTGTTAATGAAAATCGCACCATGGAATCACACTACTGAAGTGCACCCTTCTTACGAACCCTAGATCGACCAGTCATAATCTACGATCAGAGGTGCATGATCTGAGAAACGTTCGCTTTTATACACCGATGTTTTCTTAGCGCTATTTGCAATTGCTGGTGTCGCAATTTGATAGTCAATGCGCCACCCAACATTCTTGGCATAGGCTTGCCCACGCTGGCTCCACCAGGTGTAACATTCATCGCTTGCCTTGGGTTCAAGTTGACGATAGACATCAACATAGCCGACTTTGTCGAATAAGTTCGTAAGCCAAGCTCGCTCCTCAGGTAAAAAGCCGGAGTTCTTGAGGTTACCTTTCCAATTCTTGAGATCAATTTCTTGATGGGCAATATTGACGTCGCCACACAGTACGATCTCGCGACCAGATTTTTTAAGCTTGATCAGGTGAGGCAAAAAAGCGTCAAGATAGCGAAACTTGGCTTCCTGCCTTTCTTCTGAACTCGAGCCAGATGGCATATAGACTGAAATCACAGACAATTTTTTGAAGCGAGCCTCGACATACCGACCCTCTGCGTCAAACTCGGCATTACCAAAACCATAGAGCACATCATCGGGTTGGTGAGGGGTATAAATGCCGCAGCCGCTATAACCCTTTTTTTCGGCATGATGAAAGTAGCCTTTGAGTCCACTGGGATTGAGAAGATTTTCTTCTAGATCGTCTCGTTGGGCTTTGAGCTCTTGCATACAGATGAAGTCTGCCTTTTGGGCGATTGCCCACGGCAGAAAGCCTTTTTTGGCTGCCGAACGAATACCGTTGAGGTTAGCGGAAATGATGCGTAACATGGAGGCCTATGAGCTCAGAAAATTCTAATCAAGATAACTTTATTCGTTTTGCCCTAGAGGCAAAGGTTTTGTCCTTTGGCGAGTTTAAAACTAAAGCTGGACGACTATCTCCTTATTTTTTCAATGCCGGTGGTTTCAATGATGGGAAGCGTTTAAGTAGTCTTGGCCGTTACTATGCTCAAGCCTTAAGCAATTCTCAAATCCAGTTTGATATGTTGTATGGCCCTGCCTATAAAGGAATTACCTTGGCTGCTGCTACTGCGATTGCACTAGCTGATCAAGGACGTAATGTACCTTACGCATATAACCGTAAGGAAGCCAAAGATCATGGCGAGGGTGGATCATTAGTAGGTGCTCCAGTACAAGGTAAGGTAGTTATTGTGGATGACGTCATTTCAGCAGGAACGTCTGTTCGTGAATCGGTTGATTTGATCCGCTCAGCAGGCGCCGAACCAGTAGCAGTATTGATTGCCCTAGATCGAATGGAAAAATCCGGTACTGCAACGGATATCGGCAAGCTGTCTGCGGTGCAAGCAGTTGAGCAAGAGTTTGGCTTACCAGTGATTGCTATTGCAAACTTGGCAGACCTGATGCGTTTTTTGGCAGATTCCAGCAATGCCGATCTAGCTAACTATCTGCCCGCTGTTAAAGCCTATCGTGATCAGTACGGCGTGTAGCGCTTAATTAAGCTCGATTTCGCCTTCAAAGACGGTAGTCGCGGGCCCAGTCATGATGACTGGCTGAGCTATGCCA
>Ga0208251_1000170_pt1 | contig 21345 bp, 32 predicted proteins | sample CryBogCBE15Jun09_FD_184560 | JGI IMG/M metagenome (GOLD analysis project Ga0208251, IMG submission 184560) | Freshwater microbial communities from Crystal Bog, Wisconsin, USA - CBE15Jun09 (SPAdes) (version 2) | ecosystem: Environmental > Aquatic > Freshwater > Lake | place: Crystal Bog...
AACGATAATTTACTGAATAGTGCAGAAAAACATCAAAAATAGTAAAATAATTAAAATATGTAAATAAATGTGTACAATAAACAACATGGACAAACAATACTTTATAGAAAAAGCAGGATCACCATCCAAACTAGCTAAATTGCTTGGCATAAAACGCCAGGCTGTTAATAATTGGCAACAAATACCTAAATTAAGAATATTTCAGCTAAGAGTTTTGCGACCTGAATGGTTTGACGTTATAAATTAATGTATAATCCAGATCGTCTAGAGTGGCATCTAGGCGTAGAAAATCAGTTTGACAACCCCTCAGTTTACTGTGTGGTCTTGTACGATAGCAAGCGAGTCTTTTGGACTGATTTTCAAACGCCTTGCTGTTGCTCTCGCCAAGAGCCAAGACCACAGAGAAAATTGAGGGGTTTTTTGCTTTTGGACAATCAAATGCGGTACGTCGGTGGTTTGATTTGAGATACCCTGTAACACGAGCGAACCAAAGCAGGGAACGTGGGCGAATAGTTAGAGCGTGGTGGTTGAAATAGTCTGACTTAATGCAATGCGACGAGATGGCTCCGAGAACACTTATCCACAGGCATAGAGCGAAACTGGCATTTTGATGCGGTTAGGCTATGCTTTGCTCTAAGAATCACCAAGAACACCCCTTAATACAGGAAATTAATATGTATTGTGAAGAATGGATTGAACCAAAATTAAGATTAAGATTAGAAAAATATAAAAAACGGTATCCACAGTTTGATGTTGAAAGAGTTATGAATCAAGTTCAAACTTGGGATTTAAAAAAACAAAGATGGGCGCCATACATGACTGATAAAGACATTAAGATAATAAATAAAAACCATCATAAAATGCGCAGTCTTATGAGTTTATCTAGTAACGATCATTTATAAAAATAAATTTACTGAACAAACAATATGACTAAAGATGAACTACAGTCTTATTTTAAAAAGCCCATTTCTTTAGATGAAGCAAAAAAAATGGGGTTAACTAAAGATCAAATTTACAATTCAGTAAAAAAAGGATGGTTAGTAAATATTAAAAGATTTGATGATTGGGGCAGAGTTATTAAAGGTAAAGGTTTATTTGTAATACCTGGAAATAACGAACCTGAATACGATACAAAAACTTTACAAGGAATTTGGAAATGACATTTGAAGACTTTTGGAAAGCCTGGCCCAAGTCAACTCGTAAAGGCGGTAAGTCAGAATGTTTGAAAAAATGGCAGAAATACTATTGTGATGCTTGTGCAGATCAAATAATTAAACATGTGGAATGGATGAAGACTACAAATGACTGGCGCAAAGACAATGGTGCGTTTATACCAGCGCCCCTTGTTTACCTTAATCAGCAGCGTTGGGATGGCGCAGAGATACCTGAAGTAAGCAATATGGTTCAAGAACGTGATCCTTACCTAGTTAAACTTGATGAGGAACGCAAGAACTTCGTGCCTATGCCTGAGCACATTAGAGAAAAACTAAAGGGAATTGGTCGTGGAAATTAAAACAATATGGCAGCCAGTACCGCCCTGGCCTGAAAATGCAGAGCTTTTAGAAGCAAAATACGGTATTAAAGAACGCTTGCCTAAAGTAAAAGAATCTTTAAAACACGAAATGCCCAGGCTTTACAAGGCGCTTGGGTATAGAAATACTAATGCAATGCGCAAATGGATTGTCAGAGATGGACCAGTTTGACGAAATGTACGATGATACTGTAGAACTGTATGCGCACTTGGCGCAGCAGCCTGGCTGGGTTGAGTTTATTCGAGATCAAGTCAAGCAAAAGATGCAGAGTAACGTATTATTTACAAGGTTAGCGGAAGACGTAAAAAATAAGATACAGGAACAAAAAAATGCGCAAAGCAGCTCGTAGGGACGTAGGCGAAAAAGATATAGTTGAGGCGCTTAGGGCCAGAGGCGCAACGGTCTATTACCTGGACGATCCTTGCGATTTGTTGATTGGATACAACAATAAGACCATGCTAATGGAGGTTAAGAACCCCAATAGCGCTTATGGAAAGAAGGGCTTTAACGAAAATCAACAACATTTTGCTGAAAACTGGAAAGGAGGACCGTTTTGCCTGGTTGATTCGCCAGATAGCGCATTAAGAATGCTGAACCTTATGTTGTCCTAAGTTTGTATACATTTTTGCATGAAATTTAAATTAAATTCAGAACCGCAGGCCAGAACGCTAATGGTACGCATTTGGCCTAAAGTGCTGGAGGCGCTCAATAGCGGTAAAGAATTGACAATAGAAATTATTGATGCAGTTCGATCAAACGATCAAAATAAACTATATCACGCAATAATTGCAGATATTGCAAAGCAGGCAAAGCATTTGGGCGCACAATGGGATGAGGAGAGTTGGAAGCGGTTTTTAATAGACCAATTTGCCTCAGAAACAGGTCTAGGAGGCGGTAAAGTCGTGCCGAGCTTAGATAGTCAGCGAATTGTTCAATTAGGGCTACAGTCTCGTAAATTTACTCAGCAACAGGCATCGCAATTTGTAGAGTGGTTATATTGCTGGTGCGCAACAAACGGTATTGAATTAGATGACACCAAACCCCAAACGTGAATATGTCCGCAGTCGTAAACTGTTAGATAATTGCAGGTATTTGCATTGCCAGATGTGTGGCGCAGATGATGGAACTATTGTGGCAGCGCACAGTAACCAAGGCATTCATGGTAAAGGCAAAGCAATTAAAGCAGATGACAATATGATTGCTGCGCTTTGCCATATTTGCCATTCAGACCTTGACCAAGGCTCAATCTATAGCAAAAAAGAAAAAGAACGCTACTGGGAAAGAGCACACTTAAAAACGATTTATAGGCTTCATGAGGCGAATTTGTGGCCTGAGAATGTGCCAGTGCCCGATACCTATAAAGCCTACCGTAAAAGCCTTATTTAGCCTCTGGATGCGCCTTTTCCATTGGCAAGTGCTCGTGCTTCTTTAGCTTGTCCTCAAGCCTGTGCAATTCGTGCTCAGTTTTCTTTTCGTGCTCACGCAAAACCACATAATGCGACTTGGGTGATTTGTATTCTTTACCTTCAATTTTAAAATTGTTCATGCTATTGCATTGCCTTCTTTAAGTTGTGCTATTGTTAAACCGCCTGTGTACTGAAAGTGCGCTAATTCCTTAAACGTTTTCCAAGCACCAGCCCACTCTAATCCGTTTTCTTGCCCAATCCTGCCTACTTCGGCCCAAACTGGATGTGACCCATCCCAGTCTGGCTTGCCATTAACCAAAGGCACAATATCCACAGCGCACCGATGATTATGAAAAGAATCACCTCCTCTGGCGTTTGTGACAATCTTGCCCTCAGTTGTGCGCCCCTGCGCATAAAGTGCATCCTGACTAGCGTTATCCCTGTATGTAGAAGTGACCAAAATATCAATGCCTGCAACTTGGCAAGCCTTGATAAAATTCTCAACTCTTGTTTTAACATTAGGAAGTAAATCATCTAGATTTCTAGAATTAATCATTTTGCCATCAAAGAATTATGTAGCATTTCGTCTTTCTTTTGACTACCAGATGAACTACCAAAATAAAACGCAATTACGCCAGTCCAAGCGGTTGACAGCGACCCAAGCATAATCATCAACTCATCAGACTTTGTTACCTTGTCTGTCATAAGCGCATACAAAATACCAAAAAACCCAATTGTAATCCCGCAGGCCAAAAATGGCGGTATCCAACTGTGTGTAGCAGTTTGCAGCGCTCTAGCTGATGCTCTGTCTGCCGTAGCGAGTTGCTCAAAATCTAAATTAAGCTCTTGCGCCTTGGCTTTCAGTGCAATCTCAGCTTGTTGCACCGCAGCGATTTGGTCTGCGGTTAGCTTATTAGATTCAAGCATAGTTTTGGCATCATCTTGCGACACACCTAAGACTTTAGACACCGCCTCATACGCTAAACCACCAAGCGGTCCACCAATGGCAGTAAAAATTGTGGGCGCTATACTTTTTAACCAATCCATATCATTCCTTACAATACTTAGGCCAATAGCCTGTTTGACGAAAAATATGCTCACATTCTACATTTGTCGAGTCTTCATAGTAATGTTTTAAGAACATGATGTGCCACTCTTGTCCGTTTTTCTTGCTTTTGTAATCAAGATTAATCTGATACATCAACGCTGCAATTGTAAAAAAAACCACGAAGACCGCAATACAGATTGCAATTCTAAGATTCCATCTCTCCAGACTTTCACGTTTTCTTCTTTGGTTAGCTTCGTCTTTTTTTTTAACTTTTCATCTAAGAGTTTCTGTTGGTTTTCTAACTTTGTTCTTTCAGCTATAAACTCTGTCCAGACTGCTCCAAGCTCAGGCGGTGACTGATACACCAACATTTGCCTTAGATCGTACTCAGCTTGTTCTAATTGCTTTTTACGCAGCACATTCTCTAAGGCAATGGACTGTATTGACTTGCCCTTTGGCGGGTTTAATTTCTGCGCTTCAGCATGTTTATGCGCCTGCTCCTGGTGATCAAAGAATGATCCAAGCGCCCCACCCAACTCATTAACAATATTGACTACTTCGCCACCAGTAGCTTTGATTTCTTTGTAGGCTGCAACTCCGCTTTTTACAGCCGAGAATGCCATCATTGCTAATGTAAAAGGGTCAATTTTATTTCACCGTAAGGTAATGCGTTAAAAATCCAACCAACGAACTAACACCAGACACGACCATCATGCCAACCCAAAACCCACCTTTGGATCTGTTGGCAAGTTCGACCAGTTGGCAAACAGATGCTTCAAGTTTGTCAATTTTCTTTTCAAGAGTTTCAACGGTTGCGACCAATTGGCCGTATTTAAACATGTCAATTGGTGAATCGGTACTCATGGTTTTCCTATGTCAGATAGTTTTACGCCTGCGCCAGGTTTTAGCGCTTCTTTGGTTGCTTGTTTAATTGCTCTATTTTGCAATGCTTCTCTACCCATAGTTCCAATTGGCACAATGTTGGCAGTTGTGGCGTTTAACGCTTTTTCTAGTCCTGATGCTGCCAAAGCCTTTGCACCAGCAACAAATGTGTTGGATTCATTAACAAATGCGCCCCTTGGCCTAGATTCAACGTATTGACCAGTTTTGACTAGATTACGAATTATTTGGGAATCACCACCAAATAACGCATCGAGTTTACCGTCCACATCCATTTTATTAATGGCTTTGTTAAATTTAGCAGTAGAGAAATTACCGCTTGCATCTGTGGCTTCACGGGTTAAATAATCTAATGTGCCCGAGCGCAAATGCTCGATGGCTTGTGGATTGTCTTTTAATAGATCTAGTGAATTCTGAAAGTCTGCATTTTTAGACCGTACAACAAAGTTTTGTATAAAGTCTTTTGTATCTGCTTTGCCATTAACAACTTTGTTATATAAATCGTTTTTGTTTTCTAATTCAAAATCATATTTAGCCAAACTTCTGGCGTTGTCTGCTGCAGTTTTGAGTTCCGCAGTTGCGCCAGGCATAGGTATATCTTCTAATTCCTGTCTAACAACGCTTAACGCATGGCGCACGTTGCCGTCATCTGTGGCCCTTGATGCTTTTGCAATTTGTGTACGCAAATTCTCAAAATTGTCGAAATTCATTTCTTTTTTGCCACTTGCGTATTCATCAATCCTACGCTTGAACACTTCAGGCAAAAACTCAGATTCTTCACCCTTAGACAATGCGGACAAAGCATTTTTACCAAATGTCTGCGCATCAATTGGAAATTTGCCACCGCCTAAATCTTCCAAGTTTTTATATGCTGATTTTGTGGCCTCAACATTGTTTTTCTTAATGTCATTGACAAAATCAATAGCATTACCAGCATCATCTACATAATCTGTGGTGAATACATTAGGTGCAGTTCTTTCCTTAATAGCCTGCGCATTAGCCATTAAATCTTTGTTTTGCTGGTTGAAATGCTCAACATATTGCTCTTTTATGCCACGCTCATTGCGTTCCATAGAAATAATATTTGGGTCTTGCAGAGCTTGGCCCTTAGTCAAACGCACAGGAATTGGTAAAGAATCCGCCTCTAAATGTCTTGCCAACGCATTAGAGTTTAAATCGGCAGGGTTAACTGTTTTAAGTTCTGCTGCAAGCTCTGGCGTAGCACCAGCAATAGCCTGTTGAAGCACAGACTTATTAACTGTTTGCGCAGCGCCTGCGTTTTGCATACCTAATTGTTGCGCTTGCGGTAATGTAGTAGGTTCTTTTTTAAGTTGTTTAGCAGCCTGGAATGCTTCATTAATCTCGCCTGCAACAGGTTTTGCACTTGGCACTTGTCCTAGTACCTCTGGCAATATTGGAGGCAACTTAGAGGCTTCAAAAGCCTTTTGTAGGTTAGATATATATGCCTGGCCTTGTGGCGTTGATGGCTGATAGCCAGGATGCTCTTGTAAAAATTTAGATGCAATCTTTTCTGCTATTGGCGCAGGCGCTTGGCCTGTTTCTATTGCTTGAGGTATACTTTGAATAATTCCCTTGGCTCCAGCAACCAAAGGCATAACTACGCCTGAAGCTGCAACAAGACCAGCTTCACCCAGACCAGTAAATATGTCCCTGGCTTTTTGTCTTTCCTCAAACGCTTTGCCAAGCAATGATTTTTCTGCCTTAGTTTCTTTTGCTGCAGGCTCATTACCAACGTCAATTGTGTCCCACAAACTAGCCAAAGACTGTGTACCTTTAGCGCTTGGGATTACTTGAACGTGAACTGCATCATTAGCAATTGGGCGATGCAAACCAAACTGTTTTAGAAAATCTGTAGGAACGCTAGAATCAATATCTACTGCATCCCCAGTTTCATGTGCGCTAGTGCCTGGCCTAGCAACAGGATACTTATTAGGTTTTGATGCTAATTCAGCTTGTTGTTCAAAAGTTCTAAACCCGCTAGTTACAGGCAAGTCTTTGCCAAATTGCTTTTTATAAGCATCTTTAGCTTCTTGCAGGCGACTACTTAAATCGGGTTTTAAACCTGTTTCGTCAGAATCCCAAAGTTCAGCGAGTGTTGGCATTATTTTACAATTCCTAATTCTCTTGCTTTATCTAGTTTTCTCTTAAATTCAATTCTTTCATCAGCAGACATATTTTGCTTCATTTCTTTAACTTGCTGCGGAGTCATTTCTTGCAACAATCTAAAATCATTAACAGCTGAGAAATCTAATAATTTCTTTTGCAATGTCAATGGATCATTTATATGTGGTTTAATAAAATCAGCTTTTGCTTTTTTAATTCTTTCTTGCGCTATCAATTGATTAGATGCGTCTTTAATTGCCTCAAGGTTCATTTTCTTATTAGGGTTTGCAGCCTCAGCCAAAGCCCTTGCAGCATCAGTATTGCCACCAGTAAGCGCAAGTAAAGCAGAGTTTTTAGCCAATACATCTGTATTTGCTTTTTCTAGTTCGTACGCAGGTATTCCTATTGCATTTGCTAATCCTGCAGCAAATTCTTTTCTTGATCCACCAACACCAGTAAATGACTTACCAGCCAATTCTTTAATGTTTTGCAACAAACCAATTCTGCTTTCTGCCGTTTGCGCATCAGCAAATGTCTTTTGTAGATCCTCTGTGCCAAGCCCTGCATTTGGAGGCAAAGCACTTGGCACAAACCCTTGTTGATTTTGTGGCCCAAGATAACCAGGTTGACCTTGTGGGTTGATAGTCTGAGTTGTTGGAGGCAATACGTTTTGAATTGCAGGCACTCTACCAGGTCCACCGCCTTGATATGGTGATTGATAAATAGGCACTTGCATTTGACCAGTATTGATGTATTGTGCAGGCGCATTGACTTGACCAAACTGTTCTGCATTTGTACCAGCTTGTTGCACACCGTTCTTAATTAACTGATATGCTTCTTTTGGATTTTGCTTTACAGTTTGAATTAAATTATCGTGAATTTTGCTTTCGTGCATTGGAATGCCAAGATCTTCTATGAAAGTTTTAGCTTTATTTAGCTTTTCTTCCATTTTTTTAGAATTGCCAGATAAAAAATCTGGATCTGTCAAAAGACCACCGTATACACCACGAGCAATGTTGGCATAATGGTTTGTTACATCTACACCAGTTTGATCTGCAACTAATTTCAATCTTTTAGCTTCAGCTTCTTTAGATTCAATAGATGGTTTTAATGTTTTTTCTGCTAGTTCTGTTTCTGCTGTAGCTTTACGCAATGCTAAAGGATTAACTGATTGCGCTTGTTGTAATTCGAGTTGCGCTTTTTGCAATTGCAATGGGTTAAGTTGTTGCGCTTGTTGCAACGCTTGTGCACTTTGTGCCATGCCTAGCATTTCAGCCAAAGATGTACCTTTAACTGGCGTTGTTACTGGCGGTTGAAATGATGCTATTCCCATATTAATCCTTATGCTTGTACAGAACTTGCATTTACGCCTGGCGCAGTATTGTAATTACCACCTTGATTTGCAGGATTCAAGAGCGATGCCAAAATTGCACCTTGACCAATACTGTTATATCCTTGCGCTTGTGCAGCCGCACTTCCAACTTGTCCTGCAGCACTAGCATTAGCAGCGCCAACTCCAAGGTTTGCAATGTTTGTTGCATTACCTGTGGCAAGGTTGGAAAGTCCTGATACTGCATTTTGACCAATATTTGCTATACCAGATAATCTGTTATAAATGTTTTGTTGTTGATTTTGGTAATTATTGAATGCGTTTTGATACGCATTAGAGGCATAATCTTCAGCAAACTTAGTCCCTGCAATTCCAATGTTAGAACCACCACCACTTGCATTTAATGCTTGATTTTGCGCACCTAAACCTTGGTTAAGCATAAATTGATAGTTTGGCGCAAGATTAGATTTAAGTTGTTCTGGTCCAAAAGTCTGGGTTAAGCCAGGCATTGCAGCATTTAAAGCGCTTAATCCTGCTTGGCCTGTTTGTATATAAGGTGTGTAATTAGGCGCTAAAGTTTGGAAATTTTGTTGAAGTTGATTTTGAGCATTTGCTGCAGCTTGCGCTTGTGTATTTGCAGCAGACGTAGCTGCACTAGCCTGATTTTGACTACCCATATAATTTAAGAGCGCTGCACCGCCATATATCCAACCAAAAGCCATAATTAACCCCTTTGAATTAAAATTTCATCCACTTTAGACGCATCTTTTTCGTCTGTGGCATGAATACAAAACCATACACAATCTTCTAGGGCTTCAATCGAATGATGTAACCCTGATTTTATCTCTATACAGGCAGGAGCGCTATACTCTTTTTCACTCACGTCTGTGCGCAAAATTACCCTACCTTTGCATAAAATGCTCAAATGTGAATATTTGTGCATGTGTTGACCAGCAATAAAACCTTTGGGTATATTTGCCTGTTTAGCATATAAACCATCAGAAAAATGATGGATTGTGCCTAAATCAACCTCAAAATGGCCTTCCATTTGGTTAAAAATATCTGCGTGATTCAAAATGTACCCCCTGAAATACCACCCAAAGCAGTTAAAGTGCCTTTTACTATCTCATTGCCATCAATTACTGAATTACCTGTGACTTCTTGACTACCTTGAATTGTCTGTTGCCCAGTTTTCATACTTACAAAATTAGGGCTTTGCAACCACAACAACCAAGGCAAAGCAGGCTGTTGCGAAGTAGGGTCAATAAATGGCACTCTAGGCCATATGATATTACCGCTAGAACTGGACGTTGTTGCCATTAGTTTTCACCAATTTCAGCTTTTAGGTTAGCGCTTACTATTACCGTTTTTACTGGATCGCTTATGCTGACCTCATAAATACGGTCCCTGGCAGTACCCAATCTGCGCCAAATGGCACGATTCCTATACTTACCAACTGCGCCAATAGTACACCAATGCTCATTGGAATAGGTAGAACCACCATCATTTGACCATCTAAGCATAGCTTGTGGATTCTGACCTTGACCATTTTCTAAGCCAACTCCAGGTTGAAACTGTATCTGTAATTCAGCAAAATACTGCCTTTGCAAGTCTGTAACCAAATGAGGACATCTTCTTAGCCTTCTAATGGTATTTCCTGCCTCTGTATATACAGCATTGTCTAATTGATATATTTGACCATTAGCATAGTCACCAACTAAATACACATTGTTAAATATAGCCCCACAATTTGATCTATGCCTGTTAAATTGTGTTCCATCCCAACTTAACCACTTATGCCACATTTCAGAGGCAAGATCAAAAACCCAGGTAATATTAATAGTTGGAAATGTGACTACATAAAACTCATGACCATCTAGCTGATAAGTATATGCAATTGCATCAGCTATGTATTGGTTCATTAGAGTCTGTTCAACAGCATGGGTACTAATCCTTTTAAAAGAATATCCTTGCATGACTCCAATGATGTTTTGACCTCTGTAATCTTGGCTTACAAAAGCAAATTGTTCACCAAATCTAGCAACTGAAAAAGGTGCGGCAATCCCATGCTGTACAGATGTTCCAGTTACTCTTTGGAAAGGAAAGCTAATAATGCCAGGGATTACATTTCCCACATCTGTCCACATTTCAGCAGTAAATTCACCAAGTAAAAATACTTGCCTATGATCTACTATTAAAGAAACAAGTGGATCAGGAGAGCCATCTTTTGCCCCATAATAAGCATTAGTGCTATAACAAGAATTTAAATCAGTTGCCGCCCAATTTTGTGTCCCAGGCTGGTTATAGATAATATAGTTATCTACTACATCACAGACATTTGCACCTTGCCAAGGACCATCTGAAGATGGTAATTGAACAAAAGTATTTGAATAAACATTATAAAAATATCTATTTTGTCCATCAACAATATAAGCAGTTAATCCAATAAAATTGCTATATCCATTAGACAAAATTGTACTGCTTGGAACTGTTTGACTTATAGATACAGTCCATGTTGATCCTGAACCACTAATTATTTTTGTTCCAGAAACAATACCAGAACCAGTAATAACTTGTAATTCTTGACCAATTGCTAATGCTCCAGAATTAATAGTTGTTACTAATAAAGTTGTTCCTGAAATAGAACCAACAAAATTACATTCAGTTGTTATAGTGTTTTGAAGAATATTATCTGTTATAGAAACTTGACCTGTACTTGTAGTAAGAGTTCCAACTTGAGTATAGGAATAAGTTTTAGTAATTGAATAAACAATGTTGCCTACTATAGCAATAAGATATTGACCTCCAGAAAGAGTCCTCATTGCTCTAACTGGAGCATTATTGAGTTGCAATATGCTAGTTAATCCTGGGGTTGGATACAAGGCAACCACACCTCTACTGCCAGGAGGTTTTAATGGATCAATCTCAGGGTAGAAATTGATGCACTCTTGAGCCTCCTGGTAAATGGAGGCCGCTTCATAGGAGGGGCCGACAAAGCCAAAATCAGCCATTATCTAAAGAACCCACCACTAAGTATCCAGCCTGCATCCTTTTGTCTTCCAACAAGCAAAGAATCAGCATAAGTGGACACAATTGCTGGATTCATGTTTGTGCGTTTAACAGTAGATTTACCTTGTGCAGCAAACTTCATAATCATCTGAATTTGTGTAGGAGAGGCTTTACCATACATAGGCATTAATCTTTCAGCCAAACACCACCTCAAAGCCATGTTGTAGCCTTGTGGAAGATTAATATTGTCGAATTGTGTTGTAAATCTTTGGAATAATTGATCTACAAATATGTGCATTTCGCCCTGACTAGGATTAGGCCACACATATATATTACCCAATGTTTCCGTTGGTTCGTAATAAATAGCTTTAGGCCAAGGCCCATTTAATGTCTTAAGACCAATCATTTCGTATTGCTCAATATTCAATACAGAAACTGGATAATCTAATCCTCCATTTGTGATAGGCTGACCATTAGAATAAGTGTTAATTCTAACAAAACACGAATTTAGTCTAAGTGGACGTTGATAATAACTACGAATTGACTCGCTTGTTATAGGAGTTGCATAAGTTGTATTTAATAAATAAGTACCAGCCTCATTTACATTGTTTCCCGCCCCTGTGAGCATTTGAACAATAGTAGTACCCGCTGTAATGCCAGTTCCACTAAGAGTTTGACCAAGAGATATGCCCCCAGACTGGATACTAGTAATAGTGAGAATATTATTAGAAATACTTCCAGTAAATGTTGCACCAATTTGACCGCCTGGCCCAATAGTATATTGAGTTTGACCAGGTGTAATAGGAAATATAATTTCATTTTTATAAAACACCATCATGTCTTCATTAGACCATTGATCTAACATATCTTGTAACATATCAAAAGCATCTTGGGATGCTTCAGCAGTTGGGGATTCACCAGCCTCCAAAGCTCCAATATCTTTTAATGCTCTGCTAATAATGTCATTAGGTGTTGTCATTATAGATTTCCTAGTGAAGTCCAAGTACCTGGAGAACCAGCTACTGTACAAACCCAACCTTTTGGCTGACCAACAGCAGGCACAGAATTGATAAATTGATCTCCAACACTCCAAGTTCCTGTTGTTGGGTATGTTGTAGCCCTTCTGTATAAATAGGAAGATGGAATATTTTGATCTCCTAGTGAAGCATAGGATAGACCACCAATTTCAGCACCAAAAGCACCTATTCTGAAATAATCATTTGTTGTGGCATTAACAGCTTCAAAACAACAATATACTCTATTACTGTAATATGAGTTTGTCCAGAATTGAACATTAGGCATTACTACTAAAACCCAATCTCCAGCATAAGCACTTTTTGTTACTGCAATACATTGTGAATTAGGATAATAATTGCCTGTTCCTGCTCCTTGCATACCACCAACACCAACAACAATTTGGTTAAGTGTTGTATTAGAACCAGGCAATTGAACAATAGCCCAAAAATAACCTATTTGATTTTTAAAACTATTAGGTAATTCAAAACCAACTCCACCAGCATATCCAGTAACTGTAGATGTAAATGTTAAATAATTATTGTGGAAATATCCATCAATATTATTAACAATGGTGTGATTTCCTGCATCAAAATTATAGTCAATTGGTACACCAGTGAAACCAGTTCCCCCCCATTCACTAAAATTACCACTATTAGATAATGGCTGAATGATTGCTGAAGATGGTCCAAATTTTGGCAAAGAATCAATTGTTGAACCAGTTGCAGTCAAATCTAATAACAAATAATTTGAATTAGCAAATTCACAATTTACATAATTACCATTATTGCTTAATAAATTGGTTAAAAATCTACAACCTATAAAGTTTGTTTTTGAGTTAAGATTTAAAACAGGAATATTAAATAAAACACCAACAAAATTAATAATGCAAGTAGTTCCAACATAAACAACATTACTACCAGATAAACCACCTACATTTTCAAAATATCCACCATTTATTGTGGCATTACAAGTATTAAAAGTTGCTCCAAGAGCATTATAGATAGACTCAAGATGGAAATGATCTATGGTTATGCCATATCCACTATTTACTAATAAACCTTGTCCATTCCAAGTTGAATTATTAATACCAACAATTTCTAACTTGTTAATATGAATATCATTTGTTCCACCAAGAGAAGAAAATTGCACTGCTGGAGTAGTTGCATTTCCACAATTGTATGAACTTAAAACACCAAATGAATTTGAATAACAGTTATAACCTATGTAAAAGGCTGTTAACAATTGAGTAGCATATATATTGCAGGGAATTGTATTAACATTATGAACTGCATTTGAAACATCATCACCAAATGTAATTCCACTTGTGATTACAGAAGATGATCCAGTAACAGAAGAATTTGTGTCAGCTAATGTTAATGATCCAACAAATGTAATATTTCCTGGATAAACAATTTTCATTAAATAACCACTAAAATGACCAATTAATGTTACTTGGTTGAAATAAAGTGTTATAGAACCTGGAATACTTAAAGTTGAAGATATTAAATAAGTTCCACTAGGAAAAGTAATTGAAGTAGCACCAGAACTTAAGCAGGCTTGAATTGATGCAGTATCATCTGTTGTTCCATTACCAACAGCTCCAAAATCTTTAACTGATACATTTTCTTGTAATTTTGTTTGTACTGTCCTAGAAAGTTTAGCTGTTCCAGTTCCTGAACCAACACCAGTAGCAGTGAATAAAATACCTACTGTATTGCTTGTAGCTCCAATACTTGTAAAACTTGTAGTCCCAACTGAAGTAATTAAATATGTATTTCCTACAACAAAATTTCCAGCAGTTACTGTATATCCTTCTTCATAAGAGATACTACTTGCATCATTAATAATTGCTAAATTTGTAGATGTTGATGGTATATTGTCATAACTACCTATTTGTGAACCACTTGAATTCTGCAAAACAAATTTATAAGCATATCCATTGACTAACCAAATTTCTTGGGTTGTTCTACCAGATGCATCTAAAACAATTGGATTAGCATTAGCAATATTAGCAACAGGAGTTGTATAAGTAGCTTGTTGTGTTGTTGTTCCTGCTAAATATGTATAAAGAAAACCACCAGCCAAAGGAACACCATTGTTATCAAAAAATTGTGCTCCTGCACCTGCAAAAGGAGAAAAATTTACTACTGGATTTGTCATTTTTTATTCCTTAAAATCCTGCTATGTTAGCTGCCTTCAGAGCCGCTTGCATTGTTGTGATTGTTGCATTTAATTCCTGTATTGATTTGACTAAATATGGAGTTAAATTTTGATTTATACCTAATAACTTTGTTTTATTTGTTAATTCCTGTTCAGCAGGACTTGCATCATGTTCAAAAACTTGATTTGGCAGTGTTGTTTGATATTGTTGAGCAATAAAACCAACATCAGATTGTTTTGTTAATATGTAATCAAAAGTGACAGGATTTAATTGAAGAATTACTGAAAGACCAGATGCTATAGTCACTACATTTTCTTTAATGCTTTGATCTGAAGTAACAGACCATGATAAAGAATTTGCACCATTGAAATAACTTCCTCCAGTAGCAGATGATCCTGAATTATTGGCATAAACAAAAAAAGTATTACCACCTTTCCCTGTTACAGTTGCACTTGGGTTTGTTCCTAATACAATTTCAGTATTATCACTACCATTGTTAGGCTGAGTATTTGGTCCTAACATTACAGTCCAACTTGAATTTGAATTCAAGGTAGAACCAGCATTGTAGCCAACAGCTACATTTTGCCCTCCTCCAGAACCACCACTAGCACCATAAAGAGCACCATAACCAACAGCAGTATTATTTTGTGTTGTTAAGTTATAAATAGTTTGATAGCCTATTGCAGTATTACCACCATTTGAAGTGGTTGACATTGCTTGATAGCCAAATGTTGTATTTGTAGAAACACTATTAGCACCAAGACCAACTGTTAAAGTATGCAAAGTTGCATCACTTGAACTTGAAAGAGTTGTAAATGCTCCTGTGGATGGAGTTGTTGCCCCTACAGTTCCATTATGTGCACCAGCAAATCCAGTGGCAGTTAAAATTCCTGTAGATGGTACAAAACTTAATTTAGTGCTAGATGTTGTTTGAGGTAAATTGCCAGTTGTTGCAGAAACAATTGTTGGATACCAAGTAGCAGATGAACTTGTATTATCTGTAATTGCTGTATTTGTAGCATTTGTAGCTGTTCCAACAGACAAAGTAGATTGAGCTACCCAAGTAGGTGCAGAGCCATTAGACTGTAATACATAACCACTTGTACCAATCCCAAGTTTTGATAATGCAGAACCAGAGGAATAATAAGGCAAATCTCCTGCTGTATAGCTTGTTAAGCCAGTTCCTCCAGCAGTTGTGGGAGTTGTCTTCCAACCAATTACTTGAAGTGTTGATGAATTATCTTTATAGAATAATTTTCCATCAGTATAGTTAATAGCCAATTCACCACTAGCCAAATTGCTAGTAGATGGAGTATTCCCTGTAGTACCAGAGTTATACAGTATTATGGGAGTGTAATTGGTTTGTGCCATTTTTAAATATTAGGTGTAAAAACTTGAGGCATCCAAGGAGGAATTACAGCTTGCTTTTCCAATGATTTTAACTGTTCTTGCAGTCTAGAAGTAATAATATTTACCCCATCTTTCATGGTTTCAGCCTCAATCCAACTAGCTACCATTTGTTCAGTAACTTGTTCAAAAGGCACTTTAATCTCAGGATTTTGAAACCACCAATTGCCTTCAGTTTCTACTTTTTTTTCATCTTCAGTGGCAGTTACAAAGTATTTGGCATGGGTAATTAGCCCATTTTCAGCAGATATTTCTGATATTTTCCATGTGATTTCCATTAGAAAGTACCTCCATTAAGTCCATTTGTAATACATCCAGTGCTAGGATAATAGGTTAATTTGGTTGAACTGGTGTACTCAGTTGACAAATTTCCACTGGTTTGGTTAGCAAAAAGCAAGTATCTTGTGCCTGCTGTGGTTGTGTCATCAGTCACAGTTGCATAAGCAGTTGGGGTTGTCCATGATGGGGCGCTTGTGCCATTTGACGTTAAAACCTGCCCAGTTGTGCCATTTGCAATAAAAGATGTTGCGCCTGCGCCAGTTTGGTAAGGTATCTGACTTGCAATACCACCAGCCAGGTTTGTTGCAGTACCCACCGCCAGAGTAGATTGTGCAACATACTGTGGGGCGCTTGCACCTGCGGTCAAAACGTAACCAGACGTGCCAAGCGTTAAGAATGTGGTTGTGCTTGCTGCGCTATTGTATGCAATCGCACTTGCCGAGCCACCAGCAATGTTAGTTGCTGTACCGACAGATAAAGTAGACTGGCTTACCCAGGTTGGTGCAGAGCCTGCGCCCTGAGTCTGTAGAATTTGGCCCGAAGTGCCTGCCGAAAGGAACGCAGTCGTACTCGCAGCCGTTTGATACGGAAAGGCATAAGCAGATCCTCCAGCAATGTTTGTTGATAATGTGGCAGTTGCAGCGTTACCGCCAATACTTAGTCCGCTTGCAGTACCTGTAATGTTTGTGCCTACAAGTGCGCTGGGAGTACCCAAAGCAGGCGTTACAAGCGTAGGGCTTGTTGCCAATACTACGTTACCAGTTCCAGTCGTTGACGTGCTAGAAGCAGCTGTGAGTTGACCCTGAGCATTCACCGTAAAGTTGCCCAATGTGTAACTTCCCGCAGACACCGCAGTATTTGCAATTGCGACCGTTACTGCTGAACTGCCATTAAATGACGTGCCTGACAGACCTGTGCCAATGGTCAACGCATTTGTTGTGTTTGCCGTGACAGTTGCAGACCCACCAAGAGAAATTGCAGATCCATTTACTGTGATTGAGCTGTTGGTTAACCCAGAATTAGGAATTGTTGCATTTATTTGACTGGGCGCTATAGAAATTGACGTGTTCGTGACAGATGTAAGCTGGCCTGACGAATTTGTCACAAATACTGGAACACTACTGGCAGAACCGTAAGTGCCTGCTGTGCCGACCGCAGTAATGCTAAACGTGTATCCTGATAACGTAAGCCCTGTGCCTGCAAAATAAGATGTTGCGCTTGCGAGTTGCGACCAGGTAATTGGTGTTACACCTAATGTACCACCTGCAGAAATTGTACAAGCCCAACCAGAATTTTGCTGAGTTGAGCCGTTTTGAATAAATACAAATGCGCTAACCAATGAGGCGTAAGTATTAGCATCCGCAGATCTAGACCATGCGCCTGCTGCAGCGACATAAATACCATTGTTTGCCTGGTTGGTTTGGTTTTTAACCAATACTCGATCACCAGAAAGAATCGTGTAACCGTCAATTGTCTGCAAACCAGATAACGTGATGTTTACAGTTGTAGCAACCTGGCACTCGGCCTTGATTGCGTAACCTTGGACAAACATGTCTACATAGGCTTTATTGACTAAGTCCGTAGAATTAGATGGGGCTGTGCTAATCGAGCCTGTTGTTGTAGCTACATTTAGAAAAGTAGCATTTGATGGGGTTGTGCCACCAATAACAGTGCTATCAATTGTGCTATTTGTTATTGTTAGACCAGATTGAACTGGATTAAAAGTAGCATAAAAAGGACGCCCCTGGCCTAAAAACGTCTGAAAGTTTCCGAACACATCGAAGTATGCCTGTACTGGCAGTATATTCTGATCAACGGTTAAGGCAGGGGCATTCATTAGTATGGGATGCAAGTCATGACTATCACATCACCAGCAGACATATTTGCTGCAAGTCCTGTAGTAATTCCGTAACCAGTTACAGTAACTGATGTGGTGCTACTAGCAGTTTGTTGCAAAAATAGGCTTGAACCAGATGTTACATCATTAGCAACAACCATCCAGCCGTTTGGCGCAGCTGGTAAAGTTAAAGTGCCTGATGCAGCACCACCACTACCAACAGTCACCGCAAAACAGTTTGGTGTTACGCCTTTAAGCGTAGGGGAAGTACCAAAACCGCTTGCAATAACTGGTTGTGTAGAGTAAGTGCTAAGTAACACCGTATTAGGTGTATTTGTATTAGCTACTTGGTTTGTCATGATTGATCTGCCATAGGAGTAATATACAGATTAGCCGTTGATGTCGAAGTAATAGCGCTTACAGAGAATCCGTTAGACGGAACTGCAATCACCATTGGCGTTGACATTGACACACCTAATATTACTGTGTTTGTGGGAGTTCCAGCAGTAGGAAATACCGCAGCTGGAGCCGTTAACGAATTGAGAGCGTTATTCTCTGCAATCGTTAATGCAATTGGATTGGTTGAAGTGTTAAGAAAACCGCAATAGTTGATCTGATCGTTACCTGCAGGCGTAACAGTCAAAGCAGCTGAAGCGGTTGTCGAAACAGCAACAACGTAAGATGGACCAACTGGTCTAAATACGCTTGTATTTGCCATGATTAAGCAGCGTTTACAGCTATTGGCAAGCCTTCTACACGGTGAACTTTAAAATCATATACACCAGCAGCAGGCGTAATAGCAGTTGCAGCACCAGATGTGTTCTGGAATTGAACTGTTAAAACATTAGCAGTAGCCACATCACAATTAGAAACAATTATGTTTGAGGTTTGATTACCTTGATATTGCAATAAAGTCACAATATCTGTAGACAAAAGACCAGAAACTGCAAATGTTTGCAAAGATTGTGTGGAAGATGTGGTTAGCGCTGCAGGCGTTAGAGTAGGAGCAATAACAAACTGTTCAAGTATGTTACCTCTTGCAATTGTGGTGCTAGACATGTTTTTTCCTTTGGAAATAGGTTAATTGTACTTTAAAAAGAGAAAAAGTCACCCCTTTTGAGGGTGACCCTTCTCAATTTCAGCCTGGATTAGCTGAAGTCGTAGCCATAGACATAAACGTCACCTGTTCCAGTTGCGCCAGATGCAGCAGTTACATCAACGTACAAAGTTTGACCTTGTAGAGCTGGTGTATTTGCTGATGCTGTTGACAATGAAACGCCAAGTGGTGCTGTAGCCAATGCTGCGATCTGAGTCGTTGTCAGCGCTGGGAACAAACCTGTTGGTGATCCTACGTTTGTAGTTGTGATGCTCATAGCTGTGCTAGTTGTCAATGCAACTGCAGAACCTGCATTGTTGACGTTGGTAACTAACATAGTCTGTGGCAAGTACGTTGTAGAGTTATTTACTGGTACTGGTGTAAAGGCAACGGCATTCAAGTTAACACCTTTTGCAACGCCCAACAAACGCAGAGTCTGGTTTGTTGTGACATTACTTGGGTGTGCCGATACTGTGGTTGCTGGTCCTGGATTACTCATTTTATGTTTTCCTTTAAATAAGTTAATTAGGCTGCAATGCGGCAGGCAAGCTCAGGGTACAAAGGCGCCCATCCGTACAATACATCCAAACGTGTTGGGATTGAATCGTTGTTGATGGTGTACTGGCGAACTACACGCATTGACAAACCAATTTCTTTGTCTGATGCACGACCAGCAAAATGGACCCCTTCTGGTAGCTCCAAATCTGCTACTGCCAGGGTAAAAGCCGTCCTATGAAAGAGTACGTTTTGTGGAGACAATGTACCTGTGTTGTTGAAAGGCGTTACAACTGCTGTTGTAGATGTAGAACCAATCACGATTGTGTTTTGGAACTGACCACCAACAATGATTGCAGGTGAAACTTGAATGTTTGTTGCGCCAGTTCCTACAGTTGTAGTAGCCTGAACAACAAAATTACGCAGTTTGCCTGAACCATAAGCCTGGCGGTTTTGTGGGTTGGTTGCATATAAACCAGCAATCTGGATCACGTCACCAGCATTCAATGTGCTTGAAGATGATGCTTTGATCTGAATTGTGGAATACTGTGACCAGCCACTTGTCAAATAACCAACTTGTGCAGTTGTGTCAGCAGACAATGTGTTACCAGAGTAAGAACCAAAAGTCTGTGAAACCACGTTTTGATCTAATTTCCAGTTTGTACCAGCTGAATCACGGCCCATCAAACCCTTGCGATACTGTTCAGCAATGGCTTCTTGGGGCATAAACAAACCTTTTAAGCTGTCAACAATTGTTGCAGATGTAAAGGGTTCTACGATACAAGCACGACGTCCGTCTCTAGGTGCGCCTTCAGCATCAAGATAAGCACCAGCTGTTAAGTAGGTGATCAATCCTGTTGGAGGAGTACCAGCAACACCAACAATGTTTGCAGTTTGAAGTGCAGCCATTGTTAAACCGTCACGGTCAATCTTGTTCGCAATTGCAGCACATTCTGTTACTTCAGGTTTCCCTTACTGACCATTTCTGGCGGGGTTGATTCTTCGATCTACCCTCTCCGACTTTGTTTAGGTTATATCGGAGTTCAGACTATCGCATACTCTTTCGAGTCCATCCCACTTAGTCGTTCAGGCTGCACAGATTTCTCTTGCTTGCCCCTTGTTAGCCTCCTCAGGCCGTCCAAGTCAATCAGGGACAGTTTTCCTAATTCTTAATGAACTAGGCCGCTACTGTTAACGGCAGGCTTCAATACACGATCAGAGAACATATCGAGTGATAGAGCCAAGTCTTGTGTAGTGAACTGGGTATCAACGTGGAACTGAGTTGACAATGTAACGGGAACTGATGTCTCGTTAAAGTCTTCTACGTTCAATGCTGGGCCAGTTGTTCCTACGAACCTACCAGGCCTCCGGACGTTAACTGTGTTACCAATCTTAGCGCCAATAACGGCAAACTGGTCATCATAGTTGCGATCCACCTCTGACGTGAATGTTAATTCGTTTTCCAAAACCATCAAGGCTTCATTGGTGATTTTGGAGATCGTTAAGAGATTATTACTCATTTGATTTCCTTTTAAAGTTTAAAAAATTACCTAATCTTCCCCGCTTTCCTCGCCTCCTTCCATTGCTGATATGAACCATGAAATTGACCATCAGAGCCAATCGGTGTATCAGCAGCAGCAGAAGTCGCTCTAAGCGGAGTAATCGGCTTGGGTGCGTTACTTCTACTAACAACAGGCTTTTCAT
>Ga0208251_1000171_pt1 | contig 21152 bp, 21 predicted proteins | sample CryBogCBE15Jun09_FD_184560 | JGI IMG/M metagenome (GOLD analysis project Ga0208251, IMG submission 184560) | Freshwater microbial communities from Crystal Bog, Wisconsin, USA - CBE15Jun09 (SPAdes) (version 2) | ecosystem: Environmental > Aquatic > Freshwater > Lake | place: Crystal Bog...
AATAGTCTGGGGTGGCTATTGCATGGCGGGGTGGAGTAAGATGGAAATCCTGCATCAATGCGGCTGTAGCTCAGCGGATTAGAGCATCGGTCTACGGAACCGAGGGTCGGGGGTTCGAATCCCTCCAGCCGCACCATTTAGAAACTTCAAGCAGGACCGAGCAATTGAGGTCCTTTGATGGTTTCATTTATCCCGTGCGTAGCGCACGCCAACACTTATGGCAACACTTATGTTGACTCGCCACACCTGAAGAGGGATTTTTGCCCTGTCTCCAATCGAGTTATGAAGTGGTTTTCCCACATGTTGTTGTTTTGGCGCGTCACAGAAAATGTGGTCCATGATGTAGGCATCCTGAGGAGGAGTGATTGCCGCAATTTATTCTGCGGCTTAGTTTTGTCCACCCTCATTGACCACAGGAACATGAAAGAAAAAGCACTCACAAGTAAATACCTTTACAGCGTTGCAGAAGCGGCGGCACTGCTGTCACTTTCTCGAGCCACCGTCTACAAGCTCATCAATTCCGGCCAAATTCTTGCGGTGTATCCGACCTCTCAAGCCCGCGTGTCGGCTGAGGCGCTCCATCGGTACGTCGCACTCCTTGAGAAAGATCAACGTGAGTCATTGTTGATAATGCGAAAGGCCCTGGTATGAAACGCTCAGCCAAAGGGCTAGGAAGTGTTCGTCAACTCGCTTCTGGGGCTTGGCGCGTCAAGGTTCCGGTTGGGAAAACCCCAAAGGGGGTGACGCGTTATCGAACCAAAGACTGCGCAACGAGAACCGAAGCGCGAAATTGGCAAAAGCAATTAATCGCATTGCGCGAGCAACAGCAATTAATTGCTGGCCCAAAAACGACGTTCAAATCCTTTGCCACCGAACTGCTGTTGGCACCATCAGATCATGTCCGAGCGCGGACTCATGATCAGTACTTCAGAAACCTTTCGAACCATGTCTTTCCAGTCTTGGGAGGAAGGGTACTTGATGACATTCGCCCGTGGGACATTGAGGCACTATTGAAGCAATTGCGAAAGACTCGATCGGCAAGCACTGTGAACAATGTGCGCATCGCCATAAGTAAAGTTTTTCGAGTTGCTGAGCGTCATGAGTTGGTTCTGAATAACCCAGTTCGCCGCACTGAGAAAGCCAAGCGAAGTGAGTTCGAGCCCACGCAAGTCAAGCTTCCTTGGAGCAGGGACGAGGCTCAGTATGCACTCAAGTGCGCCGAAGGGAGTCAGATTGAACTCTTCCTTGTGCTCATTCTCTCGACTGGTATGCGTCGTGGCGAAGCACTTGGACTTCGCTGGAGCGACATTGACTTTGATGCGTGCACCGTGTCAATCGAACGGAGTGTGCACAGGGAGTCGATTATTCAAAGAGATGGCTCCAGAATCTCGCAAATCGCTGTCACGCCTCCGAAAACAGCACAAAGCCGGCGAGTGAATCAGCTAACACTCCCAGTTGTCGATGTGCTGCGACGCCATCACTTAGAGCAACAACTCTCCCTCGTCGATGCAGGTATCTCCAATTCTGAAAATGGCTATGTGTTTACCAATTCGGCAGGAGGCTTCCTAGATGAATCAAAGTTGACCAGAAAGTTTCACAAATTTTGTCGCGAAAACAACATTCGACAGATTCGAATCCATGACATGCGCCACACCTTTGCGACAATTCTCATTGATGATGACGCCCGAAATATTGGTGCTGTCTCAAAAGCATTAGGTCACTCTTCATCCTCAATAACACTTGACATCTATGGGAAAACCGCGAAGGTCGAGTCTCAGGCCATTACACGCATGGGTGAGTTGCTGTTCCCAGACCGAGCCATTACACCCACTCCACAAACTCCGTCACCAGAAGTCTTTGTCCACGCCCCTCGACGGTTCCAGGAACTCGGCTAGAGGTTGGGTTTTGTGAACGTAGTGGACTCCGCGCAATACAAATGATGCAACAAGAAGGAACTGACATGACTATGAGTACTGCCTCGGGATTTGAGCGGACTGAAGATGACGCAATCAATACTGCTAAGACCCTCAAGTTGCGTTCTCAAGGTTTGACCTACCGCGAGATTGGAACTGCTCTTGGAATCGACGCCAGTACTGCCCAGCGGCGAGTGAAGAAGGCTCTCGCCGAGATTCCTATGGAGTCCGTGGATGAGTTGCGCCGACTGGAAGGTGAACGTTTAGACGCTCTCCTGAACGCTCTGTGGCCTAAGGCGATGGAGGGGAACGCCCAGGCAGTCCGTGGCGTCCTGGCTATCTGTGATCGCAGGGCAAAACTCTGTGGGCTCGACCAGCCTCACCAGATAACCGTCGAGCAGTGGTCTATGGAGAGCATCGATGCTGAGGTGGCACGTCTGACACGCCTCCTGGCTGAAAACCCCGATTACTAAGGGAAAACACTTGCCCTTTGTGGTCTGTTTGACTGGCGGTATGAACATCAAACGCTAATCAATGCTCGGAGTCGTCACCCTGAAAGTGACTAGCGCATTTGACCTTGTTTGAGGTTTGATGTCGCCCCCGCTGAAATGGCATCATTCCAGCCGCTAGAAAATTGCGACCATTCATTACCCGTATAGGAGTAGTAATACTTGTCACATCCCTGTTCGCTCCCGCTGGAGTAATTCGGATTACAAGTCAAACTCTGACCCGTTTCATTCATCCACGAAACCTCAGCGTCCCAGCCTTTTAGATAGGACTGGGAATATGTTGGGTGGGCGACTTGGTAGTAGTGAAAAATAACTACGCCTAGTACCAGCAGGCCTATTATCCACTTCAGAGTCTTTTTATTTGATTTGGTCATAGCTAGTTTTTAGCATCATATTTGTAGCGAAAATGCCAGTCCTTCCCCGAACCGATAACTGCTACAAAAACTAGCCACCGCCTCGGCAGATGATTGATCATTGACACGCCCTGAGAGCCTCTCAAGGGGACGAGGTGATTTGCGGAGTTTACGATTGCGGAGAAACGCTGAACGCTTAGCCAGGTAGAGCGGAAAGATGCCCAGCCACACTGCGAGGCAGGTGAGTAGAACCGCTATCGGACTGCCTCCCAGGTCAGCAGTCGTAGCTCCCTCTTTGCGGAGCTGATATCAGTCAAAACACGCCCAGAGCGATGACATAAGGATGCTCAGTAAGAGAATGACCGTAGTCGTTACATCAACAGTCCCGATGGCTTCGAGCGTCATAGCAAAACCATATCCCTGCGCGACTGCTTTAGCGCCTCAACGCCACGAGCGACGAGTGCCAGAGCGGACTCACACGCCCAAGCCCCCCTCAGACGAAAGCCATACGGCACGCACAGACGAGCGATATCAATACTTCCCGCCTTGGCCTGTGGCCACGCCGCCAGTGGTTATTTGCTCGGAATCAGCGAAAATCATCTTCGTAACAACTTGATTTGAAACCAACCGCGAACCTAGGTACTTCTAGTGCTGCATCAAGTGTTGAACGAATCAGTCTTCTTAACGGTGCCACTTCTCCCAACGGCCTAATTGGTCCCATTGCTAACTGCGACCCACTTCATGCCGAGAGCTCGATTAAGAGCAGGCCGGCGCCGATGGTCTTCATTTGAAGTCGAACATCAGGCTTCGTCATTATGGACAAGGTTCATGAGATCGTAAAGACTCTGAGAAGGCCAGGTTTCTTCAACCCACGCTTCCGTGAACCCATCAAAGGAATTCTTAGACCCCTTTTGCCCCAGAGCTGCATTGCGCCTTCGAAGACTTTTGAGGATTGATTGCTCCCAGCTCTTCGCAATATCACCCGGTAAGGGTCCTCGCACTTCAATCACATCCCAGCCGAGGCTCCGGTGAGCCGCCAGCCGCTTCTCGGGGTGGTTGGTAATGCCTATCTGGAGCATTCCCCACGCCTCATGACGTAGGAAGTAGATGTAGCCATCAATGTTTGGATCAAAACCTGACTTGGCGCAAGAAGGGCAGCCAGTCCCATTGTTTCTGTTCGCTGGGCTGGCCTTCCACGTGTGGCCGCTTTCACAGCGCCATTCAACAGCCTTATTGCTTCCTGCCATCAATTTCGTCGGGTCAGCACTGACGAGCTCGAGAGCCAAATCGGGTCGTGTGGTTGCTAGGTCATTAAAACCAACCAAAATTTGAACGCTGGAGCAATACGGACAGCCAGAACCGGCAACTCTTTTCGCCCCCGACGCGAGGAATTGGTGCCCCACAGGGCAGGCCCACCGAAGTTTCTTGGTCGTACCGGCGATGACCGTTCTTGGGTCCCAGCCAAGGGCATCACGAGCCAACTCGAAGTGAGTGGTTTCCATGTCGTTATATCCAATGAGAACTTTTTGGTTAGAGCAAAACGGGCAACTCGAGTGCATCCTTGTTCGATTCGACACCGTGGCTATGTATTCGTGGCCTTGTGGGCAGAGCCACTTCATTTTCTTTCCGCTGAATGCAGAGACTTTTTTCGGATCCCAGCCAAGCGCTTCTGCGGCAATCTGCGGAAAGTGGGTGAGGATGTCACTCTCACCCTCTACGGCAAGACGCCCAGAGCAATAAGGGCAACCAGTTCCCTGAAGGGTTCGACTATTGATTACAGCTTCGTACTCGTGTCCCGAAGAGCAACGCCAGCGCATCTTTTTCTCGCTACCGGGTAAGAATTGTGAGGGGTCCCAGGCCAAGGCTTCTCGGGCAAGTTCCGGATAAAGCGTCGCAATGTCATTTGTGCCCGAAATTGCGTTTCTGCCAGAGCAATATGGGCAGTTCGTTTCCAAGCGTGTTCTACTGGCGATAGACGCAATCCACTTGTGTCCTTGACCGCATCTCCAAGCCATCTTCTTTGTCGTGGCCGGCGCCAGACCAGAAGGATCCCATCCATCAGCCTCACGAGCTATTGCTGGATAAAGGGAAGTCAAGTCATTGACGCCCGGAATTATCCGGTGTGATGAGCAGACTGGACAGCCATAACCGCGGGCACGTGAACTGATTCCCATTTCATAGACGTGACCCTTAGGGCACAGCCAGTTCAAGGCTTGCGGTGATCCTGCTTTTACGCTATTAGGGTCCCACTCATGTGCCTCTGAGGCCAACTCGGGATGGGTCGTGAGCAAGTCCGTTTCTCCCGGAATGACCCTCTTGCCCGTGCAATATGGGCACCCGCTGCCGTTCGTGGTGCGAGAGTTGACCGTTGCTTCCCAAGTGTGACCTTTTGAGCAGATCCACCTCAGCTTTTTACTCGTACCCGGGAGAAGTGTTGTGGGATCCCATCCGGCTGCCTGAACCGCGATGTCTGGAAACATCGTGGCCAAGTCATTGAAGCCAGGCAATACCCGTGTGTTCGAACAGTAGGGGCAACCATTCCCCCTTACCCGATTTGCGACAACGGCATCCCATGAGTGTCCGTACTCACACTTCCATGGCAGTTTCTTCTGGCTGCCCGCCGTAACGGATGAAGCATCCCAACCATCTGACTGCTTGGCTAGAGCTGGGTGACTCTCCGCGAGCGAAATCTTGGCCATATGCAAAGTTATTTCAAGCAACACTTACCGCAACACTTATGACGCTAAACAACCGTGAACTTGGCTGAACACATTGCACCTAGCATCAGGTAGAATTACTAATAGTTTCCTGTGTTGTTGTTCTCTAAATGGAACTCACACCCTCGAACTTCAAGTCGTCGAATTTCGAAGAGAAACCCCCAATTTACTTGATCATTCCAATTCAGGGGTTAGGCCACCCCGATGACTGTTCTGATTGGTAAGCCAACTCCAAACTGGTTCATTGGTGACACCGAGATTACATATCGAGTGGCATGCGCTAGTGAAGAAAAAGTGGCACTAGTTGAGGTCACTACTGATCGGAGCACCTTCCTGCCTGGACTCGCAAGCGTGACGATGTAGCCCGTGATGGGTGCTCCTCCATCATACAGAGACTTTTTCCAGGCCAACTTCGCTACACCAAGGGAGGGTGACGATGAAGAAAGGTTGACCACGGAGGTTGGCGGAGTTCTTTTCACGAATACTGCAAACTGACCGTGAACGTAACCACCGTGGGCAAGAAACCGGATGTTGCCACTGGCTGAGGCGCAAAACTTGAACGTCACTGTTCCTTGTGAGTTGGTGGTGCCATTGAGAACTTGACCCACGCAAGACTTGTAGCCGGCTGGCAGCACAGCAGAGACTCGGATTCCGTTTAAGGTTAGGCGAGAAAGAAGATGACTCCTTAGTAAGGGGATGCCGCCACCGCTCGTACCCGTCGGACCGGTTGATGGACTCGACTCTGATGTGGCGAGAGTCACACTGACTAGCGAACCCGCCGAGGTAATCGTTGAGGCTGAGGTTGGCGCAATTACTGGTTCGTATGGCAGCAATACTTGAACATTTGCGGAGTTGATTGGGGTGGATTGGATTTGGTCAATGACGCCATCGTTGTACTCCACAGTGACCTGACTGCCAGCGTCAATGTAGCCATAAATCGTGCTGTTGCCAAACGCATCTGAAACGCCCGACGATGACTCTTGAGGTGCGGTAAATGTCGCATTTCCAACGACCACCTGTTGCTGAACATTCTGATCGTCTACGGAGACGATTGCATTGGAAACTGGTTCTGAATTGACAGTTTGAACTTGCACCAATGTCATGTCAGAACCTGGCTCCGCTGGTAAGACCAGATAATTCGAAGGTAGACCGAGGTAGACTGGAAATGTTCCGCTAACCGAGGCCCCATCAGGCATCGTGGCGTTCTTGATAGTTACCGATGCAATCCCAGCCGGGGCTGCTGGGAAAAGAAATCCGCCGGTTGCGGTGAGCCCGTAGACGACTGAAGATCTAACATTTTGAGCAGACCACGTTATTGAACCACCGGATACCGGTTGACCGGTTGATGTAACTACTTGAATCTGTTGAGGTGCCAGCCCCGTCCCAACAGCGAATATTTCGGCACTCGGCTCGCCAACGCCATTTGAGTTAACCGCAGCCACGCGCAAAAACCGTCCACTTCCAGTTGCAAAAGTAGGTGTTAGGGACGTAACCGTAGAGTGGAGATCGACATTCACCCATGTCTTGTTGTCGACGCTCCTTTCGATCACATAGTCGGTTATGGGAGAGGTACCGGGGTAGTAGGGCTGGTTCCAACTCAAGCGAGGTACCCCGTTCACGATGCTTTCTACAAAGTTGCCAGGCGCGGTAGGAATTGCTTGGAGAGAGGGGCTGACTGTATTGATGGTTAGCTGTGACGAGTTGGCCGATCGACCGTTGGAGTCGGTGGCGGTCCAAACAAAGCTATAAATTCCTGACGGCCACGCGGTCGTGTCTATCGACAACTTAATAGATGTGGCTTGCGTAGACCAACAACCTGTCGAAGCATTGAACTCGTTCGCGAGACCCTCGGGGTAATTTCCAGATTGCCCTCCTAGAGCGGCGTAATCCCAAGACGTATTATTTCCTGGTGTAAGACTTGTCGAAGCAATACTCGTGCCGTTGATTGAGAGACACCAAGTCGAGATTGTTCCTGTGCCCGACGACGCGGCCGACGCATTTGCGATGAGTGCAACCTTCCCCTGGACCGATTGATTGTTTGGGGTGGTCCATGAGACTGATGGCGTTTCAAGTAAACGTGGCGCAGGGGCGCAATCGGCGACTTGATATAACAACTGCCCCATCAGCACAAATGACATTGCGAATGTGGAAAGAAATTTTGACTTCACACCCTGAACCTAGCACTTAGAAAGTTTCTTATTTTCAACACCTATCGCAACACTTATGACCCTAAACAAGGGTGAACCTCCTTGAACAATGTGATTTGGAAAAGAGGTATCGTTGTAACAAGTTTCCTGTGCTGTTGTTCTCTAAATGGAACTACGGAACCGAGGGTCGGGGGTTCGAATCCCTCCAGCCGCACGATTTAGAAACTCCATAAATGCCCTGGCGTACAAGTCTCAGTTCAACCGACAACTTAGGAGCACTTGGTCAATTTGTCTATCGGATATTGCTGACCGATGCGTGCCCAACGGGGCCATGAAACCACAGCTAACTATTTCGAAGTGCCTCGCCCTGATTCTCTTAGTGCAGAAAGAACCTGATTGAATTTAAGTCACCTGTTTTGGCGTTCAATTCCTGGACTGTCAGACTTCTGAAGTGATCATTTTTCGGAACGTCAAAGACGATATTCCCCCGAATGCTGAAAGTCGGGTTGATTGTCGGATTATAAAAGTTGTAGGACAGCGGCTCGTTTTCATTTGCATAACCAAGGTCCGCATCATCTGAGATGAAGGACCGACTTAAATTGTCGGTCGCAGTACCAGCCCCATCGAATTCTGCGGGAATATTGGAAATATTTGTTGCGGTCAATGACGCTAGACAAAAACTCTTGGTGGGCTTCATGACACCACCATTATTTTGGGTACCTATCGATGTAATCCCACACTTCCACGAGTTAAGCCGCACTGAAAATTGCCCAACTACCAGCCGGGGGCCCACCGATGGACTGGAGGCTCCCACTGTGTAAGGACTGGCCATGCTTAACACCGCGACGAGCGCACAAGTTGTCCCGAGTCGTTTCACACCACATTCTTAGCACTACATTTGCCCACATCTGTCAGTTGACCGAAGGTGAACAGTCCTTAGGGCGATACTTACGCAACTTGATGTCAACGAATTTCGGAGAACCCTTCAGCCGTAAATGATTTAGAACTGAAAGGCCATTGCCGTAGCTGCTTTGCGCTTGGACTATCTACGGAACCGACGATCGGGGTTTCGAATCCCCCCCCAGTCGAGCATTAGAAACTCCAAATATTACTTCGTATTTGAAATTCGGACCTCTTTAGGAAAAATTGAAGCTGCGGTTCAAAACTTACCCAGTTCGTTTTCTTTCATGCCGTCAGCGCTAATGGCGAAAGTTAGTTTGTGCCCCGAAACGAATAATCACCCGAAGTGCTCAGTTGATTCAGGTTATGTCCTGCTCCAACGTTGTCAGAACTTTGGTTTCCTCGGCATACATCTTTCGAAATGCGGCAGCTGTAGTTGATAGGGATAACCTTTCAGCGACAAATGACTTGACGTCGAGCATCGCAACGGTCTGAAAATAGGTCAAACTTGTAATTTGTTGATTCAGCGTTGCGTCTGGTGAGTTGGCGCAAGCCAATTCACGGCTGCCGAGTAGACCCAGAACGTTTGCAGCATTGATCTGAGCGGTGTGATTTGTGGTGCCGAGGACCCTGTAGAGGCTGGAGTAGTCAGCAATCCAGGTTTTCATTACCGGCCCTTTGCATCTTGCATACCAAGACGACCATGGACTCGCGCTAGCAACATCAACCGAGAGTGTTGCTGAAAGAACTGTCGTGAGACCGAGAGCTAACGAAACATTTACTATTTTTCTCATAGAAATCGGTTGTCCCACGACAGCGATGCTAGTTCGTCAGTCGCCTTCCGACGTTAGGCACCCCATCATTGGTTATGGTTCTTAAGACGGTCGACAAAGAAGCGTCTAAAGATCCCCCCGAGGTATGCCGAGGTGGGCCATCGGTGGACCAACCTTGTGACACCAGATACCCTCAGGTTCGCGAGCTCGGCTGCGATTGCCGGTCAATCCCAATCAATCGCTGAAGCGGGCGATTGATTGGGTCAATCTTTATTTTCTGATTAGGGCTGCTGTAACGAATCCACGGCGAATCACATTTGCCTCAACCAAGCCATTTCTCGACATGATTGATTGCCATGATTCCCCTGCCCCGTTCTCAATGGGGTTGCTTTGACTTTCAATATTCTCCGCTGTAACCAACATTTGAGATGAACGTTGAACGGGAACGTATTCAGTCCATTGAACTGGAACGTCGTGAAATCGTCCGTCACCGCCACGTAAGGGAATGATCGTTACTCGACCTATACCGCGGTAGCCACTAGCTAGGACGGAGACTATTGAGCCTCCCATTGGGCTGGGCTCTGAGTGCGTTTTCAGAATATTTCTTGTTATCGATTCAGGATGCTTGAACGATGATTCACCCAAGTAGTTGGCCATTACTTCATGTTCCCAATAGCTAAGACTGCCGTCATGGGTGACATCAACTTCCGATGGAAGCGTACGGTTCTCCTGGTAGAGCGGGGTTGCGAGCAGTGGGGCGAATCCAAAATATAGCGCTCTGAAGTATTCGGAATGGAACTTCAAAAAGAACTTTCGAGCCTCCGCCAGTTCCAAAAACTTAAATGAGTTGGGGGAGTCATCAAACTGTGTTTGGGTGAGGTGGGGAGATTGGATGAAATTCACTTTTCCCGACTTTGTGTAGGAAAACACGTCTCCAGGACCCTCTGAATTGTCATGGAGTAAATTCAACATTTCTTGTTGAGCGAGGGCTGTGAAAAGGAGTCGGTATTGAACTTCGTCGTTGCGATCGAGCGCCTGAAAAATAGCATCAAATTCTCGATTCGCCATGATGGTGAGATTGCTGTTTCCGGTGTTGGTGGCTTTTTGAGCTTTGCGTTCGACCTTCTTAATATGTCTATTGATTTTTCTTTCGCTGTCTGAACCAGACGCTTTTGACGGCTTTCGGCTGAAGGAAAGATTCGGAACGGACTCGTGCCCATAGACCAAGGTGGCAGCGGTTGAATATTCTGGAAAGGGTTGAGTGACAGAGGCGGTAAGTACTTGTGACTTCCGTACATCAACCCACTGACCTTGTGAATTTCGCTCTCGTACAGTCCAGTAAATCGTTATTGAGCCAAAGTACGTTTTTGAACCAATCCAATGGTGGAGGTATCGGGAAAGAACGAACGGATTTCCTTTCAGGGAACCGCTTTGTGCGAAGAGGGCAGATTTGGTATTACTCGTCGGTTCGGAAAATCCGTAGGTGGCGGACAGGTCCTGTAGCCGAGTGGGCGACATGTAGGGATCTAGTTTGAACTGAGGCACCGTCTGCATAAACAACTTTCGTGCCGTGCCCCAGACATGCAGATCGTTCAATGGTTTCATCTGCTGCCAGGCTTCTGAACTTTTGGCTTTCACGCGCACCTCAAGGTCAGCCAATTCTGCTGTGAGAGTACGAGCAGCTGGATTGATTTTCCCAAATACTAAAGAGATGAATCCTGCCGCCGGAAGTAAAAGAAGAAGGAGCAAGCCGCCGGCTTTGATTCCCGCAAAGGACAATCCAGCCGCAGCAACTATTGAACCCACTCGTGCCCAGCGCCATTTGGCGCGAGAGGACTTGCTTTCAGAAACTGAAGCTTCCAAATGGCGTAGTTGCGCAACGGTTTCAATGTTTGCTTTCTCATCGATCTTGGACGTGGTGACGAGTTCCTCAAAGAACGTGCTCACTGTTCGTGAGTGTGCGTCCTTGTAAAACGATCGGTATTCGCCAAGAGGACTGTTGATTACCTCAGTCATTGAAGAAGCGCCCTCGAGCAGCCGCCTTCATTTCTTCAGATGCCGTAAACGGAACTCGTGTGGTGTACTGCTCCCTTGCGGCAACAATCATTTTCGTTGGCCAGGAGAAAATATCCCGATTCCAAGTTGCGACGGTGTCGTTATATAGCGCTCGAGAGGCCGTGATTTCCTTTTGGAGATAGGAATTTTGGCGCATAGCTTCGGCGATATTGTCCTGAGATTTTAAATCAGGGTAGGCCTCAAACGCAACGTTGATTCCGGTGTACATTTTGTCCAGCGCAGCCGATGCTGCGTTGCGTGCCTCGTCACCCGATGGCCCTCGGCCACCCCGATACGCTGCAACCGATGTCATGACATCTCTATCAAGGTTCGTCGACTTCGAAACAAGATCATTTAGATTCTCTAGAATGACGACCCGCTGCTCCATGTAGTTATCAATCTGAGAAGCGGTGGATTGAACGTTTTGATCCAACTTTCGCAAGTACGAGCGAGCCTTTGCCTTCATCTGCATGAAGATCAGACCAGGAATGAGGCCGGCGATGCTTATTGCAGCCGCGGTGCCTGGCTTGCCGGTGGCCGCGAGTCCGATAGCAAAAGCGGCCACGATACCAATGACCCAAATGGCAGGCTCAAAGAGTTTGCCGCCAATGGTCAGTTCCACTGGCAATTGCTTTTGAATAACACTGACGTCGAGCCCTGCCGGGTTCTTTGGTCCGTTGAGTTCATCAATTGGATTTGGCATGGCTACTGATTCCTTTTAGCGTTTAGGTGACACCAAAAAGATAGCGTTTCGACACCAGGGAGAGTTTCATTCTCAGATTGCTACGACTTTCCCTTAGAGAATTGTGGACAGAGTCAATGTGGGCGGGAGCACTGACTGCCGTAATTTAGAGGTCCGACGTCATGCCACCACGACTGAACAATATTCCTTGTCGCTAAGGGGAATTGATGAATTTGGGCGCGTGCATTGCACTAAAAATAAATTTAATTGGGAACGAGGTGCAAGGCGAATACTGGATGGCCCATTTTTACTGGACAGTCGATGGAGTGAGGTAAAACCACGATTCTCAGTACTCTGTTTTTGCAATGTGGTTTATCGACTTCGTTTGATTGATTAGCCAACTGGTGAAATATCCGGTGAGGCTCGCTACCATCCCAAGCCCAAAAATGAAAAGTACCGCCGCTGCCAATCGCCCTTCATTTGTGACTGGAAATTTGTCTCCGTAACCAATAGTCGTCATAGTCACCAGTGCCCACCAGAGGGCATCGCTCGCGGTATGAATGTTGGAACCAATTGCAAATCGTTCGATGTTGAGTTCTGTTGCCGCCATGATTACTGTCATCAGCACTGACGTGAGGCCACAAATCCACGGAATTGACAAAACCATCGCATGCTTTGGGTGAGTGCCTGCTTGACGCAAGAGGATTACACCTCGAATTGCTCGTACAGGTCGGAAAAATGGAAACAAAACAATCAAAATTGCGAACCATTCACTGCGCAAAAATGCTCTGCGATCGGCGGCTAGCAAAAATTGAATTAGGTAGTCAAAGAGAAAAACTCCCCAGATTCCGTATTCAGCTATTGAGCACGAAATCGAAATGGTGCTTGGACAGGGGTAAGCGAAAATTGGATACACGTAAGCAAAGACGTAAACAAATGAAAGCGCAATAAGGGGCCACGCAGATTTTTGTTGCCAATTCTCAAGCTTCTTATTCATTAATTCAAAGACTACTGAAGCCTTGAATCTCATCCCGTTATTACAAACTGCCTCAATTTGATGTCGCCTTAGGTGCTCGCCGGTTGATTTTGCGCACTCTCGACGCATTGGGCGAATAACGGTGACCGGAAATGGTTTGGAAACGGATTTGAGGTAAGGGGATTCTCAAGAGATGCGAGGTGACTCACGTGACTAGCTCTTGATTGAAGAATGCGGACATGCTGTGCTAAAGATTTGGTATGGGATTTTCATTTCGAAAAAGTACGTCTATTGGACCCCTCAGGATTAATTTTTCCAAAAAGGGGATTGGAGCTTCCGTTGGTATTCCAGGGCTTCGTATTGGGAAGCAAGCCGGCAGAAGTGGGCTCTATCTGCGCGGTGGAAAAAATGGTGTGAACTTCCGCAAGAAAATTTGATGGACATGTCTGGAACAAGAAGACCAATAGTTAAGGCTCTTCACAGGACCGCCGAACTTCGCGAAGGTAGCCGAGCGCCGTGGTTCGAAACTGTTCAACTTGTTCTTGTAGGAATATTTGTGTTGATGAGCGTTTCCCGCTACATCAACCCGCTATCACACTCATTTTTGGTCACCAATAGAACCGCTTGTCTTTGGGTTTGTCAAACATATTTTTTCCTCGACGCTTGTCTAGTTCTGGTTTACGAATTGACAGGTGACACTTCGAAGAAGTCTCGCCGTGGTCGAGATGCGGTGATCGCCGCTTGGTGTTTGTTCGGGATTGACATGGCCCTGATCTTCCTAACATCTGTGAGATTTTTGCGGGCGCTGAAGCCAGTTCTGGTACTTCGGAGAATAGGCGCAGCCACCGAACACGCAACGCGATCAGGGCATTCGGTAAAGAATCGATGGTTGCTTGGGTACGGGTTAGCTCTAAAGAGGGTGTTGTCGCGATGGAAGTTCGCAATAACACTCTCCTATTCGTTCGCGCTCATTGTTTTGTCAACGGCGGCTTTGATATTGGAATCCGAGTCACACCTGTCGATTCCCAACGGAATTAAGAGCTACGCAGACGCTGTCTGGTACTGCATTGGGCAGATCACATTGACCGGATCGCAATTTGGGGTTTACTCATTTGCCGGTCGTGCATATTCAGTGCTGCTCCTATTTCTCGGACTCGGCATTGTTGGTCTCTTTAGCAAGAGCTTGGAACCGTTTGTGAAGAATGCGCTCTCATCAAAATACGAAAAGGATCATGAGGATCATGACTGACTCAGCGATTGAGGTGAAGATAAACCGACTCAAGATGCTTGATGCAATTCGAGATGGGAGTATCCAGCATCGCGTAGATCACACTGGAACAGAAGGGGCGCCAATCGTATACGCCCCTGGGGAGTACTTGGTTGCGGCGACGAAAAGTGGTTCCGTAACGGTGACTACTCGTGAAGGGCGATTCTTGAAGCACACCGACAATGACACAGGCTCGCTGTATGCGACAACAAAGAGATTGGTCTTTACTGGGAACCTTCACCCCTTCACTCTCGCAGCGAAAGACATTGGGTCAGTTGGATGGTCGGAGGGCTCTGATTTCATGTCAGTATCGAGCTTGTCGGGCGAACTCAGCTTTACTATGGGAATTAAATATGACGTTTGGGCCCCTCTTGGGCTGAGGATCGAGATGATTAGAGACCTTGCCCACGGAAAATACGACGAATTGCGTCGTCGACTTGAATTGGATTAGGTAACGATGTTTCAGCTCATCGGATACGGGATTGCAATTTGCCTAATGCTCCTGCCTTTTGTCGGCCTCTACTACACCTATGTGCCATTTCGTGTACTTTTTGGGCAGACTCTAGGGGTATACGCCTGGTTATTAGTTGTCCTGGTGGTCAGTTTCTACTGCGTAAGTGCGTTTCGCTTTCATACCAAGAAACGCGTCACGCAAGTGTCAGCGGAGAAGCTTCGTCAAACTCGCGAGGCAGAACTTGCAGCTGGCATTTCAACCTCGATTACCGAACAACAGATTTCTGAATCAAGTGGAGCTTCTGGAGGCTGGTCTTTCAACCCCCAATTCCTCCTCTACGCATTGATTCTAGAACTCCTGCTGCTTCTGGCTCACTTGATCACTAGAAAGTGATTTGACCAGATTTTCTGGAGACCATGAATAGATTGAGTTGGCCTCGAGGAGCCTCTCGCCGATAAGGGGTGATTTGCCCTTCATCGCAGATGCACGCAAAATGGACCCGCTATACGTGTGCTATGTTTGGGTTGTTTTTTGGCTCGAAGGAACCTTGTGGAATCAACTTCAACCAGAGTGATTGTCGGAACGCTGGCAGCCCTGCTCATGGTGTTTATCGCCTACTCGATTTTTCACCACTCACCGAAGCCCACTCCAGCCGTGTGTGCCATCGTCGTCGATCGCACCCCCTCAGCGGCCTCAACGGCCATAGAGGCTCAATACACAGAGTTGGCAGACGTCGCCATTCGAAACTGTGCATCTCGCAACGCCCCAGTGGCAGTCTGGCAGGTGTCGTCGAGCCCATCAGCGACATCGATTCTGGACAGGTTCACCTGGACGGTTCCGAATGGCGGCGGAAGCCAGCAATATCTCGCTCATTGGAAGAGTAAAGAGATTTCGCAATATACAATTGAGCTCAATAGCCAGCTCGGCGCCCCCGTGGTTGATGGAGCTGGCGGATCAGATATTGACGGAATAGTGAATCAGGCCATAAGTTCGCTCCAGCAAGCGAATGGGGCCACCAACGTAAAGCGTTATCTGGTTGTTCTTACTGACGGGATGCAGGAAACCTCTGATGTATCCGTCGAATCGCTCGGTTCATCAATTCTCTCATCGCCAACTGATCTGGTGAAGCAAACAATGGCTGTGTACCCAGCATTCGATCTACAGGGGGTCAACGCGTCTTTTTACGGAGTTGACGGTACTGAAATTGCTTCGAACGGCAAGCCGTTCCCGCACTGGTTTGAAAAGAAAATTCAGCAGTACTGGACGGACCTTTTTAGTTCCAATGGTGGTACTGTTTGCACCTATCAAGATAATCAGTCAAATTCAAATGTCCTGTGTGGGAGTTGACAAGCAATGAAGTGGAACTTTGAAAAAATAGTCGGCCTACACAGCACCAAAGAGGGCTCACAAACGCCACTCGCAAAATTTGAGAAAGCCTCATTCGCGCTTGGTAAAAAGTACGGACGTCGCAATATTGATGCAAACGATCTGCTCTCTCCAATTGTTGCTGCATGTGAGATTTCATTGCGCGCGCTCGAGGACTCTTCGAATGCCTTGATGACATTGAACCGTAAGACTCAAGACGAGAGGGAGCACAATCTTGACGACCTCAAAGCGCAGCGTGCAAGTTTGGTGACACCAGTTGGGGGCGCCCCAACGGCCTCGACCGATGATGCGCGCGTTGCCAGGGGGCTTAGTGAGGCCAAGCGGAATGACGACAAGACTCTTGGTTCAGAGCCGTGGGATCGACTGCAAGAGTATCGAATCAACAAGCGGCGTATGGAGGAGCAGCGCAATTGGGACGAAGTGATTCAGAGTTTCGACCAGCGGAAGCGGACAATCGAAACTGAAATTTCCACCACAAATTCGTCTATTGAGTCACTCGTAACCGAGGCTCACAACATTGAGGCGGAATATCGCGCCGCATTCATGAAGATCCAGAAAATCTATGAAATTTACTGGGAAAAGGTCAAGGAGGGCTTTGACGCGGGTCGATCGAAAGTATCGAACGCCAAGCGGTTCGGACTTACCAAGAAATCCGAAGAGAAGGCTAAGGCAAGGTTGCTAGAGCGAACATCGGTTTTGAAGCCAGATCGAAAGTTTCCATATGTCGAGGCATGGCCCTTAGCGAATTTACCGACCGATGGGAATCAGCGCTAACAACTGGTGCTGACTAAGGAGTCGTCCGTATGGCTATGTTTAGCCGCAAAATCAAAATCAAGAAGAGCGGTGCGCCCGACATAACTATGCCAGAATCAAGCATTGAGTCGGCGCCATTTGCTGACTATTTAAACCAGTTGCGTTTTGTTCATTTGCAAGAATCGATTGATCTCGCAAATGCTGAAAATGGAGTTGACCCTTCTGCGTGGCCAGATGGTCGAATAAATTTTGAACACGAAGCTGCAACAGCGAAGGGACATCAAATTGTTCGAGACAATCTCCAGCGCGAATTTCTGCGGAAGAGTGGAAGTGTCGGAAGTTTAGACAAAGCGGCCCGCGCTGTTGTTAGGCGTCACTCTGAATTGCAGGAGAGCAACAACGTTCTCACTGGGCTAAACGAGAGACTTCGCCGGGCTCGAAAAGCTATTGATGGGGATTCTGCGGAGGAGCACAAACTCTCTAATCTCCAGAATCCGAATTATCAGAACGTAAAAATATTAATTGTTGTCCTGTTCGTTCTTAGTGAATTACTTCTCACTGGAAATTTCATGGCAAATGGGGTGAGCATTAACCTTGGTTTACCGCCGACATTGAACAACGATCTTCCGTATATCGTCTCGGGCGGCATCCTTGTCTTGTTAGTTGCGATTCCGCACTATTTGGCAAAGGGACTAAAGATTATTGAATCGCACTCTGACGTGTCACTATCGACCGATGGCGAAGAAGCTGCGATTGCACCCAATGCATCAAAGCGAGATGTCACTGTGCTCAGGATTGGCATTGCAGTTCTCGGCGCACTGCTTATTGCTTTGATTCTGGCAATTACTTACTTTAGAACTCAAGCGGTTTTTCAGTGGTCACATTGGATCTGGTTCGTTTTGTTCTTTTGTATTCAGAGTGGTCTGTCGAGTTACTTCTTCGTAAGAGAGTGGATTGACTTTGGAGTCAAGTCCTCCGATGTTTATATTTTGGGGAAACAATGCAGGGTGGCCGGAAAACGTCGCGATAAGAGCCTGGACCGTTTGAACGCTGCAATTTTGGAATATAGAAAGGACGCGAGTCCTCTGTACGCCGAACTGCTGAGCCTTCCGCGGCAAGATTCCGCAATTATTGAGGCCTACAACGAAACAATTCTGCTGGGTCGTCACATCTTGACCGTACAGTTCCCAGAACTAGCCCCCTTTATCGATGGAGCACGGGTGCCGTACTTGGACTCATTTAGCGAAATCGACGACAAGCGAGGAACTGTCTACGAGCCGACGTCCAATTCAAATCGAACTTCAGAAAGCGATGACATTCGTGGTAGGCAATTCTGGATTAATAAACTTGCGGAACTTATCAAGTCTGCCGACAATTTAGATCAATCACTTGTCATGTTCGCATCAGACTTGGCGCTACGGGACTTGCGAGAATACCAGCGAACCATGCTTTCCCAGGATGTTCAAGAGCAATAACTGTCGGGCGTTTTGTGAGCGATTTCGGCGGTCAAGAAATTGGAAGGCAGTAATGAAAGCACAAGTTTATAAATTGGGTTGGCGACAGGGAATAGCTTTAGCTATTACCCTTCCATGCCTTACCTTTTGCCTGGGTGGACTCAATGCAGGTGCCGATGGCAACACCGGCAACACTGCAGTTGGAGGGGTCCACACCGGTCACTCAAATCAGACACTGACCCAAGCCCAAATCTTTGGTGATTTGCCTCCTTACCCTACCGGCACGGTAAATCTGCAAGCTGCAGCCTTATTTCAGGTGAACTCCTCAACAATCCTTCCTTCAGCTCGAGGCATCTTGTCAAATTTCGTGGGCGAAATGACCTCACTTGAGTCGTCCTCAGTTCTCAAAGTAGTTGGATACACCGATTGCACGGGTTCCACTTCCTGGAATGACAAATTATCGACCGCCCGTGCAAAGTCCGTTCGAGATTGGTTGTTAGCTAATGGAATGCGTGGCGACTCGATTTCATTTTTAGGAAAGGGTTCTGCGGACCCAGTGAACGGAAATTGTCACAGCATTTTGAACCGTCGCGTTGAAATCGATGTGATCAGCTGATGACTACCTTGTGGGCCTACGGTGCAGTTCAGCAACAGCGACTCCTGAGGTCTTCTGGGCAACTTCGCGGTCTAACACTCGTCGACCAGGCGAATCCGTCCAAGGAGATGCAGGCAGGACTCGCTCAGTCCGTAGTTGTCAGCAGTCTCAGTAAGGGCGGTTACTTTGTCTTTGAATGGGATGAGAGCCGGCGCGTAAAGCATAAGGTCGGCTTGTTTTAGCCCTGCTCTCGCAATTGCTGATGCTGCTGATCAACTGTTGAGCATCAGTTCAATTTGCTCCAACTGCTCTAAACGTTTATGAAGCGGTGGGTGGGTTGCAAATAAATTTGAAAATGACTGCCCTTTACGGTGCCCTAGAGCTGGAGCAAAAAAGAAAGCGTTGAACGACTCTGCCGAACGCAAGTCCTTCCGTGGAATCGAGCCAATTTCACCAGTGATCTTGGTGAGGGCGGAAGCAAGGGAGCGGGGGTCGCTAATGAGAATGGCCCCTGTTCTGTCGGCAAGAAGTTCGCGATATCTTGACACCGCGCGAATGAGGAGCAAGCTCACAACGTATAAAGCGATTGATGTCACGATAGAGGCACCTCGCGAGTCATTTCGACCTCTGCGTGAGCTTGACATTGAATTCCAAATGGAAGCCTGAGTTAATAGTCCGGCCAAAATGACCACAGAAGACGCAATCGCCATGACCGCTACATCTCTGTGTGCAATGTGAGCAATTTCGTGGGACAGCACCGCATAGAGCTCATCATCGTCGATGCGATCCTGTAGTCCGCGGGTAACGATAATGACGGAGTGTCGAGAATTCCTCCCAGCGGCAAAAGCGTTGGGCATGTCAGTGTCGGCAATTGCCAGTCGTGGTTTGGGCATCGCCGCAAGTTCGCAAAGCCGGTCAACCATCAAGTGAAGCTCAGGAGCATCGCTTCGACTGACCTCGGTCGCACCAATGCCAAACATTGCAATTCTGTCCGAGTACCAATACTGCAGAAACAGAATGATGAACTCGATGACTGCAGCGAGAATAATCCCGGCACCAGTCAACAAAAGCAGTAAAAACCCGATTAGCCAAATTCCTATGAGGCACAGATACGTAAAGGCCATTCGGAGCCTTAGCTCATTGTCGGGTGCAATGTTTCTGGCGTACGACATCACTACTTCCTTCGAGTTTGTACTGCATTACTCCGACTAGTAAACGAGACTAGAACCTACGAAACACTCATGATTCTACGTCGCACTTTCAAGGCTCTGGCTAATCCAAAGGAGAGTGGCTGCCTGTTATTTCAAGCCTATTGTCGTCAGATCCCTGTTGAATTTGTTGACATTTCCTGCAAGGCGTGTCGACGCAGTCACGAAATTCGTCGCACTTAGGTTGTCTGCGACCGTCAAAAATCCTGTCCAAGCCCACGCGTTCCCATTCACAGCAATAGAGAAAATGTCCGAATTGATGGTCGTATTGAAAGACGTTTCGAATGTGGCCAAGTAGACACAGTCTCGACTGTAAGCAATGAAACCTGCTTCAGCGTTTGTCGTGTTATTTGAATTGACAGCCGCTTGAACTTTGTTGAAGTCAGCCTGGAGTGCTTTCCAGGCGTTCAAGAGATGAGTTGTATTTGAACTTGCTCCCGCCGGCATCACATTCAGCTCCGGCAGGACTATTGAGGCTGTGCAAACGAATGCAGCGGTCAGTGGACGAATGAAACGCTTCATATGGATTCCTTTTCAACATTGCTATGTTTAGTCTACGTTCGTAGACGACTTGCATCTATGTCAAATCCTGAAATGACTAGGTTTCGCTTCCGAGAAACAAGGGCCAACCCCCACCTCCCAAATGCTGGTTACCTTCTGATTTATGATTGCCTCTATGTCAATCGAGAATGTGCTTGAAACTCCGCAGGTGTTGGAAGAGAAGCGCCGCAATCGAGTGTGGTCTTGGATTACCAAGTCGATTCTGCCTATTCTGATCCTTATTGGCTGGACCGCCTTAGCGAAATCGTCCTGGGTCCCGTCGCTGACGATGCCCAGTCCTTGGGGCACTGTTCTTGAACTGAAGTCCATGTTTGGCAACCAGCACTTGGCCTCAAATATTGGTGTCTCGTTGACCCGAGCAGTGGTCGGTCTCTTGTTCGGCGGGGCTTTTGGATTCGTGGTGGGGCTCTTCTCGGGCCTCACCAAAATCGGTGAAGAGCTTTTTGACG
>Ga0208251_1000174_pt1 | contig 20880 bp, 37 predicted proteins | sample CryBogCBE15Jun09_FD_184560 | JGI IMG/M metagenome (GOLD analysis project Ga0208251, IMG submission 184560) | Freshwater microbial communities from Crystal Bog, Wisconsin, USA - CBE15Jun09 (SPAdes) (version 2) | ecosystem: Environmental > Aquatic > Freshwater > Lake | place: Crystal Bog...
TCGAGCTGCTTTTTGCTGGTTTTGTTTTTGCGCGTGAAGAAGCCGGCTTGGTTTTCTCCTTCGCGGGTTGACTTGATGTTTGACATATCAAAGTCCATAGCCAGTTGCTTAACCGTTTTATCATTTCGTTTAGTCCTTTCTGAGACTAGAGATGGTGCTTGTAAAAAAACCAGCATGACTTCTGCTGCACACCCTTTCATTGGACATTGAGGCTTTCTAGCCTCAAAGTACCCATGCTTCTCACACTTATAGTCGTTGATTACCGCCATTGTTATCTCCCCTTCAGTTGCTCGTCAAGTGTTTGATTCGTATAATCGTTCATATTGCTTATACCCACCCTAATCTTAATCTCTCCGTTAATCACTTGCAAGCCCGTTGTTCTAGCCATTCTAGGTTTGGCTTCTCTGCGGAACTCTACAAATTTTGTTCGGTCTTTGTTTTGCATGATGGCTACTTCGCCTCGTATCCATGCGTCATAGCCCTTAGACACCCGGCGCTGGAGGTACTCGCCCATGTTTTCAGTCTCATAGATAAAGACATCTCTCATGTGCGCTTCGTTGACTCCGCAGACATCGGCAAACAAGTTAATGCTGATACCGCGATTGGGGTCACGCAAGAATTTACCAATAATCCTACGCAGCTCCGCTTTGGTTCTAACTTTACGGGTTTCCATACACACCAATGCGCTTTAAGTAATTACTTACATTCTTGCCAACTGCAATTTCTTCAGGGGTATGGTCTTCTTGGGCGCGAGACACTTGACGGGTAATCTTTTGAGCTATGAGGCGCGGCTGAAGCTGCTCTGCAAAAGCGGCTGCTGCCAAAGCGCTAGCAATTACTCGGTCATCTTTGTTGCGACCTGAAGCCTCAATGGAAGCTCCGTCACGCACAATGGTCTTCATTTCCTCAATCAAATCAAGGGAGTAGATTGCCATCATGCCCCGCTCAAAGTAATCTTTCATGTAGGAGAGCATCCGCTCCTTGGTTTGGGAAGTAGTTATCCAGCCAATGCTGTTAGAGATACCGCCCATGGTGTCATTACGGCGCCAGATGTAGTTTTGCATTGAACCTAAAACATCCATGAGTTTTCCGCCATACGCTCCGCCCATCGCAGACGCTTGCCTCTTGAGGTTACGCAATTCGTTAATAACGGCTTGCCCCGGACCATTGACTTCAAGGTTAAGGGTAGAGTTTTTGTAGGCACCCGCTAAGTGAGCAATCACCCAAGCAAATTGATAAGTGTTCATTTCGCTTGTAGCAAACTCAGCAACTTGCTCCATACCGTCAGCATAGCAACGGTACACTTGTATGCAAAAGCGGTCAGCCCAATCAGAACTACCGTAAGCGGGGTCAGCACCAATGACATAGTAAGCAGTATCAATTGGTTCCTCCCAGATTTTAAGCGTTGCAAGTCTTTCTGTTGACTTGACAACTTCAGTATCTTGGAAATTAGCGCCCATCGCATATCTGTAGCAATCGAAATTAATCTTTTTAGCAATCTTAACGGCATCTGTACACCTTGCATTAGAAAAGAAAGAACTGCCAGTCATCACAAAGGCATAGTCTTCGGTAGGCGGGAACTCTTGATACATGAGGGCGTCATCCTTAATACCTTCAGCTAACTTCCAGCGCCACCACGCCATTTGACGGGAATTTACCTCATAGTTGTAGAGCTTCTTAATTTCTCTAGTCCATTCCTTCTCTTCAGAGGTCAGTTTTCCATCCCAATAGACCTTATAGACATCAGAATCAGGGTCAGCAGAGTAGAACTGGTTACGCCACCAGCCACAAAAGATTGCCTTTTGAGTACGCGCTTTCTTGGCAGTCACATACATATCGTGGAACATATTGAACCCCCGAGCGGTAGATTCAAAGATATACAGTCGTTTAGGATTGGATTCAGCTAACGAGGCTAGCAAGGAAGCTAATCCTTCCTCATCTCCCCATGAGCTTGTCTCTGTTCCATGGAGGAAGGTGATACCTTTGCCGCGACCAAGTGAACCTTTTGCTCTAAGCCCTGCGACTTGATAAAAGATACGGCTACGGTTTTTGAGGGAAAGACTATTCCGGTTATGGGTAAGTAATGGGATTCGGTACTCTTTGGGTAAACCGTCCATATAAGCGGCAAGCGTCCCCCTAAACATATCCCGGTTTTCCTCCGTGTCTGTAACCAAAGTGCCATTGAGACCTTGGTTAATGAAGTGCCAGTACAAGTCAAGTGCGAGTGAGATGGTTGTGATTCCAAGCTGCCGTCCTTTAAGGATTACAAAGAAATGGATTCCCTCCTCTAGTCCAGACGCTATCTCATCCATGACATAGGTTTGGGTACCGAGCAAGTCATCAAGGTTGCGTAAGCCTTGCTCTTTGGTTTCAATCTTGAGTTGGGCGCAAAATTGATAAAACTGCTTTAAATTAAATTTCATTTAGATGCGCTTCTAAAGTTATCCACATCCCAATTGGCAATAATCGCTCTTGCTTTAGGGTCTTTTGCCATCTTGATTAACTCTTTGTAAGTGCTTTGCGGATACTTTCTCTTCCACTTGGCTGCTAGCTCAATCTTCTCTTTATCGTAGATACATTGGCAAGCATGAATCATCTCCGTTTTATAGATGTACCGGAGATACTCCAAATAGATACGGTCTTCAGCAGTCACTCGATGCGAAGTCATCATAGCCTTCTAAGGCTTCACGAAGGCGGATAATTTCCTTTTCAGCGTTAGATAAGAGCTTAGAGCTTTCAGTATGAACCCGCATTAACTCCATATAGAGTTCGGTATGGGTCATCTTCTGAACCCTATCCATATACATCCGTTTAGCTTCTTCCATGGCTAGGAAAGAAGGTCCTGTACCGTTCATCATGCCGTTCATCATGCCGTTCTCCATACTCTGACTCCTATCTCTTCTCTACGGGCTACAAACTTCATTCCAAGGCGTTTAGAGGCTCTGTAATTGGCGTTACACACGACTTGCAGCTTACCCCCTTCAATGAGGAAAGAATCGCCAATAGCCATCTCTTTATACGGGTATGTCCTTCTGGGTTCGGGGAGCGGAACGCTCTTGCTTAACTCTATATTCATCATGCTATCCCTTATGTGCTATGTAGTCATTATACGCATAAATAAAAGATGCAGAAAAGAGAAAACTGATAATTTTTTTGGGGGGAAAGGTGAATGGGGCACGCACCTAAGCAGACCCAAACCCATTCAATGAACCGGATGCACGCGCTATAAGGTTTAAGAGGTGGTAACCGTCCTAGAGCCCTTGTAACATAAGGGTTTAGTATTGTTTTATTGAGTATTTAACGCGATACCCCGATAAATTGATAAGGGGCGCGGATGGGGAGGAGGTAATCTCTCAGTCTTCCCGCTTAACGATTGACCCTGTTATATATCTACTAAACAAGTAACCTAGTAAGCAAACTATCTTATATAGTTATTACTATTATTAGTTATTATAAATTACATCTTAATTACTATTGTATCTCATAAAAACAACGTAATTCTAAATAACTTTAACTAATCGTCCTAATCCTGCTATACAATCTAACTTAGTAGTACACCTAAACCAGATGTTTAACTAGATAAGAGGTTACAAAATGAATAAGCAAGATATCGCGCAAACGATAACAGATGGAATTATTAAGCAATTAGAAGCCGGTACAGCGCCTTGGGTTAAACCTTGGCACAGTAAGCCTAATGAGGGAGCGCCTCATAATCCAGCGTCCGGCACTTACTATCGCGGGGCAAACTTTATATGGTTATCCATGCTTCAATCTGCCGGCGCTTTTGGTACTTCCGATAAATGGCTCACTTATAAGCAAGCGCAGGACAAGGGCGCGCAAGTGGTTAAGGGCGCTAAGGGCGTGCAAGTGATTTTCTATAAGCCATTACAAGTGCAGGGCGCTCTCAATCCTACAACGGGTCAACATGACTCTAAAGTCATTCCAATGATTAAAACCTATACCGTATTCAATGCCGATTTTATTGAGGGTTTGCCGGTTGATGAGGTAATTGAGGCGCCTAAAACTGAATTTCAAACCATTGAAGAGTGTGAAGACTTTATCAAGTTGTCCGGCGCGACAATCCAGCATGGGGGCAATAGCGCGCATTATGCGCCGGCGTCCGATTACATTCAGTTACCGGCGCGGGAAGACTTTAAAAGCAAGCAAGATTACTACGCGACGGCACTGCATGAATTGAGCCACTGGACGGGGCATAAGTCACGCATTGACAGAGACTTCTCAAAATCTAAGCGCTGGGGCGATAGCGCGTATGCCTTCGAAGAGTTAGTAGCAGAATTAGGCGCCGCTATGTTATGCGCTCATCTCAAGATTGACGGGCAATTACAGCACGCGTCCTATGTTGCCTCATGGTTAAAAGTATTAAAGCAAGATAGCAAGGCAATTTTAAAAGCCGGTGCAGAGGCGCAGAAAATCCTTGATTACCTAGTCAAAGTAGAAGAGGTAGAGCAAGAAGAGTTACAAGCCGCCTAAGAGTTTGCAATACCCTGCCGGCGGGTTTGCCGGCGTCCTAATCTAATGAGGTGAATTATGAATGTAATTATGACAATGGAGCAATACGAGAAAATCCGCCGCTTATCTGATTTTGCGGACTGGTACCTAGATGACTATCCCCGCGATAGCTATCCGGAGCAATACGAGAGCGACAAGGAAGACATCACGCAAGCGCAGGAGGTTTTACAGCTCATAGATGAGTGCCTACTTAACGAGACCCCTAAATTTGAACCAGCACCGGAGGAATTATGAGCATTATTAAGCCAATTAAAAAGATAGCTAAACCGCGCAAGGTCAAACCTAAGGCAAGCCGGCGCATTGTAGAAAAGCGGGTTTATCCATCCGGAGGTGCGCGCATGAATACGGCGCAATATATCGCGGCTTACTATGACGCGAATTGCACCGTCTGGGGATGTACTAGCGGCTCAAGTGTTTACGAGAATTGTTTTAAAGGGGCATAGAGCGCTCTTGTAACGGGTTGAGGGGTTTATATGCCCCTCTTCATTTAACGCGCTTAGGCGCTCATTTAAGGGGTTTTATCATGCTTAAAAATTGGCACATGGTTTTATTGATGGTTTTATTGTTTATTGTTGGTCAATTAGTTTATGGCTTTTATAGATAAGGGGATGAGAATGAAGACTTATAAAGTGGAATTGATTGTGAGAATGGATGAGGATAGCTACCCTGATAAATGGCTAGCGGACGCGGTTTATGAGCTGCTGGAACCTGAAAACGGGGAGGAGATAGTCAAATATAGGGTTACTGAGTTAAACCCTAAGGAGGCTACACCATGCGACTAAATATCTTTATTGATACGGAAGACGGTTACCTTTTGGGAGAGTCTTTGGTCGAAATTGGTATGTCAATCGGACAAGGGAATAAGAGCGGGAGCAGGGAGGACAAGGAACGCTACTACTCTTGGGAGCTAATCTATCCGGAAGGTGAAATTCCCCGCGCGCCCGCGCAAGGCTTTATTTATACCCCTAGCACCAAGACTGACATACGCGAGACCTTTAAGCGCTTTGGCTGGACTCCATCAGAAGGGAGCCGGTAATGCTTTATTTTATTGTCTTTGTCTTTGCCTTTGTTATTGGCTGGCTACTAGCTAATTCATGGTAGTTGCGCCTTTAATCAATTCATGTTTATAATCACCATGTCGCGGAGTGAAGCCCGTATGATGTTAGAACCCCTTAACGGGTATTTTGTAGGCTTAAATAAGTATGAGAGCATTTATTTAAGCCGCTTCACTACAAAGTATCCGCTAAGGGGTTTTTCTATTCCTACTACTTTATTCCGTAACGGTTGTAATCGGACGGGAATGACGCCAGCGATTGCAATACAAGCGGACTGGGGGAAAGTAGATGTAATACCGCACATATCGGTGGCGAAGCTAGTGCCGATTCTACGAACGACTGGCGGGTGTAGCGATTCCGTACTGGGAAAGTTATTGAAGGCACCTAAGGATAGGCTAGGTGCGCTCAAACCGTTTGGGATAAGTAGATACGATATGAGTAAAACCATACATAAATTATTAAAGAGAGCCATGATTAACTCATGGAGAATAGACCGCGAACCCTTGTCCAATAACGAATACGCGGAGTTGATAGTCAATACCAGCAGAAAATTTATTGTCAATAAAAGTTGGAAACAGTTAAGACTTGAGGCAATAAAGAAGTACGGCAATAAGTGTTGTAAGTGCGGGAGAGTAGGGTCAAGGCGTTATCCAATCAATATTGACCATATAAAGCCCCGTAAGTATTACCCTGAATTGGCTATGGATATAAACAATCTTCAGCCTCTTTGTGGGAGATGTAACAGGGAAAAGGGCAACAACAATAGCATTGATTACCGTAGCCCTTGTATTGTCTTTTAACTAGGAGGAAGTATGAAAAAAGTAGAACCCGTTGTACCAGTATTCAAGTTGTATGTACCTAAACCACATCCAATGCAGCACCGGATAGATGAGTTTATGGCTATACCATCCCTTTATAGGAGTGAGTATGAACGCATATGAACTAGCCGATTTAATTGAATGTGCTTGCTGTGCTTATCAAAAAGAAGCTGGAGCCATGTTACGCAGACAAGCAGATGAAATAACCGTGCTTCATAAAATATTGGGGTATGAAGGTGTTGCAGTAGGTCAAGATTATTTGGATGAATGTGTTGCAGAGCTAAGAAAGGCTAGTGAGAAATGAACGCAAATGAACTAGCAGAAGGAATACTAGCAATAGAAGAAAGAATATTCTTAACAAAGAAAGAACATCAATTATTTCAAAATTCAGCCACCATGCTACGCCAGCAACAAGCCGTCCTGATAGCAGAGCAAGAACACAATGAGATGTTAGAGGCTGAATTAAAGGCTATGAGGGAGCAATTAAATGCCAATCAAGTCTGATTTTTGGTACATCTTGCAACGCGAGATAGAGGCTAGAAAAAAATTACGCAAATCTATTGCATAATCGTTTTAATCGTAGTAATGTCTTACTAATTGTCCTAACTAGATGGAGGTAAAAATATGAAGTTTTGTAAAGATTGCAAGCACCTATCAGGTGATTTATGTAAGGCTCCGGAGGTACCCCGCCACATGGTTACGGGTGAACCCCAATCTTGGGGAGCTATTCATTCCCGTAATTTACCTATCAGCGGATGCGGTGAAGTAGCTAATTGGTTTACCCCTATTGTCGAGGATGCCGACCTTGACGATTTATCCACAATCCCATTCGGCAAATAATGTCCTAACTAGGAGAAATATCATGGTAAGAACCGTAGGTAGTAAAAACAAAGTAAAACCCGCTTTCCCATTGAGCGATAAGAAGGTGAAGGAAAGCTACACCAAGGCTGAAATAGAGCGCCTAAAGGCTCTTTTAGAGCGTCAGGATGCGGCTGTAGAGATGGCTAAAGACCAAGTGAGTGATTTGCTAGCAGATGTAGAGTTCTACCGTAAGCAAATCAATCACCTTTTAGCACTTGTAAACATCTTAGCTAAGGGGCAATAACATGAAAGCATTTCCAAACAGAGGTAGTGTTGCAGATTGTTATAGGGGTATGGATTTACGAGATTATTTTGCTGGTCAAGTATTGCAAGGCATTTTAGCTCTAGGGGATTTAGGGAATAGCAATGAAATTCCCTTTGAATGTTACAGACTTGCAGACAAAATGATGGAGGTTCGCAATGTCAAATAATCAAACTGATTTTGCACCAGAGATAAGGCGTTCCGCCATCTGGTCAGGCGATAGCCGTAAGGTAGCTAATGGCAAGATGGTAGATGTGATCCTAGAGAAGCAAGGTAAGAAGGAGTTAAAAGATCTCTCAGGCGTGGAAGCAGTGCAGATGGGTCATGTCATGCAACCTTTGATTGGAAAGCTGGCTCAAGATCGTTTAAAGATGGAGTTAAAAGATGCTGATTACTCGATTACCCATTCAAAGCATACTTGGTTTAAATCTCATTTTGATTTCATTAGTGCTGATGGTGGTGTGCTTGTTGAAGCTAAAAACTACAACGCAGCAGTTCGCTCTAAGTTTGATCCCGACACTAATCGGATTCCTGATGCTGATTACGCACAACTTGTCCACGAAGCTGCTTGCCACAATGTTAATCGGATCTTTTTGGCTGTTTTATTTGGTGGTCAAGAGTTTCATACATTCGAGTTCTTTATATCAGATCAGGAAAAAGATGACCTCATCAAGAAAATGGCTACAGTTTGGGGTCATTGCCAAGCGGGTACGCTTCCGCCAGCAGAAACCATTGAGCAAACTAAGATCATTTACCCGTCATCCTCTACTGCGGTGGTTACGGCTACACAGCAAGTTGAGTTGGCTATCGCTCAGTTACGGGATGTCAAGAATCAGATTAAACACCTTGAAGCTACTGAGGAGCAGATTGAAGTCGCTGTCCGAAATCTTATGGGAGAGTGCCAAGAGATTAGAACAGTGGATGGACAGACATTAGTTTCTTGGAAATCCTCTAAAAGTTCTAAGAAGTTCTCAGCATCACTATTCCAGAGTGCCATGCCTGATATTTATGAGCAGTTTGTGGTCGAAACCCCTGGATCTCGGAGGTTCTTAGTCAAATGACAAATAAAAACGATTGGAATTTCAAAGAGATGGCAGTTTTGGATTTTCGCTATAGAGAAGGTGAAAACATAAAGAATTTAGCCAAGTTTTACGGAGTTACGCCAACTAGAGTAAGGCAAGTTCTTGACAAATACTTGAGATGCTTGAGGTATCAAACTACTTGCGTATTGGGAAGGCAAGAAAATGAGCAATATTGATATAGCAGTTTGGATCATGGCTGTAAGTTCAGTCATTGACACTATTTACACACTATCGGAGATTATTCATGTTTAATCCATCAACAAAAATTATGGAGTTACTTTTAAAGCCGTCTGAAGGTTTTGCTTATTGGGGTTTTTTTGATGATTTTCAAAAAGACGATAGCGGGTTTGCTATGGGCAATTGGATTGGTTCTAATGTTCCATTTATGGCTTATGAGGAATTGCAATTAGCAATGATTTTTATTGCGAAACACAATCTAATGAATGACTGGATTGAGTATTCCACTAAACACGCAGAAAAAGCGGAGGAATTATGAGCAATATTGTCAGTTTTAACGAGATGGAGCAGATGGCACAAGCAATAGCCAAGTCTGGTCTGTTTGGTATGAAGGACACCAACAGCGTTCTAGCGTTGATGGCGGTAGCACAGGCGGAAGGTTTACATCCTGCAACAGCAGCTCGTGACTTTCACATCATCCAGGGCAGACCAGCATTAAAAGCTGATGCGATGCTTGCCCGTTTCCAAAATGCAGGTGGCAAAGTCGAATGGAAGGACTACACAGATGAATCAGTTACAGGAGTTTTTTCACACCCCGTCGGGGGTAACCTTGCGGTTACATGGACCATTGGACAAGCTACCAAAATTGGTCTTGTTAAACCAGGAAGCGGATGGCAAAAGTTTCCCAGAGCGATGCTCAGAAGCCGTTGTATTTCAGAGGGGGTTAGATCAGTTTTCCCAGGATCTGTTACGGGGTTCTACTCACCTGATGAAGTCGAAAACTTCGAAACCCAGACCGTCAAGCCTACCGTATTAAAAGACATGGGGTCAGTCATTCCTAGCGTAGTCGATCTTTCCGCTATTCCTAATGACATCCCAGATATGGCGTTGCCGATGTATGTTCCTGGTAATGATGTTCCGTATGCGCATTATGTGTGTAAAGACGATTGGATTGATGGATTTGCAGAGATGCACGCCAAGATCCATGAATCTACCAAGATGACAGCAGAGGAAAAGTTCTCCAAGATAAAGGCATTTAGAGATGTCAATGAAGCCTATACAAAAACATTTGACGGCAATACTACAGCGAAGTTCTTATCAAAACTCCAAGCAATTAGAAAGGAAATCAACAATGGCTAATGGTCATATCGCCCAGATGGGCAAAGGTGTTCTGTTTCAGAACGAAAAGAAAACCAATGAGCGCTCACCTGATTGGAAGGGTACGCTCTTGCTCTCAGAGGACTATAAAGCGGGTCAAACCCTGAAGATTGCTGGCTGGACTAAGCAAACCCCTAAAGGTAGCCTAATCAGTCTGTCTGAAGATAATTGGAAGCCACAAAACCCTGGCGTTTATCCAAAAGAAGTTAACAGGGTTGATGACGGGGAAGTACCATTTTGAAAACACTAATATTTGCTATTTTTATAAGTTGTCTTTTTGGTAGCCTTTTATCTTATTGCGTTAACTCTTATGCAGCTACTAAGTGTGAGCGTGACTATACAGGTGGTATTTGCTGTTGGGATACCAATACCGAAGGACCATTTAAACCAATTAACTGCTAATGATTCATTTAAACCTACCTTATCCACCCTCAATCAATAATTACTGGATCGCTAGTGGACATCGTAGGTTTATCAGCCAACGGGGAAGGGATTTTAAAAATGATGTGGCAGCTTATTGCAAAGAATACCGAGTATCCAGCTTTGGAGATGCCCCTGTATGGGTTGACATCATCCTTAGACCACGCTCAAAGAAACTTATGGACATTGATAACTGTGTCAAACCAATATTGGATGCACTTATCGGGATCGTATATACAGACGATGTTAGCGTGCAGAGAATCACTATTGAGAGAGGTTTACCAATCAAAGGTGGTGGATGCGTAGTAATGATTGACCGAATGGAAGATCACTCCGCAAGCTCAGATGCGAATTTGGCGTAAATTAGCCAGATAGTTAGGTGGGCTACGGTGAGGGTCTTTTTGAGCAGCTCACCACTATTTATGGGGATAAATATGAAATTGTTATTTTGGCGTAAGACAAAGTGTTACGAAATAGTGAAGGTTTGTAATGATTGCGTGGTTATCAAGGAATTTGTATGACAGTCGCTCAGACCTCGATTAGCGCTTATAAAGAGCATAAAGCCAGTGGCAAAGTAGGCTCACAAGCTAGAGCCATATTGGACTTTATGAATCCTGGTGAGGGGTATTCACGCAGGGAGCTTCATGTTTTAACTGGATTAGAGTTAAGTTCAATTTGCGGTAGGGTCAATGAACTACTAGAGATGGGGATGCTTAAAGAAGGATCTAAGCGCAAATGTATGGTTACTAAAAAGACGATTTCACCTGTTATTAAGGATTCATTGTTTTAATGAAAAATTGCACAAAAGAAGATTTAATTGAGTTTGAGAAAGCGGTAGCAGCTCACTGGGAAGCAGGAGATTTACCTTACCTCATTCATTTATCAGGCGGTAATGAGGATTTCTTGATTGACTTGTTTAAGGAGATTAAAGATGGAGATTGGATTTTCAGCACTCATCGGAATCACCATCACGCTCTATTGGCTGGAATACCCGCAAATGAGCTTATGGCAAGCATTTTGGATGGCGATTCTATGTTTATTTTCGACAATAACCGTCACTTTTTTACTTCGAGCATTTTATCTGGCACTTGCGCTATTGCAACAGGTCTGGCTTACGCTTTAAAAGAAGAAGGCAGCTCTAGTAGGGTCTGGTGTTTCTTAGGTGATGGCGCAGAGGAGCAAGGACACTTCTACGAAGCGGTAATGATGGTCCAAGGACATGATTTACCTTGCACATTCATTATTGAAGATAACAACCGTAGCGTGGATTCAACTTTGGAGGAGCGCTTACCTTATCAGTTTAGGTTTAGGCTGCCAGGGTGCGTAATTCGTAACAACTACGATCCTACTTATCCTCATGCGGGTAACGGTACTAAAAAGCATATTGTTTTTAAGGATGTTAAATGAGCTACAAGGATGAGCTTACTAAAGCCAATATTAAATTAGCCCAGAACCCTCAAGTGCGTTTTATTGGCTATGGTCTTAAAAAAGGCAGAGCATTAGGTACGCTAAAAGAAGTGGCAGATAGTCAGATTATTGAGATGCCTGTAGCAGAGAACTTGATGATGGGGTTTGCAATAGGACTATCACTCAAAGGATACCTTCCAGTGGTCTTTATTGAGCGTATGGACTTCTTAATGAACGCAATGGATGCAATGGTCAACCATTTAGACAAAATAGCCAAAATCTCTCATGGTGAGTTTCATCCAAAAGTCATTATTCGTTGCATTGTGGGTAATACCAAGAAGCCTCTTTATACAGGCGCTACTCATACTCAAGATTTAACTGAGGGAATACGCAAAATGGTCAGTTTTCCTGTGTGGAATATGAAAGATGAGGGTGATATTGAAGTGTTTTATGACCTTGCCAGCAAGACTTTTGATTCCGTAATGTTGGTCGAATATAAGGATTTAGCGTGAAAAGCAATAAATATAGCGATTTTAAGATCTTTCACCATCCAGAAAAGCTGATTTCTTTTGAGGCGGGGAGAGTTACTGCACCTGTGTATGTTCGGGTCAAGCCAATCAACCTTTGTAATCATGGCTGTTTCTTTTGCGTGTATAGCACTGGTTTTAGAGTAAAAGACGGTGGAGAAGAAGAACATATTGTTAGCGGTATGCACGAGGACATGAAGGAAGATGACATCATCCCTAGAGATAAGATGATTGAGATCTTGTATGACCTAGCTAACATGGGTACTAAAGCAATTACCTGGAGTGGTGGTGGAGAGCCATTGATTCACCCAGATATATCAGAGTTCATGCGCCTGACATTAGATCTCAAAATGGACCTTTCCATCATTACTAATGGGCAGAACCTAGTTAAAGAGAAGGCAGAAGTGCTATCTCATGCCAAGTGGGTGCGTGTATCAATGGATTACACCAATGGCGAGGAAATGAAGCGGTTTAGGAATGTGCCAGAAAAGAGCTTTGATAGCATCATTCGCAATTTAAGAGGTTTTGCGGGAATGAAGGATGCGGGATGTGATCTGGCTGTTAATTATATTGTGCATCGCAACAATTACAAAAATCTTGGGGGACTAACACAGTTATTAAAAGATAGCGGTGTTGAAAATGTGCGTTTCAGTCCAATGTATGTACCAGATTTCTACGAATACCATAAACCGATAGCAGAGGAAGTTAATGAACAACTTAAAAACATTCAGAAGATATGCGATGATCGCTTTACTGTTAACAGCACTTATAACATTGCTCCTGGGAGCAGTCATTCTAGTGTTAGAAGCTATCACAAGTGCTTCATTATGCAGACCGTACCCGTCATCGGTGCAGATCTCAATGTATATGCCTGTCATAACAAAGCCTACGATAAGTCAGGCTGCATAGGATCTATCAAGGACACCAGCTTTCACAGGCTATGGTTTAGTCCTGAAACACAAGAATACATGGACAAATTTAACGCTAAAACAACCTGTATGCACGAGTGTTCTAACGACAGAAAGAACATATTGATTAACGAAGTCATTAACGCTAGTACCGACAACTTTATTTAAGGAAAATCATGGCAACTAAGAAGAAGGCAGCACCTAAAGCACCTGTACAACCGATTGTTTTTATTGCCACCCCCATGTATGGCGGTATGTGTGCTGGCTTTTACACTCAGTCGATATTGCAGTCCATTAGCGTACTAAGCCAGGCGGGAGTTCAAACTCAGTTTAGCTTTATGTTTAATGAAAGCCTTATTACTAGGGCTAGAAACGCTTTAGCGCATACCTTCTTGAAGTCCAACTCTACCCATTTGATGTTTATTGATGCAGACATCAAATTCAGACCAGAGGACATTGTAAGAATGATCCAAGCTGATAAAGACATCATCTGCGGTATTTACCCTAAAAAAGAAATTAACTGGAATAGCACCAAGCAAGCAATGGATGCGGGTGTGCCAAATGACCAGTTAAAAAGCTATACAGGCAGCTTTGTAGTCAATTTAGTGGATTATGCAGGTGAGGTCACTGTTCCCATAGATCAACCAGTAGAGATCTTTAATGGCGGTACTGGATTTATGCTGATTAAACGCAAGGTGTTTGAGAAGCTCAAGAAAAAAGTACCTTCTTACACCAATGATGTAGGAGATCTCTCAGGTCAATTAAATCACGCAGAGCAGATCCATGAATACTTTGCTACCTCGATTGAACCTGATAGCAATCGCTTGCTTTCAGAGGATTATCACTTTTGCCGTATTTGGAGATTAGCGGGTGGAAAAGTGTATGCAGCGCCTTGGGCTAACTTAGGACACTTAGGAAGCTACTTGTTTGAAGGACAGCTTACTCCAGCACCTTGATCTTTAACCAGATGCGTTCATGTAACCAATATAGGGCTATCTTAGAAAATAGCTCTATAAAGGCTATGCTGAACGCTAGGTTTACTTGACCTGTCACTATCCAAGATAGAACAAAGGTATCAAGGCTACCTGTAATGCGCCAAGTTACAGCTTTAAGCAGTGATTTGTAATGACTATCCATAAGAGCGTGTTCCAGCCTTATCAATAATTAAGGTCTGATTACGAGGTGTTATTCTGACTTCATTGGGTACTGAAATGTGTGTCCAGCTATCAAATTCTCTAATTAACTGGTCATATTGAATGTCTGATGCTCTGATGGCTTTGACTACCTCATCTGGTGTCATGCCAGGCACTCTAATATCGGCTGCGCAACCTAAACAATGTTGGCTAGTAGGCTTGCTACCTACCGCAGCATTGACTTGCAACGATCTAAAAGCGCTGTTAACCATGATTGGCTTTCCACCAAGCATTTTTTTAACTTGTTCAAGCAGCTCTGCCACTCGACCAAGATTGTTGATTTGATCTGCGTTAGGAGTGTTTTCAAACTCCCGATGATCGGTGTGAGTAAGTTCTTCAAGAGTGAAATGCTCCGTTAAGTTCATTTAGCAGGTGTCGAGTTATAAAGCATGGCATCCTTTTTTTGACTGCCAGCAGAAGATCCAAAGTAAAAAGCAATAATTCCTGTCCAAGCAGTGCCTAATGAGCCAAGCATAATCATTAAAGGTGTATTCGCAGTATCCGCAGGAGTGACCATAAGGTAAGCCAATATGCCAAAAAACCCAACGGTAACAAGAATACTAAGCAAAGGAGGGATAATGCTTTGAGTAGTCGTTTGCATATCTCTAGCACTTTTACGATCCTCCACAGCAAGCTGTTCAAAGTTTAAGCCTAGAGCTTGAGTTTGCTCTTTAAAGCGTATTTCTTCTTGTTGTACTGCTGCAATCTGATCTGCCGATAGTTTGTTATCGTTAATCATGGACTGCACTTGGTCAGGCGCAACCCCAAATAGCTTAGATAAAGCTGTTACTGCTAAACCCGCTAGTGGACCGCCAAGGCAAGTAGCGATTGTGGGCGCTATTTGCGTTAGCCAGTCCATTACAGACCTTCTCCAGGAGTAATGTAAACAGAAGCGTTGGCTGCATCGCCAATTACTCTAGCGTACACATTTCCTGTTTGACTTACTTGTGGACCAGTGATTACTTTGTAAGCATAGGGTGGCAAAGGAATTACATAGCCAGGACCATTATCAGGTAACGCCACATTAAAGCTGTTTGTAGGGTTTATCCATACATAAACAGCATTATTTACATCGGCATTAGATAAAAAATACTGGTTTGATGGACTATCAGAGGTAATGGTAAACACATTGGATTGCGTATTAGCAGCTCCTGTAACAGCTACCTTTACCGTTTTCCCCATTGGTTGGAAAGCGATATTGTTAGCCATTTAGAAAATGTCCTTGCCACCAGCATTGCCAGGCTTAGTTGTAGCGGAGTTTTTAGTGTTTTTATTGCCGTCAAAGTTCCATACGGAAACATACCCTGCTGGCATCTTTCCACCTAAAGAAGTGTTAATTCCATTGGCAGATCCATCTCTAGGCAATGGAGGGCGCACAGCAGTAGATGTTTGCTGACTTTTTGACTGCTCTCTTTTATGAGGTGTACCACCTGTACTGCCTTTAGTTGTCGGTTTTAGGCTCATTTTGTTTCCTCTCTTTTACATTGACTATAAGGTAACTGAATACTACAAATATTGCTAGTGTCACCACTCTTTCCCACATGGGATTCCACATTGTCCAACCGCACATCACGCTTGATGCTAGTAGAGCTAAAATTGTTATCAAACGGTCTGTAATGATTCCTAATGCTAGGCGTACCAAGGCTACTGCTTCCATAATTATCCCCAAATGATCTATTCCAGATCACAGTTTAACCTTACTCATCGTTATCATCAACTGTTCCAAATCCTGATCCCCATTCATCGTCAGAAATCTTCTGTTTGAGTTTCTCAATGTTGACGGCACGATCAATAACCTTGCATTTATCAGTCAAAGAAGCAGTTTCATCCGCCATCACTTGTTTTAGCAAGGTGCTGACTGCATCCTCTAAATCGGGGTTAACGCCTTTACTTTTCTTGCTCATTCAAATGCTTTCATTGCGCCATATCCGCCAACGGTAGCCAAAGCACCGTAGCCTAACGCTCTATAAACAAACAACTTAATCTGGTCTTTCATCTGGTTTGCATCACGCACCGTTAACCGTACTTTTTCAATCTGGCGTTGCAATTCACGATATTCCATCTGGTCAATCTGACCATGATCTAACATTCTCTTGGCTAAGTTATTGCTTGCAGCAGTAATCTTGGCTGGATCATTGGCAGCAACCGAAAGATCGGATTCAAAAGTTTGATAATCTTGAACCAATTGTTTTTTCTCTTTAGCAATAGCTTCTTCAGACTTTTTAACTTGTCCAGCAGCGCCAGTACGCTTTTCGTAAGTCCTTAAATCTATTGCATATTTTTCAGCCATTGGCAAAGAATTGGTTTCTCTAAGCATTGCTCTATTTTGACGAATAAAGTTTTCGGCTTCTCTAGCAGTGCCTTTGCCCTCTAATTGACTGGCAAAGTAACGCTTGGCTTCCGCCTCTGCCAATTTGCGATCACCACCAAAAGCATCTACTAAAGCATTGTAGTTTTCTCTTGACTTAAATACTCTGCCTGGAATGTCTTGAGCAGCAACCGTAGCAAAATCAGTTCCTGGCAATTGAGTATCAGTTAAGGCTTTTCCTACTTTTGTTTGAAATACTCTTAATGGCTCAGAATCTTTTTTGTATTGGGTTAAAAACTTTTCAATTTTTGGAGAAAATTCTTTTTGAATAGCCTCAATACGATCAGCAAAACGACCTGCCATTTGTTGGCTAATAGCATCATATCCTTGCGCTGGCACACCATAAGATTTATCACGCAACCACCGTCTTGCATCTTCCAGCCCTTCAAAATTTGCTGGTTTTCTGGATATAACAGTGCCATCTACATCAACAATAGTACGATCCAATATTCCACGAATCTTTTTAAGTTGAGCCTCAAGTTCACCTACAGGAACGCCTGATAAATCCGTTGTAGGATTTTTTATCATGGCATCAATTTCTTGAATGGTGTCCTTATAAGCATTAGTTTGGCTAATATTTTGCCCAGCAGCTTCTTTTTGAAAAGCCTCTCCAAAAGCAGCTTGTTTATTGATCTTAGCGTTAACTTCCCGTTTTGCTTTAAAACTTTCAACAACTCTATTAGCGCTATCTTTAATCTTTGTGCCTATATCTTGAGCAGTTTGAGCAATAGGTTTAAATCTTCCAGCTTCTATCTCAATACTAACGCCTGGCAATGGTTTTAAAGCTATCTCACCGCCTCGGCTTGCTTTTTCCTCTGCTTTACCAGCAATAGCAGCTCTTTGTTCAGCAGCCGTCATTTCTTCGCCAGTAGTTTTAGCAATTTGACCAGCCCTTGTTTCGCCTTTTGCACGCAAATCTTCTGCTAAAGCCTTAGATGTTTTACCTAATGCAAGGCGTTCACCAAGCATCCTTCCGCCTTGAATTGCAGATTTACCAGCTTTATAAGCAGGAAAAGCCGACATTGCAACATCAGCAGCAATGCCTAGAGGTTCGCCTACTTCTTGACCAGCACGATATTGTTTAGCAATAGGAGTTTGTTGCATGATAGAAGGACCGCCACCTTCTCCAGTTAATCCGCTAACCACACCAGAAGCGTAACCTTTTTCTCTTTTAGGCAATGGTGAAGGAAAACCAATAGCAGCTCCGCCTTCCGTTTCAGTCATTTTTTGTTCAGGAATAAGCGCAGCATAAGGATCTGATCCACCAGCATCCTTTTGAGGAATTAGTGATTCATAATCAGCCATTAAAGCTCCTGACCTGTTTGTTCTTTAAACATAGATCTTACTTTTTCTTCTGGAGCGCCTTTAGCAATAGCTGCTTTAGCTTTACTACGCTCTGTATCAATATCAATAGGCTTGTTGGCATCAGTAGGTGGTACTCCGCCAGTGGTAATGTAAGCCTTTTCAAAACCTTCTCTAATTTGCTTAAACCCTGGATATGTCACTTCATTTAAAGCAAGATTATTGTCTAAAGTACGCTTAGATTCAGTTAATCTTGTTTTAAGAGCTTCGGCAGTTAAGCCTTTCCAACCATAAATAGGCTCAAGAATCTCTCTTTCGTTCTTAGTGAGTGATTTACCGCCAGTTTCAAACTCAATAGCCTGTACACGAGCTAACTTAGGACCAAGCTCTGGAAATCTTTGGCGTAAGTTTTGAATAAAATCAGGAGTAAATTTAGTTGCTGGAGTAATAAATTTAGAAATTTGAGGATCTTCCAACAAGGTAAGGATTTCATCAATATTTTTAGATGAAAGATATTTAACTTGATAATCTTGTTTAGTTTTAGCATCTTTAGGCAGCGCACCCTGACCAGAAACGCTGTGTTTAGCAGCTAATTCACGCATTTTCATAATTGAAGCAGATACTTGATGCGCAGTATCAGCAGCAACATCAAGCCTACCTGATTCAATTTGTTGCGCAATGATTCCTGGGTTAGTAGCTGAAATTTCAGCAGCCAACAACAGCGCTGCATCCTTATCTGTTACTCGTAACTTTTGTAATTGCTCTAAGTCTTTTAATAACTTATCGTTAATTGTCTTAATACGAGTTGTTTCTTTGTCAAAGATAGCCTGTTCTTTAGTAAATAAATCTTTACGACCTGATTGCCAACCTTTAAGCATACCGCCCATAGCATTTAAAGAGTTCATAGCAGATAGCTTACCGCCACCACCCAATGCCACGCCCATCGTAGCAATTACGCTAAACAAAGCACCTAAATCCATAGCATTATCTTGAGTAGGTTTAAATTCAGGTGGCTCTACCTCTGCTTTTTTATATGTTTCGTAGTCAGCTTTGTTTTGAGCAGACACGCCCTCTAAAGCCTTGCGTTTTTCTCCTGTTTCTAAAGCAGTTTTTGCAGATTCAAGTTTAATTTTTGCATCGGAAGCCTTTTCTTTAGCAGCTTGTTCTGTTTTTAAGAACGGAAACTGCTTAAAGTCAACGCCAATAGCTTTTTCTAGCTGTGGATTTAGTGCTTGTTCAATCTCAGCCATTATTTAATCCCCTGAGTTTGCAATGCAGGTGCAGCAGGAATGTAACCAGTTCCACCCGCAGCAATACTAGCCAATTGAGCATAGAAATTGTTGGTAGTAGTTTGTAATTGTTGATCCAATTGCAATCCAGATTTAATAGCGCCCAAAGTAATGTTGTCACCAATCTGCATGATCTGCAAGCCATATTTGTACTGGTTATCAATCAATGACTGATACAGATTAGCGATTTGATTAGAGGCTTGCTGTGAACCTACACCACCACGATTAGCAATACCTTGATTAACTTGGGCTTTTGCAGCATCTAAGGCTTGTTGGCTTGCGGGACTTAATGTGCCTTGTTGCGCTTGAGCAACTAATTGCTGACCTTGTTGGGTATATGGCTGTGCAATAGCTTTTTGTTCGGCAGTAGCAGCTTGTGTTTGTGCGCCAGCTTTACGAGCTTGACTTGCACCAAAAGCACCTAATCCCGCAGTTAAACCTAAACGGGACAATGTATTAACGCCTTTTTCGCTAGTTAAATATTCTTTCAATTTATCTAAAGTGCCTGGTTTATCTGTAGGAGCTGCTTGTTGTTCTGGGCTTACAACGCCAGGACTTGTAGGAGTAATTGTTGGAGATACCGCTCCAGTAGGAACTATTTGTTGTAATGGAGTGCTAAAAGTTTGACCAACAGTTTGTCCAGAAGAGGTTAAAGTGTCATACCCTGCGTTTCCAGCAGGACTTACAGATGGAGCATACGCATCACCACCAGGCTGATAAGAAGGACCTACTTGTATAGGCACACCAGTATCAGCTTGTGTAGGAGTAAATTGACCTTGTTGATTAACAACATCATAAGTTGGTGAAGCGGGTTCTGGAGGGCTAAAGTCATAAGAGCCTGAATCTTCATACTCAGGAAGTCCAGTATCAGGATTAACACTACCAGATCCACCCCGTCTTTTAAGAAGGGCAGCTTCTTTAGGGGTAATGTGGGCAAGCATAGTGTCTTTGCCACGACCTTTAGCCCGTAGCATTTCAGCCAATGCTGGCAAATCCATTCCCAACGCTTTAGATAAAGCCATTATTAACTCCCTGTTTCGTCTTTTGTTCTAAGTGATGCAAGATTCCATACGGGTGCGGTTGTTTTCTCGCCACCTCCAGGAGATTCAATTGGAGCGCCTGGATCACCTACTCGTAATGCTTGTCCTAATGCAGTGCTACCAGGAGTTGTTCCAGGTTGACCTGTAGTTGTTACCGTTCCCGATTGTGGGCTTGAACCACTAATTCCAGTAGATCCAATTTGAGATGATGTTGATTGAGGTGAAAATAAATTTGACACATTTTGACCAATAAATGCTCCGCCTACACTTTTAGCAATTTGATCTGATTCGCTTAATCTTTCACCTGCTGGAGCGCCAAACAATGCTTGAGTAGCGCCACCCGTAACACCACCAATTTCACCTTGTTTTAAAGATTGATTTAAGTTTGATCCAGACAATTCTGCTTTAGTAAATCCTTGAGTAGCTCCACTAGCAGTAGCTCCAGCCACAGGAGATCCTGTAGCACCACCAACCGCACCGCCT
>Ga0208251_1000176_pt1 | contig 20659 bp, 21 predicted proteins | sample CryBogCBE15Jun09_FD_184560 | JGI IMG/M metagenome (GOLD analysis project Ga0208251, IMG submission 184560) | Freshwater microbial communities from Crystal Bog, Wisconsin, USA - CBE15Jun09 (SPAdes) (version 2) | ecosystem: Environmental > Aquatic > Freshwater > Lake | place: Crystal Bog...
CCCAATTTTCTGCAAAACAAATTGAGGGGGGCAATTGGTATTACAAAAAAGCCCAAAAAATTTTAAAAATGAAAATTTTTGTATTACATAATTTTTTGTTTCTAAAATTTTGCAAAAAAAAATTAGATAGTTTTTAAAAATTGTTTTTTAAAATTTCATAGGAAAAAGCTATTATGAAAAAACCAGCCGAGTTACACGCAGTTGAAGGCACACGCATGGTGCGTAAGTCTGGCAAGCCAGCGGCCATTCCAGCCGAGTTGAAAACCAGAATGCCATTTGCGGAGTGGCATGACCATCCAGAAAAATTTGACAAAAAGCAATTTGTTAAAGAGGCATCAGATTTTTTGTTTGATGTTTATGGGATTGGGGATAACCAGAATCGACACACATTGGGGATGCTGGCCGATACCATGGAAATGTACGTCAGCTGCAATATGCAGCTCACAAACGACCAGCTTATGATTTGGCACAACGATGGCAAAACTGCAGCCATCAATCCATTGGTCAATATTAGGGCCAAGGCTTTGGAGCAATGCATTCGATTGATGGGTGAATTGGGGTTAACCCCCAAAGCCAGATTGTCTGGAAAGGCAACCAAAGAATCCAGTTCAATTGACACATTACTTAGAGGGCCAAAAGCTGCATGAATTGGCAAAATGGAATTCTTTATGCAACCCAGGTCAGCCGAGGTGAAATCAATGTTTGCCAGGATGTCAGGCTGGCGTGTCAGCGATTTATCAATCAGTATGAAAACAAAGACTGGGAATGGGTTTTTGATGAGGATTATCCTCAACACGTTTTAAATTTTGCATCCACACTAAAACACACCAAGGGTCCCAATGCTGGCGATCCGATTTTGCTCGAGCCATTCCAGATTTTGCTGATTTGTGCCATTTATGGTTTTAGGTCCAAAAAAAATCGAACAAAGAGAATGGTCACAGATGTGATTTTGTTCATTCCAAGGAAAGCTGGAAAATCGACCATCACGGCCATTTTGGGTTTGTATGAGCTGCAATTTGGAGAAGCTGGACCAGAGGTTTTTACTTTGGCCACCAACAGAGAACAGGCCACCATTGTTTTTGATTCGGCCAAAGGATTCATTGAGCATATGCCAACCGAATTGGCTGCCAGATTCAATCCCAGCAAATATGAGGTCAAAAAGGCTGGAGACAGTCAATCGATGTTTAAGGCTTTGAGCCGAGACACAAAAAAGACAGGTGATGGTAAAAATCCCAGCTGCGTGATCATCGATGAAGCTGCACAGATTGTGGACAGGAATTCCATTGAGGTGCTGCACTCAGGAATGGTGGCCAGACAGAATCCATTGCGGATTTACATTACAACTGCGTCATTTACCAAAGACACCAAGTTTTATGAGGATATGTCAATGTACCAATCCATGCTATATGGTGAGGCCAACGACAATCCAAGATGGTTTGGGCTGCTTTATGCGTTGGACGCAAAAGATGATTGGCGTGATCCAGCGGTATGGGCCAAGGCAAATCCAATGCATGGAATTTCAGTGTTTGAGGAGGCCATTTTGCAAAGGGCCGAGGAGGCCAAGCACAAACCAGCTGCACTCAATGAGTTTTTGTGCAAAACGCTGAACATTTTTGTATCGGCTCAGAGTGCTTGGCTGGATCGGACATTTTGGGATGAGGCTGCACAAATTGAGGATGATCGAACACCAGAAGATGTGTTTATTGGATTTGATTTGGCGGCCACTCGAGATTTGAATGCAGTCTGCACATTGAAACGATATGGCGAGTTGGACTATCGAGCCGAATTCAAATTCTTTTTGCCAGAGGCTGGTTTGGAGTTGATTCCCAAGCATTATGCAGATATTTTTAGAGTGGCAGTCAAATCTGGCATTTTGAAAATTACTGAAGGTAATGTGATGGATGATCGAGAAGTGAGCGATTACATCAAGCAGCAATGTGAAAAATACAATGTCAAGGAAGTTGGTTACGATGCATACAATGCTGCAAGTTTGGTGGCCAGGCTGCATGAGGCTGGTATACCAGTCAAAAAAGTTGGTCAGGGCATGGGCGTGTTATCAAATCCATCGAAATATGTGGAGAAACTTATACTGAACAAGCAAATCAAGCATGATGGCAATCCATTTGTGGGATGGCAATTGTCAAACTGCGAGGTTTATGAGGATGTGAATGGCAACATCAAAGTCAGAAAAAATGAAGCAGACAAAGCAGCCAAGGTGGACGGCATTATTGCCATGATCATTGCAGCTCATTGCAGCTTAGACAATCCATATGCATCAAGTTCGTTTGGATTTAGATCGTTTTAATGATACTATGTGACCCAAATGGGGGAAAAACATGGGAATATTTGACTTTTTCAGAAGTAAAACGACCAAAGAATCTAATACATTATTTGGCCAAACGCAGCTGGGAAACCAGATTGTTCGCACAAATCAGAATGGCCAACAGGGTTCTGCCTTTCAACTTTTGTATGTGACTACCAGCAGCGTCACAAACGCTGGTCGCATTGTCGATATGTCGGTTTTGTCGAGAAATTCGACAATTATGTCGTGCGTGGGAGTCAAAGCCAGAGCATTGGCCCAGTGCAGCGTGAACATCATGTATAAATTAGATGATGGCACATTTGTGAATGCCCTTGAATCTGATTTGCCTGGTACTCGAGACAAAACCAAAGCCAAGCAAGTGATGAATTTGCTGCAAGACCCAAACAACTTTCAAAACGCATATGAGTTTTGGTATCAGTGGTGTATGTGGCAAGATTTGGCTGGTGAGTGTTTTACATTGTTGCTGAGAAAAGACAACAAAGATTCTTTACAAACACCCATCGAAATGTACAACTTGGATGCCACATTGATCACAGTTCAGATGACCAATTTGCGGTATCCGAGCTATCGCATGAGCACACCAACATATGGATTTAATCAAGATGAGCCATTGCTGCCACATCAAGTGATCCATATTACTGAGGCAGCGTGGCAAGGTTCTGCTGGTTTTAACAAAGGCATTTTGGCCACTGAATTGGTGGCATTGGACACAGACATTGACTTGTATGCTAACTATGTAATGCAAAATGGTGCAAAACCAAGCGGATTGTTCAAGACTGATCAAGTCATTCCAGATGCCAAGTACAAAGAAATTGCAGCCAGGCTGAAAGAGGCTTGGGCATCGATGACTGGCTCAAAGCCAACCGACACCAGCAAGCCAGGCCAAGGAATGCTGCTTGATCAGGGCATGACATTTGAGACTGTAAAGATGTTGACTTTGCAAGATGCTGATGCAGCCAAATTGAAAGATCAAACGACCAAGCGAATTTGTGCATTGTTTGGAGTTCCATCGCAGCTGCTGGGATTGGAAATGGGCAAATACAACAACACCCAAACTTTGCTCGATGAGTTTTACAAAACAACAATGTATCCGATGATTATTAACATCGAGCAAAAATTCACAAAGCAGCTGCTGCGTGGATACCCTAATCTTTGCATCAGATTTGACACCAAAGACTTTTTGAAGGGCGCAGCACTGGATCAAATGAATTTTGTGACCGCTGGTGTTTCAGCTGGAATATTCACACCCAATGAGGCCAGAGAATATTTGAATATGCCCAAAGTTGATGGGGGCGATCAATTGCCAGCTTTGGACCCAATGAATATTTCCAAAACCAATGTGCCAATCAGTGGCAAGCCAGTGGCCAAAATTGATCCAATTGCTGGGTCCAGTCCACAGGATACTGGTGGCGGTGGAGGCAGCACATCACCCAAGATGGCAATCAATACTGCAAAATAATGAACAACACAAAAAAAATAATTCGGATTTTGTCTTCACAAGTCAAATCGAGTGGTGTTACACTACCGAAAACTGATGACAAAACCCATACAATATTACAAGATAATAATCAATCCATACACAATGGGGTAGTCAATGAAAAATTTGAGTCTAATTTGCGAGGCCAAAGTCAGCCTAAAAAAAGAGGCAGACCAAAAAGCAAATCCTAGTGGAAAAATTTCTGCACGAGTCACGACTTGGGGAGCCAGAGAAGGTGAAGACGGCAGAAAATTCAATTATCAGCCAGATGGATTCATGGAATGGGCCAATGAGTTTGCCAAATCTGGCAATCCATTGCCAATGTTTTTGAATCACAACGACATGGGGATGCCAGTCGGTGAATGGAATGAATTCCAATTTGACGATGATGGCATGACGGCTGAAGGCAAATTGTTTCTCAGCACAGTCGGTGGCTCTGATCTCTACAATGTTTTAAAAGAATCCCCCAGCCTATTTGGTGGCGTTTCAGTCGGTGCATATGCCGATGAAGCCCAAATGGTTGATGCTGATGGCAATCCATGTGATGACGATGATGAAGAATCATATTTTCAAATCACCAAAGGTGGATTGCGTGAAGTATCAGTGGTGATGTACCCCAACAATCCCAAAGCCGAGGTGATGAATTTGGAATATTTTGATGGCAATGGCCATGCAAATCCAAGAGTGATCGAGAAAGCACTGCGTGATGCTGGGCTTTCAAGAAAAGATGCGACCACTGCATCTTCAATTCTGAAGAAAATACTCGAGAAACGTGATGTTTCTGAGGAAGTCATTCAGGAAACCCCAAAACCGAGCGAATCGGATGCGGTGGTCAACGAGGCCGATTCAATTCTGAAAGCCCTAGAGGAAAGAGAATTGTTGAAAGCACTTTCAAAGCGTCTTAAATAAGGAAATCATTATGTCAGTCGAAAAAATTCTGGAAAAAGTCGATGCCATCGAGGCATCAAATGTTGCAAAAATCGAGGAAGTAAAAGCCGAGACTCTTGCAAAAGTTGAAGAAATTTCTGTTGCAACCACAGAGAAATTGGCAGCCATCGAGGCCAAATTGTCTGAGATCAACACTGCACCATCCATCATCAAGCCATCCAAAACAATTCGTGGCGATGTGAACAGAATGGTTCGTGAGCAATTGTCCAAATTTGCCAAAAAAGGCAAGATGGAAAAAGAATTAAAGATGTTTGAGTCTGATGAGCAGTACCAAGCATACTTGAAGGAAAGTTCATCTTTGACAGGTGGCGGTTACAATGTCGGTGGTCGCACTGCATATGATCCAGTATTCCACACATTGCGTTTGATCAATCCCATGCGTGGTCTATCACGCAACGTGACAACTGAAGGTTCTACCTATCAGTTCAGAGCAAAAGTGGGCAACGCTGGAGCCACCTGGGGTTATGCCATTCAAAACAATGGTTCAGCAACAACTGAAAACACCAACATTTGGCAAGTGGTATTGCAAGACTTGAACGTGCAATTCCCAATCCGTACTGCAGCTCTCGATGACATCGATGGTTTAGAAGCTAATGTTGTTGATGATATGTTGATGGAATTCAGCCAGGTTGAGGGTCAGTCAATGATCCAAAACAACGACCAAACTGACACTCCCAATACATATGGTGGCACACAGGGTCTGCGTGGTTTGAATCAATATGCCAACAATGGCGCAGCTGGTTCATACAGTGGTGGTGCAATCACAACTGCTGCATTCGGTACATCAGGTATTGCAACCAGCAATGGTTTGAACAGTTTGGCAGTTTATGATCAGTTGACAACAAACGGCAACACAGTTGGCGCAGCCAATGTGACCTATACCGATGTGGTCAATTTCATCTATTCATTGCCACAACAATACTGGACACCCAATGCCAAGTTCTTGGTTAATCCTTTCATGTTGGGACAAATCAGAGGTTTGAAAGATTCCAATGGAACACCTATCTTTGATCGTATGCACCCATTGAATGATGGACCTGGCACTGGTATTGTTGGAACATTGCTTGGCTTTGATGTTGTGGTTAACAAGTATCTTGATAATCCCTCACAAACAACCACTGCATCAGCTGGTACATTGAACAAGTTCCCAATGTATTTTGGAGATTTCCAACGCGGCCATACAATCGTAGACAGGTTGAACATGGTTTTGCGTAGATACGATCAGACATTGCCTGGATACATCACATTCTTCGGTGAGAAGCGTTTGGCTGCATCCAATGTCGATCCTTTCTCTATCATTGCCTATCGTTCAACTGCTACTGCAGCAAACTAAAAGAGTGGGGGCATTTGCCCCCACCTTTTTTTCATTTTATTTTTTTGGATTTATTTATGAGCACAAACATCATTCTTGAGGCCATTCAAAAATCACTGAACAAGCAAAAGCGTGTGACAGTTAATTTGAAAGAGGCATCAGCACTCACTGGCTCAGGCTCTGGTGTCGGTGGTCGAGTTATTTATGACGATGCATTTGCTGCATTGCGTTTGTATAACCCTTTGAGAGCAGCTGGTGCAAGGGAAATCAAATCGATCGGATCAGATGAGGCTTTTGTGGTCAAGACTGGTAATGTTACCAATCCCACAAACCCATGGGGCTACACATTCACACCCAATGTGGGCACACCAAACGAGGCAATTTCTTTTTGGCAATTGCCAATGAGAGCCATTGCAGCTCAAGTCCCAGTGCGTACTGCGGTTTTGAGTGATGTAAATGCATTAAATGAAACAATCATTGAAGACGTTATGCTTGAGTTTTCTCAGCAAGAGTCACTTTCAATGATGCTGAACAATGACCAGTCTGGAACAACCACAACCACTTATGGTGGCACATTGGGATTGCGTGGCTTGAATAGTTACACCAGCGGATCAACTGCAGCATTTGGCACAAATGGTTCAGCGATCACAAACGGAATTCACACAGTATTGACAGTAACTGCAACAACTGGCGGTGCTATTGCTTATAACGACATTGCTGCATTGAATGCTGCATTGCCCCCCCAATACTACAATGACCCCACTTGCGCATGGATGATGCATCCCAGCACAATTGATTATCTGAGGACTTTGAGAGACTCATCAGGTATGCCATTATTCTTGGAAATCGGTGACAAAGATGGATATTCAATTGGCAATATCTTTGGCCATCCAGTGATTCCCAATACATACATGGATCAAATTGGTTCAGGCAAACTGCCAGTTTATTTGGCAGCTTGGGGCAGATTTATGACCATTGTGGACAATGAAGAAATGTCATTCCAGTGGTTTGAGCAAACTGCACCAGGCTTTTTGACACTCTTTGCTGAAAAGCGTGTTTGCAGCACAATTCGAGATGTATTTGGTGGCGTGAGACTTTCAACTTAAAGGCTCAAAATGGCTTTGGACAGTTACACCAATGGCCCATTTTTGGGCACAAATAGAAATCCATTTTCTTATGAAAAAGTGGAGCAAATCGATCGAGATGTTTCAACTCCATGGTTGACTCTCGATCAGATCACCAATCAGTTGAATTTGTTTGGTGATGAATCTCAGGATTCCTATTTGCAAGGGCTAGAGCTGGCCACTAGAATGGCGGTTGAGGACTTTTTGGGGATGAGCATATTTCCCACACAGTATCGTGTCTATTATGGCGCATACAATGGGGAAAGCGGTACTCAGGCATCATTGGATTTACCCGAGGTTAGCCAGTCCACACAATATGGTGCTGGAATTGTAATCAATGAAGTTGGATATTGGGATTCCAGTACACCACCAGTTTTTACAATTGTCAGTCCCACCACTTATTTTTACGATCCAAGTGGCAACAAAGTCATTTGCAACAGTATTCCAAGTGAAATCAATCAGGCAATCAGCAATCCAATTACTGTGGTTTATACGGCCAATTCAAGCCCATATGCTGCCTATCCAGTGATCCAGCAAGCTGGATTGATGATCCTGACTCACTTATACAATAACAGGTCAGACACCACATCAACAAATTTGAAGCAAATTCCATTTGGTGCTGCAGCATTGCTCAGACCCTATAAACCTTTGGTGCTTTAATGGCAATTGCACGTTTTGAAAACATCAATGTGAACAATGTCACCAATGGTGTGGATACCATTGGCCAGCAAACCACAACCATCACATTGTGGTTTCAGACTCGAGCATTGGTGCAAGATGTCAGAGATGCAGCTCAAATTGGCAAAGATGATCGGACGTACACAAAAAACGTCAAATTTGTGTTGAATTTCACACCCAATACATTGCAAATGTCTGAACATCAAAATCGATATTCAATCACCTGGCGTGGCCAGGAATATCGGATCAATGATGTGATGGAATCCAATGACCGCATGAATGTTTCATTCTTATGCTATAGAAACGACCCAGCGGTGAGTGTATGACAGTCCAGCAAAACATTCTCAATTATGCCCAAGCCATTCAAAATGGTTTGGCTGCTGCAGTGTCACCAGTTCCAGTGTACGCAAACTTCAACAGGAATTTTGCTGCAGAGCCGAGTTTTGTGACTTGGCAGCTGCGGAATGTGCACCAGCCAGTTTACACTGGCGTGAATCAGGCAAACAAAGGCATTGATACACCAATTTTTCAATGCTCAATATTTGCACAAAGCATGAATGATTGCTTTGGTTTGTCCAATACGATTACTCAGGCATTGCATGGGTATAATGGATTTTTGGGCGTAAAAGGGTCATTTGCTGGTGTTTATGTGTCGAAAATTGATATTTCAATGCTATACAACACTTATGATGATCAAGTAAAATTACACCAAATAATCTTGGATTGTCGGATGGACATCCCATGTTGATAAAACAAAACAAGTTGTTTAATTTTTCTCAAAGGATTTAATCATGGCATTACCCAATCAAGTTTTACCTGGCTTTAGTGCATCACTCTGGTGCCAACCAACTGCAACACCTACGCCACTGACAACAACTCAATTGTCAACATGGACAGGTCAAGTTGCTGGCATTGTTGGCACTGCAGCCAATGGTACTGGTACAACATCACAAGCATTAAATGTTGAGGCAATCCCAGCATTTGGACAAGATGATGCATCTGCATCATTTGCAGTGGCTGGCGCACGTCAATCCGACATTATTCCAACACAATCCAAGCCCACATCATTGACAATCACTGCAGCATGGAATCCAAGCGATGCTGGTTTGTTATTGATTAGAGCTGATGCATATTCAGGCATCATTGATCGTACTTTTGTCATTGCTGCCACATCAGGTGCAAACACAATTGCTTATGCATTTAATGGTCGAGTTTCTGAATTTACAGTTGATGCTGCACCAAATGCAGAGGCAAAATGCAAATTTACGATTCACCCCAGGGGCAATCAATACGGCTGGTCAAACAATACTTGAGGTTAAAAAATGATTACAGTTGAATTTGCAAACGGCAAAAGCTATCAAGCGGAGACAATTGACGAGGCAATTGCCAAATGTTTGGCAGATGGCAACGATCCATTTAAACCAGTTGTTGTTGAAAAGCCAATTGAAACGAAAACAGAATAAAACAAAATGACAATAATACAAAATAGCAATGATCTTTTGGGATACCTAGTAAGCCAAGCCGAGTCTGGTAAAAAAGACTGGTTTGGCTTTTCTCAACAGAAAATCACAGGCATCAATTTGGCCTTTGACATTGCAAAAAACCATGCCAGCTCGATGGCACCAGAGGAAGTGGTTGATTATGTGCTGCAGCTTAATTCTTTAATTTTCAAGAAAATTATCATTGGGAAATTAAATTAATGGCATATGTTGGCAGTTCTCAAAAAGGTTATGAAATAACCATTGATTGGTCTGGATTTCAAGAATTTGAAGATTTGCTTAATCAAATTACTGATGATTTTGGCGAAAAAGACGCAAACAACATTTTAAAAAATGCGTGTCGTGCAGCAATGGTTCCAGTGTTACAAACGGCCAGAGGTTTATTGCAAACACATGATAATATTGATACTGGCCAATTGATTTCATCATTACAAGTTGAAGCAAGAGTGCCAACTTCAAGAGATAAAAGGTCATTATATTCAACACCAACAATGGTAATGATTTCTCGAGTCACAGTTGCACCAGGCAGAAAATTCATATCAGACAATTCAAGCAACAAAAAATTATTATCTAAAACATTTAAAAACAGAAAAACAAACGAACGTCAACACATGATTAGCGATGCCAGAGCATTTGCAATTGAATTTGGTACGGCAAGATGGTTAAAAGGCGAGGGAATGCCATTTCTTAGGCCAGCATTGGAAAGCAATGCAGCAGCAGTCACAAATTCATTGACAATGGATTTAAAAAATGCCCTTTTAAAATACAAATCAAAACATATGACAACAGGAAAATAAAACATGACAAATCTTGCAAACGCATTTGGTTCCAAATTCATGGAGCAAAAAGACTCACTCAGAATCAGATCATTCAAATTTGGCGGTCACACATTCAAAGTCAAAGTGCCTTTGACAGTTGAAACTGAGGCCATGTTTGAGCGAGCTAAAGTGGTCAATGAAGAAAAAGCAGAAAAATATTATCAGGACATGGCCAAAGAATTTCTCGAGAATCGGGCCAAATATGAAAATGATCCTGAAGTCAAATATCTTGAAAACGATGTTTTAATCAAAGATCGATCCATTAGGGAAACCACTAGAAACAAAGTTTTGACAGAAAACAGATTGGTTGAGGCTTTTAAAATGTTGGTGCCAGAGAATAAAGACTTTGACATGAACACCATCACATATGCAGACATTGAAGAATTGTTCCCATTCAGTGTTCAACTGGAGCTGCTGGACTACATTAACTCTACCATTTCCCCCAATTACACAACCACAAAGGGAAAATAACTGGATCGGTCAGAAGGCAAGTCAAAGCCTATTTAACGGCCCATGGGGCCGATCCAGCAGCAATTGACGAGGGCACATTCACTGACATTGCGGTTATGTATGCCGATGGCTTAATTGGCAATCGTGGGATTTTGGAAGTTTTGGGTAATCTGACGGCTGGCCAATTCAATAAAATGTTGCCCAAAGGCAAATCCCCCTATACACTCGAGGATATAATTCCAAAGGCATTTGAATATCTTTATCCGATGACCGATGAAGATCGGAAAGAGTTAACAAATCAGAGACTTTTGGCTTTCATGGCCATGGCTCCAAATGCCCCATCGATTCTTTTTGAGGGAACATAATGGCCAATATTATTGCTGGACTAGGTGCGCAACTTGGGCTGGATACAACAGAATTCAAAAAAGGAATTGCTGAGGCTAAAAATTCTCTTAGAGAATTAAAAGAATATTTGCCTGAAGTATTAAGCGTGGCTGGTTTTTATGAAATGACAAAATCAGCTTTGGAGTTTTCAGATAGGATTGTGGAAACTGCCAAAGCCAATGAAGTGGCCACTGCATCAGTTTTGGAATTGTCCAAAGCACTTGAGGAAAATGGTGGAAATGCAGAAGATACCAGCAGAATTTATTCTGGCTTTACCCAAAAAATGGAATCTGCAGTACAAGGAAATGCCAAAGCCCAAGAATCATTTGCAAAACTTGGAGTCACATTAAATGACTTGAGGCATTTGTCTGAGCAAGATTTGTTTGAAAAAGTTATCAATTCTCTTGGCAATATGAAAGATGCAGCCGAAAGAAATGGATTGGCTTTTGAAACATTGGGTCGATCAATTCGAGGCGTGGATTTGGCTGGATTGGCCAAATCTATCCAAGAAGGCAAAGGATCAATGGATGAATATGCTGCATCAGTTGAAAAAGCACATGAATTAAGTTTGAAATTAACTGCAGCTGGCAAAGAGATGTCGTTGAATTTCACCAATGCAGTGATACCCAGTTTGTTGGCTTTTTATAATGAAATGACCAAAAGCAATGGTGTAAGTCATGTGTTTTTTGAGGCTTTACGCATTGGCATGGAAACAGTCACTATTTTGGGTGAAAGGGTTTTAAACACATTTAAAGCCATTGGAATGGAAATTCAGCATACATTTGAAAATGCAAAAATTCTATTCACCCAAGGCATTGACGCTGCAATTGCAGACAATAAAAGATATGAAAAAGAAGTCGAGGAAATGGCAAAAAACATTGCCACTTTTGAGTCAAATATCTTAAACCCACCTAAAACAGAAGAAAAAGAAAAACCTAAAAAAGAAGATATAAACAGATTAGTTATTGAATCTTATTCAAAACAAATTTTGGCAGAAAAAGAATTATTTCAGGCTTATCAAAATCGAGAGCAACTGAATTTGGAAATGTTGAGTCAAAAAGAAAAAGACAAAAATTTGACCAAAAATGAAGTTGAAATGCAAAAAGCAATTGATGCAGTTTTGAATGAGCAACAAAGAACATTAAATGCAATTGATGAAAAAATGGCTTTGATTGATAAAAAAAGGCCAGGTGCTGATGCATTAGAAAATGAATTAAAAAGACAAAAAGAATTGGTTAATTTTTCAACAACTGACTACATTGAACAAACTAAAAAAGTTGTTGCTGCTAATCAGTTGGCAAGAACAGATTTTTGGCATGGCTGGGATGAGGCATTTGCACAATATCGTGAAGGTGCAGAAACCATGGCCGATGTCGGCAAGAAATCATTTACCACTGTTGTTGATCAAATGTCTTCAGCATTGGAAACTTTTGTAAAAACAGGGAAATTGAATTTTTCTGATTTAGCAAAAAGCATTATTGCTGACTTAATTGCAATTCAAATCAAGGCACAGGCCACTCAATTGTTTAGCAATATGTTTAGTGGATTTGGTGGGGGTATTTTTGGTGGGTCAACTGGACCAGCTCCAGTGGAAACGGCCACACCCATCATGGTTTCAAATGCCACAGGTGGCCCACTCGATGCTGGCCAACCATCCATTGTTGGTGAAAATGGCCCAGAGGTGATTGTGCCTCGAGGCAATTCCACAGTGATACCGAACAATCAATTGGGCGGTATGGGCAGCCAAACAGTTCAAAACGTCACCAATTACAACATCCAAGCCATTGACACCAAATCATTTGAAGATAGGATATATGGCAGCTCTGGTGCAATTTGGGCAGCCAATCAATATGCAACCAAAAACATTGCAACAACTAGGAGCCGAACATAATGGCTGGCTTTCAAAACATTGTTGAAATTCAACAAAAAATGAATGTAAACAACAGACGCACTGTTGGTCAACAGGTTTCTCGATCAGGTCAAATGACAGTGGCCCAATACCTGACCACAGTGCCATGGGTGTTTACCATTACTCCACACAATTTTTTGTATTATCCACAGGTCAGAAATGTGATCCAAGCCATCGACAATTTGGATCGTCAGCTGCCAGATTACATCACGTTTCAATCGGCAAATTTGAGTTGGTTTACGGCCATGCAAGGGACGGCCACAACGGCCAGTTTGAATGGCACACCCACACCAAACAGTCAAACCATTAACATCACATCAAATGGAACATTTAAGGCTGGTGACTTTATCTCGATCAATGGGTTTGTATACAAAGTGACCGCTGATTCAGCTGGGTCGGTGATTAATATCAATCGACCATTGATTGGCGCACCAGCATCAACTGCACCAGTATTGCTTGGAAACAATTGCAGCTTTTATGTGGTGGCTGAACAATTGCCCACATACACATTGAATCCAATGACCAATGGTGCATGGGTTGAGTGGTCAAGTCCATTTGTATTTAGAGAATACATCACTGCATCATAAGGATAAAAAATGTCCACTTTAATTGCAGCACTTAGCTCAAGTTCGATCAGATACGCTGAATTTATTCAAATCAACATTGGCACAATTGGTTCACCTACTGCAAGTTATACATTTTGTAATGCAGCATCAAATGTGACAGTCGATGGAATTTTGTTCCAAGGCATGGGAGCATATGTTGGATTGAGTGAAATTCAACAGGACATGAAATCAACCAGTGTCGATTTGAAATTGACAGTTACTGGACTTAATCCAGACATCATTTCAGCAGTCTTGGCTGCTAATATGAAAGGCAGTCAAATCATTGTTTGGCGTGGGTTTTTGGATTCAAACAATCAAATTCAAACCATTTTGGGTGTGCAGCAGTTTTTCCAGAGATACCAAGGCATTATCAACAACATTGCCATTTCAGAAAAATTTGATCAAAGAGCCAGGACTCGAGTGGCAACGTGCGTGATTTCATCAGCATCGATGCGATTGGTGCTGGACTCGAGGATTGCTGGAATTAAAACCAATCCATCAAATTGGAGGTTTTTATACCCTAATGATACAAGCATGGATCGAGTGCCAGTTATTGCATCCACTTATTTCAATTTTGGTACTCAGCCAACAAATGGCAGTGCATCCAAAGTGATTGGATCGACATCGAGCAATCCAGTGCCATTGGTGACATTTGGATCAACTCAAAACAATTAAGGTTTTAAAATGTCATCATTACTGAGTTTTATCTTCACGGCAGCAGCGATTGTCACTGGTGCATATGAATTGGAGTTTTTGACATATGCTGGAGCCATGCAAATGGCGGTCACGTTTGCAGTTTCGATTGTGGCATCGAGGCTTTTTGCCCCCAATATTCCACAATCCCAGCAAAATAACATTAGGCAGCAAGTGCCACCTGATCCAACGGCTGGCATTCCATTGGTATATGGTGATGCATACACTGGTGGCCGATTTTGTGATGCGGTGCTGACCACAGATCAAAAGTCAATGTATTATGTGATGGTGATCAGCTGCATCAGTCCAAATGGCCAGTTTTCATTTGACACCAGCAAATTTTATTATCAAGATCAGATCATCACATTTGACACCACTGATTTGACAAAAGTTGTCAGTTTAACAGACCAAGCTGGCAATGTGGACACATCGATCAACGGTCACTTGTACATCAGTTTGTACACATCATCACAAACTGGAACGATCACACCCATCAACACATCAAATCAGCCATCAGCGGTGATGAGTACGGCCAATGGCATTCCATCAGGGCAGGAATGGGTTAGCAGTGGCCGACAAATGAACGGCACTGCATTTGCAATTGTGCAGCTGGTTTATAACGCAAATTCACTTGGAACAACTGCGCTGCAGCCAGTCACATTCCATGTAAGCCATTATTTGAATGGCACTGGATGTGCCAAACCTGGTGACGTTTGGTATGACTACATGACCAACACAGTTTATGGTGCAGCAGTTTCAAGTCAATTTGTCAGCTTTGCATCAGCCACTGCATTGAATGCATATTCTGATGAATTGATTACTTACACACCAGCTGGTGGAGGATCAGCATCGATTGCAAGATACAGATTCAATGGTGTTTTGGACACTGGTCAGACTGCATTGTCAAACATTGATTTGATGATGAATTGCTGCGATTCATGGCAGTCTTATCAAGTGGCCACAGGACTTTGGACTGTGGTTGTTAACAAAGCCATTTCACCGACATTTTCATTTGATGATTCAAATATCATTTCAGACATCACAGTCAGTGAGTTGGATTTGACTCAAATGGTCAACCAGATCGAGGCCAGATTCATTGATTCTGGCAATCGAGATCAACCAGGTTATGTAAATCTGCAAACTCCATCAGGATTGTTGCTGCCAAATGAGCCAGTCAACAAATTCACCATTTCATATGATTTGATCAATAGCAGCGTCACGGCTCAATATTTGGCCAATCGAGTGCTCGAGCAAAACAGGCTTGATTTGATTGTCAGTTTTTCCACCAATTACACTGGCATTCAAGTCAATGCTGGTGATGTGGTAACAGTGACCAACAGTTACTATGGCTGGACAAATCAACAATTCAGAGTGATGCAAGTCAAGGAAGTATCGCTGCCTGATGGATCACTTGGGGCATCATTTCAAATGATGCAATATGATCCCAATGTTTATGCAACATCAAGCATCACTGCATATGCACCAACAAGCCACAGTGGAATTGCTGCACCTACATTTTTCAGTTCATTAACTGCACCAACAGTGACGGCCCATTTTGAAGCGGCAAATATTCCATATTTTAATGTGCAAGTATTTATTCCAGTAACTGGTCGAGTTACAAATGGCACTTTGTACTATACAACAGTGGCCACACCATCAGGATCAGATTGGAAGGTTTGGGCTAATGTTCAAACGGCAAATAGTTTGCCAGTTTCAAACAATTCATACTATACGTTTGTGGATGTGGTTTTGCCAGCTGGTACTTATTATTTTGCATACACAGTTGGCAGTGGCACAAGTTTGTCAGCACTGAGTCCAATAAGTGCTGGATTTGTTTGGGCACCAACAGGTTTGTCAGGGGCTAGTGGTGCATCTGGAGCATCAGGGTACTCTGGTTTCAGTGGTTTGTCTGGATTGTCTGGGGCATCAGGATTGTCTGGGGCATCAGGATTGTCTGGGGCATCAGGATTATCTGGGGCATCAGGATTATCTGGGGCATCAGGATTGTCTGGGACTAGTGGATACAGTGGGTTTTCAGGAATTTCTGGAGTTCCAGCCAATAAATATGCCACTGCATTTTTATATCAATGGACATCAACAACACCAGGCAATCCATCAGGAACATCAACTTATACATGGGCTACAGGAGCTAATTCAAGCTATACAGGTGGCAATGGATGGCAAACCACAGTGCCAACAAATCCTGGCACATCTGGTCTTTCACTTTGGGTAGCATCGATTCAAGTCACTGATGTGGCAACGGCAACGACAACTTCAGTCAGTTGGTCCAGTGGATTTTCAACATATGTTGCTGGCCAAAATGGTACTGCGGTAAGTGGTGTTCAAACGGCAAGACCCACAGTTTATCAATGGGCATTGTCCACACCTAGTATTTCAGGCACATCAACATATACATGGTCAACTGGTGCCTATACTGCACCAACAGGATGGGCCACAACCATTACAACATCACCATCGGCTGGATATACGCTTTATGCTGCCACAGTGCCATTGACTGATTCAGCAACGGCAACTACCACATCAATCAATTGGGGAACGGCCAGCATTGTCACTGCTGGATATGCTGGAGCCAATGGCACATCAGCCAGAGTGACTTATGCTCGAGTGGCCAGCAATCCAACTCCAACATCTGGCAATATCACAACCAGTGGCAGCACATCTTATCCAACCAGCTCACAATCAACAACCACATGGGGATTTGCAGCCACATGGTCTGGAAGTGATCCAAGCCCATCCAGCACAAATTCACTGTACCAGGCTGATGGTATTTATGATCCATCAACTGGCAATACCACATGGTCCACACCATATATTTCCAGTTTGAAAGTTGGTGCATTGTCAGCAGTGTCAACAAACACTGGCAGCTTGACTGTATCTGGCACATTGCAAGCCAACACGGCTGCAGTCAGTGGCAGCACATTGACTGGCTCTGGTGCGGTCATTTATGCATCTGGCGTGTTTGGCATTGGAACATCATCCAATAATTTGGTGTTTGACGGAACAAATTTAAACATCAATGGTGGCTCAAACATCAATATTACTGGGCAAGCGGTATTCAATGGAGCCAATAGTGCATCTGGTGGATATGCAGCTATTGTGGCCAATACAACTCATGCTCAAAAATTTGGTGTATATGGAGAGGCCAATGGTAATGGTCAAGCTGGATTATTTGGATTTGACACAGGAACAACATGGTCAAATTCATATGCCATTTATGGTGAAAGTTCAAACCCCTATTCATATGTTGCAAATTTTTATAATTATTCAGGAGGAAATGGCGTTTTAATAAACGTCACAGGATCAGGAGTTGGATTAAATATTGGTGGATCAAGTGGTACTGGAATTAATGTTGGTACAGTATCAGGACCAGCAATCCAAGCAGTATCTTTAACTGGATATGGTTTGGAATTGTCAGGTCAAATGACAATTAACAACAGTACATTGGTTACCAATTTAAATGCTCAAAACTGGAATGGAATTTCAGTAACTGGTTTTGTTGGAATTGGTAGTCAAGTATTAACTGGATTTATTCAAGTCAGTTATGCTGGTGGCACTTATTATTTACCCTATTACACTTGAGGAAAATCATGGCAATTACTAAAAATTACACCACAGACCAAGGCGTGGTCTGCCCAAATGCTTATATTGTGATTGGAAATATAAACTATACAAAATTTCCACCAGTTGTGCCAAGTGTGACCATTCCAACGGCAACGGCAACGGCTCAAGTGTATTTTGCTCAAGCCAATCGAGAGGCCAATCAAAAGCCATTGGTGACATTTAATTTGGTGTTTTCCCCAGATATGACTCAAAATATTGTGCCTCAAGCCTATACTGCATTAAAAGCATTGCCAGAAATGGCTGGAGCAGTTGATTGTTGATAAAATAGTCATTAGAATCAACAAAAAATAATACAAAACATTCGGGGCCAGTGAGTACATTGGCAGCGTCACTACCTAGTAAGGGAATGTAATGGCAGTATTTAACAAAAATTCATTAGCCCAAATATCGGGCTTTGATAATCAAATTCTTTCAGGCGAGTTGGTCTGGAATCAAAAAGCATTTTGGAATCTTTTCATTACCAATGATGCTGGTGTTTTGCCATTGACTGGGGCCACTATTGATGCCCAGATCATTCGCAGAGTTTTGACCAATGTGATTGACACCAGAAATGGTTTGACGTTTACCATTGGCGATTACACACCAACTCCCACACCTATTTCACTCACAATTACCAATATCAACTATACCAATGGATCGTTTACATTGGTAATGGATGATAGTGCATGGGGCTTGGCATCAAGCGATCCAGGCTTGGACATTGCAGACCCCAATGGCATTGGCTATTCGGGCCGAATCAAGATCAGTTTTCCAGCCAATGGATCGACCCCAGCTGAAGACATCATTGTCTTTTTATTCTTCATTGTGCGGTCTGATGGCATTGTGGTGGAGTAAGGAATGAATACAAAAGTCACAGTTATCAATGACAACAATGTCAATATTCAGGTCACACCACCAGCTCCACAAATCATTACTGTAAACAAATCAAGTTTTGGTGTTTCAGGATTTAGTGGTTATTCTGGATACAGTGGATATTCAGGTTATAGCGGTTCAGGGGTAAGCGGATATTCTGGATACAGTGGTTATTCTGGCCAGTCTGGTGCTGGATATTCTGGATACAGTGGATATTCAGGTCAATCAGGATTTTCTGGATTTAGTGGTCAATCAGGATTTAGTGGATATTCTGGGTCTGGAATTTCTGGATACAGTGGATATTCTGGATCAGGCACATCAGGCTATTCAGGTTATTCTGGCCAAGCTGGTTCACAGGGTTTGTCTGGATATTCTGGATTTTCAGGCATCAGTGGATATTCAGGTGTTGGCATTTCTGGAACATCAGGATATTCTGGATTTAGTGGTTATTCAGGCTTAGGCACATCTGGATATTCTGGATTTAGCGGAATTTCTGGAGCCACTGGCGCACAAGGCACATCTGGATATTCTGGATTTTCAGGCATTAGTGGATATTCTGGCGTGGGCCTTTCAGGAACATCTGGCTATTCTGGATTTTCAGGATACAGTGGATCAGGCGTTTCTGGATATTCTGGATTTAGTGGAATTTCTGGAGCCACTGGAGCACAAGGCACATCAGGATTTTCTGGTTTTAGTGGATATTCTGGAGTTGGCATTTCAGGCACATCTGGATATTCTGGATTTAGCGGATATTCTGGATCAGGTATATCTGGATATTCTGGATTTAGTGGCACAAGCGGATATTCTGGTGCCACTGGGCCTCAAGGCACATCAGGTTATTCTGGATATTCAGGAATTTCTGGTGCACAAGGCGCACAAGGCGCATCGGGATATAGCGGACAGTCTGGTTTTAGCGGATATAGTGGTTCAGGCATTTCGGGTTATTCTGGGTTTTCAGGATACTCGGGTCAGCAGGGTACTTCTATTAACATTAAAGGTACAGTTCCAACTCCAGCAGATTTGCCTGCAACAGGTAATTTGCCTAATGATGCTTATATTGTTACCTCTAATAAAGATTTGTACGTCTGGAGTGGTACTGCATGGGTTAATGTGGGTCAAATTGTTGGTCCAGATGGTGCCAGCGGTACTTCTGGATATAGCGGATATTCAGGCATTAGCGGATTTAGCGGCTATAGCGGATCAGGTGTTTCTGGTTACAGCGGTTATTCTGGTTCTGGCATTAGTGGTTATTCTGGGTATTCAGGTTATTCGGGTAGCGGAATAAGTGGATATAGCGGTTTCTCGGGAATTAGCGGATTTTCTGGTTTTAGCGGATCAGGCGTTTCTGGGTATAGTGGATTTTCCGGCATTAGCGGTTATTCCGGTTTTTCTGGAAGTGGCGTAAGTGGCTACAGCGGATTTAGCGGATTCTCAGGTGCGGTTGGCATTTCTGGATATAGCGGATTTAGCGGTTACTCTGGTTCAGGTGTTAGCGGTTATAGCGGATTTTCAGGGATAAGTGGCTATAGCGGTGCTGTTGGTCAGTCGGGTATATCTGGGTATAGCGGTTTTAGCGGAAGCGGTATATCAGGATATTCAGGCATTAGTGGATATTCTGGATTGGGTTATTCTGGGTTAACTGCTACAGGTTCTAATTCAATTGGAGTTGGTAGCAAATCATTTACAACCAATTTAGATGCAAGTGTGACCGCATTTGCAGTTGGTCAATATGTGCGAGTTTTTTCGACATCAGTGCCAAGCCAATTTATGGAGGGCTTGATTACATCATATTCAGGCACTTCATTGACTGTAAACGTCACATATGTAAATGGTGGTGCATCATTTAGCAATTGGACTGTTTCACTTTCTGGTGCAGTTGGTACGTCAGGTTATAGTGGTTATTCTGGTATCTCAGGATTTAGCGGGATTTCTGGTTTCAGTGGAT
>Ga0208251_1000196_pt1 | contig 18605 bp, 27 predicted proteins | sample CryBogCBE15Jun09_FD_184560 | JGI IMG/M metagenome (GOLD analysis project Ga0208251, IMG submission 184560) | Freshwater microbial communities from Crystal Bog, Wisconsin, USA - CBE15Jun09 (SPAdes) (version 2) | ecosystem: Environmental > Aquatic > Freshwater > Lake | place: Crystal Bog...
ACCAAAATTGTCAGGATTCTGGCAGAAGTACCTGTAGTTATCACCACAGCTAGTCAACAGTAATAAAACCCAAAGGTATTTCATTTGCCTTCAATCCTAGCCAGAGCCTTGTTTACACGAATCTCCATCATCTTGATGTCTATGTACATCCACGAAAGCAGTGGTATGAATAGGAGGATCACCACCATCAAGACCACGATAACAATGACGAAGAACGAACGATCATCAGCATCAGCCATATCCACGCTATCATCAGAAACGTTATTACTGTAGCTATTGCTTTGTCTTGGAATTCCTCCGCCCTTTGACGCTTTAGCCATGCCGCTTTCCGTTTCTTGTCTAGCTCCGCCTTTCTAGCTAACGCCTGCTGATTGGCAATATGCCCAATCATTTTATTCACTCGACTGTACAAGTCCTTCATCTCAGGAGGAACATGGTAGACCATGTACTCCCTCATCTCTTCATTCAACTTTTCCATCTGCAAATTGGCGATTACCAACTTGATCGCAATGTCGTTTCCTTCTTCATTGTTGGCAGTCAGCGCCAACTCTTCTTGCTCTTTTGTGTAAGCCTTTAAGCCGTTGTATGCGTGGAAAAACTTGGTGAGGGCATCTGCGACTTGGGCGTAGATTTGGTTTTCATCAAACTCGACCGATTTCTTCTTGGTCTTTTTAACAGGAGCAAATCCGACTTGAGTTTGTTGCTTTTGAGGTTCTTGTTGAACGCCAAATAGTTTTTTGAAAAACCCAAATATTCCTTGAGCATCTTTTTGGATACCCTTGATATCCCCCACAACTCCATCAATTTCTTTCTTGGCATCAACAACAAACTGCCGTCCCTCCTTGTACATCTCACAGGATTCTTTGACGAGTTTAAACGCCGAAGTTGCCAAAGCGACAAGGGTGAATGGATCAATTTTTACAACCCAAAGAACTTGTGGAAGAACTGCCCTGCTACATTGGGGCCGAGCAGGACTAGGAGCATCACACCATAGATCAAATACTCAATCTTGGTCATGCGTCTATCGCCTTCTTTCAGCATATCTGCGATCTGCCTATAGCGCTCATCACAGACTGCAACGTGAACAGCTAAATCTTTTTCGGTATCGCTCATGGTGTGGGTGTGGGTGTGGGTGCTACATAATTAGGATCGTGAGGCCAAGTAACTGTACTAGCAGTAATTAGGCTAGGAATGTCTGTACTTGCATTGATGGCAGTCTTTCTGCTTGATGCCAATGTCCTGACTGACTCTCTCCAAGTCTTCCAGTTGTCAGCCATAGCAGTACCTGTTTCTAATGCCTTAATTGTCATGTAATCAGTTGGAGACAACAAAGAAAATGCTTGTTGGTCAATGGCTGATGTTGCGTTGGCTTTCAAACCAGCCAAGTCTTTAGGTGTTGAAGTGTAATTAATGTCCACCACGTTGCCATTGACTGTTGGTGCAGATTCTGTGACCCAGTAATACTTGTCATCTGGCCTAGCACCATAAACCACTTCCATAACACCCAAGGCAGTCTTTTCTTCTTGAGTTGCTAGTTGAAACCAGTTATTAGCATAAGTCACGCCATCGACTGTGAACTGACTACCCTCTTGGATAATCTGTTGTACTGTGTTGTCTTTTACGATTGCAAACATGATTGCTCCTTAATGTGCATTGCTATAAGCAAATGGGTTACTTGCAAAGCAAGCATAAATATATGTTCCACCACTTGCATTTGAATCTGAATTAGTAGATGTTACTTGAAAGCCATTTGACAATATGTTGGATGTAAAGTTTCCTGATGTATCTTCAGCATTTGAAAGATTTGGAAATAACTCATTTGTTGAAGAATTGTATGTACTTCTTGCCTCGTCAAGAACAACCCAATTACCATTTGAATCTGTGCGCTTAACCATAACATATTTAGGTTGAAATCCAGTATAAATAAATGGCCCTGTTGTACTACCATTACCTGTGTAACTACCAAATGCACTAAATCCTGCAATAGGTATCCAACAATAAGCAATCATTGAAGAAGCGGCATTTGCAAATGAAGTTTGTCCTACTTGTAAAGTTGTACTGTTACTTATCAAATAAGCGCCACCTGCTAATGTGCCACCATTTGAACCTTGAGCCGCTGTTGTGTCCAATACCATGTAATTAGTATTAACACCATTTACTGTGTAATATACGCCCCAATCAGCCGTTGCTGAACGAGATTTTGCAATAATTAAAGAAGGAGCTGTTGACAAACCATGACCTATTGTAAAGTTTGCACCTTGACCACCAGCATAAGAAAGAATACTAAATCCAGCAGTAGTGCTTACAGATACTGTTGATGTAATTGTTCCATTAGTATTTGAACTTGATGAACCAGCACCAGCTTGCCATTGCCATGCAACATAACTATCTGAGGCAAAGTTTAAACCTTGATCCGAACCAAGTGTAAAACCATTGCTATTAAAAGCCGTCACACCACTTTCAGTTGTTTCCGCAGTAGTATTATTGCTATACAATGCTTTTGATACACCCCTGACAGCATCAAAAAGCCTGTTATTAAGTGCTTCGCTTCTATCTTTACCCCAAACCAAATCAGGTTTAAATCCACCAGCATTTGTAATTGATTGAGTTGAGCTATTACCAGTATATAAAGTAGCATCCATATACTTATTACCCTGTGCAATAGTAGGCGTGGGTAAGTTATATGTGTTGAGTGCGTTATATCCTGATGGAGGTGTGTAAGTGAATGGTTGTTGACCAAAATTGATTGTACTTGCACCTGTTTGTGATCCAGTACACACACCAACCGTTATAAACAATGACCCAGTAAAAGACATTCCTGATACTGTATATCTTAAAGTGTTATTTTGGTAAAAAGAAAGTGTTGCCGCATCAACATCAATAGCAAGTCCATAAACATTTCCTACAACAGCAGTACCTCCCCCTATACCAGTAATTGTGCCTGATGATTTTTCAAGAGAAAAATAACCTGTATAACCAATAATATCAAAATAATAAGTTGTATAAGCATTGGGAGTCATGGCAGATGAACCATTACCCCAAATACCAAACATAAAATTAGCTGCACCTAATGTTAACTCCGCATACCATTTTCCTGTTGTTAGTCCAATAGTAGAAAATGCTTGTGAAGGTGCGGCTACTATAGGTACGGAATAATTTAAATTTCCATCTGATAATGTTACTGATGAACCTTTGTTATTAGGGTTTAAAACACAATAATTAGCCGCAGTCGCACTATACGCTACTGGCACATCATTCATACTGTCGTATGTTGACCCAGCAGTTAAGCTAATGTTATTGGTTGTCCAATTATTACTATTACCACTTGTATCATATCCTAGTGTGGTTGTGGATGTTGTGTTTGCAAATGTTAGATGGAATCCATTAGTGCCATAAGAACCAGAATATTTTGCTGGACTCCATTGCCCTGTTGTTGCGTTGGTTGATCCAAATGAAGATGGGGTTAGTTGCTGACCATCTATAAAGTTAATGTCAGCCATGTACCCATCAAAATACCAAGCACCATAACTAATTGTGTGTTGAACTGTGCTATTGACTTGATAATCTGTGTTTTGGGAAGGATAGTTTGTATTTGAAAATGATGTAACTTGTATGCCATTTACATAAAGTTTCATTCTGTTACTTGCAGTTGCTTGTGTTGTATCTACTGAACAAACAATATGATACCAAGCTGAAGTATCACGATACACAGCCGTGGTTTGAGTTCCAACTGATGTTCCAGCAGTAAAAGCAACATCTAAAGTATCGGCCGCATCAAATTGCAAAATGAACCACGGGTTTGTAGAGTAGCCTGCGCTAAATATTGTTTGATCTCTACCAATTTGCCCTCTTTTTACCCATGCACTATATGTCCATGTTTTTCTATTTCCAGCAACAGAAGGTGTTCTACTCAAATAAGCAGACGCACTACTTCTAAATCTTAAAGACTTAGATAACAATCCACCGCTTGCGGGTGCAGATGATTTTGATGCACTAAACATATTAGTAATTCAATCCATTGACTACGCCATAAGTATTTGTTCCATCTTGAAAAAATGAAAAAATATCATACTTACCAGATGTTGACGTTGCAGTAGGTGTTGTTCCACCCGCCCACTTTAACGTACCACCACCAGCCCAAGTGAGAGAATAAGACCCTGAGTAGGTCACAATGATGGTAAATGACTTACCAGCCACAGAACTTGGCAATGTAATCGTTCCATTGGCGTTTAGAGTAATCTCTTGAACAGTTCCATTAGCCAAACTAATTGTGAATGCTGAACCCGCTGATGGAGCATACAAAGTTTCTACATAGTTGGTAACTGTGGGATTAGTCAACGTTTTATTTGTGAGTGTTTGACTAGAGCCAAGATTTACTAATGTGTCTGTTGCCGCAGGAAATGTATATGAATAAGCACCAGACACTACAAATGTAGATGCATAGTTTCCTGATATTGTGATTGTGCTTGCGGCGTTATTGGCTACTCCAGTGCCACCATATGCTGAACTTAATGTACCCCAAGTAGGAGCTGCACCAGAACCGCCTGAAAGTAATGCTTGACCCGATGTACCATATGAACCGTTGAACGCTATTTGGTTAGACGTTCCAATCGTAATTCCATCTATTGCGTTGTTATTGGTAGTTAACCGAAGTGGATTAGCACTGTACGTTCCAACAACCAAATCACCATTAAAACTATACAAATAACCATTGTTTGGCTGATTGAATGATCCAGCAACCTGCCCAGTAATTGTAGTACTCGATGCAATCGTTTGCGCTGAACTCATGGTGTATGTACCAACACCACCAGGAACATAGAAGTTATAAGTACCCGCAGCTTGAATTGTAAAGTTTACGTTTGTACCAGCAGCATTGACCAAATTAATACCATTGCCAGTCGATGTAAAGCTACCTACAAAAGTACCGCTTGGTACACCTGTTCCTGATACCAAGTATCCAATCGCAATCCCTGCCAAAGATGAAACATAGAACTGGTTAGAACTTGTACCGCCACCGCTCACATATGTGGGTGAAGCCGCAGCAGAACCTGTGGCAGTTAACTGCGTTGTAATCGTTACCGTTCCAGAAATACCTGTTCCAGTAATAACAGAACCATAAAGCAAGTTACCACTTGTAACGCTTGCTACAGTCAATGTTGTACTAGATGAACCACCTGTACCGCCCACGGTTACAGATGCACCATAATTTGAACTGTTGATACCAGCATTAACGTAATAAGCGTTATTGTTGTATATCGCAAAGTCTGTAGATGCTATAGCACCAGAGCTTGTGTTCTGAATATTAGAGTAAACATATCCATTAAAACTGGCTTGCGCCGAGTTAACAATGTTTGTATCTTGGTAGTTGAGAGTGCCATAGTTAATAGCACCAACTGTAGCGGGATTGGTAATCGACCCAGTAACTGTAACTGTTGTAGCAGTAATAGCGCCGAATGTATTGACAGAAGATACTTTAACAAAATCCCCTGCTACCGAGTTCCAGTAAATAATACATTTCTCGCCATTGGCAACTGTCACGCCTGTTGTCGGGCCTGTTACTCCACGAACAGTAATGGTATATCCACCCGATGTAGAGTTATTGACCACATACATCTTTGACGAGTTAGGAACATTGATATTCCTATTTGCCGTTCTAGCTCCAGTGCAGAGTAACTGCATATACTGGGCAGAGGTAGAACTAAGATTAGTACCTGAACTCGATCCGTTGGTGATGGTAAGGGTTACATCTGCGTCTGTAGTAATCGACTGTGTGCCTGCGACAGAAGCATCAATGTATTGAGTAATACCATTTGATACGTCATCTCCCCATGTACCTGATTCAGTACCTGTGACTGGTAGCGCCAGTCCTAGTAGGGTTGTATAGTTAATTGTCATTCATCACTCCTAAATCTTAACCCAATTGGGGTTTTGAGCATCGTTAATGTTCGTCCAACCCGGCGTTTCTGAATCGTTTATCTGCGTCCAACCTGGTGTCTGTGCGGTGCTAATAGCATTCCATGTCACAGTCTGAGAATCATTGATATTCTGCCATGAAGGAGTCTGGCTGTCATCTATTAAATTCCACAACAGTTTACCAAAAACTGAGTCAGTTATGGTAATTGTTTCACCAATCTGGACGAAAAATATACTGCCTGCCGAGGATACCAAGTCCGTTACCGATACCGTCTCAGACACAGTATTCTGCGCTGTCAGAGTATTGGTCAATGAATCCATCAAAGAGATGGTTTCAAAGATAGCCAATAGACTGGATACCCCAGCGTCTACTGCATCCAACGCCACCGCCGTCTCAGACACAAATAGCTGAGATGAACCCCCCGCAACATAGTTGTCTGTAACAGTTGCTGTCTCACTATCCGTAGCCGTGTAAATAGAACCGCCTACCGAGGTGTCTGTTACTGTAGCCGTCTCAGAGATAAAGCAAGCAAATGTCTGCGTGGTAGATATAGAATCTGCATCTACGATTAGCTCGGATATGAATGTAGCAAACGTCTGGGTAGTACTGATTGAATCTGTGGCAGTTGCTGTTTCAGATACATTGAGTGAATAAATGGGCTGAGAAGATACAGTATCGGTCGGGCTGATCGTTTCGGAAACCGTGTTGACATAGGTCGGTGCGACAGTAACTGAGTCCAACAATCCCTGTCCGCCCCAGTTTGAATAACCCCAAGTGGCTGCACCCCATCCAGTCCCAAGCCCCTCAATGATACTCAGTCCTACTGTAATCGTTTGCAGTACAGAATCCGTGACCGTAGCTGTTTCAGAAACAATAGCATTTGTCAAATAACTAGTCGTGATGGTATCTGTGACTGTAGCCGTTTCACTGATTGCATTAGCCAATACGCTAGAGGCATTTTCTGACTCTGTAGCCGTAGCCGTTTCAGCTATATTTCCATTCAAACTAATATAATCTGTTACTACATCCACGAGAGAAGATGATCCTCCCCAGACTCCCTGACCCCAGGTGTTAGCACCCCAAGTGGCTTGGAATCCTTCGCTAATTGCTACGCTCGATGTACCTGACGGGTACTGGGTAGAGGTAACTGATGCAGTTCCTCCCCAAATATCACTACCCCACGCAACAGAACCCCATCCACCGTTATTGGCGGTTTCAGTTACTGATGCGTTGTAGACAGCCATTAGGTTGCAACAAGCTGATTTTCGCTAAACCATCTGCTTTGGACGATGTTGTTTTCATCAGTCCAAGAGATTAGGTAATAAATGTTACCAGAAGGATCCATCTGTAAAGCCTCAACTGGGCCAGCAGGATCAACAGGTGCGGGTGTGACTTTTACATTCTCACCAATAGTGAATTTAGCGGCCATGATAATCCTTAGCAGTTAGCGGTATAAGTGACGTTCAATGTGTCGCCCGACAGCACAGAACGGTTACCAGTCGTAAAGCTACCAGCAGAATACAAAGTACCTGTAGTGCCTGACTTGGTGTTGCTCGTGGTTAAGAACGCACCTGCAATAGTGCCTGTAGCGTTAATACTAAATGCTGTAGCAGAGGTAGAAATAGTGCCAGTACCAGCAGAGCCAGCCCCACCCCCAGAAGCGCTAGCGGAGCCAAAAGCAGCAGCAGGACGAGTCGATTGAGAATAGCCAACATTTTCTGTCCACCCCGAGTGAGAAGCCATCGTATCGGCAGCGTTATAAGTGGGGCTAGAAGCGCCATCCACTAAGCCAAGATACCAAGCCGCAGTATAAGAAGTACCTGCAAAATACTTGTTCAACAGGTCAGTTTTACCCACGTTGACTACTAGATTCTTGAATGTATCTTGCCAACGAATAGTTCCATCAGCAGCCGTACAAGTGACTGTATAGTTGCCTGTGACGCTCGTATCTTCAGAGATAGACGAGTTAGACGAAACAGCTACTGCCGCTGCCTCCGTAGGTTTAATGTTTTCATTTTGCATGATAGCTCCTAGTTTGAACTGCGGATTAACGCTGAAGTTGCCGTGTTTGCTGGCATTGTGATGGTAAAGTTTACCTGCGATTTGTCAGATCCAAAATCAATCACGCAGATGGATTTATTGCCTTTGCTCACGTTGTACAACAAAGCACATCTGGCCATCAGATTAGAGTTAGTCCAGACTACATTGTTAAAGTTAACATAGGCTACATAGCCTGACGTATTAACTGTTGCCCCGGTCACTAAATTCCCACCTGCTGTATATCCTGTCCCGGTGATCTCATATGTAGTCGTGTAAACAGTAGTATCAGCGTTTAAACTAGCAAAGCTAGTGTAAAGAGCCATCTTCAGCGTATCAGTCAATAGATTATGAACGCCTTGATAAAGCTCTGCCTTAAAACTGGTTGTTTGGGTTTGGACTATCATTCAACTTTAACCCTTACTTGACCATCACGATAAGCATCACCACGTTGTTTGCCATCACCCAAGTTCTTGAGTAGAGTGATTGCCTGTGTGTATCTATCTTTGTACAAGGCCACCATGTCTGCGTCACCTTTGACATAGGTAATAGCTTCATAAAGCACTGCATTCATGAGTGCCGTATCAAAGTTATCACCCAACCATGTCTCTCCACCAGCGTTAGTAACACCTGTCACGGTTAGTGTAAACCCTGATCCAGAACTTCCTATTGTGGCTGATAACTGATCACCCACGGCGTAATAACATCCTTTGCTGACCAATGTTACAGAAGTGACAACGCCGCTGCTAACAACAATAGTAGCAGTAGCGCTATTGCCAGTCCCGCCAGTAAGAGCAACATTGTAATAAGTGCCATTTGTATAACCAGATCCTGCTGCCGTGATTGTCGTTGTACTCAATGCTGCCTGAATAATTGAATCAGGATAATAAAAATAATGCAATTCTGCGTTGTAGTTTGCATTGGGCGTTGGCCCAATAATGAAGGTTAATTCATTCATGTTCGCAGAGTTAGGGCCAAAGATAGCATAGTATTTTGGCTGTCCTGTGACACTTGGATCTGGATAAGCTTCCCGCATGTAATTAACGTCTTTGTTAATTAGATATAGGAAGCTTCCTGTCGTACCAGTCTGTGGGTAAATAGCCAAAGAATAGGTAGACAAGAAGTCAAACGGGGCGGATAGGTATTGATTACCGGAAGTCAATGTGCCAGTGACGTTCTTCCGCAGCTCTTGAATCTGAACAGTATTGTATATACGTTGTTCAGCCTGCTGAATCATGCGATTCAGATCCACCGTAGGGAAGTTATTCTCTACGTAATCATTAACTGCGGTAACTAACTCACTGTAATACATTATGCCATCGGCCCTCTGGCCATTACGCCTTTAGTTGCTGCACCTGTTCCACGAATCTTGATGCCGCTAGTTTTGACTTCGTCATTGTTGCCAATTGAAACGCCACCGTTTAAAGGTGTCCAATTCTTACGAGTTGGCATATTTACGGGCAAACCAACATCATCTTCGATGTCCATCTTTTTATTGCCTACATGTGGCTCGGCATAGACTTCAGCACTGCCGTTCTCTTTGCCGCCACTCATGTGTGAATACTTGGCCATATTAACCACCTCTTCCAGATTTGTGTTGATAGCCAACTTTGGCCAAATTCCTACCCATTGCCTTCATGGATTCACTGGTAACACCAGCCTTACCGCCTGCGGAAAATTTCTTGCCGCTAGGATGCATACGCTTTTCATGGCCTTTGACTTCTTTCTTGGCCTCAGTGTCAGCAATTTGTTTAACTTCTTTTCTGTCCATAAAACCCCCTAAGATGATGTAATCGTAACTGTTCCAACCGCCGTTGTTGCCACCAAATAATTAGGAGTTAATCCGACATCATTTGCTGAAGCACCTCCAACAGGGTTCCATCCCCATTGGATATCCCTTGATCCACCCGTTGGATAACCACCAAAACCTGTTAGGTTTAAATCTAATCCGTTTAAACCTGCCGTTGTGTATGTGATATCTGGCCTTGGCTGTCTTACAGCCTGTGGATCATCCACCGGATACATCCCCAATTGGAGCTGCGGGTGATCTGGATCCCAGCATTCTTCACAAACTTTCAATTGATATAGTTTAGTCTTTATGACCTCGAACTTCAACTGTTTTAGCTTATACCGCTGGCCACACCGATCACACTCGGCAATAGAATATTTACCGGATGCGAACCTGTTTCCCATTACGTACTGCCTCCGCCAATGAACATCTGACGAGGTACAAAGCGTATCGCAGCTTTCTCACGATCTTCACCAGCCGCAAAATTAAATTGTTCTTCATATTGAGCCTTTAACATTTCTACCCTGCTTTGCAATTCAGGTGTCTTGCTGGCAATATAAAAGGCCAATCCTGACACCAAGGCAGGCAGGAATCTAAAATTCATATCGGGAATCTCTACGCCGTTACCCGCATCCTGTATCCTACGCATTCTCCAATACACAAATGTATAGGTCGTAGATCCATCAGGAGTTGGCCAAACGGTAAAAGCAGGTAGGCGCTGTAGATAAACCTTGGTTGTAGTAGTGTAGGACGATGCTGTTGTATTGTTTTGCGCCCTGAAACAGTTTTCCAATACATTACCAGTAATGTAGCTATAAAAAATCGTTTCTGACCCCAACAAGACATATCCAAACGCAGGGAAGCCAACTGTTGAGGTTAATGTAATTGTGGTATCTGTAGTACTTACTGCGCTGGCCACAGTAATGGCTGCGTTGGATGAGTCATACATGGGAGATGTTTCCCCCGCCGCACGTTGAACCCAAACTTGAATTGGTCTTGCTTGGACTAATTTATTGGGTATTGTGGCATAGGTGCTGATGCTGATCCTTGTAATGTTCAAGTCAGCTTGATTATTCTGCTGGTTGGCATTGGTTCGGATTACATGATCCAGCAAATCAATGGTGTCTTCTGGCAAAGGATATGTGTTTAAACCTTGCTGTAGGGTTACTGTACCTTCATCAAAAGTCCACATATCCAAACCACGGTTTTGCCATTCAATGGTTAGAAAGTTCATTGACCTACGAGCTGTGCGTAGGTCATATCCTGAGCGTAGCTCTCTCCCAGCACGTTCCCACGCTTCTTCTGCAATTTCTGTGAAGTCAGGGGAAAACCCTGTTGTGCCGGAAGTTGTGGTCATTTTGCCGCTCTCATATTGTCAACCAAATTAGGGTAAGGCCTTCCAGCAGCTTTGGCTATTGCTTTTGCCTTAGACTTCTTGGAAGAACTTAGCTTTTTTGGTTTGCCTAAATCTTTAGGACGGGGTTTGTCCCAGACTTCCCCGCCCTCTTTGTACTCTTCAACAGCATTAGGATTATCTTTTCGGATAATCTTTTTGCCTGATGGCATCTTGGAAGGGTTAATAGCTCCCATGCCACGGCTTGCCATCATCTCATCACCCCTTTGGTGAAACCTTTTCTAGCTATACCATCACCACGCTTACTGGCTGAAACAACACCGCCTTTGGCGTAAGCTTGGGTTTTACCGCCTTTGGAGTACTCCCTGCCAGTTCTTGGGTTTCTGGAAGAGGGTTCAGCAGCCAATGATGGATCCATACCCATGTTATTTAGCATTTGCTGACGCATTGCTGGTGTGGCAGCTTTCCATTGGAGCGAATTTTTAAGGCTTGTTAGCCTAGCATCTGGAGGATTGTATGCAGGCCTAATTGGATTATTTGCACTATCCGTTAGTTCTGCATCAGATACAGCGGCCTGTGATGGGCCTGTAGGCTTAGTAGCCGCAGGAGTAACAGGTTTTTTCTTGGCTGGTGCAGCAGGCTTTACTGCTGGTGTTTGGCCAATATTACCTGTGCTGTCATAGTCATTCTGACCTGCGTTTAAAGCTTGATTGCTTGCCAATACATCCGCAGCACTTTGTGTCTGCGTTGGGGCTGGTGCTGCTGGCGTAGCTGGCGCAGTATCTGTTGGAACAGGGCTTGCGCCAGGAATGGTTTTATCGGGCTGATCTTGGCCTTTTGCATAGGCGTACAAGGCAGCCAAAGCTAGAGGCGTAAGATTCATGTTAACCCCTTACTTGGAATAACCACCGCCGCACATTGCTTTGATGTGATCATCATGCAATTTATGGCCTGCTGCGTGTTCTTTGTAATGCTCAGAATGATGCATATGACCTCCAACCATATGTTCTTTAAGATGCTCTTTAGGCATCTTGTGGGTATGATCATGTGGAGCTTTACCGTGGGGGATAAAGGGTACGTGTGCGTCTTTCATGTTGACTCCTTATTTGCGTTTGGGGGATTTAGTGCCAATGTCATTGCCAGCCATCTTGGGCATCATGGCCCGAGTATGTCCTCTTTGCTGAATAGCATGTTCGCCACGTGGTAGATTTCCCTTTTTGAGATCTCCACCTTTTTCCATTTTTGATGGTTGCATACGAGCTTCTTTAATGCTACCGCCTTTGGCAAAGGCTTTGCCGCCTGTAGCCATCTTTTTACGGTACATCACAGCAGCATCACCACCTGTTTCAGAACCATAAAATCCATTTTTCTTCCAGTTAGCGGGTTGCCTACGATCCAAGCCTTGTTGTTTGTTCATGTAATCACGCAGGCTTAAACCAGATTTTTCCAATTCTTCCTTGGTAACAACCTTTTTCTTTGGGGTTGCTGCCATTTTTGGAACTGGAGTAGGCTCCATATCTTGGGCTTGGCTACTGTATTTCTGTCCAGTTTCTTCATCCATATCAGAAGAAACATTAGATCCGTCTTCGCCGTCATATCGTTTTGTTCTCATGATTGATCCTTAAATAGTTCTGCCGCCCATTTTAGGCATTCTTGCTTTGGTATGGCCTTTTTCTTGAACAGTATGTTCGCCATGAGGACGCTTACCACTAGCAGTAACTTTCTTCATGGGTTCACCTAAAGAATATTGACCGGGGACTGAACCGCCTTTGGCAAAAGCTGCTCCGCCAGCTTTCATGGCTTCTTTCAAATGATGATGGGCCATTTTCATATGCTCATGTGGTTGCATCTTAGCCATGCCACCTTTTTTCATTCCCATGCCCATACCGGGAGCTTGTGCCGCCATAGGAGGACGCTTGGCTGCCATCATGGCTGCTAACATTTGAGGGTTAACCCTGCCACCACGTGCCATTCCTTTGGCTTCTTCACGCTCTTCTTTTGCGATTTTCTCAAGCTGTTTAGCCTGACGCATTTCCATTGCTTTTGATTCTTTCATAGATCCACCTTGTTTAAACGAATGGCCTTTATCGGCCTCACTAAAATCTTTCCCCACGCTCTGGGGAACTCCTGCTTTCTTGGCGAATGCTGGATTGTGAGCCACCGCTGCCATGAAATTGTGTTGTTTCTTGCTAGTACTTGGCATATTAAATTACCTTTCCTTTGGTCAATCCTTTGATTGCACATCCATCCGCACAATGCCAAGCCCGAAGACTTTTATTGATGCGGCTATCTGGATCATTTGCAGTTTTTGCCGATGTTAGTTTTGCCTTCATTCCTGACATTCTGGCGCAAAAAGACTTCTTCCTTGATCCGCCCTCGGGTTGGGGAGGCTTTAAATTCATCCCCTCCTTCTTTGCGGATGCCCGTCCCTTGGCGTTTAAACCGCCGTTCGGATTCTTCCCTTCTTTGCGTTGCCATGCTGGTGACTTAGCCATAAGTTACAGCCAAAGAAGTTAAAGTTGTACCAACAACATAAATACCATTTTGACAAAGAAGACCTTCACCGGGAATTAAAACTTGAAATGGTTGAACAGCAGTTGCATACTTAAATGTATATAAAACATTTCCAGTATTATCTGTTCCATCATAAAGAGTAAAAGTTCCTGCTGTTCCATTGCCTAAAAAAACAATGGATTTAAGTCTAGTTCTGCCAGTAAACAATTGAGCAGGAAAAGTCGTTGCGGTTGCCGACTTTACGTCATATTGCATTGTCATGATTAATCTCCTTCTAAAAAGGGGCCGAAGCCCCTATTGATTAATCAAAGTTACCGTAGGGGTAAGTTGTGGTTGTACCAATGTTGCCATCAACTTGTGTATAACGCACTGTCAAATACAAAGTACCTGCGGTTGGTGCTGGTGTTCCTGTACCTGTGATTGCCAAAGTCATCACCACTTGCGAGAATGTGGCTGGCTCAACTACGCCTGTTGGATTAGTAAAATCAACAGTGGTAGATTGGATAGCAGCCAACTGTGTACCAGTGAAAGTTGTGGAATAACGACCAGCAACCAACACGTTTGCAGTAGCGGTCAAAGTTACTGAACCGTACTGAGTGCCATTAAATTGATTGCCAATATTCACAACACCAGCAGTGATTGTGCTGCCACCTGTGATGCCTGTACCAATGTCAACAAAGAAGTCGTTGATCTGCGATCCTATGGGCAAATAGAATACTGCGCCACGATAGACTGTGGTGGAAGCATCAGCAGTGGGAGTTGCTGCAACTGGTGGATAAACTGAACTTGATGGAGAGTAAACAATTGCGTTTACGTTGGGGATCAAGTTGCCATTGACAAATTGACCACTTCCGCCAGCATAACCAGCGGTTCCATTGCCGCCTGTGTTGGCAAAGTTTAAGTCAACATTTTGTGTTAGATCAGTGTAACCTACGTTACGTACTGGGCCAAAACGTTGGTCGCCCGAAAGAATTGGGCCTGAAAATGTACTGCGTGCCATGATAAATCCTTATGCAAAAGCCTCTTGTCAATCGTTGCATCGTGACCCCTAGGCGGGCTGCCGACAAGAGAAAAATCCTAGATAGTCTGTTTATACCATTATGTTTAAACAACGTCAACGACTTTATTTGATTTTTTAAGGTTCTCTTCCTGAGTGATAACACGCAGATTCCAAGGCACATGAAGGCCGCATACAGATTCTGAAATGAGCGGAATAATGTGATCAACTACATAGCGCTGACCAGCTATTTTGGTAAGTTCTTGAGCTTTTAAGTACAGGTTTCGCATGGCCAGCTTTTGTTCTGGCGTAATCCACTTGGGGGTGGCATTTCGATGCCTACGTTTACGGACGCTAGTAAGAGCTTTATAGTACTCCGGATTATTTTCCTTATGTTTTAATTTATATTGGTTTACCTCTTCTTTTGGTCTTGCACTAGATCTGGCTTTTACAGCTTCTTTATTTCGTTCATAGTAACGCCGTCCTGCTTTTTTGGCGGCTTCAGACTTTGGCTTCTCCTTGCGTTTATCATTATCAATTACCCAGTCCTCTTTCATACACTCTACACATGATCCCTTGGTTTTGCGTAAAGCAATATGTCCACGAATACACGCTACTCCCGTAAAGTAATGCGTTGCCCCTATACGCTTTGCCTCAGCCCTGTTATTTGGATACTCCATATCATTCTCCTGGTTACGATACGAGCAATTATATGGCAAATAAAAAGGGCCTGCAAGAGGCCCTTTAAAAGTACTAATTTAATACTTTTAGTTTAGAAAGAACCGCTTGATCCCCAGATTCCCAATGGATCTGACCAACCAAACGAATACCTTTCACGTGCTTTGTATCGAACGTTCCCTGTATCAAAATCTCCGTCCATTGAATTTTGAAGAGGAGTACGTTCAAAGTGCTTCATGCCGTTAGGCACATCAGTGGTCAAGAACCATGCATTAACGTCAGTCAAGAAGTGATTCATTACATATCCTTCGGATATTGAACCGTTGTTCTCGATAGCATTAATATCATTGTTGTTTGTACCAACACGCAGTTTGGTTTCGAGCAAACGGGTTGCCACGAACTGGAGTGAAGGAGGAACAATCAACTTCTTGGGTTTAGCAGCGATCAAAAGACCACGCTCGTCCGTCCAAGCTGCGATCTGAATGACTGCGCTCTCTAGAGAGGTTTCATTCAAGTCAGCTTGAGTCGTTGGAGTGTTGGCGTTTGTACCGCCGTTCACCAATGGGTGAGCAGAGTTAAACAAAGACACGCCATCGCCACCAACATAGGCTGGGTTAAAGCCATTGTTGAGGACGGCAGCAGACTTGACTTGCTTGGTATAAGCCATAGCACGAGCCAAACCCTTTGTATAACGAGCGGCTAGGCTGTCATACAAGTTATCTTCAATCGCTTCTTCAGTGATTGAGAAACCAAGGGCAATGGTTTCGTGGTTATAGCGAGTTGTCCATGCCTCTTGAGCATTGTCATAAGCGATGGCTGAACCCTCGCCTTTGACTGGTGCTGCTGAGAAGCCAGACAATTTGGTCTCTTCTTCGAATGAACGCTCTGAGGTCTCTGTTTCGTAGATCTCTTTGTGTTCTTCGCCGTAACGTGCATACTCTAGACCGAACAATGCGTTCAAACCTGGGAGCAGTTCTTTTAACAGTTGCGCTCTTGAAATAGCCATGATTTAGCTCCTTAGACAGCAGTTGCAGTGTAATACTCGTGGATACCAAAGTTCAATTTGACTAGAACTTCAGGATACTGTGTAAACACTAAGGTTGATGAAGAGGCAAATGCGGTACTTGGAGCTGCATTCAACACAACAGTAGTTGCGCCTGCTGAAGCTGCCGTAGCAACGTAAGAACCAGATTGGATAAGCTGACCATTGGCTGCAATAGATGCCACATCTGTTCCCACGGGGAGAGCAAATGGAATACCTGCTGCGGTTGTCACTGTAGCGGTTGAAATGCTAGAGTAAGTCGCTGTTCCCAAAGATTGTGCTGTATCTGCAACCAAACCAACCACACGAGCAACATAAGCAGAGCTTGTTGTAGCTGCGGGGATGATCAATCCGTTTGAGCTGTCGCCTGTGTTGAGGTTACCTGCGAGGTCAGAACCTTGCAAGTTTTGTCCAACTAGAGCATTGGCTGCGGAAGTCACAGTTGTTGAGCCAGAAGAAGCCACGATAGCTGCTTTGAAAACAGTATCAGGATCATCTGTAACGTAAGCTTGAATATCACCAGCTAGGGTACTAGCGGGATAATATTGGCTAAAACGTTTTTGCTTGGTCACTGGATCTGTATAAGTACAGCCCAAGAAAATACCAACCAAACCAGCAGCACCACCAGCGGTAGTGACAGCTTGACGGGTTACAAAACCACGTGCTAGGGCAACAAAGTCACCATAGAAAATGTTTGTTCCGTAGTTGTACTGGATAGGTAATAGACGAGTAGAACCCGCAAATACCTGTCCACCAATCAAATTGATTGGCTTTAGCCCGTAAGGGGCAGAGACAATTGGGTAAGCCATTTAAGGACTCCTTGTGAATTAAGTACCTGAACCGAAGGTAACCTTTGAACTTCTCTCTTTGAAAAGAGGCATTCTTGGGTCACTGTTTCTCATGAATGTATTGTCCACGGACTCCATCTGCGCTTTGTTTTGCGAGTTGTAATAAGCATCCCGCTGTTTCATAAACTCATCTGGAATTCTGCAAAGCAACAATCCACCGATCTCAATATTGCCTTTAAACTGACCGCTATGGGCTGCTTGGATCATCAGTTCTGGATATTCCTCCGCTTTCACGGGTTCCCATCCTTCTCTGAACTTAGAAGAAATGTTCTGAGGATCGTCTTTACCCATCATTGAGATACGAATGTATCGATGAGTCCAACCCGGTCTTGGGTCAGGCATGGGTAGAATCTCAGGCGCTCTCCACGATTGAGGACGTTGAAATTGATTGCGTGACTCGGTGTCACGACTTGCACGATTATCAGCCATTTGTATTTCTCCTTAGTTGAGCAACCTCACGAGCGTAGCGTTCCAATGGAATGCCCAGTCGCTTGGCAATGTTTACCTCTGACGCAGACAATGTGATTTTTTTAGGAGCCACACTTCTAGACGCAGAAGCGACATTTGATTTAGGGCGCTGCCTCGTATCAGCGGTTTCCTCAGACTCAAACTTATCCGGGAAAACTTGACGAATTCGACTATCTAAACGTTGATAGTATTCATCACTCTGCGGGTCAACGCCCGATTTAACCAGTTTTGTATGCACCGCTAGGGCCAAACTGGTCATTTCCTCATCCTGTCCAAACCAAGTGTTGTTACGTTGCCAACTTTCGGCTTTAGGATCTGCCTGCGGGTGACTAGGTTGTACTACTTTTGGAGCAGGTTGTAAAGGGGCAGGCTTAAAATTGTTAACTTTCTCAGCTTTTAAGGCTGCGTTGGTCAATTCTTTTTGAGCTTTTAGCAACGCTTCAGAGTCACCTTCCTCATACGCCTTCTTGTAAAGACGCTCTGCTTCAGCCATTTCGCTGGTTACATTGCGTTTTGCTTGGTCAATAAAGGCCGTTTGGCTCATATTTACCGTGTTTTTAAGCCGTTCATTCTCTTCATAAACAGCTTTTGCAAGGGCTAAAGCCTCTTCTCTTTCACGTAAAGCAGCCTCTTTTTGCCGTCTTTCTTCGTGATAACCCTTAGCAAACTCTCTTACTTTCTGGCTTTGTTGCTTTTTTGTATAGCCTTCTAGCTCTTCATCCGTGGGTTCCACGGGCGGAGAAGCCATAGGCGTACGATTACGATCTTCTTCTGGAGTATCGTCAACAATTTCAATCTCGGGTTCAGGTTCTACAACCTTACTACCTAGACGAGTTGGCTTTTCATCAGCCTCATCGGGGAATGTAAATTCAACTTGGTCTACCATGATGCCTCCTTATGATGCTCTGCTGATACCACGGGGATCTTGAACCACAGCTTCTACGGAATCATCGTTGATGATCCT
>Ga0208251_1000198_pt1 | contig 18558 bp, 19 predicted proteins | sample CryBogCBE15Jun09_FD_184560 | JGI IMG/M metagenome (GOLD analysis project Ga0208251, IMG submission 184560) | Freshwater microbial communities from Crystal Bog, Wisconsin, USA - CBE15Jun09 (SPAdes) (version 2) | ecosystem: Environmental > Aquatic > Freshwater > Lake | place: Crystal Bog...
TAGGCGCAATGTCCTATCGCAGACTTGCTCGTGAATTAATCGCCCGAGGAGGCAGCAAATGAGCAGACGCGTAACACTTCCAGGTGCAGATGAACTCTTCCGTCAATCAACAACTCTCAGCGCTGTTCCAAATGCGGCTCCAACCGCGGCAGAAGATGTACCAACTGCGCCTATGGCAACCGCTGCAAAGAAATCTGTCCGCCAAACTCCACGTCGTCGCACAAATAGTTTTGATCGTTCGCCAAGTGGTCGCGAACGCCACGATGAGAAGATCACGGTCTACCTATCCCCTGATGAACTCTACGATTTAGAGCAGGCACGCCTCGCTCTTCGTGGTGATCTCGGATTGGCAGTTGATCGCGGTCGCATCGTCCGTGAATCTTTGGCGATCATCATCGCTGATCTTGAAGCCAAGGGTGATCAATCGATTATCGCCCGACGTCTACGCGGAAGATAACGCGGAAGATAAGTCGTACCAAAAGTTCGGCCACCCGGCTCAGTTCGACGCTTGAAATCTGACCTTGGTCGGAGTTCACATTTACCCTACTGACGAGTAACCTTTTAGCAGGTGAATGCCTCCCCCGTCTCAACGGCGGCTTGCAAGGAGAATTCAGAGCGAAGGGTCCATATGAATCGCGTCGTCTTAGTTGATGCAGTCCGATCCCCATTTGGCAAGGCCGGAAGCTTGTACATGGGCACTCGAGCCGATGACATCATGGTGCGAACAATGCGCGGACTCTTTGAACGCAATCCGCAGTTGCCACTGGATCAGATCGATGATGTTGCGATCGCAGCTGCTACGCAAACTGGTGACCAAGGAATGAATATTGGCCGTAGCGCTTCACTTCTTGCTGGAATTCCAAATACCGTTCCGGGCTACTCTGTAGATCGCTGGTGTGCTGGTGCGATGACATCAGTAACAACTCTCTCTGGCGCAATCGCAATGGGCACATATGACATCGCCATTGCAGGTGGTGTTGAACATATGGGAAATCACCCAATGGGTGAATTGATGGATCCAAATCCTCGATACCTTGCTGAAAAATTAGTTGAAGGCGATGCGCTCGCCATGGGAAATACTGCCGAACGTCTACACGACAAGTTCCCTCATCTTACAAAGGAACGTGCCGACGCTTACGCGCTAGCTTCACAGCAGAAGACCGCAGCTGCATATGCTGCTGGTGAAATTCAACGAGATCTCATTCCTGTAGCAGTTCGTAATCCAGAACTTGGCTACTCAATCGCAACCGTTGATGAGGCTCCTCGCCCAACAACAACGATGGAAGGACTTGCTGGGTTAAAGACTCCATTTAGAGCTGCCGGTCGAGTGACTCCAGGAAATGCTTCTGGCCTCAACGATGGAGCAACCGCAGCGATTCTCGCAAGTGAAGAGAAGGCGCATGAACTCGGGCTTCCAATCAAGGCAAAGCTCGTTACCTTCGCCTTCGCTGGCGTTGAGCCAGAGATCATGGGTTATGGCCCAGTTCCATCGACAATAAAGGCGTTAAAGAAGGCTGGTCTATCTATCGAAGATATCGGTCTCTTTGAAGTGAACGAGGCATTCGCAATTCAGGTTCTTGCCTTCCTCGATCACTTCGGAATCGCTGATGATGATCCTCGCGTCAATATTCATGGCGGTGCGATTGCTGTCGGTCATCCACTCGCCTCATCAGGTATCCGTTTGATGCTCAACTTGGCTCGCGGATTCGAACTTCATCCAGAAGTGCGTTATGGACTCACCACCATGTGTATCGGTCTCGGAATGGGTGGAACAGTCATTTGGGAGAACCCACACTTCAACGGCACATCTGGAAAGGTTGCATAACTTCATGGATACATCACTTTCGCTGCCAGATGGTGCGCCAGAAGAAGTCGTCACCCACTCTTTCCTTCGGGAGGTGGATCTCGCTGCCTTCGGTGGATCAGGCACTCTCGCTCTCATCACACTAGATAACGGTCTCGATCACAATCGTCCAAATACTTTGGGAGCGAAGACGCTCCTTGAGTTGAATGAACGAATCTCTGAGGCGGAGGCGAGCTCTGCAGTTGCAATCGCGATCACTGGTAAGCCATTCATCTTTGCTGCTGGTGCAGATCTCTCCGCCATCTCATTCTTGGCAGATCGCGATCAGGCGTTAGCGATTGGAAAATTGGGACACGACGTATTGCGTCGATTGAATGAGACAAAGAAGCCAACCTTCGCCTTTATCAATGGCTTAGCCCTAGGAGGCGGACTAGAAATTGGTCTGCATTGCGATTATCGAACAATCTCATCAACGGCATTCACTGCGCTACCCGAAGTTTTCCTTGGGCTAGTACCAGGCTGGGGCGGAGCGACAATCCTTCCTCAACTGATTGGACCCGAGAAGGCAGTCCAGGTGATCATCACTAATGCTCTCAACAACAATACGATGCTTCGTGCAAATGATGCTCAATCTCTTGGAATAACTGATGCACTCTTTGAGCCGGCAGATTTCCTCGAAAAGTCCGTTAAGTTCGCTTCCGATGTAGTAAGCGGGAAGATCACCATCGAACGCGTAGATCACACCAAGGATCAATCCGCTTGGGATACCGCTATCGCTTCTGGTGAAGCCGCTATTGCAAAGAAGTATGGCAAAGCTGATATCGCCTCCCCAAAGAAAGCTCTTGCTCTCATCAAGGCAGCTCAAACCTCATCCCGTAGCGAAGGCTTTGATGCTGAAGATACTGCTCTCACCGATCTCGTCATGAGCGATCCACTTCGCGCATCTCTCTATGCCTTCAATCTCATCCAAAAGAAGCGCAAGAAGGTTGAAGGTGCACCAAAAGCAGCATTGGCGCGAAAGGTCACCAAGGTCGGCGTTGTAGGCGCCGGACTTATGGCCTCACAACTAGCGCTCATCATTCTGCGCAATTTGAAGGTGCCTGTTGTCATCACCGACCTCGATCAAGAGCGAGTCGATAAAGGCCTTGCCTATATTGGTGCCGAGATTCAAAAACTCGTCGAGAAGCGACGCCTCTCCCCTGAAGGTGCATCTCGACTATCTGGCCTAATCTCTGGATCGACCGATAAGAAGGCATATGCCGGCTGTGATTTTGTGATTGAAGCGATCTTTGAAGAACTTCCCCTGAAGCAGAAACTCTTCGCTGAATTAGAGGCGATCGTCTCTACCGAGTGCATTCTCGCTACAAATACCTCATCCTTATCTGTCACAAAGATGTCGGATGGGTTGAAGAATCCAGAACGAGTTATTGGTTTCCACTTCTTTAATCCGGTAGCGGTAATGCCGCTTCTGGAGATTGCACGCACCGCTTCGACCGACGATGCAACAACGGCTACAGCCGTTGCCATTGGCAAGGAGCTCAAGAAGACCATGGTGATCGTCAAAGACTCTCCAGCCTTCGTGGTGAATCGTCTCTTAACTCGCTTTATGGGTGAGATCACGGATGCAATCGATGAAGGAACTCCACCAGAGATCGCAGATGCAGCAATGACGCCGCTCGGGCTACCAATGTCATCACTGCAACTCCTTGGTTTAGTTGGTCCTGGCGTTGCACTCCATGTTGCCGAGACCCTTCATGAAGAGTTGGGCGAACGCTACAAGATCTCGCCAACGATGCAGGCCTTTGTTGCGAACGGCATTCGTGCCTTCTACATCAAGGATGCTGACAGCAAGCAGGTTGTAAACCCAGATGCTCTCGCTCTCATTAAGGGCGGAGATCAACCATCGACGGTTGATCAAGTGCGTACTCGAGCCTTAAATGCCTTGGCGCAAGAGGCTCGAATGATGCTCGATGAGGGTGTTGTTGCGACCGCGGCGGAGATTGATCTCTGTATGTTGCTTGGTTGTGGCTGGCCACTTCATCTAGGAGGCATCCTGCCTTACCTAGATCGTGAAGGCGTTAGTGCGAACGTTGCTGGTTCGACTTTCCATCCTGCGGGAGTTGCATCTCTTCCAAAGTAGAAGCGTTTCCGGCGCTCAATGAGCTCCATCCAACGAGCGATCGAGTAATGCTCTGAACTGAGATTCCAATCTCAGCGAGGATGTCATTTCGCTTTGCATGGTCGAAGAACTTGAGTGGGACTCCAATGGAGTGCACTGGGATCGTGACATCATGTTCACGGAATAGTTCAGAGATCGTGCTAGCGATGCCACCATGTTCGATGCCGTCTTCGAGAACCACGACAGATTTATATCTTCCGGCCATCGAGATGAGTGATTTCGGTAATGGCTTGACCCACCGTGGATCGATGACGGTGACGCCAACACCTTCGCGATAAGCCTGCGCTGCTGCCTCGACTGCAATATGTGCGAGGGCACCTACGCTGATGAAGAGGACATCTGCGCTCTCGCCACGATAAAGAACATCAATGCCATCTCGTCGTTCAAAGGCTGGAATATCTGGGATAACTGCACCCTTAGGGAATCGAATGACACTTGGACCATCACTGATCAATACTGATTCTCGAAGCAATTCTCGAAGGCGGGAGCCATCTCGAGGTGCTGCAATCTGCAAGCCAGGAACAATTCCAGTCAACGCGAGATCCCACATACCATTGTGAGAAGCGCCGTCATCGCCAGTAATTCCAGCGCGGTCAAGGACAAAGGTGACGCCTGCCTTGTGGAGAGCTACATCTAGCAAGAGTTGATCAAATGCGCGGTTCAGGAAGGTGGAATAGACCGCTACGACCGGGTGTAGACCTGCAAAGGCCATACCTGCAGCTGCAGTCACGGCATGTTGTTCTGCAATGCCCACATCGAAGATTCGGTCCGGGAATTCTTTTGCGAATGGATCCAGCCCCGTCGGCCCTTGCATCGCTGCTGTGAGAGCAACAATATCTGGGCGAGATTTCGCGATCTGCACGATCTCGTCAGAGAAGATTGACGTCCATGAAGTAACAGATTTAGCTAGAGAGACACCAGTGGCGGGATCTACAACACCGACCGCGTGAAACTTCTCAGCTTCATCCATGATCGCCGGCGCATGGCCGCGACCCTTTTCAGTGATCACATGCACCAAGACCGGTGCCCCAAAATCCTTTGCGAGTTCGAGTGCACTCTCGATCGCAGCGATGTTATGTCCATCGACCGGGCCGATATATTTCAAACCGAGATCTTCAAACATACCTTGGGGCGCAACAATATCTTTGATGCCCTTCTTCACTCCGTGCAAAGTTTCATAGATGGGCTGGCCAACAACAGGGGTGCGCTCGAGTACTCCCTTGCCCCAATCCAAAAACTTCTCATAACCGCTCGTTGCGCGAAGGGTCGAGAGGTAAGTCGCAAGACCACCAATCGTTGGCGAGTAACTTCTCTCGTTGTCATTGACGACAATGACGAGCGGAAGTTCTTCATTCGCTGCAATGTTATTCAGGGCTTCCCATGACATCCCACCGGTCAGTGCGCCATCTCCAACGAGCGCGACAACTTTCCGATCTTTAATGCCTTGGACTTTAAATGCGGCAGCAATTCCGTTCGCCCATGAGAGTGCGCCTGAAGCATGCGAATTTTCCACAACATCGTGTTCAGACTCAGCTCGGCTTGGATAACCAGAGATTCCCCCAGCCTGGCGGAGAAGATCAAACCGATCAGCTCTTCCGGTGAGGATTTTATGAACATAACTTTGATGGCCGGTATCGAAGACCATCACATCATGTGGAGAGTAGAAGACCCTATGCATCGCAATCGTTAATTCGACGACGCCGAGGTTAGGACCTAGATGGCCACCGCTTCTAGAGACCTTCTCAATAAGGAACGAGCGAATCTCGGCCGCAAGTTCATTGAGCTGCGCCTCAGTACGACCTTGCAGGTCGGCTGGGGATTTGATCTCTTCGAGCATGGATCAAGTCTAATCTCTCAAGGGCAACTTCGCCCGATTTCTCCTATTTGAGGAGTGATCGGAGGACGCACTGCATGATGCCACCGTGGCGGTAGTAATCCGCCTCACCTGGCGTATCGATGCGAACGAGCGCTTGGAAGCTCTTGCCGTCAGCGAGAACTGTCACTTTCTTGGGAGTCGTTCCCTCATTGAGAGCAACAATCCCCTGGATATCAAAGGTCTCTTCACCTGAAAGTCCAAGAGTGGCAGCGCTCTCCCCTGGTAGATATTGAAGTGGGAGCACTCCCATACCGATGAGGTTAGAGCGATGGATACGTTCGAAGGATTCAGCGATCACTGCCTTAACTCCAAGTAGTGCAGTTCCCTTCGCTGCCCAGTCGCGTGAGGAACCAGAGCCGTACTCTTTTCCAGCAAGAATGACGAGTGGAATTGATTCTGCTTGATACTCCATAGATGCGTCATAAATAGTTGACTGCTCACCGTTGCGTAGGAAGTTACGGGTGAAGCCACCTGAAACATCATCGAGCAAGAGGTTCTTCAAGCGAATATTCGCAAAGGTTCCACGAATCATCACTTCGTGGTTTCCGCGACGAGAGCCATAAGAGTTGAAATCTGCGCGTTCGATGCCATGATCTGCTAGATACTTACCCGCTGGAGAGTCGGCCTTGATGTTTCCTGCAGGTGAGATGTGATCAGTGGTGATCGAATCACCAAGGACCGCAAGAACGCGGGCTGAAGAAATATCGGTTACGGCCTTTGGTTCACGTGGCATACCTTCAAAATACGGCGGCTTGCGAACATAGGTCGACTTTTCGTCCCACTCGAAGGTCTTTCCGGTTGGCGTCGCAAGCGACTTCCAACGATGATCGCCATCAAAGACGGTTGAGTAATCCTTCTTAAACATATCTGAAGAGATCACCGAATCGATTACCGCTTGAATTTCTGACTGTGAAGGCCAAATATCTTTAAGGTAGACGGCAGCACCGTTTTGATCGTTACCGATTGGATCGGATTCAAAGTCATGATCCATAGTTCCGGTCAGCGCGTAAGCCACAACAAGTGGAGGTGAAGCGAGGTAGTTCATCTTCACATCTGGGCTAATGCGACCTTCAAAGTTACGGTTACCCGAAAGGACTGCGGTGACGGCAAGATCATTCTCGTTAATCGCCTTACTGATTTCTACCGGCAGCGGACCTGAATTACCGATACATGTAACACAGCCATAGCCAACAAGATTGAAGCCAAGGCCTTCCAAATAAGGAGTGAGACCTGACTTATCAAAGTAATTGGTCACAACCTTTGAGCCAGGAGCAAGGGAGGTTTTCACCCAAGGTTTGGCAGTGAGACCCTTCTCGACTGCTTTCTTAGCAAGAAGTGCCGCACCGATCATGACTGATGGGTTGGATGTATTTGTACATGAAGTGATTGAGGCGATTACAACTGCGCCATTCTTCAACTCTGAGCTCTTCCCCGACTGGGTATATGGGACAGCAGTAGTCGTGGTCTTCTCTGTTACGTAGGAAGGGAGGATCTTCTCGAAGGACTCTTTAGATGCGCTCAACGAGATGCGATCTTGCGGACGCTTTGGCCCGGAGATTGATGGCACAACTGTTGAGAGATCAAGTTCTACTGTTTCGGAGAAACGTGGCGCAAGGTCAGGGTTATGCCAGAGACCATTGGTCTTCGCATACTTCTCGACGAGTTCGATCTGATCATCACTTCGACCAGTAAGGCGTAGGTAATTAAGAGTTTCGTCATCTACTGGGAAGATTGCGCAGGTAGATCCGTATTCCGGTGCCATATTTCCAATAGCAGTTCGAGTCGCCATCGCCAGTTTTGTCACGCCCGGTCCGTAGAACTCTACAAACTTTCCAACAACACCGACTTTGCGAAGTATTTCAGTGATGGTGAGAACAAGGTCAGTTGCAGTTGTGCCAACAGGGAGATCGCCAGAGAGTTTGAATCCAAGTACTTGTGGGATCAACATCGATACTGGCTGGCCGAGAAGTGCCGCCTCGGCTTCAATACCGCCTACTCCCCATCCAAGTACGCCTAGACCATTCACCATGGTGGTGTGAGAATCGGTACCAACAACAGTATCTGGATAAGCACGCAGCACGCCATCGACGGATCGAGTCATAATGACGCGGGCGAGGTATTCAATATTTACTTGGTGAACAATTCCAGTTCCGGGTGGTACCACCTTGAATTCATCAAAGGCGGTCTGTCCCCAACGCAAGAAGCGGTAGCGCTCTTGGTTACGACCATATTCAATATCGGTGTTCTCTTCGAACGAGGTCTTAGTTCCAAATACATCTGCAATTACAGAGTGGTCGATGACGAGTTCGGCAGGAGCGAGCGGGTTGACCTTAGTTGGGTCTCCCCCAAGTTCGGCAATCGCCTCACGCATTGTTGCTAGATCTACGATGCATGGAACGCCAGTAAAGTCCTGCATGATGACGCGAGCAGGAGTGAATTGAATTTCGGTATCCGGCGTCGAGGCTGGGTTCCACTGTGCAAGTGCTGTGATCTGCTCAGCTGTGATATTCGCACCATCTTCGGTGCGAAGGAGATTCTCAAGGAGAATCTTCAGGCTATATGGCAGATCAACGGCTCCTTCGAGCGCTGTGATATCAAAGATCTCATAACTCTTACCTGCGACCGAAAGCATCTTCTTGGCGTTAAAGGAATTCTTGCTCATACCCTCATCTTAGTGAATCCGTTAGGCGAGGTTAAAGCGGACCACGGTCTCTACGTGTTGGGTCATTGGAAAGAGGTCGAAAGCCACGATGGAATCCATGGTGTAACCGCCTTCTGTGATCCATTTCGCATCCCGAGCGAGGGAGGCGGGGTCACATGAGACATAGACAATCGAGGTAGGGCGAAGCTTGAGCAGACTGAGGACCACGATTTCCCCAGCACCAGTACGTGGAGGATCTAAGAGAACGAGATCTGCCTTCTCGATCTTAGGAAGGAGCTGTTCAACCATTCCAGAGTGGATCTGAACATTTGAGTAGCCCTTGAAGATTGATGCTGCATCACTGAGTGCGCGACGATCAGACTCAATCAGATGCACCTTTCCTTTTGGTCCAACGGCTTGTGCAAGTGCGCCGCTAAAGAGTCCAGCCCCACCGTAGAGATCGCAGACAGTATCGCCGGGGCGAACATCGAGCGTCTCCATCACATGATCAACGAGTGAAGCGGGTGCAGATCTATGGGCCTGCCAAAAAGTCACTGGTGAGATTGTGTAGGTCATCCCTTCCACAACTTCATGCAGTTGCGTTGGTCCAGAGAGACTGCGTCCGCCTCGAGAGACATTCGTTTCGCCAGATGATGAGGTCGCAACTTCGATGCGAGCATCGCCATTCCAGGTCTTGCTAGCAAGAGCGGGCACGTTCATCTCTTCGACCGCAATTAAACAATCATCGATCTCTTGGACCTCTTTGCTGCGGCTCTTGTAAAAACCAATCTTGCCGAAATCTGAGATTGCAAAGTCCATGCGAGTCCGCCAGTGAAGTCCATCAGAGGGTTCGACACCACGAACTTCACATGTAAGTCCAAGTTCGGCCAAATCAATCTTGCCCAGACGAGCGAACTGCTCTGTGACGATCGCTGCCTTCAACTCTCGTTGATAGCCAATCTCAATATGCTGGAAGTCGCAGCCACCGCATCCACCAGTGCCAGAGAATTCACATGGCGGTGATACTCGGTGGGAGGAAGGTTCAAGAACGTCAACGACATCTGCTCGGGTTACCTTAGATACGACGGAGGAGACTTCAACAACCACGCGTTCGCCAGGAATTGCATGGCGTACAAAGAGGACTTGACCTTCATGGCGTGCGATGAAGTGGCCACCGTGGGCGGGTCCAAGGATGTCAACTGTTACCCGATCCCCTACCTGGAGCCGTTCGCGCTCTTGCGTCGGCTGGTGATCAAGACTCTCGTTTTCCATTTACCAACCCTAACCCAGATTCGCGGTAGGGTTTGCGTGTGCATGTAGTCATCATGGGGTGCGGTCGAGTTGGTTCTGGCCTTGCGCTAGAACTTGAAGCTGCCGGTCACACCGTCGCAATCATTGATCAAAATCGTGAATCATTCCGCCGTCTTGGACCAAATTTCAATGGTCGTACCGTTGCTGGAGTTGGTTTCGATCGAGATACCTTGCTTGAAGCAGGAATCGCTGAAGCCCATGCCTTTGCTGCAGTCTCTAATGGCGATAACTCGAATATTTTGGCCGCACGCGTTGCCCGCGAGACGTATGGCGTCGAAAATGTTGTGGCACGTATCTACGATGCTGGCCGCGCAGAGATTTATCAACGCCTTGGAATCCCTACCGTTGCAACAGTTCTTTGGACCACAGATCAAATCTTGCGCCGATTAGTGCCAGAAGGATCGCGGTCAGAATGGCGCGATGCAAGCGGCCTCGTTCAACTCTGCGAGGTGAGCCTTGAATCTAATTGGTACGGAAAGCCTGCCTCTCTCATTGAAGATTTAACACCAGCACGATTAGCTTTCATCACCCGTCTCGGCGAAGGTCTGATTCCTGATGATAAGACCGTCTTGCAGGAAGGTGACCTCGTCCATCTCATGGTCACTGAGACAGATCTTCCAGAGGTAGATGCCATTCTCGCTAAGTCACCTGAGGGGCACTAATGCGTATCGCAATCGCTGGAGCAGGAAATGTCGGCCGTGCTATCGCCCGGGAACTCTTAGGCAATGGCCATCATGTTCTTCTGATCGACCGTGATCCAAAAGCACTCAAGATGGAGTCTGTACCAACAGCGGAGTGGCTCCTTGCTGATGCCTGCGAAATTGCATCACTGGATAACGCGAAGTTAGATGGTTGCCAGGTTTTAGTTGCCGCAACTGGTGATGACAAGGTCAACCTGGTCTGTTCACTTCTCGCAAAGACTGAGTATGGCGTCCCACGAGTCGTTGCTCGCGTCAATCATCCAAAGAATGAATGGCTCTTTGACTCTTCCTGGGGTGTGGACGTTGCCGTATCAACTCCAAGAATTATTAGTGCACTTGTTGAAGAAGCTGTGTCGGTCGGCGACGTGGTTCGACTCTTCTCACTCCGTAAGGGTGAAGCTAATCTCGTTGAAATTACTCTCCCAGATAATGCCGGTGCATGCGGTAAGACAATTGAAGAGATCACTTTCCCAGCGAACTCATCGCTCGCTGCGATTGTGCGTGATGGCCGCGTTATCTCTCCGGAGTCACATATGCTCTTGGCCAGCGGTGATGAACTTCTTTTTGTAGCGACCGCGCTGGCCGAATCAGAGTTGAAGAGCTGTCTCTTAGGAAATTAAGCCTCTTCGTTTTCAGAGGAGATCTTCACTGAAGGGGTTCGGCGAATTATCTGCCAACTTCCCCACAGCACAATCAGGTAGAGCGGATAGCCAAGGAAGAAATTTGCAACACCTAACGCATTGAGCTTATTGGCACGATAGAGTGGATATTGAATCGCAATTCGAAGTGCAAACATCGCGACCCAAAGCCAACCGGCGTTGGTATAAGCCTTTCGCCTTGCAACGTTCTTGCGCCATGCAAGATTCTCGCCGATGATGGGTCCAATTATTAGACCCAGCAGCGGGAAGCGTAGGAGATTTGCGGTTCCGTAGAGGATCAAAAAAGCGATGTTCTTATAGATGCTCGGAAGGTAGAAGGCCGAAGCCTTTCCACTATGGCCAGCGAAGAGCGCGCAGATCGCGATCCCAAAGAGGCCACTCAGTGCATGTTGCAGTGAATCACGCTTGAGGAGTCGAGCGATTGTGAGCACGATTGACAATGCAATTGATGCGACGAGTGCGCTCCGTAAGTGATGGCCAAAGTTGAAGACGACAAGGAAGAGAACAGAGGGAATTCCGCTGTCAATGAGACCTCGCGTACCACCTAATGCAGCGAGAATCTTTGCGCGGTCTTCATGATTTTCGCCAGCACTCATGATCGACCGGTGCTTCCAAAGCCACCTGCACCACGTTCGGTTCCGGGAAGCGAATCAACCTCTACAAAGGTGGCGTGTTCAACTCTTTGAATGACCAATTGTGCGATCCGATCGCCTTTAACAAATGAGATGGCTTCACGCAGATCATGATTGATAAGAATAATCTGGAGTTCGCCTCGATAGGCGGCATCCACCGTTCCAGGTGTATTAACCATTGAGACGCCATGCTTGATTGACAATCCAGATCGTGGATGGACGAAAGCTGCGAAACCTTGAGGGAGGGCGATCGATAATCCGGTTGGTACGAGTGCCCGCTCCCCTGGCTCGATCGTGACGTCGATGCGAGTGCAGATATCAGCGCCAGCATCGCCTGGTCGACCATAGGCAGGTAATGGAATTGAATCATCCAACCTTGTTATAAGAACTTGTACCGTCATGGATTGATCTCAAAATCAGGATCTACGAAGGCTAGAAGTTCAGGATGCGCGGTGACGTGATCCAAATAAGCCTTCGGAGCATTCTCCAAGAAGTGTGACATTGGCACGACAATGAAGAGAGCCGATGATTTCACTGCAATGGGTCCATCTAGTGAGTCGAGATGTCCTTCGGCAGCGACATAGACCTTTCGGCGAACTTGACCCGTGATCCATGCTCGAATGTGAAGCTCTGTTCCAAGTGGAACGGGCAAAATAAAATCTGTTTCAAGACGGGCTGTTACGGCTGGGGCGCGAATTAACCACATCAATTTTCCAAGCGCTTCATCAAAAGCAAGCGAGAGCAAGCCGCCGTGTGCCAGACCTGGCGCTCCTTGGTGATTCTCTGTCACTGTAAAGACGGCAGTTAAATCCTGACCTTCTCCCACATGGGCAACGAGATGCAACCCTGTTGGGTGGAGTTCACCGCATCCGAAACAATGCCCAAAGTGTGAAGGAATCTTCGTCCCAGATGGCGGCGCCTTCGGATGTCGAGGTGGGACTACGGCATCTTCTGGCGGGATGGTGCTTGGAACTCTGGTCACGGGAAGTAGCCTACTAGTTTGCGATTCGAGGGTAAGTTAATCTCGTGAACGAATCGAGCCGAATCGAAAGTCAGAAGCTCCACTGGCGCGATCCTTGGCCTTTCTGGCTCTGGCTCTTCCTGCTCTTCTTAGCTGCTTCACTCTCATTGGCAGTTGAGGCTGCACTGGGCAATTTTGCAGCGATCGCAGTTTCGGTGATTCAACTCCTGCTATTGATCTGGGCTTCGCTTTCAACGCCGCTTCGCATCGAAGTAAGTAATGAGAACGTTCGTGTGGGACGGGCAAAGATCGAGCGCGACTTCATCTCTGCGGTGCACGTGCTTGATTCAAGGCAGATGGCGCTCACTCGTGGCCGAGATGCCGATCCAAGGTGTTGGATGGCGCTGCGTTTCTGGGTGGGCGCAGGTGTAAAGATTGAGATCAACGATCCCAAAGATCCGACACCTTATTGGTTAGTGAGCACAAAAAAGGCGGCTGCCGTAGCAACCGCCCTTATGAAACCTTAAAACCGAAAGTTAGGTTAGGCGCAATCCTTACAGACTGCTTTAGCGCCCTCGCCCTTAGCAAGTTGAGTGACATGGTGAACGAGGAAGCAACGAGAACAGGTGAACTCATCTTCTTGCTTTGGAACAACGCGAACAGCGAGCTCCTCACCAGAGAGATCTGCCCCAGGAAGTTCTAGACTCTCTGCAGCTTCTTCCTCATCAATATCTACCTGACCAGATTGAGCATCCGCCCTACGGGCCTTGAGCTCTTCGAGTGACTCTTCATGTAACTCTTCATCCGTTTTTCGCGGGGTGTCGTAATCCGTTGCCATGGCACCTCCTCCTACATCCTTGGTTTTACTGTAAAGCTCGGCGCCTCGGTCAATTAACCAAAGCGGTACAGGGCGGATAGTGTCGTATAACTGCGCCTTATGCCAATGAACGCTCGGCGTGTTGCATATATTCCCCGCCGCAGACCCTCAAGCCTGCTTGAACGCTGAGAATTACTAGCGAGAGAGGCGGAGGGCTTCGATTCCGCGTGCTTCAAGCCGTGAGAAGTGCACCTCGCGCTTATCGTTGAAGGTCGCGACCTCGTCCGCTGACTTCTTCAAAAATGCAGCGAGTTCGTCTCGAGCAGCAGCGCCATCTCCGGAGAGCGTTGTTAATTCAAAGATTCCCCATGCCCGGAGTACAGGCATAACCACATCTTCAAGATGCAGTTGGAGATCGTAGATTCCAGCCAGGGCAATCTGAACAGACTTTCTTCCCCATCCTGGCATTCCGGCACCAGGCATCTGGAAGTTGATGAGGACATCAGTGATCGCGCGCATCGCGTGATTTGGCTCAAGCTTCAACGCTTCGGCAAGCAGATTGCGATAGAAGAGCATGTGAAGGTTCTCGTCGAGAGCTACGCGAGCAAGCATTCCTTCGCAGATCTCATCTTGGGAGATGCGACCAGTATTGCGGTGCGAAATTCTCGTCGCTAACTCTTGGAAGGTGACATATGCGACGGTATGCAACATATCGTTAGGAAATGGTGTCTGATAGCCGACTTGCATGTGAGCCATGCGGATATCTTCGAGTTCTACCGGGTCAACTCCGCGAGTTGCCATGAGGTAATCACGTAACACGATGCTGTGTCTAGCTTCCTCGGCAGTCCAACGGTTGATCCATACATTCCATGCGCCATCTCGAGACATCGAATTTGCGATCTCGGTGTGATACGAAGGCAAGTTATCTTCCGTCATCAAATTCAGAATAAGTGAATCTTGCGCAACGGTAGTTAACTTGGAATCTTTTGCTTCCCATGCATCGCCATTGAGTGGACCAGCGAAGGTTCTGCCCTCAGACCAAGGGACATACTCATGCGGATACCAATCTTTTGTGGTCTTGATGTGTCGCTCGAGTTCGATCGCAACGGCTGGTTCAAGGTCGCGAATTAGACGAGATTGGATCGCTGGATCTAACTCTTTCATGTGAGGAAGGTACTCCCTTAAGGGTGGTTACTCGCGAGTTACTCGCTCAATTTCCTCGTGCGAATCTCAGATTGTGCTGCCCGCCACTTTGCGATCTCTCCGTGATTGCCAGAGAGAAGCACGGGAGGAACTTCCAATCCACGCCACTGCGCTGGCTTGGTATAGCTCGGGTATTCGACGAGAGTGAGGTCATTCTCATCCTTTAGAGAGTGTGACTCCTCATCCAAGGATGCTGGATTTCCAATAACTCCTGGAATAAGTCGGATCACCGCTTCTAGGACCACAAGGGCTGCCACTTCCCCACCGTTGAGTACGTAATCTCCAATCGAGATCTCTCGTACTGTGACATTTTCCTGCGCCTGGTAGTGCTCAGTTACTCGATAATCAATTCCTTCGTAGCGGCCACAAGCAAAGATTAAATGTTTGCTCGTCGAAAGTTCATAAGCCATCTTCTGATCAAACTTCTTACCGGCAGGGGTGAGAATGATGAGCTCGTGATGATCTGCGGCGCTTGAAGAAACCACCGAATCGATCGCCTGTCCCCAAGGTTCAGGTGACATCACCATGCCAGCTCCGCCGCCGTATGGTGTGTCATCGACCGATTTGTGAAGGCCTTCTGCGAAATCACGGAGGTCGGTGACGCCTACATCGATGAGTTGATTCTCCTGCGCCTTGCCCACAAGCGAAAGTTTCAATGGCGCTAAATACTCAGGAAAGATTGAGATCACATCAAAGCGAGGACTACTCATGGCTATCTCCAGAATCTTCTACCGCCAGGATAGCTTCTTCACTATTAATCAGACCAGGTGGCGGCACAATCGTGATGATTCCGCTCTCAAGATCGATCTCCGGAACAATCTCATAAACAAAGGGAATAAGAACTTCACCCGTTGGGGTTTCTACAGCCAGGAGATCTTGACCAGGCAGATTCAAGACATCCGTGAGGGTACCGACGTCTTGGCCTTCATCGGTAATAACCTTGAGACCAATCAACTGTTGGACGTGGAACTCATCCTCATGGAGGTTCTCTTGCGACATATCTACATCAGATTTTAAGAGCGTATCGCGCAACTTCTCGATCTCGTTGCGATTATTTGCCTCGGCGAATTTCAGAAGCAGGATTCCATTGTGATCACGTGCTGATGTAATGGTGAGTGGGCCTACGCCTTCAGGCTCAGTAAAAAGTTTCGCACCGATGTAGAACCGTTCATCCGGTACATCGGTGCGAACTTCAATAGTTGCCTCGCCTAAAACTCCATGCGCGCGGCCGATTCGGCCAACGACAAGGAGCACTATTAACGGACTCCAGATACCTCGTCGGCCTCGATGAGATCGACGCGGACCGAGCGACCGGCGATGGCGCTTACAACTGTGCGAAGTGCACGAGCTGTACGGCCATTACGACCAATTACCTTGCCAATATCTTCAGGGTGAACGCGAACCTCAAGTGTTGTTCCACGGCGATGATTCTTCTCCGTGATAACAACCTCTTCAGGATTATCTACGATTCCCTTAACGAGATGCTCGAGAGCTTCGTCAATCATTATTCGGCAGGAGTCTCGTCTTGAGATGGAGCTGCTTCTTCGGCTGGCGCTTCAACAACCTCAGCAACTTCTGGAGCGGCTTCCACAGCTGGAGCCTCTTCAGTTACGACAGGCGCTGACTTTGCAGCCAACTTATCTGCAGCCTTCTTCTTTGCAGTAGTTGCGCCATCCGCAGGCTCAGCCATTGCTTCCTTGACTGCTGCTTCGTAGGCGATGCGCTTGTGTGGCTTCTCAGCTGCGACGCGAAGTGTTCCTTCTTGTCCTGGAAGACCCTTGTGCTTCTGCCAATCACCTGTGATCTTAAGAATTGCCTCTACGGCCTCGGTTGGCTGTGCGCCAACTCCGAGCCAATACTGTGCACGAGCAGAGTCAACCTGGATAAATGATGGTTCTGATCCTGGGTTGTAACGACCGATCTCCTCGATTGCGCGAGAGTTACGAGCGGTACGAGCATCTGCAACAACAATGCGGTAATGCGGTGTGCGAATCTTTCCGAGACGCATTAACTTAATTTTTACAGCCACGTAGGTGGTACTCCTTGAATGATTCGGATCTCAGACTTCTCTCTCAGTGGGAGCGAGAGATCAGTTCATGATCCATAGTGGATTTCGGTTGCGATCGGGGTAGAGGGCCCTCCCGCAGGGAGCCAATCTTGCCATCTCGGCATAGATCCCCCAAATTGAGATTTAGGCCTCTTCAGCTGCACGTTTGGCTGGATTACCGGACTTGGACTTCTTCTTAGGCGCAACCTTCGGCTGCATCGGGGCGGGCAAGCCCATTCCCGCTCCACCCATGCCACTCATCGCTGGCATGCCGGGCATGCCAGGCATGCCCTTGCCGGTCCGCATCTGCTTCATCATCTTCTGTGCAGCGCTAAAGCGATCAATGAGATTATTCACTTCTGAGACTTGGCGACCACTCCCCTTGGCAATGCGAGCGCGTCTAGAGCCGTTGAGAATCTTTGGGTCATTTCGCTCTGCCGGGGTCATGGATTCAACGATCGCTTGGGTGCGAACCAACTCGTTGTCGTCAAAGTTCTCAATCTGCTTCTTGATCGCACCGGCACCAGGAAGCATGGCCAACATCTTCGACATCGAACCCATATTTTTCATCGCCTGTAATTGCGAGAGAAAGTCGGTGAGCGTGAAATCCTCGCCCTTTGCGAACTTCTCTTCTAGACGTGATGTCGTCGTGCTATCCATCGCTCGCTTGGCCTGTTCTGCCAAGGTCTGGATATCACCCATTCCAAGGATGCGAGAGGCCATGCGATCTGGATAGAAGATATCGAAATCTTCAACCTTCTCACCTGTTGAGGAGAAGAGAATTGGCTTGCCGGTCTTCTCTAAAATAGAGAGAGCCGCGCCACCACGCGCATCACCATCGAGTTTTGTCAGCACGACGCCATCGAACCCGACACCTTCTTGGAACGCCTGTGCGGTGCGGACTGCGTCCTGGCCAACCATTGCATCGACGATAAAGAGAATCTCATCCGGCGTTACCGCATCACGGATTCTGATCGCTTCGCGCATCAACTCTTGATCTACGCCAAGCCGACCAGCAGTATCAACGATGACAATATTGTGGAACTTCTCTTGAGCAAATTTCAGGCCAGCTTTAGCAACTGCCACTGGATCGCCGACGCCATTGCCTGGCTCTGGCGCAAAGACCGGAACCTTGATCGCCTCTCCGACAGTCTGCAACTGTGTAACAGCATTAGGGCGCTGAAGATCCGAAGCAATGAGTAGTGGTGTATTGCCATCCTTCTTTAGATGTAACGCAAGTTTTCCTGCCAACGAAGTCTTACCCGCGCCTTGAAGACCCGTCAGCATAATTACGGTTGGCGGCTTCTTCGCCATACGGATCCGCCTGGAGTTTCCACCAAGGATAGATGTCAATTCTTCATTAACGATTGCAAAGATCGCTTGTGACGGATTAGTTCCGCGGTTTACTTCTTCGAGCTTCTCGAGTGAACGATCTGTGATGCGCGTGGCAAACTTCTCAGCCACATCGAGCGCCACATCAGATTCAATGAGAGCAGCCTTAATCTGATCAGCAATCTCACTGATATCACCTGCCTTTAATCGACCCTTTGCCCGCAAGGACGAGAAGGCGCTAGAAAACTTGGCAGATAGATTCTCGAACACGGGTAGAGCCTACAACGAGCCCGAGCGAGCAGCTTTACTGAGTGAGAAGATGCCTTTCAATCTGCGTCGCTAGCGTCTTCGCTCGCTCTTCACTTAAGGCTCCCCCTTGAGGATCTGTGATGTAG
>Ga0208251_1000203_pt1 | contig 18242 bp, 34 predicted proteins | sample CryBogCBE15Jun09_FD_184560 | JGI IMG/M metagenome (GOLD analysis project Ga0208251, IMG submission 184560) | Freshwater microbial communities from Crystal Bog, Wisconsin, USA - CBE15Jun09 (SPAdes) (version 2) | ecosystem: Environmental > Aquatic > Freshwater > Lake | place: Crystal Bog...
CGTTGGTCGTATACACCGTCGAAGGATTCGTTCAATATAGGTTCTACGATTGAACGGAAGTCCGTACTTCTCATTGGGGCTGCCATAATTTATTCTCCTATATTAAACTTGGGCTACATATTGACCGTAGAAGTTGGTGTTAGTGAGTTGTACACGAACTACTGTGTATGCATCACCCCACGCATTATCTACTTGTTGAGCTAAATCTACTACACGCATTTGGGCTTGTTGACCGTTTGTTACGGCTGTAGAAGCACCTAATGTTGCTTGGGAAATACCAACTGTAGTAGAACCTGCAGTAATGTTAGTGAAATAATACTCACCACCAATACTTGTTTGAGCCATAGAACCGTCAGCTTGAATATCATAAACGATGTTGAGGTCATTATAGAAATAAGCGTTGGTAATAGAGCCTGATTGAACAGTAGTACCTGCAGGCCAATAGTTAGAAACTCTACGACGACCTGTTGTGTCGGTGAATTCGCAACCTTGGAAAGAACCTGCTACAGCATACTGTTGTGATGTAGATGTACCTGTTGTTGTTTGAGCAGCGATAATAGTTCCGTTAGCTGAACCTGTAGAACCCACGTTAGCAGCACTAACGTAAGCAACAGGTTGCTGTTTGAAAATATTAGCGTTGTAACCTGATGTAATACCGTTTTGTAAACATTGTGCTCTTTCTAAACCCGTTGGGAAGAAAGAAGGACGTAAACCAAACGGAGCAGATGTAGACGACATATATTACTCCTTAATAAATTGCGTTAATAAAAAATTTTGGTTTGTTTCGCTTTATTCAAAGCTATGTAAGCAAAATCGCAATTGACGCAATTTTTAATGAGTTAATACTAATTCTATCTTAATTAAAAGACAGGTGCTTCTCTTGTTAAATCAAAATGCATTCCATCGCCTTCAACTTGACCCAATGCTCTACCATTGGAATCTCTTGCGTTAAGAAGTTGGTCTTGTTGTACTTTGATTTTTTCCTGTTCATCCATCGGTGCATAATGGTGTACTTCAGCCATATACGCTTGATAAATCTCTTCAGGTATCTTATACAACACCATCTCATTAACAGAGATAAAACCTTCCATCTCGCCTGACTTAACCTTATAGTGCTCGAAGCCTGGAACTTCTTCGGCTTTCACAGGCACATATCCGATTTGCATACGTCTGTGGATTGGGTCATATTGATTGGTTGTGGATAACCAACAGCTATGAAATCCTGGAATCTCAGGAGCTGTCGGTAAAGACTGTTGTAAAAATTCATCACGGAACATACGACGTTGTTCTTGTGAGAGTGCAAAGTTTTTCTCAGGTGCTTCACGAGAAGTATCTCCGATAGCACGAGATTCACGACCTACATTGGTATTACGTTTTAAACGATTGTCCATATTATCCTCTTACCTTGTTCTGTTTGTCCCATTCACGGAAACGATTAATCATCTTCATCTTTGCTTCAGGATTATTCCAAACTCCTGCCTCTTTTAAAGCAGCTACTCTTTCAGGACTTAATTCATATACATTGCCTTTAGGAATAGCGTTTGACTCTCTTCCTGAGCTTGTGACTACAGAACGTGGTCTTCGCACATTTTCCCCATTATAACTCTTATTTTTAATTTCAGGCAATCTTTTTTCAGCTCTATATGATAATTCATCCCAATATTCTTGCGTAGTTGGGTCAAATCCTTCTTTAGTTAATTGTTTATCAATCAACTGAGTGATTTGTGATGCTTCATCTTCGCCTCTAGGGTCATACCAAGGATTTTCATCCATCCAATCAGCTACCATACGTTGAACTACAGGGTCAGGCACATTAATATTTTGTTTAGGCTGAACAGATTGTTGCGTGGCTTGTCTTTTAAGATTAGCCAATGCTTCCATCTTTTGTTTAGCCTCATACAACATCTCTTGGGCTTGAATTGCTGATTGTCCATCGCTTTGACTTACAGCTTCTTGTAACTTCATCTTAGCGTATTCAACTTGTACGCCTGCATCTTCAATTGCTTTATCAACTCTCGCTAATTCAGCACCTGAAGTTTTCTTTTCAATGACAGCCAAGCGTTCAGCCAACATTTCATTTTGCTTTTTAAGGGCACTAATGAGCGAGCTTGATTCTCTTGTCTTTTCACGATGTATTTGTTTCTTTAAGCGTCGCTCTTCACGACGTGCTTCCCTAATAGCCTCACGTTCAGGGTCTACTTCAGGTTTAGCATCTTCAAAGTCATCATCTTGTCTAAACTCTGACTTTTCTTCTACCTGTGGATTTTCTTCTCCTTCAGGTAAAACTACGCTTGCTGAACCATCTTCTGACTCAGCAATTTGCATTTCCATTTTTTCTGTTGGTGTCATAATCAATCCTTAAATAAATGCTTTAATTTCACGAGGGTCACCTGTTACTTTGCCAATTAATTCATGGTCATTAAAGAAAGTAAATAAAACCCTTCCCTCAATACCTTTTTCATCAACAAATTCGATTTCCCATCTATCACCACCCCATTTAGGGACTCGCACAAAGTCACCTACTTGAGCCCAAGCACCTTCCGGCCATGGTTCAGAATTATCACGATTTTTAAAAGCAATTGGACCTATGGCTATGACTTTACCAATTTGTGTATTCCATTTTTCGGTCTCTTTGGTTTCTTCAGGGATATAAATACCACTTTCAGTTACCTTTTCTTTTACTGCTCTTAATTGAACCAATACTCTCGCCCCATACGGAGACATCAAAGGGTCAATTGTTGGGAACGCTTCTTCAAGCGTCTGTTCTTTATCTAATACACTCATTCACTATCCTTTTCTTCTAAAAGATTATTCAAAATTCCAACAGCTTCTTCCAAGCCTTGGTATATACCTACATATCTTTGGTAACTTTCAAAATTTACAAAATTCCCATTTACCATCGATTCTTTTATCTCCTCTTGCTTTATCTTCAAAGCGTGGAGAAAACCATTAACAATATCCATTAATAGTTCTTTTTAACCTTGCCACCCTTTTTATGAGTAGCGATAGAATGAACTTTAGGCTCTAAGTATGGTTGTTTGTTAGAGCTATCCAAAATTAAAGTCTGTACATCTTTTTCTTTATGTGCTCCGATATGACCGTGGTCATTCCATTGTTTAACGTCATAGTCTTCCGTTGAATACTTACCTGATTTGGTAGAATTCTTAGGTTTAACTGTGCCACCATTAGCGTATTTAGAAACCTTGCCACCTTTTTTAAGATGATTGGCTTCACTTTCGCCACCCATTGCAATGCGTTTATGCATATTAATTAATTCAGACATTTCCTTCTCCTTGTGGTTGTTCAGGTTGTTGTTGCTGTTCAGCTTGAACTCCCTGTTGTTGGATTGCTTGTTGCTGTGCTTGTGCTTCTTGTTGTTGCATTTCTTGCAAATGCTGTAAATTTTGTTGTTGAACTTGTGCTTGTTGTTCAGATTGTGCTTGTTGAGCCTCAAATTGCTTCTCTAATGTCATAACATTTGCGTTATGCGTTAACTTGGCATCTTCAATTTGTTGTTGAGAGATAATCGATTGTTCTTTAGCCTTAGCATCAAGTTCTTGTTTCTGTGCATCTAAAGATAACTTAGCCTTATCATAAGCTGCCTTACGGTTTGTCTCAGCCATTTGTGTATCTGTCAACGCTTTAACCTGAGCCATAATGTTAGGGTCAGTCGGCTGTTGATTCTGTTGAGACATTTTCTGTAAAGTCTGTAACATCTGTTGAATAGCTGGCATAACTTGTTGTGCCAATACCCTTTGTGCGTCTTGATTAACGTGCTGACCCACTACTTGTAACATTTGTTGAGCCTCATAAGGTATTGCACCAACCTTAAATGCTTCAAATGGTCTTCCAAGTGATATAGAAGCAATCGTATCAGTATGTTGTAAATACCATAAGACTAAGTGTTGCTTAATATGTTCTAAGCAAGCAGGTATAAATGTCGGTGCTACAAGTGGATTAGAGCCAAATACAGGGTCAAGAGCATATTGAATGTGGTCTAGGATATGTGCTAGGTGGTTCTGAGAAACAAACGCTCCTACAGGCTTTCCTAGCGTCATAGACATATTCTCTAAAGCTGAATTCATCTCTTTAATTTCTTGAGGGTCAGGCAAAATCTCGTTAATATCAGGGATTTTTATCTGTTTCATAATCCTTTTTTCTACTGCTAGACGGTTATATAAGTCAGGATTTGCTTGAGCTCTTTGTGCTAATGCTTGAATTTGTGCATAACGCTGTGATTCAGCAAAAATATGAGGGTCAGATACAGGAATAACGTCAGAATTCGTCTTAAAGTCGTCTCTATGTATCTCTAAATCAGCAACAATCTCACCTTTACGTTGTTCATCTAAATACCAACGATTTAAACGAGCTAAAATCTTTAATACACGCTTCTGAGAATCATGTAAACGTGCATGAATCGAACTAAATACAGCCGCACCTTGCTCAATTAACGCTTGTGTAGTGCCAACAGGGGCTTGAGAGTTTACATCAGCAATCTTTTCTTCAGCCGTTGTTACAACGCCCTTAGCTGCACTATCTAACCACCCTAATAAAGCAAATAAAACTTGATTTGGTGGGTTAAATGGCACAGGCATTGCTATTTTTCTGATGTCATCGACCCCTGGTGCTCCTTCGATTTCAGTAACTTGTGTAACATCGATGTTTTGGGATTGCCCTGAAATTTTACCCCCCTTAAGCTTAAGCATGGTCGGTGCGTTATTGATGTGAGCAGAATCCAATAAAGCACGGAGAGCACCAGTAAGGGCAGCACTAAGACCCCCAATAAGATGAGGCAAACCGATAGCATAAGCACCCCTCCAAGGAATAAACTTAAATTCAACAATCCAATCCAATTTAGTCATCGTCTCATCGCCATCTTCCCAATTGCGATAAAGTCCAATAACAGCCTTTTCACTTTCATCAATCATTAGTATGTAAGGAGCTCTTTCACCCTTACTAAACTTATCTTCTTCTAACTCTAACCATGTATACACATGATATACACGCCTAATTCCATCAATGTTTTTAGATTCATTACGCTTACCTTCAACTTTATTGCTTGCTTTTTCTGACTTAGACTCATCAGGTTCAGCCGATACACGATAAGTATTGATGTCTTTATATAAACCTTGCGATACTCTTAAATCATATTCTTCTTGTGTTATGTCTTGTACTTCTGTAACTCGCATTGCCGTATAAAAGTTAACGGCTGAAAACGGTAAATAGATATTATCAATTGGCACAAACTCAGTACATGGGCGACGCTTGTAATCTTCATACCACATCTTTAAATACTGAGAGCCACCTAAAGGTAACTGAGTGAGCATTTGCTCTTGCTCATCTCTATACTCTTCAATCTGTTCCGTAAGTTGCCAATTCATGTAATCACGTTTACGGTCAGCTTTGGCTGTTTTCTCTTCGGTTACTTCTCCGATAATCTTGCTTCTAACAGGTCCATCAGGTGGAAATAATTCTTTGATTGCTCTTGCAGCGAAGTCGACGCAAGACTCTGCCATGACAGGGTGAACAACCTTTGAAGCTCCCATGAACTGAGCTCCTCCTGGAGCGTCATCTCCAAGACCTGTCCTTCTGATTCCTTCTTCATATTTCTTGTCTCTGTCCTCACGGGCTTCTTTATCCTTATCAATTAAATCTACATACTTCATTGCAACCATGTCTAAATCGTAATCATCAATAGACTCGGCTAAGTTTTCATAAAAGTCAGGACTCTCTTCAGGAGTCTTTAACTTATCTAAGTGCACAATTGCTGAACCATCTTCTTGCTCTTCTACTGCGTCTTCTGTTAATTCGTCTTCAAATTCAAAGATAGATGCATCTTCTTGCATTGGCTCGTCATTAGGATTGTAATCCTGTGGTATTGGGTATTCGGGCATTATCTTTTCCTCGCTAAGGCTAATCTCATTTCATCAAAAGAAATTACGCCACCTTTTTTCTTAAATAATTCTAATTGTGTACTTGGTATTTTGCTTCCACCTACATCAGTTGGTCTTAATCCAACAGTAGGCTTAGATTGTCTTACTTGATACTCAGCGTTGACTTGTTCTTGTGTAACAGGTTTTACTTCTGTTAAGCTTTCATATGGACGAAATGCTCTCAATTCTTCTGAGCGTTTTGCCATACCACTAAGTTCATCTTCAATTTTTTTCTTGGCAATAATTTCTTTCATCTTGGCTAATTCTGTTTCCATAACAGAACCACCTTCGGCAAATGATTTTCTATATCCAATATCAACACGAGGATTCATGCCACCAATAGGTTTATTAATTCGTGCATAAAATCCTGATGGATGTTCATAACCCACATCAACCCCTGCAATTTTATTAATACGACCTTGTGGCGTATCTACAGAAATTCCTGTAGCACCTAACCCTAATCTGTTGTTATCAAAGTTAACATTGTGCCCTATATGCCCCATATACATATTTGGTGGAGGTAATCTTGAACCTTCAGGAATATTAGGATTTTGAGGCATTTCCGAACCACCAACAAGTGAAAACGGTGAAGTTGATGGCTCACCATCGTATTGTTTTTCTTCATGCAATTCTCGATTGGCACGTTCAACGATACCACCATCAGCAAGTTTTACTACGCCACCGTCTTTATAAGGTAAGCCACCTTTAATCTTGGCTTTTGCTTCTTCAGATGGTTCGTAGTAATATACTTTTTTGCTTTTACCCTTCATTTCTTTAATTTGGGTATCTTTAGGAATCAAACCACTAATCTTTAAACCTTCTATATTTCTTTTTGCATCCCTTAATGTTTCAAATTCTTTATAATGAACCAAATCACCATTTTCATCTACTAAACTAAATACCAATGGGGATGTTTCTATTTCCGTTTCACCAACACGCCCACCATATTGCTTAGCAAACTTCTTTAAGTAGGAAGGATAGATTTCATCATAATACTTACGCATTCCTTCGCCACCAACTTTAAGGTCAAGCCCTTCAAATTGTTTTACATCATCTAAATATGGATGTGGAGCTCCTTCATTATCGATGATTTTTTTTGCCAAATCTTTGCCAACATGGTCGGATAATTCTGATTGTGCTAATTGTTTCTGAAATACTTCATTGCCATGAAGGTCTTTAGCAGATACTTGAAAATAAGGTTCATCTAAATTATTTTTATATAAAGGGTCATTTAATGGTTTGTATTTAATGTTGCTGATTTGTTTACTTAAATCATATCTATCCGCCAATGTATCGCCTGTAGGCAAATATAATCTATCATCGCCTCGTTCTACGGCGTGTTGAATTGCTTTCTTTAAACCAAGTTCATGCCAATTGTTTTTGTATGGTGCGTCAGGAACTTGTAAAGCTTTTTGTAAATAATTGTCATGAAAATCTTTTTCTAATTCTTTGCTTGCTCCATGTTTTTCTAAATCAAGTAAATTAACATCTTCAATATTTTTATTAATTCCTAAATCTTTAATTTGTTGTGCAATTTTTTGTTTTCTAGCATTATCAGAATAGCCTCTTTCTTTACCTTTCTGATGCCAATCGGATTGCAACTCATCAAGCAATGTTCCTTTTTTACCTTCGACATCTTTACGGTCATCCATACGCATATTAATCATCGTATTAGGATTTTCAGGAAAATGACTTTCCGTGAATGGCGTTCCTTTTGCTATAATAGCCAACTCGTGGCGTTGCTCCATAGGCAAAGACTCAAAGTTCTTAGCACCCAAACGTCTAGCCATATCGTCTAACAATTGACCTTGAGTAATATTCTTTTCTGGTATCTGTATCAACATCTCACGATAGTTATTTCCTGAATCTTTATTAAAAGGAGTTCGCCATTGCTCAGGATGTTTGTATTCATCAGGATATACTTCCTTCATTTGAATACGATTACGTTCAGCAAATCCTTGCACGTCTTCTTTAGTTAACTTGTTATTGTTCTTTAAAAACTCACCCATGCCTGTTGCTTCAAACTCATGAGGCTTCACTCCTAACTTCATTAAGTCATTCATGAAAGCTTGACCATTGCCTTGCTTACGCTGTAAGTTCTGTGACTCTTTCTCTAGCTTTGAATAGAAGCCAAAGTCGTCTTTAGGGCTAAATGCTTTCGGACTCACATCCTGAATACTCATCCCTACAGGCATACCTTTGGTCGCTTTAACTCCCTTTACCATTGTATAGGGGTCAAGAATACCTCCAACAACATTTTCACCAAGTTTTGTTGCAACATTGTCAGCATAATCTTGCAATATAGGAACTTGTTTGGCTTTATTCAGAATATCCTCAGATGTTGGCATATTGGTTTGTGGGCTAACTGTATCAGGGCTTACATAATTAATTGCTTGTCTACCCAATGACTCTATATTACCTGGCGTTCCCAATATCGAAGCCCCTGTACCTACAGCTGCCGAACCAAGCATATTGCCCAATCCTTGCATTGCACCTGTGAATGTTTCTAATGGAGTTCCCTGAACAGGTTGACCTGCCCTATTTCTAGCAACAGCCAATCTCATTTCATCTTTGCTTGGCGTGTCTGTTTGAAACGGTGTAAAACCTGCATATTGACTTGCATCGCTTGGACTCATGCCCATGCCTATCAGCTTTTCATATTGTTGTGTAGGAGTTAATTGCCCACTTTCAACCGTAATCTGATTTGGCATAAATCGACCCTAAAGATGTTTTCCTCGATTATAATCTTTTTTGTGGAAGTTTGTATATAGTTTCTAAAGTTTTCATACAAATCTCATAAGCATCAACCTCAGCCTTATCTTGGCACTTCTGTGAGCAATAACCTTTTACTCTGACATCAATGAACTTGACGGGCTGAAATAATAGCCCACATTGGCATTTTTTATACTTAAAGTTATATTGCATACGGATTTACCCTCTTAGGTTTAGTTTCATCAACATATAAGTCGCTATCATCAGGAATATAATCTACAGTTAAGAATCCCATATCTCTCAGAATTCTTAAAGCCTGCGTCATCGAATCAACATAATCATCATTCCTTACTTCAGGGAACGCACATATCTGATTTAAGAAAGGTTCTATCCAACTCTTGACCTGATTCTTATTCGTGTCGCTCTCAGGAAGGTATACAAGACCCTTTGCAATAATAGGGCTTACTAGATTAAGCCTAGCTGTTTTATCAGCACGACCAGGGTTATATCCCCTTACATGAAGTCCTGCCCTTTGTAAATCCTGTATTAAAGAAATGCCTGCACTTTTATCCTCTACAAGTATTAAGTCTACTTTCTTACCACTTGACCATTCATCCGAGTCACCATATATGCTTGTAGCCTCATCGAGAACTCTAGGGCGTAAATCAGGGTATTGCATATGCTCAGACCAACAATCTATCAACATAACACTCATAGGCTTGTCAGTAGGCTTAAATACACCCCATACAGTACAAGCTGTTGGGTCATTAGCTGTCTTATCGCTCGTGGCTACATCATATGATTGGATGATATACTCAAACTTAGGAAGAGGCTTACTGTTATCCCACAACCTAAACATATTTCTTTTAATGATTCCACTCTCTTCAGGGTCAATAATCTCAGCGTTAATCTCTTGGCGACCAATGCTTGTTCCCTCATACTGTAGAATCTGATTCTTAAATGTAGGGGCTAAGTTAGCCAAGTTATCATAGGTTGTCGCTTTGGTAACAATCACATCTTCGCCATCTCTATTTGCTAAGTCAATAATCAATGGTTTTGGCTTTGGTGTTGTCGTACAGATAAGGATAGGTCGTTCACCTAATCGCATACCAAATTGAATCATATCCCACGCTTCATCGAGGTAATCCCACGCTGCTAACTCATCTAACCATCCACCATGGAACTGTGGACCTCGAAAACGGTCAGGCTCAGATGCAGGGATTCCTTTAATAATACTATCGTTAGTTAATGTAATCTCATTGTCGCCAATGTTATGTTTAGCAATAATCGAGCGTGGCATAACATTAATCAATCCACTCTCTCCCATAAAGCACACATCTTTTACATCAGCAAATGTAGGGGCTGATACTAACCATCTTGTCTTTGGTTGTTCCCATGCTAGTCTCCATATGTTCTCAGATGCCGTTCTTGTCTTACCTGCTCCACGACCTGCTAAAAATAACCATATGTTCCACCAATTGCCTTCAGGCATTATCTGATAGTCATGTCTAGTCAAATACCAATTAATCTTAGTAAGCTCTACCTCAGCCGTTACAACGTCTACTTCTTCAGCTAACTTCTTAGCCTCTTCAAGTAGGTTGCTCAGATTGTCTGATTTTTTCAATTGTTTTACTAATACGCTCTAATGCACCACTCAATACCTCAGTCTTTACATCGAGGTTTCCTGACATCTCTATCGCTTGGTGAGGTCTTCCATCTAATCTATCAAACAGTATATTAATAGCGTTTAGGTTGCCTTTCTCGGCTTCCTCAAACAATACTGTTGCTACTTTATGGAGTCTTTCAGGCTCTTGAACTGTTATGCGTCTTAGCACGGCAGCGAATGCCCCTCTGACCTGTTGTGGGTATTCTTCGTTCAATGCTCTTGTTATAGTTTTCTTGTGTGCCATATTCTCATATAACCTTATGTTTCCAATAGTTTTTATCAACTATTTTTCATAAGTCTGATTATACAACAAAAAAGGGACTTTGTGTCCCCTTTTATTAAAATCTATATGCCATCGCATATCCTTCAACCATTCTACTGATTTTAAATTTCATTAATGCATCATAACAATTAACATCAAAACCAACTACTGTAACATTTTTATTGCTTACAAATACTTTTTCGTCACCAATTTTAATGCCAACATTTTGTGCATCCTTATCATAATGAGGTGCATATCTATCAACACCTACCCAAAATACTTCCCCTTGTAAGCCATTTAAAAGGGCTTTCTTACCACGCTTAAAGCCATGAATTACAACTGTCTTGCCTTTGTCAGCAAGTTTAGCAATTTCTCGCTCTTGCTTGGCTATGTAATCCTGTCTGACTTTTTGTTTAAAAGATTCGGCTAATGCACGAATTTCAGGAGTTGCATCAATATGGCAACCAAAAGAACCACCACCACGAGTTGTACCATATTGAATAGAATTAACACATTGATTTTCAACATCCCAAACAACAGCAAAAAAATCGCTGTCATGGTAGCCATTGTTTTCATACTCAGCTAATACACAACCCTTGTAAGACTCTACACCATCACGAAATATACTCATTTTAAATCTCCTAAAAAACCGTCCTATACGGTATAAGTAATACTTTACTCGACTAAATTACTAATTGCAACACTTTTTTTATGAATCTTTTATGACAATCTACGGATAGTTGTATAGTGCTCAGAAGCTGATTCACCTATCTCTAATGCATCCACCCTCTCTTTAAAAAAGGTGGAATACTTCGTCCAATTGACTTCAGGGTCAACAGAGCTTTGTAAAAGGTTCTCATCCTTGTCATAGTATTCAACTTTGTACTTGGGATTCATTCTTTATACTCCCCTCCGTACTCCAACAAAAAACGCTTGCTATTAACAAACATAGCGTTGTCACGAAGGCAATCTTTAACTGTGTAGTATTCAGCAGGTGAGTTGTATATTTCGTTGCCAAATTCATCAAAGTAGTCTACATAAATGAAAGGTATATCATCTTTATTGGATACATCATTAGTAATAGCTAATGCAATGTCGTTAAGGTCAAAATCGTATGACTCTGCTACGTTTTCCCAAGAATTCTTATGTGATACTGTTTCATCTTGGTGTGGAAGATTTGCTTCTTTAGCTATTGCTAAGCACTCTTTAAAACTTTCTTTCCATGAATTCATTTGCTTCTCCTAAAAAGTTATCTAAAAATTGGGGGTTTCCCCCCTTGTTATTAATAATTAGAACCTAACCAAAAACAACCAGAATCTTCCCAAGCACCCTCTGCTTTAGCCATAGCTTCATTAGCAACAGCATCGTGATAATATAATTCTTGTATAGCCTCATAAGACATACCAGGATGAGCATCAAAATCGGCTTGTGTTAAATTAAAATCTTGTGGTGACATTTTATTTCTCCTAAAAAACGACCCCGTGTCGTATAAGTAATACTTTACCTAAACTTTTTAATATTTGCAACAATTATTTTGTGAATATTTTGTGAAAGTTTTGTGACCTTTGTATTCTTTTCTTTAATGGCTTCACTCGCCCAAACTTCATAAATATCTTATAGGACTGAAATCGATTAAATATGCCCCTACGGTATCGACTGTTTCTTCTAGACGCTTCCTGATAGGTTTTATTGCGTCTAGGCATGAGTTCTATGAATCTCATTTCAATAGCCTTGCTTTCATATTTAAATGCACTTTCTCTCGGTATTCAGGTGGAATATTATCATCTACTATGCTCCAAGCAATCATGGTTGCTTGTGTCCAAGCTTCTAGCCAAATAGCCTTTGGGTCGGTTAAAAAGTCTTCTTCGGCTTTCGCTGCTTTTAAAAGTTTGACCCAATCATCAAACGCTTCTTCTTGCTTCTCTTTTACGAATCCAATTAGCATTTATCGCTTTCTTCATTAATTTTGACATAAGCCTCAGAATTGTCTATGGCTTTCTTTAAAACAGATAAAAATCCTTCAGCGACCAAAAATTCCACAGCTTCTTTATCCAAATCTAAATTACATAAAGCTGAACCATCTTTCATTTCTTTAATTTTGCTTACTATTATTTTCATTCTTAACCCCGTGAGCTTGTATTAACTGATATTTTAAATCTTGATTAGCCGTTCTTAAATCAGCAATTTCTTCTTCCTGTCTGTGAATTATCCCTGCTAATTTGCGTAATTGCGATTCCAAGAAGCTTCTTTCAGCCAAAAGTGTCTTAATCACATCTTCTGTCATATTTTGTCCTCCATAATGCCTAGGTGTCCATCGACAATAAATCCACAACCCCTTAAAAAGTCCTCAAAATGGGAAACAACTTCAGGTAATTCAGTTGCATTACATTCCATAGTTGTAATCGATTGGTTATCTTCAAACACAGTTCCATCAGGTTTTTTACAAAATATAAATATCATTTCTTTTCCTCTCGATGAAGTTGCATAGCATTGTCTGACAGCTCATCTACTTTACGAGCATATAAATCCAATAATTCAGCACAAGCCCATAAAGCACTACTTTCTGTATCTTCAGTAATTCTTTCAGCAAGAATTTCTATAATTGATTTTACTGAATCTAATCTATAGCTTATTCTTTCAGCATCATTTGATATATCCCAAGCACTCATGTTCATTCCTTTAATGGTTAAACTACTTATGGTTTAATTTATTGCATCTTACTTATATCTATAAACATATAACAAAAACAAACATAAAAATACAATCGTAAAAATAATAATTGGTGCAATCATTTCTCACTCGCTTTCATATAAAATTTTAATTTATGATACATTTCTGTATTTACCTTATCTAAATAATTAATTTGCTCAACAAGTATTGGTAAAATTTCAACAACTTCTGTAGCCATTTCTAATTTGGCTTTGTCATTATATTTATTAAATCTTTTAAATCTTTTTTGCAATAGCAATGCTTTTTTTCTAATCATTCCCCCCTCGCTTTTATTTAATTAATTCGTCTGTGTGGGGGTCAAAATATTTGCTACCTTTATTCATATAGTAGTTATTCTTTTCACGCAGAGCTTCAGTATAAATATCTAAATAAATCACATAAAACATAACCCCAAGAAAAATAGCAGTTCCAATATAAGCCCCATATATGCCAAGATAGAATAAACCAACAAGCCCCGCAACAATTCCTATAAAAGCTAGAAATATTAACAGAGTCATTATTAAAGCTTTAGTTTTTAATGTCATTTCTCACTCGCTTTCTTTAATAAATCTCTAGCAAAATCTAAAATATCTTTAGCACCATTTAGATTGTTTTTCTTTACCCATAGGGCTAGTATTTCCTCATCTGTTAGTTCACGATGATAAGGATTTTGTTCGCCACAATTTTTACAAAAAGTTAATGTTCCATATGGTACAAAACTAGTCATTTCTCACTCGCCTTTCTTAATATTGCATCAACAATCCAATAACATTGTTCTGTTGTTAAAGTTACTGTTGTGTTTAATGCAGATATTCCAAAAATATTATCTATTTCCTCATCAGTTAGTTCACGAAATTGTGCATATCCTTCTACCATTTGTTGTACCCTTGATTGCATTTGTTTTTGCATACCATCAATAAAACCTTTTTCATAAGCCTCATTGTTTTTTGATGGGTGCCCATCATATCTACCAATCAAGTAAGACCTTGTGTCTAAGGTTTCATTCTTTTCTTTGGCTTTCTGAATACCATTCCAATAGCCAGTTGCGTAGATAGCAGATTCTTTGTCGGTCATTTCACTCGTTTTCTTTAACTGTTCTGCAAACTCAATGGCTTGCAGTATCCAACCATTACCCGCAACCAATTCTAAAAATATAAAACCATTTTTTCCATGCTCAATAAATTCATCGAGTGATGCCCTTGGCGTATCTTTGTAGTGTTCTACTGCTTCCTCATAGTTCATTGCCCCCTCGCTTTCTTTAGTTGTTCGTCAATGTATTTATCTAACTGCTCGCCATTAGGAATTCCTTCGGCTAAATAAGTTTCACGACCATTTGCAAATTCATTCTTAAGCCATTGATAACGATTAGCATCTATTTGCTCATCTGTTAGTTCACGCATTGGTTGTGCTAATACATTTTTAACAACTTGATGCAAGTCTTTGTAAGGGATGGTGTCTGTTGGATGGTGAAACTTATGGGCTTTCCACCCTTCTTCTTTGCCAGCTTCAAAACCTTTCTTAAACTGTTCATCTAGTTCTTTTGTTGGATGGGTGTAAAGTGGAATACTCTCCCCAGCTTCTAATTCAGCAAATGCTATTGGTGGATGGTCATACAATGCAGTATAGTTAGGATGTTTTAACGCAGCAGAACTACAAGTTGTAGTAAACTCAGGTTTATCAAACCCAGGGAATTTAACCATCATGGCAACAGGTTTTTGACTAAAGAATGGCTTGGTGTAAAGCAACTCACCCTTCTCTCTCGTTTTCCAATCACTTCCTGAACCTGAGTCAATATACATATATCCATAACCATCAAAGTCATAACGCATTGCTACTGGCTCAATTGGGTGTGATTGGGTGTGGGTGTAAAGAGGTATATCAGCTTCTATTGGTCGTGTTTCGTGTTTACCATAGACATATCCATTTTTGTCCATCCAAGCAATAGGCTTGCTCATTTGGTCAATATTTTGAGCATTTTTCAACTCCTCAATTTCTTTGGCTTGTTGGCGTAGCATATCAGCAGCATCTTTAACAAATCCTCTTGGATAAGCATCTTCTATAATTTCTGCTAGTTCATTTGCTGTCATTTTGTCCCCTCGCTTTCATCATTGCGTCTGCCATTTTGTAAGAATGAATTGCTAATGACATTCCATCGTATTCATAGCCTTTTTGCATTAATATCAAACCTTGCATAGCTTTAGCAGCAAAGTAATCTCTTAAATCCATGCCTTCTTGTGCATCAAAAAACTGATGATTTGATTTTGGAAATGCTTTCATTTTGTTATCCTTAATATTCTGCATTGTGCGTGTTTGTGTTTCATTTTTTACCCCCTATTCCATACCATCCTAAACAAAATACTGTGGTTGCCCACATCCAAAAGTTTTTTTCAAGCTTTTTATCATGCAACAAAATGACATACTCAAATGGATACCATATAAGCCATAAAACCCTTCTTAATAAAGGATTCTTTAATCGTATAATTATTCGTGCAATCATAATTAACCTTAATTATATAGTATTTATTTAGTAAATAAAATGAATATTTTATTACATCTCTAATAATCTTTTTAAGGTGATATTTAGGGCATCAATTTCAGTCATTTTCATAACATCCCACATTCTTTTTTGCCCATGAATCCCATTATAATTTGAAGTGTGGCAACTTTCACACAAACTTACGCAAACATATTGCCTATGTTGTTTTATATGATGAGCTTGACTAGGAGGAGGAGCATCACATACTGAGCAAGGAAGTTCTTTAACTCGACTTAAATGTTTACGCTCTTTTGCTGTTAATGTATTGTTCATAGATGTCTTGCATATGCACCAAAATATTTATTTCTTGCTTCTTGTGCAACCAAATCAGCTAATTCTAAATCCTCAAAATATCCTATTACTTTCTTTTTTTTATTAAGCGTTAAGACTACCGTCCATTTTTTTACAGCATTATGCCAATAAACATTTTTTGAACCTGACGTATTGTTAATTGCCATTTTTTTATTTTGAGAATTTTGCATATGTGAAACCTCTCTTAAATTTTCAATTTTATTATTTATGCCATTACCATCTATATGGTCAATTAATTGTGGAAAATAACCATAATGATATAAAAAAATTAACCTATGCAATTTTTCGTTTTTTTTATTAATCGTGGTTCTTTTATATCCATCTTTTGTTAAATAACCAACTTTATCCCCAACTTTAATGCTCCAATTTGGGCTAATTTTCCAATACAATTCACCATCTTTGTATTCAACAATTTTTTTAAGTTCATCTTGAGTCATACTGTAGCCTTCATTTCCATACGAGCCGTAGCTTCTTGTGAACGATAAATGTCAATTCTTGCTTGTGCAGCAACCATATGCCACCTTAGTTCTTCTTCAATAGTTACAGCCTCTCGAATACCTTTAAGAAGCTCTTGATATTCTAAATGGGCATATGCATCTCTTTCTTGTGCAATAATTGTTTTTTCCATGCTCTGTTTCATTAGCAATGCTTTTTTAGTTTTTCTAAATTCTTCCAAATAAATACGTTCAGCTCTTGCCTGTGCAAATTTTTTAGCATTTCTAATTAAATAATCAACTGCATCGTGTGGGTCAATTTCACGTTCCATTTTACTTCTCCATTGTCTTTAAAAGGCGTATCGCCCCATCCACATCTTCAATACGAGCAAGAATTCCGCCCTTCCAATTCTCTATAAAATTTAGTTGAGCTTCAGTAAACTTTCCTTTAGGAGATTTAATTTCTACTAAGGCTGTGTGGCCTGCATATCCCACAACTAAATCTACAAATCCTCGACCTGTTGCACTTGCATCAAATACATAAGCACCATATGCTCGCATAGCATCTCTAATCTCAGCGTGATTACTATCAACTTTGCGAGCGTATTTACTCATTGTCTTTGGCTTGGTATGCGATTACGAATCTCATTAGCAATGTGCGAAAGACTTAAACTTGAATCAGATTCTTCAACAATCTTTGCACACTCTTCTCTTTCGATTAAAATGGCTTGCTTAGTAGTTTGAATAGCAACAGTCATAATCTCAGCCTGTGCTAAGGCTAATGCTTCATCAAACTCTTGTTGCGTAAAGAGAGTTACCCCTCCACCACCATTTAGTAACTTGCGTTGTAATTCACTCATTTTACTCATTTCCAAGCCTCCAAGATTTCTAATAAATGTTGTTTAAATTTTTGACGCTCAATCATTAACGATGGCTGATACTCAACAATAAATTCTTTCAGCCTATCAGAACCCTTTTGCAACTTGTCTATAGGGTCTTGGCTTTCATATAAATCAGGATAAATGTCAGAGGTTAAATCAGCGTCAGAACCCTCTTTAATCTTCGCTATCTCTTCTTCAATCTTATCTTCAGGAACATCTTTTTCTCCTAAAAATAATGCTTTCTCTTCTTTGCTTACTTTCTTTTTCACAACCATAAGTCATGCTCCCCTCGGTTACCTTTGTTCCATTGCTCTAAAATGTCTTGCTCTAACTTCGCTCGACGACCTTGTACTGCTTTGTTACTTAAAAAATCTGTCAGATATTTTTTACCAAACATTATCCGATTCCTGATTAATGTACGGACCTCGCATCTGTGCCGATACTCTTCCGTCCATGTATAACCTCGTTCTCCCATGTTCCACCGTATACTGTTGTGATGCCTTATCAAACCAAAGCTTAATCTTTCCTTCCCACTCACCATTTCTTTGCTTAGCACAAATCAAAAGACCATCAGGGTCAATAGGATTCTTATCCTCTTTCTTATTTCGCCAAACAATAAAGACGTTATCCACTTGGTCAGAAATACTTCCTGAACCTTTTAAATCAAATTTGCCACCAATATGACTCTCATCATTACCTTTTCTCATGTGATGCACAAGATGAATATGCATTTCTGTATCTTGAGCAATTGAACATAAAGCATTCACAAAGTCTTTTTGCTCGTTATATGAGTCCTC
>Ga0208251_1000209_pt1 | contig 18067 bp, 16 predicted proteins | sample CryBogCBE15Jun09_FD_184560 | JGI IMG/M metagenome (GOLD analysis project Ga0208251, IMG submission 184560) | Freshwater microbial communities from Crystal Bog, Wisconsin, USA - CBE15Jun09 (SPAdes) (version 2) | ecosystem: Environmental > Aquatic > Freshwater > Lake | place: Crystal Bog...
GTCAGTGCGGAGCACTATCCAGGCGATAAAGGTTGCTAAGAGCGCGGAGAGGACTGCAACGAGCACTCCAAGAATAAATGAATCGAAGAGACCTTGTGCGAATTGACCATGTGCAATCGCCTTGAAAGCTTCCAGTGTGAACCATTGCGGTCCCTGGGATAAAGAGCGAGGGCTAACAGAATTGAGAAGGAACAGAAGAATAGGGGCTACAAGAATTGCGACTATCAGAATCCAAAAAGCGGTCAGTGGGTTCGCTTTGAATCTTAATTTCATGGCTCATCTCTTAAAAGTATGGAGAAAATCCCGCCGCCAGGTCCCTCAACCTGATGGCGGGATTTTCACTCCCGGTGAAAGGTCTTACTTGATGTTCTGAAGGAACCAATCATCGATTGCTGGTTGCTGAGGACCCCATGCGTATGGGTTAGCAACGAAGTAATCAGGTAGAGGTGCCAAGAAGGACTTTGGTGTGGCATAGGTGGTTAACGGCCAGAAGAATGAGTCGCTATCGCTTGAGTTTGTTGCAACAGCCTGTCCGGCTGGGGACAAGATGAAGTCAATGAACTTCTTCGCTAGCTGACGCTGTGAAGCAGTTCCACTTGAACTAACTGCGATTACGTTCGTCACGAGAGCAGGCTTAGAGAGGAATGCAATCTTTGGTGTGACACCTGGAATTGGAGTCTTCGCAAGCTTGTTCAATTCGTTGTAGGCGGCAGAGCTCTGGATGAGAGCCACATTGATATCACCGATTTCGAAGGCATGTGTTGTTGGACCGTTGCGATCGTTCACAACCATTCCGTTTGTCGTCTTGACTGACTTAAGGAATTTTTCCCCTGCTGCAATATTTGCGGCGAGTCCATCAGCAGTCTTGGAATTCTTTCCACCGATCTGGCTGAACATTCCAGCTAAGAATGGGAAAGTGGGGCCAGAGACAGCTGGATTGTTCATGCCAAGCTTGCCTTTGAATGCGGGCTTAAGAAGATCTGTGTAGGTGGTTGGAGGTGTTGGTACATTCGCAGCGTTGTAGAGCGCGACGCCCATCATGGTTGCTCCAAGCGGAACGTAAGAGTGATCTGCTGGGAAGAGGGACTTGCCAAGATCATTGAAGTCACCCTTAGGGGTATACGCTGAAAGAGCACCCTTCTTGTCGAGGGCAGCAAATGCCTCAGCGCCATCTACCCAGAGCATATTCCACTGTGGATTATTAGATTCGGCCGCAACTTTAGCAAGGAGCGGTCCTGTTGAATCTGTGTAATCCTTAACAGCGGTGTAACCCATCTTGGCATTGAATGCCTTGATCTCGTCGGCGGCATATCCGGTTGCTTCATAAATTGTGACTGTTGTTTGGGCGGCACCGGCAGTTGCGATACCAGCGAATGTAGCCATAAGGGACGTTGCGACTGCGAGCGCAACGCCAATCTTTTTCTGTCTCTTCATAATAAATCCCTTCGGTTAAAGTTCTGCGTCTTTCCGCTCTTGAAAGATAGTTTTGACAGGTGTCCGTGAGGGGCCAGCGGGGTTAATGAGTCGTGAATAAATCGTTAACATCGCCGACCTTCATCACGGAACTATTTGATATTTGCGTCAAACCAAGTGTTGACCGCAGCTTGCTGTGGTCCCCAGAAGTATGGGTCGATCGTCTGATAGGCGGTTGGGAAGGCGGAGAGGCTTGAGAGAGCCTTGACCCCTGGAACGACTGGCCAGAACAAGGAATCCCCAGTCGCATCTCCAGTCTGCATCACAGCCTGTCCCGCTGGAGAGAGGATGTATTCAATGAGTTGCTTTGCTTCCGCTTGAACGGCTGCTGGGGCTTTCTTATCAATTCCGATGACCCCTGGGAGCAACGTTGACTTTGGAAGATAAATAACTTTTGGCGCGAAGCCAGCTTGAGGTTTAGCCGTGAAATTCAGAACTTCACCTTCAGCAGCTGACGACTGAATGAGCCCGCCTTGGATCGCTCCTGTCTCGAGCGCATGCTTGGTATCACCATTTGTTGGATAGATCTTGAGTCCATTTGCCTTCAAGGAAGTAAAGAATGCCTCGCCCTTTGAGAGGCCATGGGCTGTGCCACCAAGCTGATTGAAGATGCCCGCGATAAATGGGAATGTTGGACCAGATTGTGATGGATCGTTCATTCCAATGAGACCCTTGTATTCAGGCTTCAAGAGATCTTGATAGGTCTTCGGTGGGTTCATCATCTTTGCAGAGTTGTAAATAAATGCAGCCATCGTTGTCGTTCCAGTCGGAACATACGAGTGGTCGGCGGGAAGAAGAGACTTGCCAACTGATGTAAAGGTTACCTTCGGTGCATATGTTGCTAATTGGCCCTGCTTGTCGAGTGCAGCGAATGCTGTGTCGCCGTCGACCCATAGGACACTCCACGTCGGATTGTTCTTCTCGGCTTGCACTTTGGCTAGCAGAGGGCCGGTGGAATCATCGGTTAGTTTTACTGGAATACCCGTGGCCTTTGTAAATGCTGTTGCAATCACTTGGTCATAGCCCTGTGAGGAATACATAACCAGTGGAACAGGCGCGGCGTGAGCGGTCCCTGTGAGTCCAATGATGGTGGAGAGGATCGTTATGATCCCAGCGATAGATCTCTTCATAATTCCCTTTCAATTCCCTCTGGTCGTTGTGTGAACGCAGGTTAGAAATCAAATCTGGGAATTGGGGTTGCCTATTCGAAAGAAGTGATGAACATTAGGAAAATTACTCGAGTGCGATCAAATCAAAATATTCGTCGTTCCAGAGATCTTCATCGCCATCAGGGAGCAGGAGTACGCGTTCAGGCTTAAGAGCTCGAACGGCGCCTTCATCGTGGCTCACCATTACTACGGCGCCTTGGTACTCGCCAAGTGCGGCCAAAATCTCGTCACGAGAAGCAGGATCTAAGTTGTTTGTTGGCTCATCGAGGAGCAGAACATTGGCCGATCCAACCACGAGGGTTGCGAGCGCCAACCGAGTTCTCTCACCACCACTCAAGACTTTGACTGGCTTATCGACATCATCACCCACAAAGAGGAACGATCCAAGGACTTGGCGCGCCTGCTGTTCTGTGATCTTTTCGCCAGAGGAGAGCATGTTCTCGAGAATTGTTCGCTCAAAATCAAGGGTCTCGTGCTCTTGGGCGTAGTAGCCGATCTTTAACCCATGGCCAGGAAGAATTTCACCGGTATCTGACTCCAGCGCACTTCCTAAAATCTTAAGGAGCGTTGTCTTTCCAGCGCCGTTTAACCCGAGAATCACCACGCGGGATGAACGATCAATTGCGAGTGAGACGTCGGTGAAGATTTCGAGTGATCCGTATGACTTCGATAAACCTTCTGCCATAAGCGGCGTCTTGCCACACGGTGCAGGAGTAGGGAAGCGCAACTTCGCAACCTTGTCGCTCACACGGACTGCCTCAAGACCAGAGAGGAGTCTTTCAGATCTCTTCAACATATTCTGAGCAGCAACGGCCTTAGATGCCTTTGCGCGCATCTTCTCACCTTGCTTGGCTAGGATCGCAGCCTTCTTCTCAGCGTTTGCGCGCTCCTTCTTGCGGCGATGTTCATCATCTTCGCGCTGTTGGAGATACTTCTTCCAGCCCATGTTGTAGACATCGATGACGTTACGGTTGCCATCGATATAGAAGACCTTATTAACGACGGTTTCAATGAGATTGACATCGTGGGAGATGATGACGAGCCCGCCAGAGTATTTAACGAGATATTCGCGGAGCCAGATAATGGAATCAGCATCCAAGTGGTTAGTCGGTTCATCGAGGATGAGAGTTTCAGATCCAGCAAAGAGCAGACGTGCTAATTCAATGCGACGGCGTTGACCACCGGAGAGGCCATCAAGGGTCTGTGTGAAGATTCGCTCGGGAAGACCGAGGTTTGTGGCGATCGATTCTGCTTCTGCTTGAGCCGCATATCCGCCGGCTGAATCGAACTCAGCGCTAACTCGGGTGTAGCGATCTAAAACCTTCTCAAGTTCTTCAGGGGAGGCGTTTGCCATCTCCTCCTCAACCTTGCTCATACGGATTGCGATTTGATCGAGGCCGCGGGCAGATAAGACTCGATTCAGGACGAGCTCGCCTTGATCGCCAGTGCGTGGATCTTGAGGGAGGTATCCGATTGAACCCGTGCGGACTACTTGGCCACCTGCGGGGAGAGTCTCACCGGCTAATACCTTTGCGAGCGTCGATTTGCCGGCGCCGTTGCGACCAACAAATCCGATCCGATCGCCATGGTTGATGCGAACGGTGACATCTTTTACGAGTAGGCGAGCTCCGGCACGCAGTTCAACACTCTGAGTCGCAATCACTGAGGCATTCTCGCACAGTGACTAGAGATTAAAGAAACCCTTGATCGACGCGACGATCATCTCAACTGCGATCGCAGCGAGGAGAAGTCCTGCGATTCGAGCGAAGAGTGTGACGCCTGACTCCTTAATGAGCCCCAAGATCTTGGTTGAGAACATAAGAGTGAGACCAATAACGATATGCGTGGCGGCGATTGCAAGAAAGAGTGAGGCGATGCGAGCAGAGCCATGGGCGTAATTGGCATAGAGCATCGTCGTAACGATCGCGCCAGGACCAGCTAGCAATGGGGTTCCAAGTGGAACGAGAGCAACATTGCCCTTGGTGGAGTCGAGATCGGGATTATCTTTGCCGGTCAAAAGCTCAAGTGAGATGAGAAGCAGGAGCAATCCACCGGCACCTTGCAATCCAAAGATTGAGACATGCAGATATCCAAGGACCGCTTTGCCGAAGAGCGCGAATAAGGTGATGACAAGAAAAGAGACACTCGCTGCCTGCCAAGCAAGTTTTACGCGTTCGCGAGGAGAACGATCGCCAACGAGTGCGAGGAAGAATGGGGTCGCCCCAGGTGGATCGAGAATAACAAGCAAGGTGACGAAGGCCTGTAATCCAAATCCAACTGCGGTAAGCGCGGCAACGTTGTGCATATGAGAAGCCTATCCGAACTAGTCGATGACGAAGCCATCCTTAATCTCGCCAAGTTCGATTCCGGCTGCAACATGGTCCGTGTTCTCGCCACGTGCAAGCTGTGCTGCGTGCGCCTTTTCATGCCAACGCTGCTCAATATTTCCAAAACGCCACAAGAGGAGTGCAAAAGCCCAGACAGCAACGAACATTCCAACAATAATGAAACCAGCTCGATTGATATTGAAATTATTCGCGTAATCCCAGAATCCTCCGGTCAAATTAAGTTGTCCGGCAAAGACCTGAGCAACTTCCAATCCACCAATAAAGATTGCAACGATGACAGAGAGTCCGGTGATGACGATGTTGTAGTAGACCTTACGAACTGGACGAGAGAAGGCCCAGCCATAGGCAAAGTTCATGAAAGAACCATCAATCGTATCGAGCAAACTCATGCCACCAGCGAAGAGCATAGGAAGGCTCAGGATCGCCCACCACGGGAGCCCTGCAATGACGGAGGAACCAGCGAGAACGAGAAGTGCAACTTCTGTCGCGGTATCAAAACCAAGGCCAAAGAGAATGCCGAGCGGATACATCTTCCAACTTGTATCGATTCGACGAGCAATTGGACCGAAGAAGCGCATCATAAATCCGCGTGAATTGAGGTGCTTTTCAAGCTCTTCCTCGTTGTATAGCCCTTCGCGCATCTTCTTGAAAACTTTGAGGACTGAAATCAGGACAACCAGATTAAGAAGAGCAATAACGACTAGAAATGTTCCGCTGACGGTGGTTCCAATGAGTCCGGTGTAATGGTGCAATTTTGAATTGTCATTCTTGACCTGGGCCCCGAGAGACTTAATGCCAAAGTTGAGCAAGATAGCAAGAGCCGTAACGACAGATGAGTGGCCGAGAGAGAAGAAGAAGCCAACGCCAAGCGGTCTCTTTCCTTCCGACATGAGTTTGCGTGTCGTGTTATCAATGGCAGAGATATGGTCAGCATCGAAGGCGTGGCGCATTCCCAGAGTAAGAGCCAAGAATCCAGTACCCCAGCCGAAGAGCGTGCCATCGGCAAGCTTGTAGTGTCCAGAGGTTGCAGCCCACATCAGCAAAGTTCCACCGATAAGAAGGAAGAAGATGACGCCGAACATGGCTCCGAGTCGCTTACGCTCATCGACAGAAAGGGATGAGAGAAGACTACTTTTGGTTGGCTGTTGAGTGGCTTGATTCATTGGCTGACGCCCCTAGTGGTTCAAGATCTAGTCTTACTAGATGCAAACTATTTGCAAGAAGAACCATACCCCATAGGAGACCGAGTTTCTACATAAAAAGCAGATGGCCACCGCGTGAAGCGGAGGCCATCTCGATAATCTGGGAACGACTTAGATGTCGTAGTAGAGCTCGAACTCAGCTGGGTGTGGACGAAGACGGACATAATCCACTTCAGCAGAACGCTTGTAAGCGATCCAGGTCTCGATGAGATCCGGCGTGAAGACGCCACCCTTGGTGAGGTAATCGTGGTTCTTCTCAAGCTCATCAAGCACAGCAGGAAGTGAACCCGGAACTTGTGGGATCGCTGCAGCATCTGCACCCTCGAGTTCGTAGAGATCCTTATCAACTGGAGCAAGCGGCTCGATCTTGTTCTGGATGCCATCGATACCAGCCATCAACATCGCAGCGAAGGCGAGGTATGGGTTCGCTGATGGATCTGGGCAACGGAACTCAATGCGCTTCGCCTTTGGATTCGAACCTGTGATTGGGATACGAATACAGGCCGAACGGTTACGTGCTGAGTAAACGAGGTTTACTGGAGCTTCGTAACCTGGGACGAGGCGGTGGTATGAGTTGACGGTTGGGTTGGTGAATGCGAGCAATGATGGCGCGTGCTTGAGGAGACCACCGATATACCAACGAGCCATATCTGAGAGATCGCCATAGCCATCACCGAAGAAGAGTGGCTTGCCATCCTTCCAGAGTGATTGGTGAACGTGCATACCTGAACCGTTGTCGCCAAAGAGCGGCTTAGGCATAAAGGTTGCAGTCTTGCCATTCTTCCAAGCTACGTTCTTGATGATGTACTTGAACTTCATAACATCATCTCCTGCAGTCAAGATATCGGAGAAGCGATAGTTGATCTCCATCTGACCAGCAGTTCCGACCTCATGGTGTGAACGCTCGACGAGCAATCCGACCTTGCCAAGTGTCATAACCATCTCATCGCGAATATCAGCGAGTTGATCGGTTGGTGAGACAGGGAAGTAGCCACCCTTAAAGCGAGTCTTGTAACCGCGGTTTGGAGTGCCATCTGACTCCAATGAAGCACCGGTGTTCCAAGCGCCTTCGATTGAATCGATGAAGTGGTGTGATGCATTCTGTGATGTCGAGAAGTTCACTTCGTCAAAGAGATAGAACTCAGCTTCTGGTGCGAAGAATGCAGTATCGGCGATACCAGTTGACTTGAGATATTCAACTGCCTTTGCAACCACGCCACGAGGATCACGTGAGTAAGGAGTGTTATCAATTGGGTTGTGCACAGAGAAGTTGATGACGAGAGTCTTCTCCGCACGGAATGGATCGATGAAGGCGCTTGATGGAATCGGAAGCAACTTCATATCTGATTCGTGAATTGCCTGGAAACCGCGGATCGAAGAACCGTCGAACATTAAGCCGTCAGTGAAGACTGCCTCGTCGAAAGATTCAACCGGCACATTGAAGTGCTGTTGGATTCCTGGAAGATCAATGAAGCGGACATCAATAAGTTTGACATCGTTCTTCTTGATGAAGTCGAAGATTTCAGCTGAGTTCTTAAACATGCTTCTCCGTAATGGTGAGGGTCTCTTTCAAGGGCCGCATCGCCGGGGCCTCTTGCTATGCGTGAAACCTAAGGCTTTTGAGTGAAAAAGCGATAACCCGAATGTTACGGTTATGTTTCGTAGCCTCAATTACGAGTTGAGGGTCCGAGGGCGGGCGACGCTCAACCGCTAGCCTTGACCCATGGCAAAAGAGAGTTCAATACCTGGCAGCCCAGCAGGCTTCGGCTCTCGCTTCGCGGCCATCACCGTCGATTGGTTTGCCTGCAGCCTTATCATCAATGGTCTCACCGGTCAGAATTATGGGTACGAGGGGGAGCGGCTATTGCTCTTCTTTGGCGAGGTTGTACTGCTGACAGCCCTGATGGGCTCATCAGCTGGACAGAGGGTTTTCCGCTTAAACGTGATCGACTCCGAGACCGGCTTAGCACTATCCCCGCTAAGGATTTTGATCAGAACAGCGCTGATTGCCCTAGTGCTTCCGGCGCTCTTTAGGCGAGACGGCATTGCCTACCACGATTACATCTGTAAGAGTGTTGTCGTTCGACGCTAACGCATCAATAAGTATTTAGCGCTTCGGCATCTTTACACCCTTAGGCAATGGGCCTTGAGGAATTGGCATGGAGAGACCACCTACGCCTTTGAGACGTGCGCGTACTTCACGAACTTGATTATTAGATAACTTTTTCGGCAACTTCTTGAGGGATTTCTGCAACTTCTTGAGAGGAACTCTGCCATCGCCATCGCCGGCAATAATCTCAGTGACAGGTACACCTGGAAGGAATCGCTCCATCTTCTTCTTCTCATCGATCAACAACGAGCGAACGGCAGGTGTACCTTCAGCTACGAGAATGATGCCTGGACGACCAACGGTTCGATGAACCATATCTTGATTGCGAGAAACATTGACGGCGGGTGTTGTTGAGAAACCACGACGAATACTCATCAAGACACTCGCGCCGGCGCCAAGTTGACCTTGAATAGAGGCGAATGCGGCGGTATTGGCGAAGCGAGTAAATGTGAAGAAAGCGACGAGTAGTCCAAGTGGGAATCCTAGAATTCCAAAGTAGACCGGATGATGAAGTGAATCTCCAAAAGCAATCGCAACTGCTTCGGCAATGATGAAGCCAAGCGCACACCAGATAAGAGCAAGTGGCTTATGAGTCTTGACTAAACGGAAGGCATCCTTAAGAACTGCGAGTTGAGATTGCTTCTCAGCTCCACCAGCAGCACCTTTTGAACTCTTCGCAGTTACCTTCTCCGTCTTGGACTTTCTTGCCATCATCTACTCCTTTTCATTCTTTGGATCATTCAGAACTCTATTCGCTGCCTCGGCCGCTTTCGCAACCTTGTACTCCTCATATTCACGCTGGACTTGCTCGGGGGAAGGGGCAGTGCCATCTAATCGAACTGGGGCCCACCATTGACCTCTAGGGTCATCAGGGTAGTTCGCTTGTGCCTGATGGAGAAGGGAAATCATCGCCTCTTTCAGTTTCACCTCTTCGGCCGCTATGTCCGCACCCTTGGGAATGACAATTGGTTCACCGAAGATGACCGTGATCGGATGCTTGTGACGCTTAAAGTCGGGTTTACGTTTCTTCGTGACGATTCGTTGACTTCCCCAGACGGCTACTGGAATGACTGGAACGCCAGCACCTTGCGCAAGACGAACTGCACCTGATTTCATCTCGGCGATCTCAAAACTTCGCGAGATTGTTCCTTCAGGAAAGATTCCAATAATTTCACCAGAGCGGAGCGCGCGAAGGGCAGCAGCAAGTGCGCTCGAACCAGCTGAACGGTCAACGCTGATGTGGTGCATTCCACGCATGAGTGGGCCAGCAATTTTGTGGTCGAAGATCTCTTTCTTCGCCATAAAACGAATGTAACGCTTCATAGGCAACGCTGCTGTGCCAGCTAGAGCGAAATCTAGATATCCGATGTGGTTGATGGCGAGAACTGCGCCGCCACTTTTGCCAGCATGAGGAAGATGTTCTTGACCGCGGAAATCAAATTTCAAACCGAGATACTTCCAAAATGCCTTAACAGTGAAGATCACCGGTGGGTAGACGAGATCTGCCATTAGAGCGATGCGCGCTTCTCTTGGGCTTGCTTGTACAGACGACCGGCGCGATAAGAAGAACGAACCATCGGTCCACTCATTACACCGAGGAATCCGATCTCTTCTGCTTCGTGAGAGAGCTCGACAAACTCTTCTGGCTTCACCCAACGAATCACCGGATGGTGCTTGGGGGTGGGGCGTAAATATTGCGTGATAGTGATGAGATCGCAACCGGCATCATGGAGGTCGCGTAGCGCTTGTGATACTTCTTCACGAGTCTCGCCCATGCCCAAGATGAGATTCGATTTGGTAATCAGTCCATACGCTCTGGCCTGTGAGATCACATCGAGTGAGCGTTCGTAGGTGAACGCGGGGCGGATCTCCTTAAAGATACGTGGAACAGTCTCGAGATTGTGGGCGAAGACTTCTGGGCGGGTAGCAAAGACTTGGTTGAGTAATTCAGGGTTTCCGCTGAAATCAGGAGCGAGCATCTCAACGCCAACACCTGGGTTCATCTCATGGACAACACGAATAGTCTCGGCATAGAGCCAAGCGCCTTCATCATCAAGATCATCACGAGTTACACCAGTGATAGTCGCGTATCGAAGACCCATAGTCTTGACTGATTCAGCGACGCGACGAGGTTCATCGCGGTCGACCGGAAGTGGCTTGCCAGTATCAATATTGCAGAAATCGCATCGTCTGGTGCAGCGTTCGCCACCAATGAGGAAGGTGGCCTCTTTATCTTCCCAACATTCGAAGATATTAGGGCAGGCAGCTTCTTGGCAGACGGTGTGAAGACCTTCACGAACAACGAGTGAGCGCAGTTGGGTGTACTCCGGGCCCATCTTCGCCTTTGTCTTAATCCACTCTGGCTTCTTCTCGATCGGGACAGCAGCATTTCGCGCCTCAATACGTAAAAGTTTGCGACCTTCAGGGGCGATAGTCATGCGCTCACTCGATTCAAAGCTTCAAAGAGGTACTTTTCTAAAACAGGAGTTACTTCCTCAATTGTGATCGGACGACCGAGTTCGACAGCCATGGATGTAACGCCACTGTCAGTAAACCCGCACGGGATGATGCGCTCGAAAGCGCCAAGGTCAGGGGAGACGTTGAGCGCGAAGCCGTGCATCGTCACTCCCTTTGCGACGCGGATTCCAATTGCAGCAATCTTTCGATCACCACGCTCATCACGTAACCAAACCCCAGAGCGTTCACAGTATGCCTCGGCGCTGATGCCAAACTCTTTACAGACTTCGATGAGTGCGCTCTCGATCTCGCGAACATAACCGACAACATCATTGCGGTTCTTCAATTTGATAATCGGGTAGCCAACGATCTGACCCGGGCCGTGATACGTAATCTTCCCGCCGCGATCGACATCAATCACTGGAGTGCCATCGAGTGGTCGCTCTTCGATCGTGGTGCGACGACCAGCGGTATAGACAGGAGGGTGCTCGAGCAGGATCACGGTATTTGTCCGAGTGCCATCAGCAACTTCAGCATGGATCTTCCGCTGGCCAGCGAGGGCATCTTCGTAGGGGACCAGACCTAAGCTCTTGAGCGCCATGCTGGCAGAACTCTTCAAGGTCAGGGTCACCTTGTAAGCCTAATTGGCTGGGTGAACTTTTGCTAAATAGCCCGCGCTCGCCCGAGAAATGCCTTCGCGAGGGCGGTAAACTTGCGGCTTCGCACCCAATCCCACATGAAATGAATGGACCTACCCATGTCGTCTACTGATTCAGTCAAAAAGGCCTCCCACCGCAAGCCGATGTGGCTCGCGATCGTCCTCGTCGCAGGGTGGTTTATGGTCTCTGGCGTAACTGGCCCCCTCTTCGGCCTACTCTCGACCGTTCAGAAGAACGATAACTCCAAATTCTTGCCAAGCTCATCGGAGACTGAGCGCTTTAACGCGGCTACAGCGAAGTTCACTGCGGGCGCAAATAAGGGCTTGCCAGAACTCATTCTCTTTCTCGGAGACGCAACTCCTGCAAATGTCGCTGCGACTAATACATATTTGCAATCAATCGGATCTCTTCCGCTTGTTGATGTAAAGGGTAAGGCGATCCCAGGTGTGACTGCAAAGATCGCAGATTTCCTAGATCCAGCAAGTCCACTCACGGCCTTTCCATCTCAGGATGGCAAAGCGATTCTCGCGAACGTCCCATTTAATGCCGATCAGACTGGCGTGAACCTCTCAAATAAGAAGCCGGCGCTTCCAGCCGTTACAGACTCCATTCGGTTCTACTCCACACAATTTGCGGAGAAGAATGGCCTTACTGCGCACGTGACAGGAATCGCTGCGATCTTGTCCGATCTCTTTGGGGCATTTGGTTCACTCGATTCCAGCCTTCTTCTCACAACTGGTCTCGTTGTGGCGATTATTTTGATCATTGTTTACCGATCACCTGTGCTCTGGATCTTGCCGCTCTTTTCAGCGGGCATAGCTCTTAGCTTTGCCGGTGCTGTTGTCTATGAATTGGCAAAGAGCAACATCATCGCGCTCGACGGTGCATCCCAGGGAATTCTCTCAGTCCTGGTACTGGGAGCTGCAACCGATTACGCGCTGCTCTTGATCGCGCGCTATCGCGAAGAACTCCATCACGAAGAATCACGATATGGTGCGATGAAGAATGCGTGGCGCGGAGTCGTAGAGCCAATCGTTGCATCGGGATCTACCGTTGCGATCGCGCTCTTGCTTCTCCTATTGGCATCGCTTTCCAACAACCGTGGTCTCGGCCCGGTTGGTGCAATCGGTATCGCCTGCGCCGTCATCACGATCCTCACCCTGTTGCCAGCAGCCTTAGTTCTCTTTGGTCGCTGGATCTTCTGGCCTCGTATTCCTCATTATGGTTCAGAGGATGAGAAGCTCTCGGGTCTCTGGTCAAAGATCGGTAACGCAACTGCTCGTAAGCCTCGTCAGTACTGGGCTGCAACTGGCTTGCTGCTCGTTATCTTCGCTGGCTTCGCATCCACCCTTCATGCATCGGGTATTTCAACGGCACAAAGCTTCACGAAGGTGCCAGATTCTGTAAAAGCTCAGAACCTCTTACTTGAGCACTTCTCTGGTGGCCAAGGTCAACCAACTCAGGTCTACACGACGACTGATTCAGCAGATGCAGTGATTGCAAAGTTGAAAACTATCCATGGAGTTGCCGACGTTCAGCAGGTCACTGATGGCCCAATGAGTCAGATGCCAAAGGTTGTGGATGGCCACGTCATTATCAATGCGACATTGGTACCCACACCAGATTCCAATGAAGCGAAGAATATGATCCCCGGTATTCGTGCTGCTGTGCATGCTGTCGATCCAGCGAGCTTGGTAGGCGGAACATCTGCGGTCTACTACGACACGGCAAAAGCAGCAACTCGTGATCAGTCGGTCATTATCCCGGTTGTCTTGATCGTCATTGCAATCATCTTGGGGCTACTGCTTCGAAGCGTCTTCGCGTCATTCATGCTCTTAGTAACCGTGGTGCTCTCTTACCTAGCTACTCTGGGCGTCTGCTCATTGGTCTTCCACCATATCTTCCATTTCGCTGGTGAAGATTCTGGCTTCCCACTATTCGCCTTTATCTTCTTAGTGGCGCTCGGTATTGATTACAACATCTTCTTGATGACACGTGTGCGCGAAGAGTCCAAGAAGATTGGAACCCGCGCTGGCATGGTCAAGGGTGTGACCGTTACCGGTGGCGTCATCACTTCAGCAGGTGTCGTCCTAGCTGCAACCTTCACAGTTCTTGGCATCTTGCCGCTCGTCTTCTTAGCTGAAATCGGCTTCTCGGTAGCCTTCGGTGTTCTGCTCGATACCTTGGTCGTCCGTTCGATCTTGGTTCCAGCGCTGGTTCATCAATTCGGCTCGAAGATCTGGTGGCCATCTAAGTTGCAGGATTAAGGGCGCATCTCCAACTACAGTAACTCTCATGAGCTTACGTGTTGGTATCTCGGGTTATGGCCTAGCGGGGCGCTACTTTCATGGCGCCCTCTTAGGCGCTGTCGGCTTTGAGGTTGTAGGCGCCGTAACGAAGAATCCTGAGCGCATCGCTCACCTTCACAGTGATTTCCCTGGCGCTCAAGCGGTCGCCACCATTCAAGAACTATTAGATCTCAAGTTGGATCTCTTAGTCGTTGCGAGTGGGAATGCTGCTCACGCATCCGATGCAATCGCTGGTCTACGAGCAGGAGTTCCAACTGTCGTGGATAAGCCAATGGGTCGAACACTTGCGGAGACGGTTGAGATTATCAATGTCGCAGCTGAATGCGATGTGCCGGTTACGACGTACTTCAATCGACTCTGGGATAGCGATATCTTGACGATCAAGCGTGCGCAATCTGAAGGCGTATTAGGTGAGGTTTTTAGGTTTGATTCGCGCTTTGAACGATTCCGACCAGAACCTAATCCACAGGCATGGCGTGAACGAAGCAGTGCGGCAGATGGGGGAGGCAACCTCCTTGATCTCCAGCCGCACTTAGTGTCGACGGCTCTTCATCTCTTTGGACCTGCTGAATTGGTGCATGCATCAGTGCGTGCGGTTCGGGGATATGCCGATGATGATGTGGTCCTGGTCCTTAAACACGAATCTGGCGTCGACTCATATCTTTCAGCAAGTGCAATCATCGGTGCACCTGGTCCTCGAGTACGAGTTAACGGAAGTGCCGCATCCCTCGTAATTGAATCACTCGATGCACAAGAGGGCCTTCTCAGAAGTGGCAAGATTCCAGCAGATGGAGTCTGGCAGGAAGAAGTTCGTACTCCTGCATATCTCTACCATGGAGAAAAGCGCGAGAGTTATCCAGCTGAACCCGGAAAGTACGCGACCTTCTATTCACTCGTTAAAGAAGCGATAACTGGATCTGGTCCAATGCCAATTAGCACGAGTGAGATCTTGGCAGTTGCGGCGATCATTGAACAGGCACGAGAGATCTCGATTCGATGAAGAGTGACTCTGATGTCATCATCATTGGAGCAGGGCTGGCTGGGCTCACAGCAGCGCGCTATCTGCAAAGCGCTGGAATCTCCACTGTAATCATCGAGGGAAGTGACCGACCAGGCGGGCGGGTAAAGAGTGACACGATCGACGGATTTACTCTCGATCATGGCTTCCAAGTTTTTAATCCCAGCTATCCACATCTCAAGAACTCTGGTCTCTTGCCACAACTAGGTTTCACAGCGATGGTCACTGGGTTGATGCCGTTCCGGATCGTTGGCGAAGTTCGTACTCCGAGAGATCTCTTCGAACCATTCTTTAAAGGTGTCTTTCTTTCTGACCTTAAGAGCGTAAGCCCGGTCGTCCGTAGAGAGATCTACAAGAGCTTTCTCAAGGGCAGGCCCGGGCTTGTCGACGGGGGAGCCTCTGCCTTTTCACGTGCATATTCCGAGCCGCTTATGGATATTCATTACAACGAGACAGTGCATCGCATAGAAGGAAATACAGTCATCACCGATCATGCGCAGTACTCCGCTGAGATGATCATTGTGTCAACTGATCCTGTTACGGCTACTCAGTTGGTTTCAGAGATCGATGTTGTCATGATGAATAGTTCAACGACGTGGTACCACGCAACTGCTGATCGAGTGGAAGGCGCGGGACGCTTTGCGGTTGTAAAAGATGGACCACTGATCAATTCGGTCGCAATCTCTGATGTGAAGAAGAGCTATTCAACTTCGGGCGATCAACTCTTCTCGTCTACAACACTCTCGGTGATTTCAGAGAGTGAGGTGAGGCGCGAACTAAGCCGAATCTGGAAGCGAGATACATCTCGTTGGGAATTTGTGGCTCAGTATGAGATAAAACAGAGCCTTCCATCTCATCCTGCAGGCAAGGCGCTCTATTCACCGGTCGAGATAAAGCCAGGGCTCTTCGTGGTTGGAGATCACCGAGGTTATCCATCGCAACAGGGCGCGATGCAGAGTGGTGCGTTAGCTGCGAAGCAGATTATTGAACGAGTTCATCCAAGGCGCTCGTGATATGTGGGTAGTCAAAGGTAAATCCTGAGTCAAGCAGCGCTTGTGGAAGTACCTTCTTCGAACCAAGAATCTCAGTTGAAAATCCACCAAGCGCAATCTTGAGAGCAAATCCCGGTACCGGCAAGAGAGCTGGGCGATGCAGTGCTCGAGCTAAGGCAGCCGTGAACTCTTGATTTGTAACAGGGTTTGGCGAAGTTAGATTTACTGGACCCGATATCTCTGATTCCAAGAGATGGCAGATCGCGCGAATCTGATCATGAAGGGTGATCCATGACCACCACTGCTTACCAGATCCAAGTTTTCCACCGACTCCGAATCGGAAGAGTGGGAGCATGCGACCAAGTGCGCCACCTGTTGGTTCAAGAACAAGACCCGTACGAATCTTCACGACTCGAGTGTTGGATGCGAAATCAGCGGCAGCTTCCCATTCGCGACAGACAGCGGATAGAAAATCATCGCCTCCGCGATCGCTCTCGGTGACAGCGCGGTTGCCGGTCTCACCGTAATACCCGATGGCACTTGCTGAGATGAAGACCTTTGGAGCGACAGTGGTGACAGCATGTGCGATCGCTGTGGTTCCGAGAAGACGAGAGTTAAGAATTTCGGCTCGATACTTCTTAGTCCATCGATGATCGCCAACATTCGCACCAGCTAGATGGATGATGGCATCTACCCCAGTGAGCGCATCAATATCTACGCTATTTGAAGCAGGATCCCACTGAATCTCATCTGGGGCTTGCGCCTTGCGTCGTACAAGTCGTTGAACCGTATGGCCTTCAGAACGCAGATGCCCGACGAGGGCTGTTCCGATAAGACCACTGGCACCACTTATTGCAATGCGCTGGATAGTTGTTGGCATCGAGAGCTTCCCGCTTAGAGGCCGAGGTTAGATTCGAAGTTGCCGCCTTCGAGTCGCTCTTTGAGAGTGACGAGGAAGCGGGCTGCATCTGCACCATCAACGATCCGGTGATCGTAGGAGAGTGCGAGATAGACCATCGAGCGGATCGCAATAGTTTCGCCGCCATCTGGTCCCTTCATAACAACTGGACGCTTCACGACTGAACCAAGTCCAAGGATCGCTACCTGTGGCTGATTAATGATCGGAGTGTCAAAGAGTGCGCCACGGCTACCTGTGTTTGTAATAGTGAATGTTCCGCCACCGAGTTCATCAGGGCTGATCTTGTTGTCGCGGGTACGAGCAGCAACATCTGAGATCTTACGAGCGATTGCTCCCATATTGAGATCGCCAGCATCACGAACGACTGGAACGAGAAGACCGCGCTCGGTATCAACTGCGATGCCGAGGTGCTCTGCACCGTGGTAGGTAATCTGATCGCCATTGATGGATGCGTTGAGAACTGGGTGTTGCTTGAGAGCTTCGCAGACTGCAACAGCAAAGAATGGAAGGAACGTGAGCTTTACGCCTTCGCGTGACTCAAATGATCCCTTTGCGCTTTGACGGAGACGATCAATCTTTGTGACGTCAACTTCGACAACTGTAGTGAGCTGGGCTGCGACATGAAGTGATTCGACCATACGCTCGGCGATAACTTTGCGAAGCCGTGACATCTGCACGGTTGTTCCACGAAGAGGTGAGATTGCAACAGGTGCGGGCTTCGCGGCGCTCTGCGCAGGAGATGCAGTCGCAGCAGGTGCAGCAACAGGTGCGGGCTTCGCGGCGAGAATATCTTCCTTACGGATTCGTCCACCGACGCCAGTACCTTGAACGCGAGAGAGATCGACACCATTCTCGGCTGCAAGCTTGCGAACGATTGGAGTGACATATGCATCTGCATTTGCCGCAGGTGCTTGGACAGGCGCTGCAACAGGTGCTTGGACAGGTGCAGGGGTTGGGTTTGCAGGCAAGGTTTGTGCCACTGTTACTGGTTGAGCAGGAACCTGTGCCACCGCGGTTGGTTCTTGGGCTTGGACAGGCACTGATGAAGCCGAACCAATGAGTGCTAAACGAGCACCAACAGCAACGGTTGCATCTACTGGGACATCAATGCTGATGATGGTTCCAGATACTGGAGATGGGATTTCAGTATCAACCTTGTCGGTTGAAACTTCAAGGAGCGCTTCATCGACTGTGACGGCATCGCCGACATTCTTCAACCAGCGAGTGACAGTTCCTTCGGTAACAGATTCACCAAGTGCAGGCATCGCAACAACGACGCCAGCGGCAGACGTTGGAGCAGGTGCTGCAGCAACTGGGGCTGGGGTTACAGGCACGGTTTGTGCGACTGTCACTGGTTGAGCAGGAACCGGTGCCTCCGCAACTTTCTCTTGGGCTGGGACAGGTGCATCAG
>Ga0208251_1000215_pt1 | contig 17818 bp, 43 predicted proteins | sample CryBogCBE15Jun09_FD_184560 | JGI IMG/M metagenome (GOLD analysis project Ga0208251, IMG submission 184560) | Freshwater microbial communities from Crystal Bog, Wisconsin, USA - CBE15Jun09 (SPAdes) (version 2) | ecosystem: Environmental > Aquatic > Freshwater > Lake | place: Crystal Bog...
AAAGGTATTGGTATTACTGTCGTACCAAATACGGTCTAGTTCGCCTATGCGACTATCACCATTATCGTAGTTCTGACGTGTTGTGAATAACTTTTGGATGAAATCCGACATTAAAATACCCTAGTTAGAGTATTTATCGGCGAATGAGTTGTTTGATTTTGTCTAGTAGATCAGAGTCTGGATCATTTTCACTACCGATACTATCATCCGATGTAAGTTTATCAATTACCGGACTTTCCTTACCCTGTCCTGCTTTAGCCAGTTCCAAATGCTGTTGTAGTGGCGGTACCATTACAGGATTGCTTTGTAGTTTGGGTTCATCTTCTTGGCCAGTACTAACTTCAGGCTCTCCATCGCCATTAATCTTAATGTTGATTGGAATATTAATAGTGAATTCTTGTGCTCTCATAGTAGTATTTATTAGAAGCCGTTTGTGGCCGCGTTGTGATAGATTAAACCAGTCCAGTTAGATGTTTTACTAATACTCGGAGTTGAGTAGCTAACTGTTAGAGCACCAGGTCCACCATTATTACCAAATTGAATACGTATTGGATAATAGATGTTTTGTATTAGGTTTATCGTAGCACTACGTTCTACAACACCGTGTAGGCCACCGTTTTGCACTAGAGCATTTGCAGTTGTATAACCAGTAACTGCTAAAGGGCCAATCCATAGATAACTAGCATCATCGCTAGCAGTATATAATGTAAATGTTGCTGTAGCTGGTGCTTTAAAATAACCTATATACTGAATTGAATTGTATTGCGGTTGATTACTAATGTTAATTGTAGTAGTCGTTCCAGTAGTTTGCGTTACTGGACTAGTAACTGCTGTATCAAAAAATGCTACATTATCGGCAAAATATCCATTACCAGTATTTGTACCAACTCTGTTATAGTAGTAGATATCTGGAGCAAATGTAATACCTTCAATATCAACCCACGGACGTCCTTGTAGTAGCCCGTTAGGATTAGGATTGTTATATACATCATTGTTTACATATTGTGTTGGTAGTGCTGTAATATCGTAAGTATTGTTTATTCTATAATAGGGCTTAGTAGTATCTCCGCCGGCTTGGCGCTTGGTCTGCGCTAGATCTAGTTTAGCCACTTGTCTAAGTGCTTTTGTTGCCAGGGTTGATATTCCGTTCGCTGCCATTTTTTGTCCTCTATGTGTATTTAGTAGCTAATTGTTATATAACCATTGCCTGTATTGTTATAGCTATATGTAGTTCCAATACCAGATAATACATAACTGCTACCGCCTCCACCACCACCAGCTGTTTGATTAGTATAATTGGCAGCTCCGCCAGCTCCTGAATAATATCCAGCGCCGCCACCTCCGCCAGGTTGGTCAATTTCTTGGGTAACGCCGCCGCCTACGCCTGCAATCAATTGCGTTCCGTTACCGTCATACGGAGCGTAACCTCCCCATTGAGTAAGTCCTGGTGTGCCCGGAGCGACTTGTCCGTTTGCTGTAGTAGTTGCACCAAATCCGCCTGCGTTGCCGCCGCCGGCTCCTGCTGATCCGCTTGTTCCAGCATCACCACCACTACCGCCTGGGCTACCAGAACCTTGCAAATCAGAGCTAGCACCTCCGCCGGCTCCTGCGACTATGATGGCATTAGCTGGAACTGTGTAGTCCGTTACAAATATTCCACTTAATCCGCCGCCTGCATATCCGGCTGGGTCGCCAGTAGATCCTTGATTATCACCGCCGGGGCCACCACCGCCAAATGCACATAATCCACCGCGTGTTTGCCCATTATAATCGTATGGACTGCCACCTTGCTGTCCTACTACTAATAATAGTGTTGAACCTGAGGTTACATTAAGAATTGTTGTAACTATTGCACCACGGCCACCACCAGAGCCGCCGCCCATTGCTCCAGCCACTACTGCCTGTATACGTGCAACTCCATTTGGAACTGTCCAAGATTGCAATGCGCCAGTGTAGGTAAAACTAGCCAAATTGGCAAACGCAGCAGAGCTAGGAACGATTTGTATCCCTGGTCCAATATAAATTCCTTGCCCAATTTGCATTTTAATCCCGCCATTATATATGTGTTTCGTATATTTAGTTGTTAAATAGCTTACTATGATAAACAAAGAACCATTCGAAAGACTAATCGCAGAACTAAAAGAAAACGGCAAATATCGTGTATTCAACGACATTGTGCGCGAAACAGGTAGATTCCCTAATGCCATCTGGTACGGCCCATACAACATTAAAACTATTGTTAATTGGTGCTCAAACGATTACTTGGGTATGGGACAAAACAAAGTAGTATTAGATGCTATGCACACCGCACTCAACCACACAGGGTCTGGGTCTGGCGGAACACGTAATATTGGCGGCACTAGTCACTATCATAAAGCACTTGAACACGAGATTGCCACATTGCACAAGAAAGAACGTGCCGTGTTGTTCAGTTCCGCTTATGTGGCTAACGAATGGACACTTATTGCACTGGCTAAGATTATACCTAATATAGAGTTTATCAGCGATGCTAATAATCATAACAGCATCATTGTAGGCATTCAGCACAGTCGTGCAGATAAAGTTATCTTCAAACACAACGACTTAGAAGATCTAGAGCAGAAACTTAAGATTAGTTTTGGACAAGGCAAAACTCCTTGTGTAGTATTTGAAAGTGTGTACAGTATGGATGGTGATGTTGGCTATATCAAAGAGATATGTAAATTAGCCAAGAAGTATAAAGCAATTACATACATCGATGAAGTACACGCTGTAGGTTTATATGGTCCTACCGGCGGTGGTAAAGTTGAAGAGCTTGGATTAGAAAACGAAATAGACTTTGTCAACGGAACACTAGGTAAGGCATTTGGAGTACAAGGCGGATATATTGCTTGCGATAGTATCATAGCAGATGCTATTCGCAGTATTGCCGCTGGATTTATATTTACAACTAGTATGAGTCCTGTAACTTGTAGTGGTGCGCTGGCTGCTATCAAATGGCTCAAAGATCATCAAGAAGTACGTGACAAGCATCAAGAACGTGCTCGTAAACTAAAGCATAGACTAAAAGCGGCTGGTATTCCTGTAATGGAATGTAGTACTAGTCACATCGTTCCTGTACTAGTGGGCGATGCTAAACGTGCCAAAGCAATGAGCGATGCATTACTGAACGATCACAACATATATGTGCAGCCCATAAACTATCCAACCGTTGATGTGGGAACGGAGCGGTTACGTTTTGCACCTACTCCGTTTCACGATGATGGTATGATTGAAGACCTAGTAATAGGCCTTAAAGATGTGTTTAGCCGTATAAGCTAACTATTTCCATTACACCATAAACTAACGCAGCACGTAGTTGCATATCACTACTAGCTTCATCTAGTTTTTGTGTACTAACTAAATCTTGTAATATCTCTTTAGCTTCGCTAGGACTTAGTTGTCCTGCTCCAACCGCTTGGTGTACTTCTAGTGCATACTGAGCACGTTCTGCTGCCCAAGGTTGACCACTATTCATTACTGCACTTAATGTATCGCTCATTTAAAATCTCCCCATAACGGCCGCAGCTATAATATCGGCCTGCTGAATAAAAATCTTCTTCTTCATATCACAGTACATAGGACTTACTGGTCCTGCTTTCACTCTGTCTGTAAATTCTTTTAATGTTTCATCAAATGTTACAGTTAGTTTGGCAACATCATTGGTCTTTTTTGACTTACTGTAAATATCTAACCATTCTACACGATCTGAAATAATCTGTGCTTGTGGTGCCAATGGCTGTGTGCAATCCAAATGACGTGTTGCTTGTTGTAGATTGGTTATTGCGGCTGCTTGGTTGTCATCCCAAAAGCTAGGAATGTAATCTTTAACTGTACTGCAAGCTGTTAAACTAGTTAACGCTAGAACTAATAGTATCTTCTTCATTGTCGTTCCTTAAGAATGTATCGGCATATTGTTTGCACAATGCTTTCAACTGTTTGTTTTTTGTAAACACTTCTTTATAATCGTGATGCTCGTTGTCTTGGCTAGGATCACTGTAGCCACAATAAACTGTTTTGATTCCTAGTTTATTGATTAAATCAGTACAACTATCTCCATAACGATCTGCCATAGATTCATTACAAGGACTTAGAGTTGTAACGATAATGCTTCCTGTTGGAACTTTTCCGTGATACGTGTTGTATTCTTCAATTGCCGCACGTTCTGCGTGTACACGTTTAGATCCTTTGGCATAGTTTAATTTTGATACTACTCGGCCTTTTGGAGTTACAACGGCCGCAGCAACCATTCCGTATTTCTTAGGATTGTCTGCCTGGCCTTTCTTTACCATAGAGCATAACTTGGCTAGAATATCATCTAACTTGTTAATGTCCAAGGATTCAAACTCTACTAATCTCATTTCTTCTTTGCCTTGCCAGCCTTCATATTAGCCATCCAGTGTGCTAATTGTCCTTTACGTCCGCCTTGATGTGCTACTTTGCGTAGTGTGCTTACACTAGCTTTGGTAGGAACTCCTAAACGCTTGCTATCGCCTTTATCTTCTGGATGTTTTCCATCTGCAAAGTTTTCATCTGTGCGATGATATTCACTAGATTCTCCATCTAAACTCACGTGCCAAGCATAGAACTTAGTATGTGGATATTCATCTTTTAAAGATATAAATGCGTGTAGGTTAGGTTCAGCGTCATCATACATAATCGCTTTTGTATATAACTCTTTACTTAATAAGTCTCTAATAATAATTTTTTTCTTTTCTTCTGTTTGTGCTTTGATATGCATATTGCCTGCACGGTATACGTGTACTTTGTTCATATCTACACCGTACTTACGGAATGTGTCTAAGAACAATTCTCTGTCATTGAAGTCAGCACGGGCTGTAACCATAACAACCTTATTACCAGTGGCAATATCGCGTTTAAGCTGGTTAATCATAGGTATGATTGGTTTGGCATTGGTAAAAAATTCGTGTGCATTGGCAAAATCACCAAAGTCAAACGATTCGCCAGGTTGAAGTTTATAATGAGTAAAGTCGTGACTGTTTAGACTTTTAACAACCCGTCCGTCTTTAACAACGTGAACTTTAGTCTGAGTATGGACTAATGTATCATCTATGTCAAATATTACCAACTTTTTAGGTTGGAATTCGTTCGCTCTCATTTTTTACGCTTGCCGAGTTTGGTATACTTGCCCGACTCTTTCTTAGCTATGGCAATTGCGGCCTGCTGAGCTCCGCCGCCTTCCGCCACATCTTTCTTTCTAATGCTGAGTTTGTCAGCGGGATTGCCACCGCCGAACATACTATCTATAGCTTGACGTGTTTGTTCTTGATTGCGTTGTTTCTGTTCTTTGCGATCAGCGGTAGCCTGTTTGCCGGTGCCTTTCTTGATCTTGTTCATCATAGTATCAAACGGCTTGTCACCTGTTGCTTCCGACACACCTTCGTTAGGTACACAGTTACGAACTTGTCCACCGTTCTTGCCCTTCTTAGTGCCTTCTGCGTGTTTACCTGGCCAGCACTTACTGAAACCATTTGAATCTTTAGCACCTTTCTTAATCTCAGCAATCATTTGTTCGCCTTCGATAATCATTTGTGCCATTTGTTCAATACTTTCACAGTTCCAACGGCGTAGAGCTAATGCCTTTGGAGTTGGTTTACCATTAGGCTTTTTCATTGGGCCTTTGTTGCCACTCATACGAGCGCAAAAACTCTTACGGCGTTTGGCCGCTTTGCTACCTGCTTTTAATTTACTGGGTTTGGTTGTGACTGCTGTTTGAAGTTTACTACCTGGATGTTCACGACGATAAGCATTAACAGCTTTTTGACTGAGACCGTTAGTTTTATCGTGATGATTAACTTTGTTCCAATCTTCCCATATGCTGGTTAGATTGGAGGCAAGATTTTCTAATAATCGTTCTTCAAGTGTCTTCTTCATAATAAATTCCAGCTAACCCGCATCCTAATCTAGCTAGTCCTAAGTAAATATCTTTACACAGGGCTGTAAGGGTTTCGCGGGCGGTCATATCCATCATCCTCGGGGTATACTGGATATTTATCTGGATTGTCGTTAGGATCAGTCATCAGATGCGTTAGCACCGCATTTTTGGCGTTTCATTTGAGTTAATTTTCCAAAGTCCACCGGCCATTCTTTGCCCGGTTGTAGTTCTACTGCGCCTGGAGGGAAAGCAAATTGCACACCGCCTGCTTGTTCAATCTGTGCAATTGGCAAACGGAACTTGGTTAAGTCATTACCCAAGTTAGGATATGGTGCAACGTGTGGGAATGCCCAGCCAGCGATTTCTTTAGTTTGATTATTGATAACAATCTTGTAGAAGCCGTGTGGAACAACTACACCTTTACCAATTGTTTTGTCTTGTGCATTGTAAACACCACCGACATAAACTGTGTATGATTGATTGCGTTGTACTGCCCAACCACGAACGCTAGTTTCTAATAATTTCCAAATACCGCGATTCAATGAACCAGCCTGCGGTGACATATTTGTCATTAAAAATGATTCGTATTCTACTTGTGGATCCCAGCTTAGGTCACCATCTGGAGCCATATGTCCTTTGTCGTAGCCTGTGCCAGCGTAGTCGCCAGGAACAGCACCGTTAGGTACAAATTGGTTAGCTGCAAATGCGTTAGTACGTGCCACACATCCTAATGCGTTTTGTGGCAATAGTTCGTAGGTCACATACTTTGGTAGTTTAGCGGCTGCATCGTATCCAACTAGATATGCCTGTTGGCAAAGTGGTTGTACACCAGCTGTTTGTGGGAAACCATACGGAGCGTGTGCTTGGCATTGTGCTGGTGGGAAAGGTTGTCTCTGTGTCCAAGCAAAACTTGATACACTTACAAGGGCTAGGACAAGCCCTAACATAAATTTCTTCATTGAGTAGTACTCCTGTTTAAGTACTACTATTTATAAGTTATTTGAACCAGCCTACTTTTTTGCCGGTCGCAATGCGTTCTGCGTGGTCTTCTTCGCTCTTAGGGTATCGTAATGCCCATATAGCTACAAAGAACATTAGTAAGCCGGTACCAACAACAGCCTTCCAGTTATGTGTAGTGTACCACATAATAACAAGACTACTATCCATTGTTAATATCATTAACCAACGGGCTTTAACTGGGAATACACGTTTTTCTGCCCAACCGCGCAGAAATGGACCAAAAATCTTATGATTCATAATCCAGTTGTGCATACGCTCAGAGCCTTTGCTAAAACAATAGGCGGCACCTACTGTTGGAGTACTCCAAGGAATACCTGGAGTGACTAGGCCAATGTAAGCTAACCCTAGGAGTAAAAATCCTAGAGTTAACCACATAGCTTTCTTTAATTTATGAATTGTAACCATTCTTTAAACCTTACGTTGTCGAAGCCTTGTTTCTTACGCTTATTTACAAGTTCGTAGAAGTCTGGCTTGTAAGGTTTGATTCGTGGTTTCCAACCTTTAGTTGCATCGCTTTTGTTTGAGTTGCAAGGAGCGCAAGCTGTCGTGCAGTTTTCCCATACGCTCTTACCTCCTTTACTTACAGGCATAACGTGATCCAATGTAGCATCCTTGCGGTCAATCTTGTTGCCGCAATATTGGCATTCACAGTTATCTCGTAGGTATACGTTGCCACGGCTGAAACGAACTGTAACTTTCGGTTTCATATATTCTCGAAGCATCATAACACTTGGAACTTGTGTTTCCCAGCAAGCTGAATGTACGACCCAATTGTCGTGCCATAACAATACATCGGCCTTATCAAGGACCATATATCTGATTGCGTCTTGCCAAGTTATAGTGCTTAACGGCATATACCCAACAGGCATACCATCGGCATTTAAAAGCAGAGTATCTGCCATTTTGATTACCTCTTTCGATTGTGTTACAGACCCAACCTATGAAGTATACATTATACGTTCATAATGTATTTAAGTCAATATCGATTACAAAAAATTTACGAAAAAATGGCCTGGGCAAACTCCAAACCGCTTCGATCCAAACAATTACACCATTGATCTTTGTTGTCTGAACCATAAACCAAATCGTAATCTGCACTGCTTAGGCACCAGCTATGAGCTTTATTCCAAGGTGCTGTGCCTTTGATTTCTGATAAGAGTTGTCCAGGACTCCATCCACATACACCCAACAACAGTCTCCAATGTTTTGGAGTATCTCCTATTGATAGTCTAGGCAATATGTGTTCGTCACTACTAAGACTAAATTCATCATTAATCTTATGTGTATTTGAACTAGTCCATTCACTAGAGTGTAGTAAACTTAGATTCTTCACATTAAGAGGACCTCCTAAATAGACAAAACCTTCCAGGGGAAGTTCAACGCCTACTTGTTCTCCGAAGTCTCTTAAGCTCATATGGCTACGTTTGTTAATTACAACACCCACGCTACCCTGTAAGTGATGCTCTGTAACCATTACTACAGTCTTGTACCAGAAGTTGCCTTTGACAGCAGGCGGTGCTATTAATAAATTACCTAATAAATTCATCAGGTATTTATTAGGCAAATTGTGTAGCAGCCTGACTTCTGGCGGCTATTTCTTTACCTGGATACTTAGGTCTTTCGTAATGTGTTACAATCCATTCTGCAGCCGCTCCTGGACTGCTAAATCCTGTCTTAGGCATTCCTGAAGCACGTAGCATATAATCTAGCTGGCCTTGCCAGTTTGATTGCCAGCTACTACCGCAAGCATTTACCATATTAGTAAACTCTCCCTTGCCGTTGTGTGGATCGTGGAATCCAAACAGGCCGCCGCCTTGCCCTTGGCCGGCATCACTAGCAATATAGGCACCAGAGTTGAAACTGCTTTCAGCCTGGGCGTTTGCAAGAATACCTGCAACAGAATTTTTATCGTATCCTTTGCCTAGTAGGTATTGTTTCATAGTGTTAGGATTAACGAAATTCTTACCGCCTTTTTGCATAGCTCCTTTACCAGATTTAGAACCAGATTTAGAACCAGGCTGTACTCCGCCCTTTTGTATTGCATCTTTGGCTATAGGAGAATAGCTTGTTGGGTGTACTCCGTCTTTACCAGGAGTTGCATCCTTAGCTAGGTCAACTATTTGATCTGAGCCTGCAACACTCATAATATCCTGGGCTACGCTTCTGTTGAATGGCAATATCCATACATACTTCTTGGCATCTAACGCATTGCGAATACCTTTTAGGTTAGCAATAGTTTGTTGGCTATTTGGATTCTTTCCGCTTGCTCCAGCTCCGTCATTAGCTCCGGCTGATATAATAGCAACATCAGCACCTTGTAAATTTTTATTACTTGTTGCTTTCTCTAATACAGCCTTACTGTTGATGCCAACTTTAGCATCAACGATGGCTCCTGGAATTTGTCCACCAGTTCCTACAGCTAGACTATCACCTACGACTACAACTTTGCCGCCTGAACCAGTATCGTCTGTGCTACTACTAGAAGTTGATGATGTAGGACTAGACCCTGACGGCGCAGAAGCATCTGCTGGAGTGCCTGACTTATCATCGTCAGCAGGGCCACCAATAAAGGCTCTCAACAAATCTTTATCAATAACTTCTATAATCTTCATTTTTGTCCTTTACGTGTTCCGTAATCTGGTAACGGGCCGCCGTATTTCTTGCCTTTAATCTTCTTGCCGCCAACGGTAATACGAACTTTACTGCCTTTGTGTCCAATCAAATGACTCTTTTCGCCATCGCGAGCTCTAAAGCCTTGGCTTTTACAACTGGCTAGGTTACTTGCGCCAAGCTCATCGTCAGGCTTACCACCTACACATAAACTGCGACTTGCTTTTTCATTAATAAATTCGGATGCTTTCATAGTTATGTATTTATTGATTTAGAAACTCAAATACATTTAACCATTTACGCTTGCCCACAGTTTCCTTTAAGTGCGCTAAATTTGCACACATTTTATTGGGCATATCAATTGGATCTATAAATTCTATACGTACATTTTCTTGTTCAGCAATTTCTTCTGCGATATCAAGTAGGCTGTGCGTAAGCCCACTACCTACATTCCAAATGCCGGATCCTTTAACTGTTTTAATGAAGTCTATGTGCAGTTTACATACATCGCCAACCCAAACAAAGTCACGCCTAATGTGTTCAGACTCTTTAGGAACTTCAATATACCCTTTCCTGGCCTGCTCCCGCCATTTGTATATTAGACTAGAATTCTTACTTAGGTGCATATATCTTCCATATACTTCAAAGTATCGAAAGCCTTGTACCATTATAGTAGGATGCTGTTGGAATACCCAACGATCAAATAAGTATTTGCTCCAAGCGATTGGATTACTTGGATAGCAAGATGCAAACTCACTAAAGTCTTTAGTCTTACCATATACTTCACTGGTACTTGCATATTGTAAATGAGTACCAGCTTCCTGGCATTCATTGTATAGTCTTTGACTAAACTCAAAATTCTGTTTTAAGATTATATCTATATCTTTAAATTTTGGATCCGTGATAGCTCCAAGATGTATAACCCAATCATAAGGTCGCACATCTGGAAACTCATTTGCTGTATATTCCCAACCGTCTATCTGCCAGTCTTCTTCTTGCTGAAGCCAACCAAACATATTACGGCCAACAAATCCTTCGTGGCCCGTAACTAAAATCTTCATACGAATCAGTCAGCTAGTCGTGTAAATCTAGCTAGGAATGCCTCTAGTCTGCAGGTAAATTCATCGTTGTTTTGATTTTGATAACGAATCCAAGGATCGGTTTCTTCATTAGGATTCCAAACTGCTAAGACTACAAACTCTTGTCTACTATCGACTCCAGACCATTTGGATCCTTCTTTTGGGATAGCCTGTTCTCTATCTTCTGATGTAAATGTTGTCATAGGTATTGTCCTGGATTGCTTTGTTCTATTTCGTCTAGTTTTTCCCAAACGAATTTAAGTAAACCCTTACCGCATACTGGATCGTGAGTTACTAACAACGTAACCCTACTTAATAGTATAGCGGCTATATTATGTGGTTCGAAATCTTCTTGATATTTAAGAATAATTACATCTAAATCATTTACCATTTCTTCTAGTTTTAAATCATCAGCCATTTATAATCATCCTTATAAGGCCAATGCTATCGATACTAACAAGCAACAGATAGTTAGCCAACATTCCGAAACTTCGTCTGGTCCAACTAGCCCAAGCGTACAAACTGCAACCAGTAATCCAAATGGGATACAGGATAGGAAGCGGAGGGCTGGGTACAGTGACCGCCATCGTAATACTACAGCCAATGCTGATAGCCCAAGCCAGCAACTCAATGCCAAAACGAAATCTGTTTGAACTATAGTCATCGCGGATCCAGTCAAGTGTAGGTTTAAAAATTGTATCAATCATATTGTATTTTAGCATAATTTAAAATTATACTCAACAAAAAAGGCTACCGAAGTAGCCTTTGCACTAAACTAGTTTAGTATTAAACTAAACCCAAAGCCATTGCTTTGTAACCAGCGGCAACGATTGCACGGCTTGGCTTACCGATAACATATTCTGTTACCTGAACACCATTACCAGCTACACGCTTGTTTGCGTAAACTGCGTAACCACTGTGGCGGATACGGCTTACTTCAGCACTGATGTTCTTGATACCAAAACGCTTTTCTGCTTGGCTAGCTGTAACAGATTCGCCATTGTAAAGTGCGTTGAATAGTTTGTAAGTTTTTGTTTCTGGATTAAAAAATTTCATTTAAGTTTCCTCTATAGATTATGCTGAAATTTATCAGCTGTATCTATTGTAACAAAGTTACAGTTATTTTACAAGCTCTTTGGCAGTATTATCTGTACTAATTGTGCCAAAAAACTTCTTGCCAGGGAAACGCTTATTGATGATTTCGGACAAGCTGGCCAAGTTGGGAGCCTGTGCCAAAAACTGTCCAGAATGTTTGTCATAAGCATAAAGCACATCGCCCACACGTTCTAGTTCCATTGGATGTGCATCCTCTGGCATATCGTTCGTTTCAATTTCGTTATTGATTGATTTGAGTTTGTTGATCAAGTCGATCATATCGTCTGGATTCTTAATCAAATTCTGCATAATTCTGTAGGTTGCGATATGATTACCAATGTTATAAAAAATAACAGCCGTTACAATGTAAGGCAAATACTCTAAAAATGTATCCATAATGTTCTCCGGATAGTTTATTTAACGGGATTAATCTTTAAGTGACTCTAACATAGCAATTTTGGCAATTTTGGCGCCAAAATCTTCATCTTTGCCAATTATATAGATATCGTGGAAATGTCTGTCTTTTTGACGATCATAACGACTAAACTCTACAACCTTGCCACCGATAGCATTGTAAATTTTAAATTGTAGTGTAGGATCGCTGTTAACATCGCGACCACTAATAGAGTTCTTTGGTGAAACAGTAGCGTATCGTTCTTCTGCAATGCAAATATCTTGTTCACTGTCTAGCCAGCGGCGTATTTTTCGTTTTAACCAATTCATTGTAAGTTCCTTGGAGGCTCATCTGTGCCCGCACGAATAAGCGAGGCAAGAATCTTTTCGGCTACTTCCGGATCTTCTTCAAACAGGTCTTCGATATCAACTTCTCTGGATTTTGATTCCATTTCACCGGACTCAAACATACGCTGAATCTCGGCAACCATTTCATCTAGCTCTTCCTGTGTGCCTTCAAATTGATCAAAGCAACCAGGAGCAAATTCAAGTTTCAATTTGCCATCATCAACTTCTTCAATATCGACTAGGCCTTCAATCTTTTTAGTCATTTGCTTTCCTTGGAGTTGTACAACTATCACTCCAGAGTTCCTGAGCTTGTCGTTTATATTCTTCTAGCTCGGCATCCTTTTTCAACTCTTCTTCTAACCAAAGCATCTTTTGATGCGCATACATTTCTTCGGTTAGTCCGTGCCAGCCAATACACTTGCCAGTAGGACTACGGCCACAGCCGCACTTGCCAAACTCTTCTGCATTCTCTTTAACTCTAATCTGCATTTTCATCTCCTGCACAGTTTTCTACAAATTTTACCACAGCATATATCAATATAAATGCTACAAAGATACATCCTAATCCTTCTACAATTGCCGTCATAGTCGCATTATCCTTTCAATAACTTCCTTAGCCTGTGGGCAATCGTTACGCTCTACTTGTGCTTCAATAGCACGTTCAACCGCTTCGTGTAATTGACGTAGGTAAGGACGCTCATAGTCTGTACTATAAGGTTGTGTCCATCTGAGTGTATACAGGTGCTTAGGTTCCATTGCGTTTAACCTTTTTATAAATCCACAGGCCAAAGTAGGCCAAGTTGCCAACTACTACTAATACAGCGATTACTTCAACCATATATTACTCCAAACAAATAAAGATAAGAGATAAAAATAAAGCCCAACCGACATTGCCGGTAATAACTAAAACTACAGGTACAAGCCAGTGCATTATGCGCTCACGTGTTTAATATACTTAAACAGGTCCTTTTTATTGTTAGGTTCCCAAAGTTTGCCTTCTTTGCCGCAAGTGTCACGCAACCCTCCACGCATTGTGCTACAGGATTGGAAATAGCCTTTTTCAGTCTTACCAATAACAAAATCTTCTTTTGGTTGGTACCAGGAATCAGGATGTGTACATTTAAACACATAATGATTATCAATCATTCGATTAAACCAATTTGCCTTAGCGTGTTTACAATCCTTACATAAAACCTTTTCACTCATAGTACATTTCTTTCTTGTTTCAGATACGTTAATTATACTACCACTTGCGTTTAGAGTCAAGTTCGTGTCCCCACTTGAGCCACCAAAAGGTATAATTTTTGGGTGAAAGTTTTGCTTGTATTGAATACATCCAACCGTAGCTACTTGGATCCATATTACGATGCCAGCTAGGACTTTCGGGTATGGCATTAGCCATTATCCATTTGCCCATTTCGGTTTGTTGCCATTGCCAAATTGGTTCGGCAACCATTAGGTCTGGGTCTTCAACATCGCCCATTCGAATCTTGTGACATACTACAGTCAACGGGCCGTGCTTTTCAATATGCTCTACTGTAGTAAAGTCGCCGTTTGGTAAGGGTAATATAGTATCGTTCATTCTGGAAACATCATTTTATACATTGTGTAGAGTTTGTCATCACGAAACATAAAAACGAACTGTTTGTTTGGCGTAACTCCGCCCGATTGAAATGGTAACTCTGCACCGTACCACTTGCCTTCGTTACTATAGTTCATTGGGTTCCAAATACTTTCCATTTGTCCAAATGTAGCTTTACACCATTCAGCACGTTCTCGACATTCTGTAACTGATAGCTCAGTCATATCGTGTACCCACCCTTTTTGTTTGAGTTGCATAGCAACCCGCATCCCTTCTCGTTCTTGTATTGACATATTAAGCCCATTTCAACGCAAACCAAGTTGCGTAACTTTCTTCATAAAATGTAAACACCGTATGTTGTTCTGTTACCACTTCCCAACCATTAGTATCATACTTTACAGGCATATACTTAAAATCAAAATCTTTGCCTTGTATCATACCATTTGCCCTCATCTCACGCACTATCTCTATAACTTCTCCTGGAGTACCTTTAGATAGTATCACCTCTTTCACATCCACTCCAATAAAAACCAATGTGCCATTTTCATATTAGGGAATCGCATATAGTGTGGATAAGTGCTAGGGCGAATCATCTTGGCCTTGTACTTCTTTAGTATAAGGTTAACTGCTTTCTCGTATCCGTTGTGAGGCAAGTCTTCATCGATGCTGTCTACCAAGTTCATCCAAGCAGGATGACAGTTCACAGGCTCGTTTAACTGTCCTCTGCGTTCCCAACAATTGATTGTAACCTTATCACCCCAGTCTTTAATCATACTGATCCCCAACGCAATTTGAACCAATTGGCATCTTTGACGCTTTCAAATATAAACTCACGGCCGTTTCGCTCGTAAGAATTTTTACAGTTTTCTTCTAACCATATGACAATGTCTACAGCCATATAGGCATTGCCCAGTGTAGGTAACATAACACGATGCCAGCCTATACCTTCAAGCATACCCCACAGGATCTCTCTGTCAATCTCTCGTGCCATATTAGAGCCCAGCTTATCGGCTATTTCATCTTCTAATGTCTGCATAGTTCTAACATTGTTACATATTTTTGATAGGCTTTTTCTACGGCAGGATACTTTAGTCTAATAGCTCTGTCTCTTTCGTATTGTGCTATTAACTGTCTATCAGACTCGTGTTGAACATTACGAGCTTCAGTTTCTTGTACATAAGCTATCAAGTGTGCTAGTCTATCTTTGGGCATTAGGACATCAACACATTCTACTTCTTCAATATGATGCATAGCTGTAGATTGATACATAGCTTCGTCACTAATCTCTTGAGCCCACGCATTCATTTTAAGACTAGCACGATCTATCCTGCGTAGACGACGATTGCTGGTTTGCACCTGCATATCAAATGTGTTAAAGAATTCTTGTTCGTTTCTAATCATTGTGACCACCTAATTAAAAACATAGTGATTTGTTTTTCGTTCTCAAACTTCCAAACATTAAAACTTGTGCGCACACCACAATTACATTCCACACTCCAAGCCTGTATAGGATCCATATCATCCTCACGCAGGCCACGTTCAAAGCCACGAGGTTGGATGTCATCTATATAAGCCTGTAGTTTGAGGCCAGGCAAGTGTTGCCATTTGATTTTAGGAGCGATCACGTTTTCCTTTAGCCAGCGATTGAGATATCCGTCACGGGCATTTCTGCCTGTGACTTGCACTAGTCCGCGGCCTTTGTATTGGTAAGAATTTGTGTCAGCCAAGGTTTACAAGCCTCCCAAGAGCGATAGATATGTGCCAGTCCGCCTGCGTTTTCCCATTCCATACAGTTGCTGGTGCGGTCATCAATTAAGATATCGCCAGGTTGGCAATGACGCCACTTGTCGTTGCTGTAAGGTCCTAAGAATACGGGTATGTCTGGATAATAGTGTTGTGCCCATAGAAACTTGTCCCACGGTGCCCAAGTCATATCGTTATTGTGTGGCAATGCTGATAAGAATCTAACACTGTCGGCTTGTCCCGTCATTACCGCCACACGGCAGTATTCAACTAGTTCATCAGCACCATCTTTCAATGGCAAGTCTCTGTAGAAACGACTGTTGCGTTTGAGTTCAGCCCATTTATCGTCTGGTAGTTTAGCCCATTGATCGCCATTGGGGAATTTAAGTTGTAGAAACTCTTCAGCGGCTGTGCGCCAATCAGCTACTACATCGTCCATATCTAAATATATAATCATTTCTTTGGCACCGTCTTGGCAGCTGGTCTCCTGGGAGTAAGAGTTTCCAACTGTAGTTTCATCTTATCAAACTTCTTTTTACGTTCACGACTCTTCAATTTCTTTACTAAGTCTTCAACTAGTTTCATCCTTGGGTTCCTCTTTGGGAATATGATCGATCCATCGTAAGATGAACCAATCTCGTTGTGCTTCGTTTTTAAAACTCCACAGTCTTGGACCTGCACAAAATCCACAATGGTTTTCCTTGCACCAATCCATCATTTCTTTTAATACATCTTCCGCAGGATCTTTTGGAAAACTTAATCCTGGCAAGTTGAACATTCCAACTTTGACTTGTTTCAATTCAATCATCCGAGATTAGCATCTGGTTTTACAAAATAAGGTACACGATCTTTGTATCCTTCAAATGTAAAGTTGTCTAATAGTATTACTAGACTGTCTAAATCGTACGCATCGTGTGACCCTGGCATACGGCTTTGTCCTTCAACTAGCAAATAGTCTACAGTATCTTTTGGTGTGTAGTCTGCATCTGCTGTTGTTTGAAATCTAAATATGTGCTTCAAATCATCTGCTGTCATAATTTTCCTTAATAGCCTGGGGCTGAATAATCTTTGTGTTTCTTATACAATGCAAAACCATCTGCACCATACGCAGGACAAACTAGGACGAATTCATTCATTCCATCCTCTCCCACTTGACCTGCTGTACCGCAAATAAACGGACGATCAACGCCGTAAAGGCGCTTTAACTCTTCTACAAGTCTAGCGTTTTCTTTACGTAACTGTTCTATCTCGTCCATTCAAAAACTCCGAATATTTTAATAAAAACATAGTGTACTTTCTTTCATTATAGAAGTCAAGACAAATGATATGCTCGTTTATGTTCTCTCTGTAGAACTTACGTTCCTTTTCAGTATCATAACGAATATTGTCACTTAGATCGTATTCTTTGAGCTCTCGGGCTGTTCTGGGCCTATAACCTGCGTGTTCACGTACAGTGAAACCCAAAACAGCTTTCATCCTATCACGAATCATAAACACACTTTTTGGATGCTCAGTGTGTAAGTCTGCTCGAATACGTTGCCATTGCCTAGTGGTTAATTTCAAAGTACTCACTATAATCCCGTTCTTCGTAACAGTTTAAGTCATAGTTCCAATGACGTGTATCGTATATTCTAAAATGAATACCGTAACCTAGTATACCTATACCAATCTCAAAGCCTGGGTGATCTTGCCTGTGTGTTAGCCCAAGTTCACAGTCAAACAACAATGGACTGTAATATGTATGCTCTAGTTCCCAAGCCTTGTACATACCCATATCGCCGTGTAGGCACCCTAGGTTCTTAAAGAACTCCCAGCGATCAAATGGGTTGCGCAGTTCAAATCTGATGTTCAGTATGTTCAAGTTCTTCACCTACCAATTTGTCCAACAGTTTAAAATCCTCTACAGCCTTGTCAATATCCTTGTTCAAACGTTCTTCTGCACGAATAATGGCTTCATAGGCTTTCTTAAGGCTAGGGTGTTCTTCACTACGGCGCTTCAAATACTCTAGCTCTTTTTGCTGTTCCTTTTCCTTA
>Ga0208251_1000218_pt1 | contig 17727 bp, 15 predicted proteins | sample CryBogCBE15Jun09_FD_184560 | JGI IMG/M metagenome (GOLD analysis project Ga0208251, IMG submission 184560) | Freshwater microbial communities from Crystal Bog, Wisconsin, USA - CBE15Jun09 (SPAdes) (version 2) | ecosystem: Environmental > Aquatic > Freshwater > Lake | place: Crystal Bog...
GCCTTGATGAAGCGATTAAGGCAATGGAGAGCTCAGAGCTCGTTCGCCAGACGCTGGGGGAGTCGGTCTTTGAATATGTCCTCCGAAATAAGCGTGCTGAGTGGAACGAGTACCGCAAGCAGGTCAGCGCCTACGAGATCAATAGATATTTGCCGATCCTTTAAGGCTGATTTAGAGTTATCCCTATGAAGCGCAGCCTCCTCCTTAGCTGCCGTGGCGGGGCCAAGTAACCGGTCCCCTCGCCGCGGGGTTTGGCGTTGCCGGTAACGAGCCAGTCCCCGACACCCAATAAGGAGTTTTTAAATGTCATTTCCCAAGCAGACCCCATCAAAGATGCCTGTGCATCGCTATGCACCATTTATTCCCGTTGATCTTCACGATCGCACCTGGCCAACAAAGCAGATAACAAAGACACCACAGTGGTGTTCAGTAGATCTTCGCGATGGAAATCAAGCTCTTATCGATCCGATGGATCCTGCCCGCAAACTTGCCATGTTTAAGTTGCTCGTTGCGATGGGTTACAAAGAGATTGAAGTTGGATTCCCATCGGCATCACAGACTGACTTTGACTTTGTTCGAAAGATCATCGACGAGAAGCTCATTCCTGATGATGTTGTCATCCAAGTTTTGACTCAGGCACGCGAACCTCTTATCCGCCGTACCTATGAATCACTCAAGGGTGCAAAGCAGGCAGTTGTCCACTTATACAACTCCACTTCAACACTTCAGCGACGCGTCGTCTTTGGACAAGATAAGGCCGGCATTAAAAAGATCGCGACTGACGCTGCGCAACTCTGCATGGATCTTCGTTCAATGGTTCCGGATACCAAGATCTTCTTTGAATACTCACCCGAGTCATACACCGGTACTGAGTTGGAATTCGCTCTAGAAGTTTGCGATGCCGTCAACGATATCTTCAAGCCAACTCCTGATCACATGACAATTATTAATCTTCCTGCAACAGTTGAGATGGCAACGCCAAATGTCTACGCAGATTCCATTGAGTGGATGCATCGCCACCTTAAATATCGTGACAGCATTGTTCTCTCGCTTCACCCACACAATGATCGTGGTACTGGAGTTGCCGCTGCCGAACTTGGCTACCTCGCAGGTGCTGATCGCATTGAAGGAACGCTCTTTGGAAATGGTGAGCGCACTGGAAATGTCTGCCTCGTGACTCTTGGTTTGAATATGTTTAGCCACGGAATTGATCCGCATATTGATTTCTCTAATATCGATGAGATCCGCCGCACCGTTGAATATTGCAACCAATTACGCGTACCTGAACGCCATCCGTACGGTGGCGATCTCGTCTTCACCGCATTCTCGGGCTCACACCAGGATGCGATTAAGAAGGGCTTCGACCATATGGAAGTGGATTCAGCGGCTGCCGGTGTGCATATCGATCAACATACGTGGGCAGTTCCTTATCTACCGATCGATCCAAAGGATATTGGTCGCTCATACGAGGCTGTTATCCGCGTGAATAGCCAGTCTGGTAAAGGTGGCGTCGCCTATTTGATGAAGAGCGAACATCAACTCGATCTTCCGCGCCGCTTACAGATTGAATTCAGTCAGGTAGTTCAAGCAAAGACAGACCATGAAGGTGGAGAAGTAACTCCAGATGCGCTCTGGCAGATCTTTGAAGATGAATATCTTCCAGCAGATTCCAATAGTTGGGGTCGCTTCCGACTTAAAGGACTCAGCCAGTCATCTCATATGGATGAGGATGTAAAGCTCTCCGTTGATCTTGCCGACAATGGTCAGGTGGTTACCCTCTCTGGAACTGGAAATGGTCCGATCGCTGCCTTTGTTCACGTCATTTCTGGACATACAGATAAGCAAGTTCGTGTCTTGGATTATTACGAGCATGCGCTCTCTGCAGGTGGCGATGCGAAAGCCGCTGCCTACCTTGAGTGCGAAGTCGATGGCAAGACCTTCTGGGGTGTAGGCATCGACCCATCCACGACAACTGCGGCACTTAAAGCGGTCATTTCGGCGGTCAATCGGGCCCTTCGGAGCTAATCACCACTACCTTCTGAGGGTGGCGGTTTATCGAGATCAAGCGGTTGTGCTTCGAACCCAAAAATTGGGCGAGGCAGATCGCATCATCACGCTCTTAACGAGAGAGCATGGTCGGATCAAGGCAGTCGCTAAAGGCGTGCGACGCACAAAGTCTCGATGGGGTGCACGGCTAGAACCTACGAGCCATGTCGATCTCCAGCTCTACTCTGGAAAATCACTCGATACTGTCACGCAGGCTGTGAGTATTGAAAACTTCGGCGACCGTTTAAGTGAGAACTATCAACATTGGACTGTTGCAAATGCGATTCTTGAATCTGCCGAGCGTTTTGCTCAAAATGAACATGAACCGGCACTTCAGCAGTACTTACTTCTCACTGGGGCGCTGAAGGCGCTGACCTATGAAAGTTACGATCCATCGCTGATTCTCGATGCTTACCTGCTTCGATCACTTTCGGTTGCCGGTTATGCGCCATCACTTTCTAACTGTTCTGTCTGTGATGAACCTGGACCTCATAAGTTCTTCTCCCTTGTCGGTGGTGGCTCGGTCTGTAATACCTGTAAGCCATCAGCCGCTCCAACACCTGCACCTGAATCACTCGAATTGATGGCTGCGCTCTTATCGGGAGATTGGGAGGCGGCCAATCAATCTGAGCTACGCAATCGTCGCGAAGCATCTGGACTTATCGCTGCATATCTGCAATGGCATCTAGAACGAGGGTTACGTTCACTCCCATTAGTTGAGAGAATGTAAGTATGGCTCGCCCTTCAAAAGTAACGCCGCCTTCGAAGCATCCATCGGGGGCGAAACCACCGCGCCTTAAAGCTGATCAGATTCCGGCACATGTTGCACTTGTCATGGATGGAAACGGTCGGTGGGCCAAGCAACGCGGTTTAGCCCGCACTGCTGGCCATGAAGCTGGGGAAGCGTCACTTCTCGATGTCGTTCACGGTGCAATTGAAATTGGAGTGAAGGAGTTAAGTGCCTACGCATTCTCTACCGAGAATTGGCGACGTTCTCCCGAAGAAGTGAAGTTCTTGATGGGATTCAATCGAGATGTGATTCGACGACGTCGCGATGAGATGAATGATTTAGGAGTTCGGATTCGTTGGGTTGGTCGTGAACAGCGCCTCTGGAAATCTGTCATCAATGAATTACAAGAAGCGGAAGAACTCACGAAGAATAATAAAGTTCTGACATTGAATATGTGCGTCAACTATGGTGGTAGAGCTGAGATCGTCGATGCGACCATTGCGATTGCTCAAGAGATCGCTAAACGAAAGTTAAAGCCAGAGCAGATCACCGAAAAAATGCTGGGACGCCATCTTTATAACCCGGATATGCGCGATGTTGATCTCTTCTTGCGCTCTTCTGGCGAACAACGAACATCAAACTTTTTGCCGTGGCAGTCAGCCTATGCTGAGATGGTCTTCTTAGATGTCTTATGGCCAGATGTTGATCGACGCACTCTCTGGCAGGCTATTGAGATCTATGCCGAACGCGAACGTAGGTTTGGCAAGGCGTAAAGGATCACACCAGCAACGAGGCCCCAAAATGGTGAGCCGAGTTGAAGTGGATGAAGTCCGCTGATCGTGACCAGGAGAGTTACAAGTGCGGCCTCGCGCCCTTTGCTCTCACTCAGCGATTCATGGAGTGAGGTAGCGAGAGCAGGAAAGAGCGCTAACCCGGCAAGGCCGGCGAGCATGGCTGCAGGTAGCGCGCTAAAGAGTGTAAGGATTGAAGAGCCAACGATTCCTGCTGCGATATAGAAAATTCCAGTAACAACGCCAGATGTGTAGCGAGTAGACCGATCTGGATCGGCATGTTCACCGACCGCAATACTTGCGGTGATAGCAGATGTATTGACGCCGCTATTGAGATATCCAGCACTGAGTAATGACATTACTCCTGATGTGACAAGTGAAGCGCTATGGGGAGCTTTATAACCATTCGTTTTGAGAACGGCGAATCCGGGTGCAAATTGTGTTGCGAGCGTCAGAATGAACATCGGAAGCGCGAGGTTTATCAACGAGCCAAAGGTAAAATGTGGGCTGACCCACACAAGATGAGTTACTCCAAAATGAGGTGGGTGGAAATGCGCCTTGTGAGTAAGAACGGAGAGGAGAGTGCCCACTGCGAGCACAGGAATAACGGGGGCTCGAAGTTTGAAAATACGCGCAAGGAAATAAGCAAGCACCATAGCCGAGATCAACCAAGGCTCGATGGTGAAGTTAACAAAAATATTCAATCCAAAACTGAAGAGCACACCAGCCAGCATCGCCATCACAAGTTGATGCGGAATCGCCTTCATAATCTTCGGCATCAATTTCAGCGCACCGACGATAATAAAGAGCACGGCAACGATGATGTAAGAGGCGACCGCTTCTTCAATGGAGTGGCTCTTTAAACTAGTTACCAAGAGAACAATCGCTGCGGTCGACGTTGAACCGATCATCGGCATCCGATATCGGAGTGAGAGATAAAGTCCAAAGAGTCCAGACATCGCCCATGAGGAACAGATCCAGGTAGCAGTCTGCTCTTTGGTGAAGTGGCCGGAATCAGCGGCTTGGAGCATGATCACAATCGGGCCAGTGGCGGCGACGAGCACAACGAGGAATCCGGAGATAAAGGCTGAGAATGAAAGGTCCTTGGGGAAATCGCGGGTGTTCTGCCAGAGCGCTTTGAGCGCTCCAACTTTCCGACTGCCCTTGTAGAGATCACTACTCATCTGGCGATTCTACGGGTGGATTACAGGTAAAATTGGCAGCCTTGCAGCCCGCAAGATCAGTACAAGCCGACAGCCAGCCGGAGGAGAAAATCAATGGCCGCAGATCGTTTAGAGACAATTGTTAGTTTGGCTAAGCGCCGTGGATTCGTATATCCATCATCAGAGATTTATGGCGGATTGCGCGCCTCATGGGATTACGGCCCACTCGGAGTCGAACTCAAGAACAATGTGAAGCGTCAATGGTGGCGCTCAATGGTTCAGGGTCGCGAAGATGTTGTTGGCCTCGATTCATGTGTGATCTTGGCTCGCGAAGTCTGGGAAGCATCTGGCCACGTAGAGACTTTTACCGATCCGCTCACTGAATGTACTGAGTGCCATAAGCGCTATCGCGCCGATCATCTCGAAGAAGCATTTGAAGCGAAGAATGGCCGCCTGGCATCAAGCATGGACGAAGTAAATTGCCCAAATTGCGGCAACAAGGGAAAGTTCACACAACCAAAGCAATTCTCTGGCTTGCTCAAGACCTATCTTGGTGCAGTCGAAGATGAAAGTGGACTTGCTTATCTTCGCCCTGAGACTGCGCAGGGAATCTTTATTAACTTCGACAACGTGGCGCAGACTTCACGTAAGAAGCCACCTTTTGGTATCGGTCAGATCGGAAAGTCATTCCGAAACGAGATCACACCTGGAAATTTCATCTTCCGTACTCGTGAATTTGAACAGATGGAGATGGAGTTCTTCGTCGTTCCTGGAACTGATGAAGAGTGGCATCAATATTGGATTGATACTCGTTTAGATTGGTATAAGAATCTCGGCATTAACCCAGATCGCCTTCGCCTCTTCGAGCATCCAAAAGAGAAGCTCTCACATTATTCAAAGCGCACCGTCGATATTGAATATAAATTTGAATTCAATGGAACTGAGTGGGGCGAACTCGAAGGTATTGCCAGCCGTACCGACTTTGACCTTAAAGCTCATGGTGCAGCATCTGGCAAGGATCTCTCATGGTTTGATCAAGAGAAGAATGAACGTTGGGTTCCTTACGTTATTGAGCCTGCAGCAGGTGTAGATCGCTGCACATTGACCTTCATGATGGATGCCTTCACTGAAGATGAAGCGCCAAATTCAAAGGGCGAGATGGAGAAGCGTGCTGTGATGAAGCTTGATCATCGTCTTGCTCCAATTAAGGCCGCCGTTCTTCCGCTTTCACGTAATGCTGATCTATCGCCTAAGGCGCGCGATCTGGCAGCGCAGTTACGCCAAAACTGGAACGTTGATTTCGATGATGCCGGTGCTATCGGTCGCCGCTATCGCCGCCAGGATGAGATCGGTACGCCTTATTGCATCACGATCGACTTTGAGACGCTCGAAGATAATGCGGTCACAATTCGAGATCGTGACACAATGGCACAGGAGCGAATCGGAATCGACAATGTTCAGGCGTGGCTCGCACCGCGCTTGCTCGGGTGCTAACTCAATCTGCACCACTTCGCTTACCCATCGCAAATGGGGGATTTGCAAATAACGAGGTGGTGTTAGAAACACCAGTCGTGCTTGCCCCTATGGCGGGAATTACCAACTCTGCCTTTAGAACGCTCTGTCGTGAACAAGGCGCCGGTCTCTTTGTTTCCGAGATGGTGACTGCGCGTGCGCTGATCGAGCGACACCCAGAGACGTTGCGACTCATTACCCCAGGTAAAGGTGAGTCTCCTCGATCAGTCCAGCTCTATGCGGTTGATCCCAACGTCGTCGGTAAAGCAATCACTATGTTGATGGAAGAGAACTTGGCCGATCACATTGATCTCAACTTTGGTTGCCCGGTGCCAAAGGTGACTCGTCGCGGTGGGGGAGCAGCGCTTCCTTACAAGCGTCGACTCTTTGAAAATATTGTTCAAGCATCTGTGGATGCCGCCAAGCCTTATGGTGTGCCAGTCACAGTGAAGATGCGCGTAGGAATTGATAGCGATCATCACACCTATTTAGATGCGGCGATGGCGGCAGCTCGAGCAGGAGTCGCGTGGGTTGCATTACATGCGCGCACTGCTGAGCAGATGTATGACGGTGAGGCAGATTGGTCGAAGATCGCCACTCTGGTTGAACACTTAAAACCCACGGGAGTTCCAGTCTTGGGTAATGGTGATATCTGGACCGGTGATGACGGCGCCCGCATGATGGCAGAGACTGGTTGCGCCGGCGTCGTTGTAGGACGTGGCTGCCTCGGTCGACCATGGTTATTTGCTGATCTTGTCCGTGCGATGAATGGTGACTCCACTAAATCTGAGCCAACGCTCTTTGAAGTACGCGATGTGATGATTCGTCATGGACACCTGCTCGTAGAGTTCTTTGAAGCTGAAGGTCGCGCGATGCGAGATCTTCGTAAACATATGGCCTGGTATCTCAAGGGCTTTACTGTTCCTCGCGAGATTCGTGCTTCACTCGGAATGGTGGCATCGTTGGGCGAATTGGAATATCTCCTTGGCCAACTCGATGATCAGCCATATCCAACTCAAGTCTCAGAGGGACCACGTGGTCGAAAGTCGCATGGCCGCACACCAACACTTCCTGATGGTTGGTTAAATGATCCAGATGAGATTCCGGCGATCACGATTGATGATTCGGTCTCGGGCGGATGATCTTCCTCTTTCGAATTATCCGCAGGCTCTTCACCTTTCTCCTCTTACTTGCGATCATTGTGCCTGGATATTTTATGTATTCCATCTGGAATGAAGGGCATCAAGCAAAGCCCGTTAAGAGTGATGCGATTGTTATTTTAGGTGCCGCTCAATACAACGGAGTTCCCTCCGATATCCTCCAAGCTCGCATCGATAAGGCGGCAGAAGTTTTCCATCAAGGTCTCGCGAGAAAAATCATTACCGTCGGTGGAAATGCGAAGGGCGATAACTACACCGAAGCTGGCGCGAGCAAGATCACGCTGTTGCAAGATCGGGTCGCAAAGAGCGTGCTCGCATCGATTCCAGTTGGCCGAGATACTTTGAGCAGTACCGTTGCATATGTGAATTATCTGCATGCTCACAAATACGCTTCGATTATTATCGTGACCGATCCTTACCATTGCTACCGAGCTGAGGCCGAAGCGAAGGATCTGGGAATCTCAGCCTCATGTGCACCAACAACAACGGGGCCAGCATCGGTAAAGAGCGCAGGCTGGCGATATATCGTGCGCGAAACCGGCGCATTTCTCGCTTACAAGAGCGTTGGGCAATTTGGAATTCATCTCACCGACCAGGTGAAGAAGTAGAGTTGATCCACCATGGTCCTTCGCGCAGCTAATGAACATAGCGGTTACACCGCTTCCGATCGAGAGCGCTTCCTCGATGAACCAGCAAAGCGCGGTGGGCGAACGGAATTCGCTCGCGACCGCGCCCGCATCATCCACTCATTTGCACTCCGCCGACTAGCTGCAAAGACTCAAGTAGAAGTCCCTTGGGCATCTGATTTTCCGCGCACCAGACTCTCTCACTCACTTGAGTGTGCACAGGTTGGACGAGAACTAGGCGAAGCGCTTGGCGCCGATCCAGATCTCATGGAGGGTGCATGTCTTGCCCACGATTTAGGCCATCCACCTTTTGGCCACAACGGTGAAGATGCTCTCAATGAACTCTCCGGTGCTGCGGGTGGCTTTGAAGGAAATGCTCAATCGCTTCGATTACTTATTCGACTAGAAGCAAAGACAGTCGATGAGAGCGGAAATTCGGTCGGACTTAATCTGACACGAGCATCACTTGATGCGGCAACGAAGTATCCCTGGCCGCGTGCTATAAATACCAGAAAATTTGGTGTCTACGACGATGATCTAGAAATCTTCCATTGGATTCGCCGCGGAGCTCCAGAAGGTCGGCAATCGATGGAAGCGCAGATCATGGATTGGTCTGATGATGTTGCTTACTCAGTGCATGATCTCGAAGATGCGATCGTCTCCGGACAGGTAAAGCTTGAGGGACTACAACGGGATATCTCACAACTCTTCACTATGGCAAAGAGTGGCTATCTTCCGGATATCACTGAGGAAGAAGCTCAGAGCGCGCTCCTCAAGTTGCAATCGCTTTCATGCTGGCCACTTCACTATGACGGTTCACATCGGAATCTTGCTCGGTTGAAGGATCTCGCCTCTCAACTTATTGGACGCTTTGCATTGGCGGCAGAGTCAGCGACTCGCGATCAATACGGTGATGGAAATCTGACCCGTTATAACTCCAACCTCGTGGTTCCTCGAGAGCAACGAGTTGAGGTCGCACTCCTTAAGGCGATGGCTGGCCACTATGTCATTGGCGCTGAAAGTTCACAGAAGCGCTATGCAGAACAGCAAATTTTGATTAAAGAACTTGTGGAGATGGTTCTGGCAGGCGGCGAGAGCGCGCTGGAAAGCTTCTTTATTGAAGATTGGCGCAGAGCTGGCAACGAGAAGGAACGACTTCGCGTCGCAATTGACCAAATCGCCTCGCTGACTGACCCTGGAGCGTATGCCCTCCACGCCAAACTCTCTCAGAGGTAAAGAATCCCAAGATAGGATAGAGATATGGCAGGCCGAATTCGCGATGAAGATGTCGCATATGTTCGCGAGCACAGCCATATCGATGATGTTGTAGGTGATTATGTCCAACTCAAAGGCGCCGGTGGTGGACAGAAGAAGGGCCTCTGTCCTTTCCATGATGAGAAGTCACCTTCCTTTCACGTAACGCCATCCAAGGGATATTTCCATTGCTTCGGTTGCCAGACCGGTGGCGATGTCATTGCCTTCTTAATGAAGTTAGAGCACCTCACCTTTACCGAGACTGTTGAACGATTAGCTGAACGTATTGGCTACCAACTGACATACGACTCCAGTGGACCTTCAACCCCTGGCATTAATCGTTCCCGTTTGGTTGCGGCGAATGGTGCTGCTGCAAAGTTCTATCAAGAGGAACTTGGTAAGCCAGGACCGGCCCAGGTTGGTCGCGAATTTCTCACCGGTCGTGGCTTTGATAAGGCGGCAGCTGAACTCTTCGGCGTCGGATATGCCCCTGATGAGTGGGATGCGCTCTATAAACATTTAAAGGGACTTGGTTATAGTGAAGTTGAACTCAATACCGCAGGCCTCATTAAAGAGGGCTCACGCGGAAATTACATCGATCGTTATCGCAACCGTCTCATTTGGCCAGTGAAAGATATATCTGGCGATGTTGTGGGCTTTGGCGCACGTAAATTAGCTGGAGACGATAAAGACCAGGGTCCGAAATACCTCAACACATCTGAGACACCTATTTATAAGAAGTCACAACTCCTTTATGGCCTTGATATGGCGAAGAAAGAGATCGCTAAGAAGCGCCAAGTTGTGATTGTTGAGGGCTACACCGATGTCATGGCTGCTCACCTTGCAGGTGTGACCACTGCCGTCGCCACATGTGGCACCGCCTTTGGTGATGACCACATCCGTATTATTCGACGACTCTTGATGGATGATGATGCCTTTCGTGGTGAAGTGATCTTCACCTTTGATGGCGATGCGGCTGGACAGAAGGCGGCACTTCGAGCCTTCGATGATGACCAGAAGTTCGTCGCACAAACCTTTGTGGCAGTAGCTGCGAATGGCATGGATCCATGTGAACTCCGCCAGAGTGGGGGAGATGAAGCGGTGCGCGATCTGATCGCGCGTCGTGTGCCACTCTTTGAATTTGCGATGAAGTCAGTGATCGCAGGGTATGACACGAAGACTCCTGAAGGTCGAGTGAGCGCACTCAATCAAGTCGCACCGTTGATTGGCAAGATTAAAGATGCATCGCTGCGCCCAGAATATGTTCGATCTGTTTCTGCATGGCTCGGCATGGAGGTCGATGTTGTAACGACCGCCGTGAAGAAGAGCAGCGGCAATCGCTCATCGACACAGGTTGCAGCGCCAGTTCAAAGTTCAATAAACCTCAAAGATCCAATCTTGATGTTGGAGCGCGAAGTACTCAAGGTGAAGTTGCAAGTTCCAGAGATGGCGAGCTCGTGGGTAGATCTTGAGAGCAGCGCATTTTCATATGGTCCATACGCTCTTCTGCGAAGTCGCATAGATGAATCAAGCGATCAGAATCTCTCTGATCTACTCGATCGCACTGAAGATCCAGAGCTTCGATCTTTAATCACAGAACTTACCGTTGAACCGATTCGAACCGATGGCGAAATCTCTGAGCGATATATCCAATCGATCTTTGCCCGGTTGCGTGAGGTAGCAATCAGTCGTGAGATCGCAGAGATGAAATCGAGCCTGCAGCGCCTTAATCCCGTCGAAAATGAGGCCGAGTACACCGAAGCCTTTACCCGGCTTGTCGCCCTGGAAGCCCAGCGCCGAACCCAGAAGGAGTTGGCGATCGGAGAGGGGCTTTAGTATCATTCCCGTGTTCAATCCCCTGTAGCTCAGTTGGTAGAGCACTCGACTGTTAATCGAGATGTCACAGGATCGAGGCCTGTCGGGGGAGCCAGCTTTTCGCAGTGTGATGCGGTTAAATACCACTATGGCATCAAAGAAGATCGGTCTCGCATCCTGGCGTAATCAGCCTCTTGGAATCACAATCCTTCGCCTCTGGCTCGGTGGCACTTGGGTTTATGGTGGCTGGGCTAAGGCGAGCGATGGCGCATTTCTCTCAAAATCTGGACCGAACTCTTTCAGTGGTCAGCTCACCAGTTATATCGGCCACTCACCACTCACCTTTGCACTCCGCCACATGCTCGAACATGCGAGCCTCTTCGCCTGGTTCGTCATGCTCTCCGAGTTCGCGATCGGAATCGCAGTTCTCACTGGCGTTGCGATGGAGTTGGCAATTATTGGTGGCTTCTCTGTCTCAATCATCTTGTGGCTCTCGGTGACGTATCACGTTCACCCTTACTTCTTAGGTAGCGATCTTGCCTTTGCAGCATCATGGCTCGCACTCTTCTTCTTATGGCGCGCTCATGCTCGATCTGGATCGCGCGGACGCTCATCTCTTATTGGTGATGTCATTCCAAATCTTCGAGATCGCCGTGAAGTCGTTGGCATGATGGGTGTTGCAGCTGGCGCAGTCATCGCCTCCCTCGCTGGCGGATCATTCCGTCCGAAGCAGAAGGCGGGCGCTGCCATCGTCAAGCTTGCAGATTTTCCGGTCGGCTCGTCCATGCCATTTACTGCAAATGATGGAAACCCGGCAATCCTCTTCCGCACAAAGGCTGGCGTCTTCGCCTATAGCGCGCTCTGTACCCATCAAGGGTGCACCGTTGCCTATGATGCGCTCTCTCATTCGATGAACTGCCCATGCCATGGCGCAAAGTTCGATGCGACATCCGGTGCTGTGCTCGCTGGCCCAGCTCCAATCCCGCTACCCAAGATCAATGTGCAGATCTCTGGCGCTAACGTCGTCCAAATTTAACTGTAACTTTTACGTAATCTCGATCAGGTAGGTTTCTCCTATGGCTCAATTCAAACTCGAGATCTCACTTCCAGACCGCCCAGGTTCACTTGGCGCAGTTGCATCAGCTATTGGCTTTGCCGGTGGCGATATTCGAGGACTTCAAGTTCTCAAAAATGAAGCAGGTCGCGGTTATGACGAGATCGTTGTGGCCATTCCTGGTTCAGATACGACAGATCTGCTCAGCGTTCTTAATCAGATCGGTGGAGTAGAAGTACTCTCTGTTAAACCGCTTTAAGGCTCTCATACGCGTCAGAGATCATCGATTCAAGATCTCGCGTTGGCTCCCAGCCGAGCATCGACTTTGCCTTCTCAATACTTGCAATTAAAACCGCAGGATCGCCAGCTCTGCGATCAACTTCAACTGCTGGAATCTCATAACCCACTACCTTGCTTGAAGTAGTTACGACTTCTCGTACGGAATAGCCGCCACCGCTTCCGAGATTGATGATCTCGTGAGCACCTGCCTTGAGCGCATCAAGTGCGCGAAGATGAGCATCAGCCAGATCAACAACGTGGACATAATCTCGGATACAGGTTCCATCCTTTGTATCCCAATCGGTTCCAAAGATTTTTAGTGGCTTATCTGCAGTTGCCTTGAGGACATTCGGAATGAGATGGGTCTCTGGGTTGTGGCGTTCAGTCAACCAACCAGAATCGACCTTCATCGCACCCGCGACATTGAAGTAGCGCAGACTAATTGCTGCAAAGTTCTCTTCAGCGCAAAGGTCGGTGAGTAAATTATCGACGGCGAGCTTTGTCTCACCATAAGGGTTAGTTGGATGGGCTTTGTGGGTCTCGAGAATGGGCTGAACCTTTGAATCGCCATATGTCGCAGCTGATGATGAGACAACGATGCGAGTAATTCCTGCGCCATCCATCTCATCGAAGAGAACCTGGCTTCCACCAATATTGTTATTGCGATAGAGATCTGGCTTCTCAACTGATTCACCGACGAGAGATTTTGCAGCAAAGTGAATGACTGCATCGCAACCAGTGAGCGCTTTTCGCACGACTTCACCATCGAGGATCGAACCTTGATAGAAAGTTGCCCCTGTCGGAACTGAGTCAGCATGGCCGGTGCTGCAATCATCTAAGACGGTGACCTCAAAGCCACGCTGTAGAAGGAGGGCGACAGTCGTGCCACCGATATATCCAGCACCGCCAGTGACAAGAACTCTGCTCATAGCCACACTCTACTTGAGAGCGTTAATTTCTTATCTGACCTGCGCATGTATCGACTGCTGGTGCCTTCGTCTTGGTTGGGGCCGGAGACGCAGTAGGTGATGGCGGAGTAGTTCCTTGAGTAACTTGGAATTGAACTGGGAAGGTATTACCTGCATGCGTCCCCGATGGATCTGAGTACTGAAGTATCCCAAGGTAATTTCCGGCGACGAGTCCATTGACAGTGACAGTCCATCTTCCGGTAGCGGCGCGAACGGAGGTTTGAGTGCCGATCGTTAGCGAGTCATCAAGAGATTTGAATCGGACGGTACCGGTGACAACCGGAGTTCCATCAGGTCGTAGCACATCGATCGTGGCGATAAAGGGTTCATTGGTTGATTGCGAACTCTGGCTCACAAGTTGCATAGTTGTCGGTTCATTCTGCGGAAGTGAGTCGGCTGGTTCGGGAGTCCATGTGCCACGAATGAGAGCAAGGAACTTTGATGTGGTGCCAGCGAAGACATTGAGATCAACGCGAGTACCGGGAACTCCATATTTTCCTGCAATTCCACATGATGTGTACTGCCAGAATTGCCATTGCGCAGTGCAATTGGCATTGCTCCAAGGGTGCGCGAAACATCCAACGCCCTTCGCATTCGGTTGAGATGTGGTGAGGGCTGGGTCGAGTGAGTAACGGGCCATCCAGAGTGGATACTGGCGGAGCGCGGGATCACCGACCATCGCTGATTCTAAAAACTGTGGATATGAGTAGAAAATTGGTTTTCTACCGGTCTTCTCTGTGACAGTTTGCAACCAGGTCTTCGCCCATAAAGTGACATTGGTCCGAGCCATATATTTGAGACAGGTGCCGCGACCATTGGTGCGCTGACAATTATTTTCAAGATCGAGTGCAACTGGCAGATCCCTTCGGTTATAACCGCCAATCTGACCAATTCGCCAGACAACTTTTTGAGCTTGTGCTTGTGCATCTTTAATAATGAAAGCGGAATCAGTGCTGTCAGGTAGATAGGCGTAGTAATAGAAACCCGTATAGAGCAACGCTCGTTGTGCCGCCTTACGATCAGGGATCAAAAATTTCAGTGCCATTTCATCGGCGGCAGTCTGCGCATCAGCACCCTTGATCATGACAAAGCGAATACCGGCCGAGTACATCTGCGTGAAATCGATCGGAGCATCTTTCGGATGCTGCCAGTGGCTGATATCTATACCAGCGATGCGCGCCCCTGGTCCTGCTTGAACAATCTTCGCAGGGGCCACAGCCCATGTTGCATCGGCGAGAAGTGATACCGATAAGAGAAGAGCAAGAAGAGTGCGTTTCACTCTTCGATGACCTCAACATCGATTCCATAGACCTGATGAATCGCACCAGTAAGAAGGGCGAGATATTTAGGATTGCGAGCTGCGCTGAAATTATGTTCCCCGCCCAACTTTGTGACATCGGCAAAGCTGATGAGGAGCCGGTTTCCATCGAGTGAGACGAGCCGGGCATCGAAGAAGGCGAGCCAGGCGATTCGATCGGCATCTAAAAGGAGATCGAGGACGCGATTCCACTCAGATTTGAGGGAGTCCAACGAGATCTCGCCGCGATTGCTCATGGTCAGAAGGATAAGGCAGGCTCGCGATGAAGTCGGGTTCAATTCTCGATAGAGTTGCCGCATGGATAACGAAGCAAAGTGCCCCTTCCCAGGCGTTAACGCCACCCACGAACAGATCTCCAACCAAGATTGGTGGCCAAACCAGCTCAATCTGAAGGTGCTCCAATACAACTCACCTCTCGCTGATCCGATGGATCCAGATTTTGATTATGCGAAGGAGTTCGAGAGCCTCAACTTCAAGGCGCTGAAGAAGGATCTCACCGCTTTAATGACAGATTCCCAAGAGTGGTGGCCAGCAGATTATGGACATTACGGTCCGTTCTTTATTCGCATGGCTTGGCATAGCGCGGGCACATATCGCACCTTCGATGGTCGTGGTGGTGGCGGTGCGGGAATGCAGCGCTTCGCTCCGCTTAATAGCTGGCCTGATAATGGCAATCTCGATAAGGCCCGTCGTCTTCTCTGGCCAATCAAGCAGAAATATGGAAAGAAGATCTCTTGGGCCGATCTGATGATTCTTGCGGGCAATGTCGCACTTGAGTCGATGGGATTCAAGACCTTCGGTTTCGGTGGCGGTCGCGCAGATGTATGGGAACCAGATGAGACGTACTGGGGCAAGGAGAATGAGTGGCTTACTAACAATCGTTACAGCGGCGATCGCGAATTAGAGAATCCACTAGCTGCAGTGCAAATGGGATTGATCTACGTCAATCCTGAAGGCCCAGATGGAAATCCAGATCCGCTTCTCTCTGCTCGCGATATCCGTGAAACTTTTGGTCGCATGGCGATGAATGATGAAGAGACGGTGGCACTCGTTGCTGGAGGTCACACATTCGGTAAGGCGCATGGCGCCGCTGATCCATCAAAGTATGTCGGTGCTGAACCAGAAGGCGCTGCAATTGAAGAGATGGGCCTCGGCTGGAAGAACTCATATGGCACAGGTAAGGGTGGCGACACCATTACGAGTGGACTTGAAGGCGCATGGAATGCAACGCCAACAAAGTGGGATATGTCGTATCTCAAGACGCTCTTCGCATATGAATGGGAGCAGACCACGAGCCCAGCAGGTGCAAAGCAATGGATTCCAGTTGGGGGAGCAGGTTCAAACACTGTTCCGGATGCTCATGATCCAAAGAAATCTCATCCACCAGTGATGCAGACAACTGATCTCGCGCTTCGCACAGATCCCGCTTATGAAAAGATCTCACGCGATTTCCTTGCGAACCCAGATAAGTTCGCTGATGCCTTTGCTCGTGCCTGGTTCAAGTTAACGCATCGCGATATGGGTCCAGCAGTTCGTTACCTCGGCAAGGATGTCCCATCTGAAGTTCTCATTTGGCAGGATCCACTTCCGGCAGCACCAAAGCAGGTTGTTGGCTCTAAGACCATCGAATCGATCAAGTCAGAGATTCTCAAGTCAGGGCTAACTATTGCCCAGCTTGTTAATACTGCTTGGGCATCGGCTGCAACATTCCGCGGAAGCGATAAGCGTGGTGGTGCAAATGGCGCACGTATTCGCCTTGAGCCACAGCGCAGTTGGGAAGTAAATAATCCGAAGGAGCTCGCAAAGGTTCTCAAGGTTCTTGAGGGAGTTCAGAAGAAGGTCAACAAGAAGAACTCACGCGAGGTCTCACTTGCCGATCTCATTGTTCTCGGAGGCGTTGCCGCAATCGAAAAGGCCGCGAAGCAAGCAGGTGTGGCGACAAAGGTGCCATTTACACCTGGTCGCACTGATGCAACTCAGGCGCAGACCGATGTGGTCTCCTTTGCAGTACTTGAGCCAACGCATGATGGCTTCCGCAACTACCTCAACAAGGCGCACACTATTCCTGCGGAGCAACTCCTCTTGGATCGGGCATCACTACTGACGCTGACGGCACCTGAGATGACAGTGCTTGTTGGTGGCCTCCGTGTTCTCAACGGTTCATTCACCAAGAAGGCAGGAGTTCTCACTAACGATTACTTCAAGAATATTCTTGATATTCGATATGCATGGGCGCCAAAGGGTGGAACTGATCACTTTGAAGCACATGATCGCAAGACTGGAAAGGTGGCTTGGAGTGGAACGCGCGTTGATCTGCTCTTCGGTTCACACTCCCAACTTCGTGCGATCTCAGAAGTCTATGCCAGTGATGATGCGCAGAAGAAGTTCGTGAAGGACTTCGTCGCTGCTTGGACAAAGGTGATGGAGCTCGATCGCTTCGATCTCCAGTAATTTCCGAAGGTTAATCAGAAGCCGTGAGTGAGGATCGTTCTATATTCGAGCTCACGGCTTCGCCATCTTCCGAGGTCATTTCTTACGGAGACCATGCCGATCAAGTGATCGAGGTATTCCGATCTCATAAAATTAATTCCACGAAAGTACTTTTGATTCACGGCGGCTATTGGCGACCACAATTCGATCGCTCGCACCTTCGACCATATGCACTGAAGCTATCTCAGTTGGGTTTTGATACCTATCTTCTTGAATATCGCCGTACTCCTGGTGCGGCCCATAACTATCTCCATGATCTTTTTCTTGCATTGGATCAGGTAGGTGAGTGTTCACTCATTGGCCACTCGGCTGGTGGGCAACTTGCGTTGGTCGCAGCTGCTCATCCATCTGTAAAGAAGATTGTGGCGCTCGCCCCAGTGAGTGACTTGGTCGCGGGGGATATCCGCAATCTCGATGATGGTGCGATCCGCGAATTCCTGGGTGGTGATCCCTCCCGTTATCTTCACCTTGATCCAGCATCGGTCACCGAATATCGCGTGCTGGTAACGGTGGTTCATGGT